>Ga0256405_10002109_pt1 | contig 48408 bp, 82 predicted proteins | sample RumenRJG_02DNA_FD_189096 | JGI IMG/M metagenome (GOLD analysis project Ga0256405, IMG submission 189096) | Bovine rumen microbial communities from Lethbridge, Alberta, Canada - RJG_02 | ecosystem: Host-associated > Mammals > Digestive system > Stomach > Rumen | place: Canada: Alberta...
TCTTATTTGGGGGGGGCAATATATTTTCAATCCCTTTTCGCTTATGTGGGGGGGGGCAATCTTATATAACGTGTGTATGACACACGAATGGGGTATACAATGTTAGTCTGTGAAGTTGCAAAATTAAAGGGTATTACCTTTGAACAGGTCAGAGAGCGTTTTCTTGTGGATTACACAGAAGAAGATGCTGAAAGATTTTGGAACTCTAAGTGGGCTGATGTTCAGAACACTTATATGTTTTACACACCTATCTATAACTTATTTTGGGGGGCACGAAATGGAATCGTTGCTTGAGTGGATTGGATTGACAAGTATTTTACTTGCAGTTGTGGTTTGCATTATCGGATGCAAATCGTGGGATTTGGGTCGTGATTATATAATCAAGGACAATTTTGGAAAGCGTCTCAATTTATTTGAGAAGTTTTGCGATGGTTTGAAAACCTTTTTTAAGATGTAGGGAGCGTTTTATGAAAACCTATGTGGTAAAACTTACTCAGTATGAGTGGGATGATGAGTTTGTGTATCTCACAACTGATGACAACGTTTCTCTCTCTGATATTTCAAGAGAGTTGGACACAATGGACAAACTTCTGCGTAAGGAAGATGAAAATGGGGGTTGTATTTATGACAACATTGGTTGCAACTCTTCTTCACTTATGAATGAAGTATGTAGGTATACCGGTTGGTCTTGGCGTAAACTTTATGCGGATGTTTCTTTTGAAATTGGATAGGAGGTGCTTATGTCAGAAGCAGAAATCGCTTGTGCAAACTTCACCAAAGCATTTGAAAAATACAAACTTGTAATGGGTTCTCGTTCTAAAAACGACATCGAGCGGGATACATATAAAGCGAAGACTAAGAAGGAGGTCTTGAATGGAAAAGTTCACAGAACTTTTAGAACAATTGTGTGACACACTCGGAGCGTTGTGCGATGGTGTTGCCACAATCAATGAGAGTCTGTTTCAACTTACAAGTTCGTATGATAATCTGCGGACTGACGTTGATAAACTCATTGAAAATCAACAGGGGGCGGTCAAATGAATGACTTAAATTCTGTTATTTTGGAAGGAGCCGTGTCTAAGCAGGTAGTAGATTACTGTAATGGTGGAATGTTTGAAGTCAGAACATTCAGAGATGAAAAGGTGGGAGATTATGCGTTCGTTTCAGATTTTGCTGAAATCAATGTCTTTATGGAGGGAAGTATTCTTGAGCGTTTTGATAAACTTCTCAAGTTAGAAACAAAAGTTCATATTGTAGGAAGGCTTATAAATCTGTATATGACAGAGGGTGTCATATCGGTGAAAAAAACTGTCTTACTGTGCGAACATATTGAGATACTGCCAACAAAGAAAAGGGTTGGAAAGTATACATTCACAATCAAATAATTTTTGGTGTGTATAACACACTTAAAGGAGTTATGCTATGAAAGCAGAAAATGAAGAAATTACCGAAGAGGTAAGGGAAGCAGTTGCTGAATCTGTAACTGAAGAAACGGTTGAGCCTACAACAAGAGATGTAGAAATTGATGTAACTGTCAATGACCACAGGTATAATGGAATAGTCTCCATTAGCCTTGACGACTGTCATGACATAAACCTGCACAGTCTTTTGGAAGATTATGAAGAATATGCACAGTTTGACGGTCTGTCTGTCTGCAAAGTCTGTCATATTCTTGCCGGTGAAGCACTTTGGAAGGCGGGGGAAGGTTTCGATGATGATATTGTCGAATGTTGTGAAACAGGTTGGCACGCTGATTCAGAGTTTATGCGTGAACTTTCAGACGGTCGGTTCTGCTTTGAAGAACTTGCGTTCTATTTTGACGAGACGGATGAATGGATTTTACGTTCTGATACTGAAGAACATGAAGTCCGTGACAATGACGGTTATCAGCACTATTTGCGGGCACCTACAGATTGGTTTAACGACAGGCACTATTGTGACTGTTGTGAGTGTTACCTTGTAGATGATGATGACTATTGGGGTGATAACGAATGTCGTTGGTGTCATGCCGAAAACGCTCCAAGAATTATCGAAGACTACTGTGAATCACACCACCATCCTATCACTTTGTTTGGTGACTATGAATCTGAAGAAAAGTTCGTTGGTCTTGGATTTGAGTTGGAAGTTGATTGTACCGGTGACATTTCGTATAAAAACGAAGAAGTTGCGGGCGGTTTGATTGATGCGTGTGGTTTTGACGATGAAGAAATGCGTTTTGCATACGATGGCTCACTCAACCACGGATTTGAGTGTATATCACAGCCGCACACAATCAAAGACTTTTGGTCTAAGCAGGATAAGTGGCAGAAAATGCTCAAATACCTTGCAAATAATGGCTATAAGTCACACGACCCGGGAACTTGTGGGCTTCATGTACACGTAAGTCGTGGAATGTTCGGCAAGTCAAAGTCTGTTCAAGACAATGCTATCGCAAAGGTGTATACATTCTTTGATGATAATTGGGATGAAATTGTCAAGGTTTCACGCAGACGTTCGTTCTCTTACTGTGATAAAAACAGGTTGTATGACGGACAATACAATGATGTTGCCAACAAAAAAACAACCAAGTACGAATGTTGGAAGAAGAACAGTAAGTTTGCAGGAGGTCATGGTGTTGCTTTGAACAACTCAAATACTCATACGTTTGAGTATCGCCTTGGTCGTGGTACGCTTAATGCGTGGTCATTCTTCAGTTGGATTGATTTCGTTCTTACAATCACAAAGAACGCTAGACGTATCACTGTAAACAAGGTCGAAACAAATGACATTCTGTCTTGGCTTGGTGGTATTTCAGAATCTACCGCAAAGTATATCTACAAGCGTGGTGCTTGGCAGAAGGAAATGCTCGCTCTGTATCCTACTTTGGAATGGGAACAGGACTTGATTGAGAGAGATTAAAATATAACAAGGGGCGGTGTGTATATCACACAGACCTCTAAAGGAGTAAAATTATGTGCGTTATCGCTTACAAGCCACTCAACGTGGCATTTCCCGAAGAATCGGTGTTGAAGAATTGTTGGGACAATAATCCCGATATGGGTGGTTTTATGTATACATTCAACGGAGTGGTACATATTCAGAAAGGTTATGAAACTTTTGACGAGTTTATGAAGGCTCTGAACAAGGCAAGAGAGAAGGTTGGAGATAAAGTTCCGTTCGTTATGCACTTCAGAATCTCTACACAAGGTTTTGATAACGCTTGCTGTCAGCCATTCCCATTGTCAGGCAATATGAAAAACCTAAAACGGACAAAATCAATGGCTAACATTGGTGTAGCACACAATGGAATTATCAGTCTGACTTCTGATGGTTCAAAGGATTATTCAGATACAATGTTGTTCATAACCGAGTATCTTGTAAACATTATCCGTTGTTATGATTGGCATAAAGATGCCCGAACAAAGAAACTTATTGAGAATCTTATTGTCGGGTCTAAGTTGGCTATCTTGGATAAGAAGGGGCACTGTGAACTCTTGGGAAAAGGTTGGATTGAAAATAAAGGATGTCACTTTTCTAACAGTACATATTCCTATAAGAAGTATGTGTACACCACCCCTTCCGTTGACTACAGTCGTGGTCTTTGGGATGATTATTACGATGATTACTACTACGATGACAGTGCAAGATATGACAAGTGGTGGAAGACATATTGCAAAAAAGGAGTAAAGGTTGATACCGGGAGGAATACGAAAGACGATGATAGTTCCTCTTACCTAGACCCTTGGCTGAAATATTACGACCATGAGTCTTTGCAGTATAACTTTCGTGAAGACAACTGTCCTTGCTCAATGGAAGACGATGATTCTTATTGCGAATGTTGCTCCCATTGTAATAATTGCAGTTATATATTCGCTTCAAAACGTGCTTGCGGATATAACGACTGATAAATCTGATATCGTCTGCGGGTTACCGCAGATGAAGGAGTGTATATGAAATACAAATTTGTGTATGACACAGGGATTTTAGAAAAAACAATGTGTGAACTGTCTGATGACGAAGTTAAGATTGTCCTTGCCACTGTTATTGGTCAGCACAATGCAATCTTCTACGGTTACAAACCGGAAAGGTTAATTAAGGCTATCAAAAATATATGCGAAAGACCTTTTTACGAAGCAGTTACAAAGTATCAGAGAGAAGATTTTCTGAACATTGTTGAGCATGATGAAAATGCTGTCGTAGTTGTTGATAACCTTGAACAGTATTCTACCGGCTTCAAAGATGACCTTCAGTTCAATTCTCGTAATGGAACAAGAAGTATACAGTTGATTGTTACAACAACTATACCACCTTATTTAGTTTGCGAAGAAAACTTATTGGATAACTTTGACATTGTGTTTGAGTGCAAGGAAAATGAGCGTAGTCTTAAAAAGTATTCTGCGTTGAGTAATATTGTGTTACGAACAAACAACTACCGTGGTACTTTACATTCGGGCAGATACACAACAGGTAAGTTTACAGAGATTGAGTCGTATTGGATTCTAGCTGACGCTATGAAACGCTACCTTGATATGCGTAAAACAGAGCCTGTAGTCTCAACAAAAATTGCAAAGGTTGCAAGAACTCTGTCAGATATGCACCAAGAGAGTATGGTAACTATTCAAAGAATTGAAGAAGCAGAGCGTTTGTATAACGACAGAATGAGGGCATCATGAAATACAAATTTGTATATGACGAAGGCTTCTTGTCTGATAACTTTGTAGAGTTGTCAAAAATCGAAAGGGAAATCGTATTGGCAACTGTATTGGGTGGACACAATGCGGTCTTCTATGGTTACAAGCCTAGTCGACTTACAAAAGCAATCAAATTACTGAGTGACAAGAGAGAGCCTTTTGTTAATGTTCCTTTGGGAACTACACTCACAGGTCTTATCGGTAACGGAGACGGTTTCGTAAAAGGATATTGTCCAAATGCTAACGGTGGTATTTTGTGTGTGAACAAACTCAATCAGCAGAGTGCTACGTTCAGATATATGCTAGATGTTGTAATGCACAATCAGAATGTAGCACTTGCTCACGCAGGAACTTACAAGGAATTTCCTGCTAAGTTTCAGTTGATTGCTACTATGGGTAATACTATTTCTTGGAGCACTTATAACGATGTTTTAGATTCGTGTGATGTTGTTTATGAATGTAAACAAAGCACAGAGCCTATTCCAATGAGTGTGGAGTCTCTTAGATATGACCTTGAAAGAGCAATCATAAGAAGAAACGTTCGTGGTCCCGATAAGGTTTGCGACCTTACTTCTATACAAGAGGCAGGTTTATCTTCTCAGTGTAGAGATGACGAAAGGGAACTTGAATTGTCGGGAATCTCTGAAGAACTAAGATTAAGATATGTCAAAGTTGCTAGGTCTCTAGCATATATAAGAGGACATGGATTGGTTTGGGCGAGAGATTTAGAATCAGCAAGAAATTATTACTCACATTGTGAGTAAAATAAAAATTATAAGGAGGATGTTATTATGACATTCATCAAACATTTTAATTCCAAAGGTAGAAACCTCTATGGTTCCGCAATTTTTATTGACGGAAAAGTAACTATCAAACTTCCTAACACGAAGAAGGTAGTGGAAAGTGGATTTGTAGAAGGCGGATTTGGTGTAGTTACAAAAGACGTTACTGCACACAAGTCACCTTACACAGTTATTTTCGCTAAGTATGACAAGGAAGACTTGCCACCGGAACTTCGTGGACAGATGTATAAGTATCGTATCTATGCAGAAAAGATTTCAGACAATGAGTTTATGTTTCCGTTCAGCAAAGCAGAAATGATGAACAGAAAGTGAGAAGACCTTCCGTGTGTTATACACAAATCGGAGAGAGTTTGTTATAATACTTACAAGGAGCATTGGTAAATGGATTGTATAGAAACAGAAAAACCTTCGTACTATGCGATTATACCTTCGATTGTTAGGTATGACGAAAGGCTTAGTGCAAGCGAAAAACTTATGTATGGTGAGTTAACCTGTCTTACAAACAAACTTGGTTACTGCTATGCGACAAATAGTTACTTTGCAAAACTGTATGGGAAAGATGCGTCAACGATAAGTCGTTGGGTAAAGAACCTAGAGGATTGTGGGTATATCACAGTTGATTATGAAAGAGAAGGTAAGCAGATTATCAGACGCATAATCAAAATGGTTCATCTTCCTAGTGTGGTATTGCAGAATTGCAACGAGGGTATTGAATTTTTGCAAGAAGGGTATTGCAAAAACCGCAAAGAGAATATTACAAGTATTAATAATACAAGTAATAATAATATATACCCTACAGAAGAAAAACCGAAGAGAACTCGTAAGCCATTCACAACTACTTATGAACAGGTTCTTGCTGTCTGTATCAAGAATGGGTTCAAAGGCATGAATAACACAGAAGGTGAATTGGCAGAGTGGTTCTGTAAGGTTGCTCTTAATGAAGATGGAACTGTATGTTACAAGGGAAATGTCATTAAGAGTTACATAGGATTGGTCTCTATTCTTCGTAGCATTGACGTAAGTGGAAAGAGTTATTCAAAGGCAACTCCTTCTAAAAGAGTTAGGTCAACTGTAAACGAAGGATGTTTCTAAGGGGTGTGTATGACACAGGAAGAACTTATTGATAAGAGAGTGAAGCAACGCATTGAACGTCTTGAGCGTGAAAAGGAAAGACAGAACCGTAAACACCAAGAGAAAGTCGAAAGTCGTGATTGGTTTTCTGAACTCAATAAGGGGGAGAACAATGGAGAAGGATTTAGTAGCATCTAACGGACTGTTTGCTGATATTCTTAACCGGAAGTATTTAGTCGGAATGTTTAAGTGTGAAAAACATGGAGAAGTCAAGTGCGAATACTATGTAGACAAGTACGGACAGACTGTATGGGGCGAGTGTCCCGAATGTGCAAAAGAACATGACGCTGAATTGGAAGAGAAAGAACGTCTTGCTGAGATTGAAAAGCAGAAAGCAAAGTGGCTTGAATCTAACATCAAGGAAAAGTTTTTTGATATGACATTTGATTCTTACGAAGTTTTGAATGACTCTCTTAAACTTGCTTTGGAAAAGGTTAAGGCTATTGCCGATGGCTGTAACCGTTCTCTGTTACTTCTTGGTGATAACGGATTGGGAAAGACTATGCTTGCGAGTTTAGCCTTAATGAAAAGGGGCGGATACATATACAAAATGTATGAGATAATCACGCAGATTAAAAGTTCATACAAGGCGAACTCAACCGTTGATGAAATGGACATTCTCAAGAAGTTATCTAACTGTCCGCTCTTAGTTATAGACGAAGTGGGTAAACAGTTTGGTTCTGACAGTGAAAAGAATTGGCTCAGTTATATTATTGACGAACGTTACGAATGTAATAGACCGACCATTCTTATCTGTAACCTCAAGCGTAAGAGAGACTGCACCGAAGAAGAAGTGTCTAATGGATTGTACATTGAACACTACTTAGGTAGGGATAGCGTGTCACGATTAGTAGAGTGTGCAGATATTGTGAACGTCACAGGCGATGATTACAGAAGAAAAATTGCCTTGACAGAACAAACTGTTTAATGGTATAATAATCTTAGTTGAAAGGTGTTGCCTTGAAACTAAAGGAGTTATTATGGATAAAGCAATTCTTATAGGACTTTTGAATGACATAGAGAACTTAGGTTTAAAACTGTCTGCGAAAAGTTTTGTGTGTGGTACACAAACCACAAAAGAAACTACGGAAGAAATGCGTAATGCAGATGCAGAGTTTTCTGCAATATTAACTGATTTAAGGAAATATATAATTTCCGAAGGAGTATAACGTATGGTTATTACAAACAAATTTAATTTACCACAGAGTTTGGTAAATGCGGTATCAACAGAGAGACACAACAAGGAAGGGTGCGTTTCGGCAACTACTTTGTTGCAGGGTGTAAAGCAGATTGTCTTAACAAACAGACATTGGGATGAACTTGAAGACGATGTGTCAGATAGGGTGTGGGCTATCTTTGGAACTGCGGTCCATAAACTGTTGGAAGAGTCAAACCCAAATGCGTTTACAGAAGAGCGATTTGAATTTGATGTTGGCGGTAAAACTGTAACCGGACAGGTTGACTTGTACGATATGGAAGAGAAGACCATTACCGATTACAAGACTGCAAGTGTTTGGAAAATTGTTTATAAATCTTTTGATGATTGGAAGAGACAGGGGTTGGTATATGCTTGGCTTTTGAAACACGAAGGTCTTGAAGTAAAGCGTTGCCGTTTTATTGCTATGCTCAGAGATTGGTCTGTAGGTGAAGCAAAGAAGAAACCCGAATATCCGCAGAGTCAGATTTATGAATATACATTTGATGTTACCAAGGCAGACTTGGCAGAGATTGGTATGTTCATAACAAAGAAGGTTGAAGAGATTGTCAATGCAGAAGGGATGGCAGACGATGATATTCCACCTTGTTCCGCAGAAGAAAGATGGGCGAGACCCGATACTTGGGCGGTTATGAAGGAAGGAAGAAAGACTGCACTGAAAGTGTGTGATACACAGGAAGAGGCAGAAGATTACAAATCTAAAGCGGGGGATGGTTGCTATATCGAAAAACGTGAAGGCAAGAGTCCACGTTGTGAAGATTACTGTCTGTGTAGAGAACATTGTAGTTTCTACAAGAGTTTAATGGGGGGGGGCAAATGAAAACAAAACGATTGAAGAAAATATATAAGGATATGCTTGCAAAGTGTTATGACCCAAAACATCCCGAATATAAAAATGTAGGAGCGAAAGGTATAACAGTTTGTGATGAATGGTATACGCCCGGTTCAAGAAGAGGGTGGAAGAACTTTAAGAAGTGGGCTATCGCAACAGGTTATTATGAATAACAAAAGGAGATAACAATGTATTCTATAAAAACAAGAGAAGTTTCTTCAGAAATGAAACGGTATATTAAGAAATACTTTGTTTATAATAATGGGGTGATTGAGCGTCTTGATAAGAAAAAGCGTACTACCGGTTCTCTTGATGGATATGGGTATCTTGTTATTAAAATAAAGGGGGTGCAGTTCAAAGCCCATCAGATTGTTTGGTTCTTAAATAAAGGTGAGTTTTCGGAAGTTGAGTTAGACCATATTAACGGAAACAAACTTGACAATAGAATTGAAAATCTTAGACAGGCTACAAGAGAATTGCAAGTGACTAACATAAAACGTAAACCAAATCCTAAAACAAATGTTGTTGGTATTTACGTTGATGAAGTAACAAAAGGGTTGAAAAAGAAGTACACCTTTAAGCACAAAGGAAAGGTGTATAGATTTTACACTCTTGAAGATGCTATAAAAGAAAAGGAGAAAATAAATGGAAGCATTGATTAAGATTCAATCTGAACTTGTGGCAACAAAGTCACAGTACAATTCTTTTGGTAAATATTATTACCGAAGTTGTGAAGATATTTTGGAAGCAGTAAAACCTCTGCTTTCTAAATATGGAGCAGAACTTACAATCTCTGATGATGTTGTAAGTGTTGGCGACAGAGTGTACGTAAAGGCAACTGTGTCTATCACAGATGGAAAGGAAACAAAAACAGTGACTGCTTTTGCAAGAGAGCCATTGGATAGAAAGGGGCAGGATTCTAGTCAAATTACCGGTGCAACATCTTCATACGCTCGCAAGTATGCTTTGAATGGTCTGTTCTTGATTGACGATAACAAGGATGCAGATACAGACGAATGCAGAAATGAATCTGAAGCACGGTCAAAGTCTAGTGGGAGTGACACACCTAAAGTTCAGCGACCTAACTACAGTGAAGAACAGTTAGCCACAATGAAGAAGTGGTCAGACGGTACGTTCACAGAAGAAGAACTTGGAGAGTTCAGAAAGCGTTGTGTTGGACCGGACTATGCAGATGCAATTAAGGACATTGACAAGGAGTATGAAAAGCGTAAAGCGATTTTCTAAGGAGTGAAGTATGGATATAAATACTGTAGTTTTGAGCGGAAGAATTTACGACATCGGTGTGTGCCCAACAAAAGGTTTATACCCTGTGGTAGAAGCAAAATTGTCAGTAAACATTGGCAATAGTAAAGACAACGGAACTATGTATGACGAGTTCAACATCCGTAGTTTCGGAAAGAAAAGCGTATTCATTTCGACACTGAAAGAAGGTACGTTCGTAACAATTCACGGAAAACTTAAAGAGGATATTCGGGTAAATGCAGATAATCCAAATACAACTCGCAGTAAGACATACGTGAACATTGAAACAATAAAGACGCTCGGAATGGGAGAAGGAGATAATAATGACTAATCTTAATTCTGTTATCGTACAGGGCAATCTTACAAGAGATGCGTCTGACGATATGAAACGAAGTACAAGTAACAACACAGCGTTTGGTACTTTCACAATTGCTGTGAACCGTTCCTATAAAGACGGAGATGATTGGAAGGATAAGACTTCTTTCATTAAGGTTAAAGGGTTCGGTAAGGGTTATGAAAATGCTTGCAAACACATGACAAAAGGTTCTTCAGTAGTTATTGAAGGGCATCTTGAACAGGAGAGTTGGGAGAAAGACGGACAGAAGCGTTCAGAACTTGTGATTATCGCAGACCGTTTCTACCCTTCATACAAGAAGAGTAGCGAAGGTGGTAACGATGGTCAGAAGCAGGCTCAGAACAATGACGGATTCCAAGAGGATTCGTTTCCGTTCTAGTGTATGAAGTACCTTGGACCAAAAGGCGGATGGCATGAACTTGCCATCGCCTGTTTAAAGAACGCTATTAAGACTAGCGACATTGGTTGTATTCACTATGACGTATTCTCTGTTATCTGTGGACTAGCAGAGAAAGACGAGAATGACGTCATAGTTGAATTGAGATATGCAGAAGAACAGAAAAAACTGTACGGAGAAAAATGGTACAGAAGGGGATTGAAATGAAAAAGCAGCATGAAATGGTGTTGGAATATTTGCAGAAGCACAAGAAAGGAATGACTTCACTTGATGCTTTTAATAAGTTTGGCATACTTCAGATGCCTAAACGTATTTGGATACTCAAGAGACTTGGGTATAAGATTGACACAAAAACAGAAAAGGGAGTAAACCGCTTTGGTGCCCCTGTGCATTACACAAGATACACTCTTGTGAAGGAGTAAATAATGAAAAACGAGTTCAGTGTTTTTGAAAAGATAACTTTAACATTTGGCTTAATTAACTTTATTTTGTTTGTTGTTGGTGCTTCTGTTGGTGGCATTTGGGAAAATGAAAAACTTGGATTGATTCTAGTCCTGCCATTTGCATTTCAACTTGTGATTTGTCTTATTCTTGCACTATTTGTGGAAGTTATTCTTAATAAGATTTGGGGATTAGATGTTCATATTTTCCCTTCTGTGTTTAAGGAGTAGAGAAATGGGCAAGGAAGAATTAAAACCTATAGATGTATCAAAGTATACGGTTACAGAAAGCGGAAATGTCATTAAGAGTGAAGAGAAGGAAACAACTAATAAAGAACTTGAAAAACGAGCGTTTGCAGAAGCAGATAAAGTTGTTATTGGAAAAGGAATGGACAGAAGTTCCGTTGTTCATTTACGACACTTGCTTAAAAATATGTATGTTGGTGGTGCGATAAGTGAAACTAAATTGCTTAGTCAGCATATCCTTGAACTACAGGCAGATAAAGGAAATCTAACAGACAGAGTAAAGGAACTTGAAGCACAGAATGAAGAAATGAAATGTTGCAGTAATTGCAAAAACGAAGGTGATTATAAAGAACCTTATAGATATGGTACAGGTTGGTGTAATATCTGTAAAAGACATAAGGTTGCAAAAGGTAATTTTGATAAATGGGAGATAAAAGAAAAATGACGTTTGTTAAAGTTTTTGATAAAGACGGTGAAACCATAGACTTGAATGTTTCTCTTATGCTTAAAGTAGAAAAACGTAAGGAAGATTTTTGTTTTGAGCGAGCAATAATTACAGACGTATTAGGCAATAAATATGAATCTTTAGCAAGTTATGAAGATTTCTTTATTAAGGTTTGTATAGACGATAAAGAAATTTTGAAAGATTTGTTGAAATAGTTTTTAAGGAGATAAAAGAAAAATGACTAAAGACAGAAAAGAAAAAATGCTTGATGAAGCAAAAAGGCTTTTTAACCACATAGACAAGTATTTGCAGAAAGAACACGCTATCGAGTGGTTTGGGAAAAATGCAGTAACGTTAAGAAATGCAAGGGAAAATATGGAGTTTGTAATACTCTGTCTTGATAAACTTGAAGTAAAGGAGATAAAAGAAAATGAAAAACATTAAGCAGAAGAAATGTAAGAATTGTAAAGGCACAGGTTTTATTCCTTTAGGAGAAGGTGTAAAGGGAATTAAAGAATGTCCTGTTTGTAAAGGAACAGGCAAGATTGAAACGGAGATAAAAGAAAAATGAATGACCTTAAAGGAATAATTGAAGATTGCAACAAGAGCGACCTTGTAAGTGATAAGGTAATTAAAAAGGTTATCGAAATAATCGGACAGGAAGAATGGCAGATTCTACACGATGAAAACAATGATATTTGCACAACAATGGGAGAATTGATAATTACTCTCAAAGGGATTGCAGACCTTGAAAAAGAAAATGCAGAACTTAGAAAGGTTGCAGAGTTCCAACAGTCTAGCAATATGAACACACACATTGAAAACAAAAAAATTAAAGAAGTTCTAGCGGTAGGTTCAATGTGGAACAAACATCTTAATTCTCAGAATAAGGCACTTGAAGAAGAAAGAGATAAATACCGAGATATGACGTTTGACCAAAGAGACCAACTCACCAAAGCAAAAGAAATTATCAAAGAGTTGTTATCAAGATTAAACAGATTGACTTATACAGGATTGAACTGTGAAGAATGTAAGGAAGCAGAGCAATTCTTAAGCGAGGTGGAAAAATGACAGAATACGAAAAACAGGTAGAAACATCATTGTGCGAGAAAAACTTAAAGTACCTAAAAAAGCCTCATTGGTCTTGGGATATTTTACTTCGACCATTAAGAATACTTTACTACAGCCTAAAACTTAAAAAATTAAAAGAAAGTGAGGTGGATAAATGAAAGTAAAACATTACAAGGTTAGGTCTTGGAGATTTAATTTCTATCATCAGAATTATCTCGGTTATCACACTTTCTATTTTACCTTGATAGGACACAGGTTCAGAATACAGACAGATATTAAATTTTAAGGAGTAACTATGTTTGAGAAAGAAGCAGAAGAAAATGCAAATCAATTTATTAAAACTCATAGTGAGAGTGATGACTTTATAAACTGTAAAAGAGAAACGGATAATTACAATGTTATTCTTGCACAAGGATATGAACTTGGTTTCCAAAAAGGTGCAGAGTTCGGCTATAAGAAGGGGTTTGAAGATTGTGCCAAAGCAAGGCTAAATGTTACAACTATATCAGACTGTCCGATTAAAGATGAATGGCATTATGTGAAAGACGAAGGTACTCCAAAAGTTGAAGGACATTATCTTGTTTGTTTGCGTAATAAAGATAGGGATGTTTTTGACTGTTGGATATACCACGATGAAGATGTTGGTTGGTATTGTATGAAAGTGCGAATGAAAGATATTTATGCTTGGAAAGAAATTGTACTTCCAAAGGAGTGGTTATGAAGAATTATACTTGTTACATTATTTTGGCACTTATACTTATTATGATTTTGTTTGGGATAGACACATCATCAAGGTGCAAAGAAGTTGAAGTTCAATTACAAACAGAACGTTTTAGAAGTGAACAAAGTATTTCTCAGTTAGAGAAAGAAATAAGAATCTTGAAACAAGATATGTTGATTCTTCAGAATGAATATAAGGAGAAATGAAATGAATGTAAAGATTAAACAAATTGAAGGCGGAATGTTACCTATCTACAAAAGAGACGGTGATGTTTGCATGGATTGTTTTGCTAGAAAGCAGATTACAATTGGTCGATATAACAGAAGACTTGTTCCGTTAGGATTTGCATTGGAACTTCCTAAAGGTTATGAGGCTATAGTCAGACCACGTAGCGGACTTTCAAAAGAAGGTGTGGATGTCTGTATAGGTACTATCGACACAAATTATCGTGGAGAAGTTATGGCTTGTGTAATAAACAACTACGATGATGTAATCTATATCGAAGAAGGTGAACGTATATGTCAGTTGGCAATTCGTGAAGCACCGGCTATCGAGTGGGATGTTGTAGACGAGTTGTCTGAAACCGAAAGAGGAGACAATGGCTTTGGCTCAAGTGGGAAGTAATGGAAAACGTAACACTTTATAACGGAGATTGTGTTGAAGTTCTTGGCAGTTTGTGTGATACACACAAGGGGTTGGTTGACTGTATAATTACAGACCCGCCTTATAACATATCAAGAGAAACAAACTTCTCTTCTATGGCAAGTGCTTCGAGGAATGGTATGGATTTTGGAGAATGGGATAAAGACTTTGACATAACACAATTTATATCCTATGCTTCACCATTACTTAAAGAGAATGGCAATATGGTCATTTTTAATGCGTGGGAAAACTTGGGTGATATTAAACGTGTTTGTGAAGAAAATCATATCTTTGTAAAGCGTTGTCTTGTATTAAATAAGTCAAATCCCGCTCCATTTAACAGAGACCGTATGTTTGTAAATGATGTAGAGTTTGCTCTTTGGGGAGTAAAAAACTCAAGGGGCAACCCTACCGGTTGGACATTTAATAGACAAGACGTTTTTGAAAAGTGTTGTATACCCGCTACTGTTCAAAGCAGTGAGTTACACCCCACTATGAAAGACGTAAATGTTATATTAAAGTTAGTAAAAATACTTACCAACGAAGATGATTTAGTGCTAGACTGTTTTATGGGGAGTGGTACAACCGGAGTTGCGTGTAAGATTTTACAAAGGAGATTTATAGGAATTGAGTTAGACAAGCATTATTTTGAAATAGCAAGCGACAGATTATCTAAGTCTGTACAAATGGAACTTTTTAATTAACGGAGCAATTATGAGATTTAGAGTTTTGAACAGAGACCCTCTGTACGATTACAGAGAAGCGTGTAAGATTACGCAAGGAATCGACTTGGAGTTACAGAACACTTTCTTTACTCCAAAAGACAATGATATGACTGCGTATTGGATAAAGCAGATTGTGGCAAATCATTCTACTCTGCGTTCTGTACATTTCAGACTTGTGGACACAAGACCGAAGTCTATTATTATGCAGATTATCAGAGCAACAAAGGGACACCCACAGCCCGAAGTTCAATCTAGTAGACCCGACTGGACAGGTGTAGAGCGTTCTTTTGACCCATACGAAGATAAACTTTTTATGCAAGACCACACCGCAGAGAGTTTTATCGAAATGGCAAAACAGAGATTGTGTGAAAAGACTGAGAAACGTACAAGAGATTTTATGTGGGAAATGGTAGAAACGCTTAAAGCAGATAAAAGAAACCCTTTCTTGCAGGCGGTTGGATATTGTTGTCACCCTAACTGTTGGTGGCACAGTGGCAGGTGTCCCGAGTTAAAGAGTTGTCATGAAGGTATCTCAAAACTTTCTGACGAAATTATCAGACAGTACAAAGGAGATTGTAAATGATAGATGGATATGAAGTGTTTGAAAGGTTCTGTATTATCGCAGAAAGCGAAGGAGACGAAAAAGCGTTTCAAATAATAGAAGAACAATATGGAGAAGAGTGGCTTAAATGGCTCAAGGAGAATTTATGACAGATATTCGGTGGATACATTTTATGAAAAGTATTATTGAGATATTAAAAGAAGCAAATTGCGGTTTCTCTTTTAATTATCAATATCAGAAAATAACAACAATAGGTGGTGAAGACATAACTCCTCATTTATTTGCAGTATTTGAAAAAATTAACAAAATAGAAGATGAATATTGGAGAGAAAAAGTTGCCAAGTCTTTCAATCTCCCTGTTGATATGCTGTTCCCCGAAAAGGAAAAGATAGGTAAGTATAACTTTGTTCGAGATAAGAAACAAAAGGTTTATATTTCCGGTCCAATAACAGGAAGAGACGAAAAGGAATACATGAACGACTTTAATAGCACAGAACTGTGGTTGACAGGGCTTGGCTATGATGTTGTAAATCCTGTTTCTGACGGCATTATTGAAGGTTGGGAATGGTCTGATTATATGCGTAGGGATATAAAACAACTGTGCGATTGTGACTATATCTATTTCATCAAAGGTTGGGAAAACAGCAAGGGCTGTTGTCTTGAAAACAGTATCGCTTTTCACCTTGGTATCAACGTTTTATATCTTGACGAAAGTGGTAAAGCGGTTTAGTATAAGAAAAGGAGCGTAATTATGGAAGTATTAAATGTTATTAGTTATGGCAGTGCATTTCTATTCTTTGGATTTGTATTAGTACTTGATATTGCTATGGTTGTGACCGGCATTTATTCTCTATTTCAGAAGAAAATCAAAGGTGGAATATTGGCAAAACTTTTTATAGTTTTTGTAAGTCTAGTGTTGTGTCCTTGGATTTTGCGAATAATGCTTTTCTTTTTGACAAATATGGGGGTTTAGTATGAAGAAATTGGCATTGGTTATTTTAATGTTTTTTGGTCTTGTATTTTCTGCAAGTGCGAAACAGAAGGTTTCTTTTTGGAAAGCATCTACTGAAGATGAAAAAGAAAAACTTTTAAGTATCTGTCAAGTTGAACTCACCATGTTAATTTATATGGGATGCGAGATTGTTACAGTTGGATTTACGAAAGACGGTTATCTTATTGTATACGAGGATTACGAATGAGAAGACCACGGTTTATGGGTGCGAATAAGTACCATGCTACTAAGATAGACAGTGCTGACGGGAAGTTTGATAGTGCTTTGGAATTTAAGAGGTGGGTTTATCTAAAGACCCTTGAAGCAGAAGGCACTATCAAAAATCTTGTCCGCCAAGTGCCATACACACTGATACCTACTCTGTATAAAGACGGAAAGGTTTTGTATAGAGAATGTAAGTATGTATCAGATTTCGAGTATGATATGGTTTCAACCGGAGAGCATATCGTAGAAGATGTAAAGGGTATCGTTCTTCCAATCTTTAAGATTAAGCAGAAACTTATGTACGACAAGTTTGGTGTAGAAGTGAGAGTCGTGCGTAAATGGTAGTCAGAACAAGAGGTGGTCTTCCAATGTCAGAAGAAAGCCTAGCCGAGTGGCAGAAGGCTTTCTCTGATATTGAAGAGTCTATAGAGTTGGTTTATAAAAACGGAGTTGATTTATGATTGCAATAACAAATTGGTGCGTTATATTTTTGGTTTATGCTTTAGGTATAAGCATATTTATTATCGGCATAATGCTTCATAAGGAAGCGTTTGAAAATATCTTTTTTACTAAAGATTATGTCGTTGGTTTTCTCTTTAATTTAGGTGCGTTCATTTTGGAGTTAATCGGTGTAGTCATTTTTTATGGCGGGTATCGTCTAATGGAGATGGTAAAGTGACATACACAATATTAGAGACTTTCAAAAGTCTGTTCTTCTCTTCGGGAGAAAAGTATCTGTCTGACGGTAATGCACAGGTAGGAGTCCCAATGACTTCGGACTACTCAAAGCATTTGTCGGGAGATTGCAGACTTTTCGTATCCACAGAAAACACAAGGTTCTCTATTGCTGAAATCAAAAGTGGAACTCTGCCAAGGGATACTCCTTTGGTAGAGTTCAGAAGGGGCAGAATGAAATACGTCTGCCTTTTTTTGCGAGATAAATACACAGACGCTTTTATTCAGTTGAAGAGAGTTGCTGACTATTACAACATTAAAATTGAAAAGCCCGAGTATTATGAGTTACCATTCTTTTGTGCAACGCTTGACTTTGCTCCGGTTGACGACAGTGGAAAGCACTTTGATTATATCGAAGACGCTTTACAGTATTGTTATAAGAAGTCTGTAACAATAAAGAACCTTGACTTTTGGGAAAAAGGGTTGCCATACTCTGACGCTCCTTTTTGTGTTCAGTCATACTTCCTTGTGAATAACACACTGCCCGACTTTGCAGAGCCTTATCTTGACGCCAAGGGGTTGCCTATTGAGAACAAGGAAAGAGCAGAGTGGTGGAAAAAGAATACCGCTCCGCTCAACTGTAACAATCCTTGGTGCAATAAAGATAAGTGTATTGGCAGACGTTTTGGAATTACAAGTAACGAAATATCAGAACTTGAGTTTGGTGAACTTGTGCAATACACAGAAGAACCTGTGTTTTATGAATGGTCTGTAAATGGCTCTACAATGCGTTTTGACAACGAGATTGATATAATTCACCAAGACAGGTTCTTGAGGCTCTGTATGCGAAGTTTAGGCACGTTACCAAGGAAATTAAAAAACAATACTTGGTTACGTATTATAAACAAGGCACTTTCTAATATGAGAATTATAGGAGAAGGGGATACTGCAAAACTCAACATTGACAACTTGAACAAGATTATCATTGAAGATTTAAAAGACCGTGTTCTTGTTTCTTCTTACTTCGAGTATGAAAGGCTCATGCAAGGGTATATTTACTTGGACCCTGCAACGTCAAACTTTATAGTACACGCTTCTGCGTTCTGTTCTTTTATTAACGGAAGATATAAAGACGTAAGAATAGACAGCATGAGTGAGTTTTATTCTGTTATGAAACACCTTGGATTTAAGGTGCGTAATACAGTTGTTGACGGATTTAAGTGTTCACTTCTTTACGTTCGCAGTAGGTTCTTATTTAAGAATGAGAGCGATTGGAAAGAGTATATGTTGGATGTATCGAAAGGTACTTTATGGGAGCCTAACTTCAGAGCGTTCCTTCTTGGGGAAGACACGGAACAGGAAGAGGTTCCTAGAGAAATAAAGGAAGAGATAATGGATAGTGCTACGGTGTTCTTAGACACAGAGAGGAGGCAGTAGTATGAACGATATGGAAAAATGGTTATTAGATTGGAGGAAAACCGCTATGGAAAAAGAGAAGTTTGATGAAATGGTTCAGTACTTTATGAAGATGTACAGCGGTACTAGAACTTTTACAGAGGCTTACAATAAAGATGAGCCATATTACTTTAAGAGACACAAAAGTTTGATTGTACCATCTGAAATGATTAACGATTATTTCGGCTGTAATAAATACCGTATGAGTGCCGAAATTGTAGAAATCCTACAAAAATACGGTGCTCGTAGGGCTTACAGGCAGATTTACGAAAACGGAAAACAGGGGTCTGCAATTCTTGTATGGGTCTTTGAGGTATGAAAATAACTGTAGTTTTCGGTGGTCCCGGCAGTGGCAAGACTTCTTGGCTCGCAAACAAGTATTCAGAACTTCTTGAAACTTACGAGCCGGAAGAAATTGTATTTCTATCATATACAAAGAGACAGGTTACTCACGGAAAGCGTAAAGTAAAGGGTAAGACTCATATCAACATGAGTAAACTTACGTCTTTCCAAACTGTCCACGCACTGTCTAAAAAATCATACAAGAAGAATTATGAAGTTCTTGATGATGTAATCGGCTTCAAAATGTCTAAGTTTCTTGATGTAGATATGCTTCCTGTTATTCGAGGCATAAATTATATGAAGAATGTTATGACAGACAATGACGCAGTTGGTGCAAATAAGGCGGGTATGGATTTGAAGACCTTTCAAAAGAGAAAGTTGTTCTATGAATCTGTCAAGAGCGGTATGTCAAATTATGAGCAGATGATTGATTTCGCTGATATGATTGAAAACGCAATAGACACTAACTACAAAAACCCTGCTAAGGTTTTAATTCTTGACGAAGCACAGGATTTTTCTCCTTTACAATGGAGAGCAATCTACTCTGCTTTTAAAGACGTTGAAGAAATGTATGTAGCCGGAGACCCTATGCAAGCCTTATACAGATTTTCGGGCGGGTTCTCAAATTATATGTACGACATACGTTGTGACGAAACAGTTATCCTAGACCAATCACACCGCTGTTGCAAACCTGTTACAGATATGGCAACTCTGATTGCAAATAAAATGGAGCGTCACACAGAGGTTCCTATGGCTAAACCAATGAGAGATTGCTTTGCAGTATTCTATCCCGACAAGAATATTTTCCCGCTGTTTTCCGCTGTGAACTACTCACGAAGGCATGGGTATAAGGTAATGATACTTGCCAATACTTACTACCAACTTGAACTGACAAAACAGAAGTTGTTGGGTAAATATCAGAATTATCCGCACCATTTCTTCGCAGGTAGAAAACGTGAGTTTTATAGGGGTGGTGAGAAAAACGCACTTATCTTTTCCACGGTCCACCAAGCAAAAGGACAGGAAGCAGATATAGTTCTCTACAACTGTTCGTGTGGTAGTGTAGACGAGTTTACCGATTTCGGTACTAAGAAAGAAAGGTTAGACGATTATTGGAAGATTGTTTATACAGGTATCACTAGAGCAAAAAGAGGATTGGTAGTATTTCAACTGACCAACCCTACTGTAGACGAACCGAACTGTCTTGAGACCCTTTATTATTGTAAGTTTAATTACGATAAGTACAAGGAGTGGTTTGCCAAGAAAGGCAACACTAAGCACCTTGAAGAATACGTCACTGTGTCACAAGATAATATGCTGTAATTCTTCCATTTGCAACGCAATTACTGTATGTTATCGAATTGTAATTAGGCAATACAAAATGAGTATTACCGTCAAGAGTATAGCGAACAATGTACTTTCCTTTGTAACCTTTAGGCAGTTCTTTTACCTTTTCTATATGTTCTTTACAGCCAAGAGCCTTTAATAGTTTGTCTGCGTCAAATACGTAGAACATATTCTTATAGGCTTTTGGTCTACGCCAATCGTAGTCAATGATTTTGTTATCAATCATTCTCTTTGCAGTCTTAATAAGGTCTATTTCCTTACCTGTAATTTCTTCGGCTACTGCACACAAACATATATAATAACATCCATCCGAGCCGAGACACCATGCTAAATCCTGTATTGCAGGAACCTTTGTTATCTTCACTGTTCTTCTCCATTCTCTAACAAAGTTTTGATTTCATTATAGTTATCTTCTGTTTCTTGTATTCTGATTGAATATTCCGCAAGGCGTACTATCCACTGTTTATCAACGGAAACTGTTTCATCTCCGTTGTCACGCATAATTTCTGCCTTTGGAAAGGTAGGAAAATCCAAATCGGGAACAACTGTTTTATATACTGTATTACTTACGCAAGATGTTAATAGCGTTATTAACAGCGTCACCATTGTGCAGATTATCAATTTTTTCATCCGCCTTCTCCTTGTTTTTCTTTTTGATTTTATACGCTTCTACAAGGGTTGTATATTCTTTTTCTAAATCCAAAAGTTTTGTATGTTCCTGTTCGTAGTTTGTTTTGTATTTCTTGTAAAGTTTGCAGAAGATAACTGCAACTACTGCAATCACAATAATCAATGCTGATAGTGCTAAAATAATATAATTCATTTTCCGCTCCTGTTTCCACTAGAACACTCTTTGCATTTGGTTTGTGTTCCGTTTATCTTCCAATCTTACTTTATTTTAAACCAATTTTTACTGCAACGTAAGCAACGAGTATAGATACAACAGTTGATATTAAAGGTGACAGCCATCGTTCTATACTCTTGGACTTTTGTGTTTTGATGTTTTTGATTTCATCTTTTAAGTCTATGTTCTGTTTTTCAAGAGTGGATATCCTCATCTCTTGAGCCTGTGTTTGTAATAGCAAAGTTGTAACAGTGTCCAATTTTTTCTCAATTTGGGTTAAGCGATAATCAATTGTTTCTTCATTCATTATTGCTCTTCCTTCGCATAAATCTGCTTCTGCCATACATTACCACCTATATAGGCAATACCTGTGGTGAATAACAGAGTTGCAAGACCTGTAAAGCCATCGGGAATGTTTCTGCCTGTAAAAGTACAAAATCCCGAGATACCTATAATCACTGTGCCAACCGTCATAGCCCATACAGTGATTATCCATTTTCTTGAAACAGTCTTCTTTTCTTTTTTTTCTTCTTCCATTTTGCTATCCAAAAATTAAAATTAAGATAGCGGGGAACTTCCCCCGCATATCTTTACGCTACTACGAAACGTGCTTCGTATTCGAGCGTTGTTGGTGTAGTTCCGGCATAAGCAATTGTTGCTTCGTAACTTTCATCACTTGACTGTAGTTCATTATTAAGATACCAACCGTCAAAAGTAAAGCCTTCAACAGCAATAGCAGTAAACCAAACCTTATCACCATTTTCAACAGAATTGATTGTGTAAGGAGTTGCCTTACAACCTGCGGCACTTGCACCTGTTCCGGTAACAACTGTCTTGATTGCAATAGCAGGGGCAGGAATTGCAACAGCAATACCTGTAACTGTTTTCTGAATCAGATTAGGCTCTGCTGTCTTTGCTTCTGCAAGGGCAACAAGAGCATCTTCCATAGAACCTGCCGCAACTGTCAAATCTGTTGAATCAGCATAAGCCGCCTTATACTGATTAAGAGATGTGATTGTAGCCATTTACTTCTCCTCTACGAACTTAGAGCAAATCTCAACAATTGCTGTCTCTGCAACAGGAATTGAAGCAATAATTGCAGTAAAGTAAGGTGGCTGAGCGTATGCAACAACTGCACAAGCAATCGCACTGATTCCACCAAGGATACCAACTACAAGATTAAAAGTTTTCTTAGACATATAATGCCTCCTTTTGCTTTTTATTTTATAGGCTAGACCGAAAAAAACCAATCTAATTACATATTATATCACTCATTTGTTTGTGTCTAGCAATTATTTATTTTCCTTATTAACATTCATGCATTATTTCTAAAGTATTCCAATTCTCTATAAGTAGGATGTCCGTGCTTTCTAGGCTTAACTCTGAGTGGTCTTGGCTTTTTCATTTTTGAAAATCTGACTATAAAGTTTTTCATAGTTCCCCACCTTACATTGTACTCTTTAGCAAGAGAGTTTATACTCTGCCCTTTATCAGCCTTGTTCATAATGTCAGCCTGATATTTTCTCAGTTTTACATAGTAAACTGCCTCTCCTTTCTGTCTGCCTATACGTTTTCCCTTTGCTCTTGCTACAGCCAAACCTTGTTTTGTTCTTTCAGAAATTAACTGTCTTTCTATCTGAGCAGATAGTCCGAAAGCGAATATTATTACAGAAGTGATTATGTCGTTGCTGTCATTAGGATTCATGTCAAAGTTATTTTTAATTGCTACACATCTGACATTACGCTTTTTCAGCATGGAAATTATATCAAATATCATGGAGATACTTCTGCCTAGACGAGATAACTCCGTAATGATAAGTGTATCTCCATTCTCTAATCTGTCTATAAGTTCTCCGAGATTACGTTTAGTATAGTCTACTGTTCCGCTGACTTTTTCTTCTACCCATTCATCAATCTCATACTTTTCGCTGATAGCTTTCTTCTGATTTTCCAAGTTCTGCTCTTCTGTACTGACTCTTATATAACCATAAATCATTTTAGTCCTCCTTTTCGTTTGTAATATTAGCGTACAATTACAAAAAAGTAAGACCAAAATTAATTATTTTAATCGGACGGATTTGATGAGACTGAATATATCACAAATCAAAATATATTAAGTGACATAGAAAATATAGTAATTTCAACAAATCCAAATAACCCAACTTTAATGTCTTATGATGGAGTGTTGAATTTCAATGCAACAACAGGGTCGAATGATACGACCACATTATATATAAATGGAAAACCTATTAGTGTTAAAGGTACACCTTGGGATGGAGCAGGACTTCATGATATCACTGTATGTTTTAATAAGGGAGATTCCATATATGAGTCAGGTTCTGTCAATGTTCAATATGTAAGATATTATAAATTAAGAGATTATAGTAATAGATAAACTAATCGGACGGTTCTGTTGGTAATGACCCTATAGGAACTTGGAAATCATTTGAGAATGATAATAGGGATTATATAGGTTATCTAAAAAGTGGAACAACTTTTGACGCTACGAAATATCCTGCACTTGCATTGTATCTAGGTAACAACGTAGTGCCGAGCAGATACGACCACAACAGACCGAGCGATTATGAAACAATTCCAATCGCAGGTTTTTCACCTTGGACTGCTCCTTATGACGCTATTCTCATATATTGTGGTGACGCTGTAATAAATGTAAATGGTGCAATAGTTTGTATTTCAACAACAGGAACAAATAAAGCAAATACATTTGAAGTAAAGAAAGGTGATATAGTTACTCTATCATCAATAGGCACACAGGTGCAAATAAAAGTTGCCTATTACACCCACCCACTTTTTATTAAAGCAAAATAGTGAATTTAAACGGCTATAGGAAAACTTATAGCCGTTTTATAAATTAGTAAGTTAGTATCGTTTTAACTTAAATATTTTTAAGGCATATGTTCCCATTAAGTTATTATTACTAAATCTAATAACATCACCTTTTTTCGTATATCCTGAAAATGTATAGTAATATGTTCCTGATGACGGATTAGAAACAACACTTACTATTTTATCATTGATATTCAAATCTAAGTTACTTGTACTACCAACAAAGAAACAAATTATATACCCGTCATCGAGCATTGTGTATGATGTAGAAGCCGTTGTATAAATACTTCCACTCTCGTAATCAGGTAACCATTTATCTCCGTTACTACCGTCCGCATAGATTGTGTAATCTGAACTTGAAAGGAGAATCGGATTCCCCGAGATTATGAAAGCAGGATTTCCATTACCGTCATAATCTGACTGATAGATAAGTTCAAGAGTTGTGTATGCCTGAAGATATTTCCATATATTTGTCTGAACCTCTTTTGCCAATACATCTACAAGAGCACCATTTTTATTAGCCTTTACAGGAACAGAAACTCCATTATAAGTAATTGTGAGAGGTGTAATACCGCCTGTAGCATTAGTGTCTGAAATATCAGCCGTAAACATGACTTTTATTGCAGAGTTATTTGCAATAGGAATGTTATTAATAACTGTTGTTGATGTAGGAATTATAGAACTTCCCGAAGTGGAACCACCTACTGCCCTTTTGTTTACAGCATCCCAAACAAGAGCGATACCATTAGGTAACTGACTAGCCTCTGCTCTTGTCATAAGTGGCTGAGTATCATCGTTTGAATAAGTTATACCTTCATAAATTTCTACTCCACCGCTTGTCTGATTTCCGGTATCACGCACTTCCTCGGTAGCACCAATTGTTGCAGGTATAGTCAAATCTTCGTCTGTATAGAAGTTTGTCCCATCATTTGAATACAGAATACGTGTAGCAATATCAATATCTCCGGTTCTTGCTTCACCATTTTTATCAATGGCAATAATATTGTTATTGTTATTTCCGTCATAGTTTTCCGTTACAACACCTGCAAGTTCTGCGTTTCCAAGAGCAGTAGGATTATCGTTTCTTAGTGTAATTGTATTTGCACCAACTTTAAGTTCGGTAGAGATAATTTCTTCTCCAATACCATCTACGCTAAGGTCACCTTTTATGTGTAAATCACCATCAATAGTACCTCCGGTTTTGTTTATGAAGATACCATTCAAGTAGTTCTGAACGTAATCATCGTGGAAGAAGTCATACAACTGCTCGGTATCGGCATCTGCAAGAGTAATGCCAAACTTTACAAGGAGATTGTTAATTTCAGTAAATGCGTCTCCAACGTAATCTCTAAACGCATTAATATCTTTTGTAGCCAATTTCCACATAGCGTTCCACCACTGTGCAGGAAGCGTATCCATTGGTGCTACGCCTTCCTGCTGTTGCAGAACTGTAGGCATATCAACAAACTCGGGGCGTGTTGCACTGCCCGCATAAACTACTTGATATTTCTCTGTTGCGTTATTAAAATCACTAATCTTTTTCATATTAATCTCCTTCGTTTAGTTTCCAACTACTGTTACACTTATAACTATATCGTCATAAGTTGCATATTCTTCATCCAATGCTTCTTTTACTTCGTTTCTATATGAAGCATTGATTTGTCCAAGTGTTACATCAATAACTAGTTTATCAAGTTCTGAAAAGTTTGTCACCGAAAAACTGTTATTACCAACAATGTCATAAACTATTCTTCTAACATCGGGTGTAATGTACTCATTATCAAAAGACGAGTCTATTCTCACTAAAACCTTTGGTGCGGTTGTAAACATCTTGTCAAAAGCATATTGGAGTGTGGCTTGATAGTCTAAAAGACGTATAGGCAATTCCACTAATATATCATTCATCCAATCTTCGTCAGATATGAATGTAATTGCATATTGTTTAGACCCACAAAATATCTCAACAACATCTGCTATGCCATTGATAGAATGTCTTTTTTTGACCATACAAGCACATTTAAGATAGTCTCTATATATAGGGTCTGATATAGGCTCAACACTTATACTTCTGTTTGTATCGTCAAACTTACCACCCATACTTGGTGTTATTACAGACCCACCAATAACAACATTTCTATCTGTTGATATTGCGTGTGACGGTGGGTTTGGTACAACATTTGGAATATTATCAAAAAGTAAAGCCTCTTGTATCATAGGTACTTCTACCCACGGTCTAGGCAATCCTAATAATAGTCCTAACGCATCAAGCCATTTACCTTCAAGAGTATCAATGGAAAACCTTGAAAGGAAGTCAATAAACTCTTCGTCATTTTCATAAATAGAGTCTATTCCTTTTCCGAAACTTATAGCGATTGGTCCATTAATCTGTCTTGCTAAATATGGAAACTTTTCTGCCATTTGTTACTCCACATTTGCTCTGATTATATGAATATTCTCAGATGTGAAAACAACATATTCATCAGGGTTTATATTAGATACAATACCTGTGCTTGTTCCAACATTACAACCTACGACAGTTCCATAACCAACGTTCTGTACCCATTCAGAGACTTTCTGTGCAGTGAGATTTTCGCCACATCCAAGAGTACCGCTCATAGCCATTACCGCTTCACTATAAGCACCATCTGCACCTGCGGCGGCATCTGACGCTCTGATTGTAACGTATACCGGCACTGAAACTTCTGAAGCAACATCATAATGAACATCCAAATCTTGCATACCACGTCTACAAGTGCTTTCCATATTTCCAACCGTTGCGGGAATATCCAAATATGAGAAGTAAACGTCTGCCAATTTCTCTGTAATATCTGCACCTTTAATAACGATATAACAAGTTCTTGGTGGAATTGTTTTATTACCAACAATAAGATTCTGCGAAATAGACTTATTAAACCAAATTGAGCAAGACTCTACTGCCGGAAGTCTTTCAATTGCGTTCATGGCTTGGAGCAAAAAGTCTGACTGTTCCTTACCCATAGAAATACGGTTTCTCAAAGATGCAATAGACTCAATGCTGTCACCTTCAAAAGACTGTGCAATTGAAACGCAAGTAACATCGGGATAGCCATTGTTAAGAAACTCTGTTGCAGAAGGTACATAAAAAGCACCATCTTCGGTACTGTAAAGAACTACTGTGGCTACGTGTTGCGGGTCGCTGATTGGTGCAAGAGTCACATTTCTATTCAAAGCCCAATTGTGTCCTGTAATACTTTCACTAAAGAGTGTTCCTACCGGTATTGTAACGCTTGTATTTCCATTATTTGAAAGGGTAGCAGTAATATTACTTGGTGTACCGCTATCACGACTTAAACCCGCAATAGATGCTAATACTAAAACTTGGTCATCTTCGCAGTTCTGAGGGTCTAGGGCAGAATATGCCTTTGCAAGTTTTTCTTGCCAAGAAGTATGCAGTTGACCGCAAGCCAAAGCAAATAACCAAGCAGGATTTGCAACATTTTGCTCTAACTGAGCAACCTCTGTCTCTGTAGAATCCATGATATTGTTTTCATTAAGGAGTTCATTTGTTCTGTTTAGTATCGCTACCGCATTGTTATACGGTGTATCTATCTGTTTTACTATATCCATTATACTTTTGTGACCTCCACCACAATTTTTCCATCTTTATCTGTATATTTAGGGAGATATGACAAGCCGCCTGTCATATCAATTATTGATTGTCTTATCTGTGAATTAAGAGCCTGTGGAGAAATCTGACTTGTCATAAGTTCAACCCACTGATTTCCAACAGAAGGGTCTTGTGGTACTGTTCCCCGCTGTAAATATGTAGCAATGTACGAACGTTGTTCAACCGCTTGATTATGGTCTACTATTTCGAGAAAACCTTTTGTTACTTTAAAATCCCACAGAGCAAGTTTATCTACCTCTGTGTCAATATTTGTCATGGCAAAATCCATATACTTATATTCCTATGTTATTATATTTTCGTCAAGAAGAAGAGCCATCTCCGTGTTTAATTTTATCATTTTCAATCTGTGAGAAATCCTCTTTTTTTGTATACGCTTCAATAGATGCAACTATTCCTGCCTTAAAAGAAGCACCTCCATCTTCGGGGGTTATAGTTGCAGTTTTAATTCCGTTTATTACAGAGTCTAATCTGCCTGTAAGTATATCTAATTGCTTTTTTAGTTCGGGGGTTTTGCAAAGACCGCCAAAACCATCTCCATCTAATGTAACTGTTTTATTTGAGTTAACAGAAATGTCCCCTTCTGTTTCAACAGATATTGCACCCTCTTCATTAATTCTTACTGTGGTTTTAACATTATCATCTGCTTCGTCTTTTATGAGAATACCACACATATTTACATTTCCATAAGGTAAGTAACAAGCCTCACCTTTTTGTGGCTGTCTATTGTATTCTATTGTTTCAATAAAGTCTTTTGGGCAAAGTAACAGAACGTTATCTCCAACAGAAGGAGTAATGAGAAGTTTGCATTTTGTAGTTCCTATATGCAGAAGCCTTACAGCCTGTATTACGCTCTTTTTTCCCGAGTTATTAGTGTAATAAAGATTTACGTCTACATAGTTTTTATCGTGAACTTTGGTAATCACACCGATATTTATGTAGTTTGTGGAGTTTATAAAACCTCTTACTGCTGTGTTAATAGGCATTTGCTGATTGGCTATGTCTTTTATTGCACTATCATTCATAAATAGTAGTCTCCTTCCTAGACCAAGTTTGTGCTTCTATACTTTCATCTACAGGACCTTGTAACTTCATATAACTGTCTTCTGTAGTTGAAAACAAATATTCTATCTTTCCTGTATTTCTAAAAACAACAGGTTTGTCTTCGTTTAAATAATGAATAATTCGGCTACCACCTCTAGCACTTTTAGAAGAACCAAACTTCTTACCCATAATAGCGTTACTTTTAATTGAAACGTGGCATCCCGGGGTAATTCTATCATCAAACATAGTTTCTACATAGATAACACATTCGCTACGAGTTGCACTTTTTACAAAATTAAGTGGAACTACAGGAGAGCGTTTTTCTGTAATTGATACTCCACCTAAAATTGTGTAAGTATTTGTCTTTACACTTACGTAATTATTGTTGTAAAAATCTTCAAAAGTACTTTCTGTATACCCCTCCGAGATTGCTATGTCTTTCCAATCTTTCGGAACAGGTGTTGAAACTCGCATAGAACCTCTATCTATAACAATCTTGAATCTGCTATAGGAAAATCCATTTTGATTTGTCTCTGATATTTTACCATTCAACTGACGGATAAAATCCCCAATAGAGTATTCCCCCGAAGATAATAATACTGGGAGGTTTTCTAGCGGTTCATCAATTTCAAGAAGAGAAATTTTTAACAGGTCGTATAAATCATTTTTATTTCCTACTTTTGTGTTCTGTGTAATACCTTCGTTATAAATAGAAATAAGTTCTTCACAGAGTTTCTTCAAAGGGACTTCAGAACCTTTTTTGTTTTTTACGTCAGTAATTAAAGTGTTTGCATCAACCCCTGCTTTTAAAAAATTTGCAGACCCACTCGAAATGTATAACTTTGTATTATACATAGTGGTGTCTTTTGAAGCGACAACACATTGAAATCTGATACATCTGTTAGGTGGCTCTTTTTCTTGGTCTGCATAAAGAACTCTATACAATACAGTATGACCGTTTTTTAGTTTTTGATTTACAACGGTAGCAGTGACTGTTTCCTCAAGCCCGGAGTAATACATTCTTGCTTTAATAAATCCAACGTATGCAATATCTACGTCAAAAGCCATATTTTGTATTGATATATATGAGTCAATAGCGTATCCGCCTTCAATAAAAATGCCTTTAATTGTTATGGTTGGCTTCAAACCGTGTGCAGGTGTCTTTAATTTTCCGATGTAATTCATATCGGTGTCGTAAAAAGTCAAGTCTATGCAACGGTCAAAATAGTATCCTATCTCTCTTGCTATTTGAAAATCCATCTTTTACTTCCTTAAAACAAGAATGTTGGAATACGGCATTGACATAGATAAGTCAGTGTCGTTTATGTTGTCATTAAGAATGGCAAATGCAAGTTCTCCCTTGGCGTTAAACAAAGTGTTGTAGTGGATAATTCCACGTATTTCTTCACTAAGATTTTTTAATACATAGAACCAACAAGCCTGTTCCTTTGAATAAAAAATCTGTAATTCATAATCTGTGCTTCCTGTATTAAGTGAGCAAGAAACATTCTTTTTTACCGAAACTTCACCATTGTCAAGTTCATTTAACATTCCGTAAAACGGTGTATCAGCAATAAGGTATGAGGTGTGAAACTTATTGTCATTTGCTACAATTTCTTTTATAACCTTCTGCTGAGAAGTAGAATATTCTGATAAATCTGCCATGTAAACTCCTTAGAATACCAATGAACGAAGTGCTGTTCTACCAAGTTTTGAAGCGGTATAAACAGTATTTACTCCGCCAACTGCTGTTTGATTTCCTTGTTCATCTCCTGTTAAAGCCAAGAACCTAAACTCTTGTATTTCCAAATCTAACTCTACAAAGTTGTTATTCTCTGCTACTGTTTTAACATTATAACTCTTAATTAGGCAAGGCACTGTTTCTCCTTCTCTTGTATTAAACTTAAAAGGTCTTCTTGCCTCTGATATATACTGAAGAGTCTGCTTGAAAACTCCATTTAATGTTTGGGTTCCAAACTTGTTTCTAAAAGACTGTAATGTTGCTTCGGGTAAATATCCGTTTATAACGTATCCAATTGAAGTATTCATGTTTAGACCTGTATAACCATGTATTCTCCACTTGCGAGGATTTACAACGATATTATCTGCAACCTTTACAAGAGCACCTGCAATATCATCTCCCGGAGTTGCGTCTTTGGAAGAGTCACTTCCAATTCCGCCTACAAGAACCTGTTCACTAATGTCATTACTTCCACTTTCTTCATATACATCGGGATATAGTGGAATACCAAACTTAAATATATCTAATAACTGAATAACAACTGCAAATACTTTTTCTCGACTTGACAGTTCATCTGCACTTTTCTTAGAAGCATATAACCCACCGATTGTTGGAAGGTTAAAATACTGACCTGCACCAACAAGGTTTGGAGAAGTTAATGCTTTAAGTCCTCTAAGTCCATTCATATTTACTCCTTAATTCATGTCCCATACAAGAGAGTATGTTCCAACTTCTTTGTCATATTGGTCTTTCACTCTCAGTTTTACTTCTACTTCTCCTGCGTCTATACGGTTATTGTGGTCCTTGTCATTCCAAGTCGGCTGTATATCAAAGGTGTTGTCTGCAACCTGTGGTGCTTGTCTTTGCATTTCGTGCATAAAGTTTAAGAACTCTTCCGGTGAACTATAGAAAGCAGGGTTTGTAAAGTATTTAAATACATTCATTCCTGTTCCATAGTCCAAATCACCGCCTTCTGTAAACGCTTCTGAGAAAGCATCTTTTGCTGTTCTGTTATGTTCAAGGAAGAACTGATAAGCCTTTATCTTTTGTGCTTCATCCATTCTTTCAGGGTGATAGAATAGGTTGTTTACATCAGCGTTCCACCAACCTAAACCGGTTTCGTTTGCTCCCTGCATCTTAAATGCTTCAAAACCCTTGTATACTCTTCCTTTTGAGTCTTTCCAAGTATAATTTGCCAACGCCCTTTCTACAGGGTTTTTTGACTTGGGGTCAAACTTGCCCTTTATCATAGATTTTCCAACGACATCTTCAACCGCTTTGATACCCATATTTTCAATATCAGAAGCGTTATCTGCTTCAATCTGTGAGAGATACATAGCCTCAAAAATGTCATAGATATTCTTGCTCTTCATGTCGTTTGCAACACGCTGAGCCTTATTTTCAAACTTGTCTTTTTGGTCTTTACCTTTGTTTTGGCTATAAACTCCATAAGCACTTCTGCCTTGTGTAAGAGAAGCAACGGAAGTCTTAAAAGCAATTTCATCATTAGCGTTTTTAGTCCCTTCAACTTTGTTTATCTTCTTGTTTATCCAATTCACAAGGACAGCCAAGCCATCTGTAAACTTTGAGAAAGCAGGTGAAAGTTCCTGTACTAATGTATTTTTCAACGACTGTAAAGCATTGTTCAAGTTTGATAGAGAAGTTACAGCCTTTGTTGTTGCCTCTGTCAGATTTCCCGAAGGGATAGCAGAACCGCCCTGTTGCATGATTCTTTCTGCAAGGGTAAGTTTAAGGTCTGTGGCGTCTATTTTAAGATTCTTGTTAGCGTTTGCAACAATTGCATTAACTAATTCATCACCAAGAATATTTTTTAATGAGTCAATTACCTGTCCTTTTGTAATCTCGTCTGCTTCGGCAAGTTTAGAGATTTGTTTCTCTACCTTGTCCATCATATCTATCTGAATGTCAGTTGCTGTTTTTCCTTCTCTTTCACCGGTGAGAAGACCTGCTACAGAAAGGTCAATGCCAAAGAAGTCTTTCAAACGCTGAACATCTATTGTTGTTCTAGCATCCACGTTTCTTCCCGACATTGCTGCAGTCCACATTTCCGTCATTTTAGTAGATGCGTAATCGAGACCTTCTTTGCTTACAGGGGTATTTTGACCCATATTACGAACACCGGCATAAAGCAAGGCTCTTGTTTTATCAGAGTTTGCACGTAATGCACCTTCGGGGTCAATGGAAAAGAATCCATGTTCTTCATTAATATTGCTGTTTACACCGGAAACTGTCTCTGCACCAAACTTCCATAGTTTTGCAAGACCGGAAATAACTTTTCTTATAGAATAAATAGTTGCTCCTATCTTACCCCATAAAAGAAGTTTTTCCTTGAGTTCTTCATTATCTTTCTTTTCTAGGTCTACGATATCTATTCTCTGTTCAGTAGGCGAATCAATTCCATCTGCTCCTGTCCACACATGTTTAGGGGCTTCTATACCTAATGGAGATTTATTTCCAAATAAACTACTCCAAATAGAATACATTCCCATAGCACCCATAGGGCTGTGAATGTTATTAAATACATCATAGGTGCTACTATATGGTTTACCTGCTTTACGCTTGAATATAAGGTCATTGAATATATCGTTGTGGCTTATGTTATAGTTAATAGCGTCAACTTGGTCTCTTGTGTAAAATTCGCTAGGAGACCAATTAGATACGTTTCTTCCAACACTTACCAATCCACCGGAGTTTACTATTGTACTAGGAACACCATAGGCGTTTCCACCTGCCATATATCCACTGTACGTACTTCCTACTAAAGAAGGGTCAGTAGAGAATGGGTTTCCCATCATTTTAAGTCTTGAGAAAGCATTACTTCTGTATTCTGAAAAAGAACTTGGAGTATAACCAATCTGTAACTGACCGGCTTTTTTGAGATAATCGTCAAGTATTCTACTTGACATATAGATAACACTATTCAGTGTTGATTCAAACCTTTTAAGCGTCTGTGTGGTTGCTACAAGTGCAGTATTAAGAACCTGTGTACTAGGTACACCAAAACGGTTAGAACCACTGTCATAAGCAGAACCAACCATTTTGAAGCCTTGACTATACTCGTTTGCAACCTGATGTAATAATGGTGAGGTTCTTGGTGCTGTCTGCATTTTTTCATACAGTTTATTTAACTGTTGTTCAGCCGGAGAAGTATTCAGACCAACTGTGAACTCAACATCCGCTTTATTCATTATGAACTTCTCCTTTTATATAATAGATACTTCAATCCCGAAACCATTTCTTCTGTCGTATCGGGCTTGCAGTGAAAGTTTTCTACATACATATAGAACCAAGCACTATAGACATTATCCACGTATTTCTTAAAATCGGCAATATCTTTGTTCGCTTTTGCTTGTTCTATGATTGCAGAAAGTCCGCCTTTACTCTTAGTATCAGCGGACTTTTCTTTCAGCGTAAGTTCTGCGAACTCGGAAATTACGCTGTGTATTTTTTTAAGAATCTTGTATACACAACTGTAACAAGATAACGGAGAGCCATAGGGTCAGCGTTGAAGCCGTCAATAGCCCACCATTCAACTCCGTTGTTTATGGCAACGTCAAAAGTTTTCTTGTCATCTTTGTAAATAGAAACCTTGCAACCCTGCAAAAGTTCTTTTACAAACTGAGCACGGTCTTCAAAAGTACCCGCATTATCAATAATGCTTAGAACTTTTACCGCAGGCATTGTTTTCATATTACCTTCAATGTCTACTGAATAGCGTTCTAAAGGGTCTTTTTCCTGTGCCTTTACAACCTCTGCCAAATCATCTGTTAAATCTTTGTAAGTTAATTTCATACAACCTTACCTCCGTATTTTATATTATATAAAAAATAAGAAGTGGGGCAAGAAGCCCCACGTTCTTTTTATGCACCAAGCAACTCGTTGTAAGCAGGTGAGTCAGAATCAGTGTAGTTAGAATATGTCAACTGAACGTTGTAGTCCGGTACATCATTACCTGCAAGGGTAAGAGGTGGTACGTTCTTTACACAAACTCCACTGAAAATCATCTTGTGTGTTGCACCGTTCATAAGCCATGACAGTTCAAGGGTTCCGCCAACGTCACCCTGTGAACGTACATAGTCGAATACTGATACACAGTCTCCGTCATTCAAGCCACCTGCTGTGCGGGAAGCGTTGAAAGCAAGAGTACCTGCTTTACAGATATTTGTAAGGGTGATTGAGTCACCGTTTACCAATGGGATAACTTTTGAGTTATCAATCTGCTGTGAAGCAGAAACGATAACTGATTCAAGTTTAAATCCTACAAGGTAAATGGCACCATTACTGTCAATACCTGTGTACTGAGCATCGTTCTGTGCAAGTGTTTTTAATACAGGAGAAGTATACTTTGCTGAAAAGTTACCAACAGCCTGTATTGTCTGTTTAAGTGCACGACCTACATAGGTATCATCTTTCTTGGCTGTATCATAGCCATCAAGAATGATTGGACCTGTTGCAGTTGCGTTTGCAGAAGGTGTAGTAATAGCCATTTAATCCCCCTTATGCTGATACTGTTAAAGTACCGCTGATTTTGACCTTTCTTACGTTATCCACATAAACTCCTTCCCAAGCATCCGGGATAGAGATTGTGTGACCATTTGTTTTTGGAAGGTCAGAGAAAGAAGGAGCGGTCATCTTAAACTCTGTGATTCTTTCATTTCTAACCTGTCCGGCAATATTTGCCTTTACAGCGTCAAGAAGTTCATTGTAAGTTCTTGCGTTCTTCAATGCTCTTCCACTTGTAATGACTGTAGCACAAGCAACTCTATTCATAAAGTTGAGATATGCAACAATCCAATCAGCAGTTGTACAATTACTAAGAATTGTCCAACCACCAAAGTTTGTCAACTGCATTGTTCCGTTTCCGACCGGCTTGAAGTAATTAATTCTAACTCCTTCAAAGTAGTCTGCAAATGTTGCACTTGCTCCAACAAGTACATCCGTGCTCGTGTCAGCAGTAGGCATAACATTCTGAAAGTTTACAGCAGTCATATCAAAAGCGTTTCCTACAGGAACTCCACTTTCATTTGTGCTTGATAGTGTTTTACCCAACTGATAAAGAGCAGGGCTGTATCCGATAGGGTCTCCATTTGCATCTACAAAAACATTTACAGCACTTGCTGTTCCTGTCACCATAGCAGGGCGGGCAAATACAGTTGCATCCATTGAAAATGCAGTGATAAGACCAAGAGTACCTGCTGTTGTAGTTGTTGAAGTTCCCTTTACGTTTACAGGGTCAACAGGCATATCAATAAGAACTGTAGTAAAGTCCTTATCCAAAGCGGATTTGATGTTTGTAATGGTATCACTTGCATCTGCTGAGAGAGCATAGTCGGTTGTTGTACCGTCTGTTGTGTTCCATTCCAAATCAAGATAGGTGAAGTAACCATAAAGTTTGTAATTTGCAAGTTCTGTTGAAGGAATGATATAAACTTTAATGTCTGTACCATATTCAAACAGAGAAGCAAGGTTACCCTTTACGATTTTCTTTTCCGCATCTGAGAGGTAAGCGTAGTCGTCAAGAACATCTGCATAGTTGCTCTTTTTAACTACAGGATAAACCGGTGTGTCACCACCGAATGACGAGAAACGGTCTGTTACATACAGAACGTTCTCGTAGAAGTTGCCACCAACAGTCGCAGTTCGTACAACGTCTGTACTGATTGAGACATCCTGCTGAGCAACTGAACCGTTAAAGTCGTTCATTTTATTTCTCCACTTTTAACGTTCCCTCAAAGTATATGAGGTCAGTTAAGTATTCTATAATCTCTTCCTTCGTAATACCTGTAAGTATACTAAAAGAAGCCAAGTATGACATTTCACCATTGTATCCATCTTGCTGAAATGGAACAGTGATTATATCCCTATCGCCAAGCAGAAGTTGACTATCATATTCTAATAGTTGAGCCTGCACATCGGTGCGTTCATCCCAAAACAGTAATGAGTCAGCCCATTCTTCTGCGTGCTTTCCTATAAACTGTATTCTAACAAGAGATTTGATTGTTGCATAGTGTGTAGTTACAGCATTTTCTTCTTTATATTCTGTATCCGAATTATTTACAAGACGCTTTTGTTTTTTTTCAATGTAGTATATAGCATAGGTGTCTGTACTTGAAATCTGCTGTGGGTTTACAAAGTTTCCTTTTCGAGGAATAACAAACTTTTTCATTTGCTCCCACTTCTTACCAAAGAGACACTTTGCTATGAAATCACCTAAAACAGCATTACTTAAATACATTACATTATCTCCATTACATTACTACTATACTTTCAAACAACTGTCCTGTCGCATAAAGCGTCATATCACCATATCCATTCTCACTTTTTTTATACTGAGATTTAGTGTTTATAGGCGGAAGTTCGGCAGACACTTCGGGCATAAGTTCTTCTATGCAGATTGTTTCTAACTGATTTGCAACGTTCCACCAATCTACATACCAACCACGTTTGTATCTGTCGTATTTCATATTGTCGTTTATGATTTCTTTTGCATAACCGCCTGTGTTGTTTTTTATCTTCTGATACAACTTATACATAAAAGGTCTGCTTGGTCCACCGTATATTCCTGTGGTGTGTATTTCTGCTAATTCGTGGCTGTTTCCTGCAAACTTGACATATTTATCAAAACTTGCATGACCACCATCTACGGTTACTGTAAGAGTTCGTGGGTTTAATATCTTTGCAGAACCTCTTCTTAGTTTGTTAAATACACTATCAAGGTCTTGTTCAGTGTCTTCTCTAGCCAAAGTTTCCTACCTCTAATTCGGGAGAATAGTCTTTTGTTCCATCGTTACCAACAACTTTTTCAAGGACCGTTTCCCAAAAACCGCCTTCACGATTAAACTGTGCAACTTTCATAGGGCGGTAATATTCGTCATCAATCTTTACAAACTCGGTTGCAATATCAAGTTTTGTATAAGACCAAAACGTATATCTCTGTCCAATATCAAGAAGCGGAAGTTCCTTCGCTCTCTTCATATCAATATATTCATTTGTTGTCTGTCTGATACCTTGTATCTTCTTTTCAAAGTTCAAGGTATAACCCGACACTCTATCGTCTTCGTGAGTATATATTTCAAATGTTTCCATAAGTTCGGGGAAGAACCCGAGGAACTCTCCGTATACTCCACCCATTAGAATAACTCTCCACCATACACACCCATCATTTCCGGTGCGTAATGTATCATTTCAGCCGCCTTCACTCCAAACTGATTAGTTCCAAGTGCTTCATAAGAAGCAGGAAGGTTCAGTTTTCTGAACTGAAGGTTTACACTCTTAATCGTTTTAGAGTTCAAAGGCATACCGCCTGTACCCATAACTCCGTTATTCAAACGAAGTGGAAACAGGTCTGCTAAATACCACATAATGAGGTAATTCAAAACAAGTTCCCGCTTAGCAAGTCTCACTTCTGAAGGAAGTGGAGACCATAACTCAAAGACGCCATACCACATAGCGGTAACAGCATCTTTCGCTTCTTCAAACTCGGCTTCTGTCAAGTCGATTATGTATCGAGAAAACTTAAAGTTAACAAATGCTAATGCGGGAACTTTCATAGGAAATCCTTATTTATTGCCTTTCTTAGAGGTCTTTTTGTCTTCTGTGTCAGCAGGTGCATCAACAGTTGTTGGAGCATCTGAGTCAATTACTGTAGCAGTTTCCTTTCCTGTTGCCTGTGCTTCTGCAAGTTTTGCTTTGAGTTCAGCAACTTCTTTTTCAAGGTCTTTAATTTTTGCGTTGTCTGACGCAATAATTTCTGCCGGAGTAGAATATTCAGAAGGTTTTACCAAAGAAACAGAAATTGCTCCTTTCTCCTTGAGACTAGCAAAGAAATAGTCTTTTTCCATTTCTTCAAGTTCTTTTTCTTCTACAGCGATAACTCCTTTTCGTTCAAGAACTTTACCGTTCGCAAACTGAAAAGCCATTTTCTTTGTATTTACAATATACTTTGTTGCCATTTATATCTCCTTAGAATAAGCCCCCGCTTTGGGCGAGGGCTGATTGCGTTATACACGCTTACCGAAGCCGGAAATAACCTTAACACTTTCAGTAACCGGTGCATAGATACCTGCGTATCTGCGGAGCATACGGTGCTGTGTGTTAATCTGTCCCGGAATAACAGGGTAAACAAACTCTTTAAGAGGCATACCCTGCAAGATAACGTTCTTGCGTGTGTCTTCCGGTCCAAGACCGATTTCCGGTGCAGTGATAACCATATAGTCGTATGCGTTCTGATTGTAGTCAGTGTTAGCATCGAGAAGTGGGTCTGCGTAGAACTCAACTCTTGGGATTTTTCCTTCTTTTGTCTCACCTGCGATGTAGTTCTCATTGAAGATAGCCAATACTGACTTAGCCTCATAAGCATCACTGTAAGGCATAGAAGAAAGCAAGTTGTAAGCGTAGGTTGAAAGACCAACCTTTACGTGGTCGAACTTGTTGTAAGATGTTGAGAAGAAGTCATTGATAATCTTTGACAACTTCTGATATGCGGTAGAACCCTTTGTTGTGTTTGTTGTGTCAGCAAGGATATCAGCAAGAGCATCTCCCGAAGCAGTTGCAGTAATTGTGTTGACATTGAACAGACCAACAGTGTCAGTATCATCGTTACCGTAGTAGGTAAGATAATCTGTGAGCATCTGAAGCATGTAGTTAGCATACTTGATTTTGCCCTGTATGAGTTTTTCGCCAAATGGATTTCCACCTGCAACTTTTGCTCCTTCGAGTTCTTCTACTGTAAGAGTATAAGTTACGAAGATGTTGATTACAGGAGCAGTCATAAATCCGCTCTTTGCAGAAACGTCTTTAGACATATTTCCATCCGGGCTACCTGCATTGAGTGGTCCAAGTGGTCCACCTGCATAATCTGCAAGGTAGAGGTTCATTACTTCACACCAAGGGTTTGTTCCCTGTTCCAACTTTACGAGGTCAGAGGCGTGTGAATACAGAAGTGGGCGTTCAAACACATCCTTGAAGATGCCCTGTGCCCAAGGAGCAATAGCCTGTGCTGAGAGATAATCCGGTGCGGCATCTCCAACGTAAGCCTGTTTTGCTACCTCATCCCATTTGCCTGTCATACTGTTCCATTTTGGAGCAAGAACTACAGACTTAGGGTCTTTTGCAAACTGTGCCTTCAACTGTGTAGAAGCAATCAGATTGCCAATGTGTGAAGAGTCTCCAACATAAATAGAGTCTCTTGCGTGAGCAGGTGTCTTGAACTGTGGGTCAGAAGCAAGACCGATATGAAGTGTCATATCAGACATCTGACTACGAGCATCGACAGCCTGTGAATTGATGAAGTTGTATGCTCTCTGAGCAAGTCCTTCACAACCTTTTCCTGCGATAATTTTCATTTAAGTCTCCTTAGAACTGTCCGTCAAGATAGATAAGTACGAGACCTGTATCGGGGTCAAGTTCCTTTACCTTGGCATTGATTGCTGTGTTTCCTGTAGAAGTTACAGTAAGAACACCTGCGTCTGTTGAGTAAACTGAGTCACCAACAGTAGGTGTGTCATTTTCATCAAGTTTTACCCAAATTGCACCCTGATAGAAAGCGTCTGCAGGAGTCTGATTAAATACATAATCAGCGTGTCCCGGAAACTGCTCGTTTACCATTGGGCGATTGAGTAAGATACCACGGAAAATATCCGGTGTAACTGATGAACCACCAATTGTTACGGCTTTATTGCCGACAAAGAACTTTGAAGGGTCAGTAGAAACAGCAAACAGTGCATTACCGAAGTATGCTGTGTTTACATTGTCAACTGAGATAATTCCTCCAACAGTTCGTGTTCCGCCATTTTCTACATAGGCTGGCATACCCGGTGTAACGCCCTTTCCTTTGAAAGAAACGCTAAGACCATTAGCAAATGTACTCTGCATTTTTATCTCCTTCCCTTCAACTTTGCGAAAGCATCGTCAAGGCTATATCCTGCATTAACAGCAGAAAGTGTCTGTGTGTACTGTGGAAGTGAAGCCGAGTCAGAAACACCCTCAACAGGTTTTTCATCTTCTTTCTTCTCTTCTTCAGCAGGTTTTTCGTCTGCCTTTGGCTCTTCAATAGGCTTTTCATCAGCCTTTGGTTCTGCCTTTGCTTCAAGCAGACTGTCCAACTTTTTAGAAATTGCGTCAAGAGCATCGGCAAGTTTTGCCATTCCGTCTCCACCGCAACCATCTTCCTTTTTCTCTTCTGCCGGTGCTTCACCTTTCTGTGGTTCGGCAGGAGCAGGAGCAGGAGCAGGAACTTCATCCTGTGCAGGAGTCTGTGCAGGTGTCTGTTCCTTTTTCTCTGTGTCTTCCATTGGTTTCTCCATAATCTCCGAATTGGCATCGGAGTCAAGTGTGTTGTAACTCTCTTTGATACATTTCAAAGCCTCTTCTGCGACTTCTTTATCTTCGTCTTTCAGAAGAGGAATATCTGCGATATAACGCAAGAGTTTCTCCTTTTCGTCAGAATCCGGTAAATCATCGCAATAGCCTACAAGCGAAGCAGTTTTCGCTTTAAGACCTTCTTCATCAATATTTTGTAACGTAGAGCCGATTTCGTCAACTACGCTTTCAAACGATTGATTGTCAGTTCCATCCATAACGCCCATCATACGCTTTTTAATAGCACGTATTAAGCCCGAATGAATCATCTTTTTACCTCCATCTAAGATTTTCATATCCTTTCCCCCTCTAGCCTCGTGGACTATTGCAAGGTGGTTTATGCTGTTAATCTTAGTACATAAGATTTCATAAGGTTCTCCGTTCGGAGCAACACCCGGTTGCCATTTGTTGTCTGACAGATAGCCCGGAGACAACTCGTTGTAACTAGGAAGGTTGTCATCATTGTCTATGTCGAGTGTTGAACACAGAGCAACTTCTCCCTTATGGCGTTTAATGGCTACATCGTCAGAGATATGTCCGATAATTTCGGGGTCAGACTGTGAATAAAGCCACTTATGGTCTACTCTGATAGGAGCGTTTTTGAACATCTCCTTTGCACCTTCAAGTACGTGTGAAGGGCGGTAAACAGAGAATACTTTCTGATTTTTGTATTCTCTTGGTATTTCGTGAAGCATAAGATTTGCAAGTTCGTCAGCAAGGTAATACTGAATACCGCTACGAGCAATTACTGCATGGTGCTTTTTCATACCGGTCTCCTTCCGTTCTCGTTATCTTCGGGAACTCCTGTTTGGTTTTCCCCTTCGGGTTTTTCAGTGTTCTCCTTTATCTGCTTCTCATTTTCTGAATTAAAGATTGTTGACATATCACTTGGCATTTCAACTTCACCGATAACCTTACTAACGATATTAACAGCAGAGCCTTTGTCGAAACCTGTAACATAAAGCAACTGAATTGCCTGTGCCATTTTCAAAGCAACGTCTGCTTTCTTCTGTGGATTTGAAACAACAGGTGTATCGAAAGAAATCTTGATAGAACGATACTTGTCAAGGTCTTTCTGTCCTCTGCAACCAAAGTAAGAGATTGCAAGAATAGGAATAAGTTTCTGTACGCAAGGAGCAACAACCTGCTGAATGAGTTTGATTGTTTCTGACTGCTTGAGCATAACGTCATCTTCAGATTTATTGAAGATACCATTAGGCATAGAGTAGAACAGAAGACTTTCGGGAAGTCCACTCTTGGCGGCAACGTCTTTTCGGATAGCATCAATGAGTGAGTCAAAGCCACTGTAGTTTCTGTTTACTACAGAAATCTCTCCGTAAGAGTTGATTGCCTTCGGATTGAGAATAGACCAATCACGCATTTCTCTTTCGTTCTCTTTCTGCCAAGCCTTTGCCGCCTTGACACCGTTCTGTGCAATAATACCGTCAAGTGGCAGAGTATGTACAAGAAGGCTCATTTGCTGACACATAATCGGCAGAGACATAGCCATAATTTCATAACCGATAAGAGATTTTGCCCAACCGCAAATATCACTTGCACCCCAACCTAACTGTCTGATTGCTGACCAATAAGGAAGCGGTTTAGTTCTGATAAATGAAGCACGGTCTGAATTTACTTCGATACCCGAAATAGGTACAAGGAATGTTGAAGGATTAAGATAATCTTTTGCACTTAAATCATAATCGGGAACAACAGTCATATTCCAACGGTCTGCTTCTGCAAAATAATCAATACAACCTTTTCTTAAAAGTTTTGTAGCAAGCAGTTGGTCAAAAGTCATAGCGGTTGTTACAGGGCTGTCTCCCTTAAAAATAGGGTAGATTGAAGCACCGCCAAACAAAAGGCTGTCTCTTGCTCCCTGTGCAATAATAGAACTGAAGCCAAGGCTTTCTGCATAGTCACGAAGTTCCATAAGTTCACTACTTTCCATAGCACCGCTTGTAAACTCGTAACCCGAAATACAAAGACCTCGGCTTTTTTTGTCAATAATAATCTGTGTAAGCCCACCGCTAGAATACATAGCGGAAGCATCGTATGGACCGACAAGGAGCGGTTCGTAAGGTCTGCCCCAATTGCCTACGTCAACTTCAGTTCCGATACCCGAACCCGGATTATAAAATCCGTCTTGCATAATCTGCTGACTTGCTTTTTTTACATCAATGGTAACTTCCTTTTTCAAGTCTTCGATTGTCTTAAAGCCACCGTCTGAGACGTAATTTGCCTTGACAGTTTCATACTGCAAGTCTTTTATTTCTGCAATCTCAGAGTCACTGAACGACACAGGTGCTGAAGGTCTCTCGTCATTAACACCCGAAACAGGGTCAATCTTCCCCGAAGCAATCTGATATATCTTCTTAAAGTTTTCATCTTTACACCTGTCTGCAATCTGTGCGAACCTATTACTCATAATCTTCCTCGGCTTGCAATCTGCCTATAATTCTCCATACTAGATATTCAAAGAGACGGCAAAACCTTGTGTTCTCCTGCTCTTTGCTTGAACGCTCTACCTTGCCATCCGATAAGAAAACTCTTTCATTAAGGCACGATATAAGTGTCCACGCTCCTTCCATGATACAGAGTGAATGTCTCTCAAAGAGGTCATTAACCAATTTAGTTCCTTCGCCATCCGCAGGTAAGATACCCGGAACAGCAGGCTCAATATCAGCGTCAACACAGTCATTAACATAATTCTGCTGTACGTCTGATAATTTTTCAAGTGGCATCCACACACATTCACACTTAGGATACTTTTCTCTTACTTCCTTGAAGTTTATTACATTCTGTGTGAAAGCGTCAACAACTTCTACCTTTCCGTTTATAACTGTAGAAGAAATCCAAAGGATACGACCCGGCAGTGCAAACGTTCCAAGGTATACTTCCTGTCCTTTTACTTCTGTATCGGGAACAAGACAGTCTCCGTTGAACTTCTCATAAACCTTTCCGTTGTTCTTTCCACGCATAGATACGGTATGAGAGTATCTAAGGGCATCTATAAAGTGGTTGAACTTGTCTACAGGTATTCTGAGTACTTCTCCTGTCTGTTTATCAACCTTGTACTGATAAAGGTCGAACTCATCAATGACAGGTTTACACCTTGGGTGAATAACAATCTCAGAAAAACTTCTCAAATACTGAATACCGTCTTCTACACTTCCTGCCCACTTCTCTGAAGCGATAACATTGTAGTGTTTTGACCGCATAAACGAGATTGTTTCCGGTCTCGCACTATCTGCATATATAGGATAAATCGAAGTTCCTTCTACTTCATTGAATAAAGACGGTGTATCTTCCAAATCACAGCCTACACGACCCGCACATTGGTCGATATAAAGGGTATTTCCAATGATAAATGAGCGAATAACGGCTGTCGGGTCTTGTGCAAAACCCCAGTCTGCACCATAGTGAAAGTCAGCATTTTTAGGGGTTTCAAAGGCTTTAACCGTGTATTTACCCCTAAATATCTGAGCATCAGAGAGACCTAAGCACTGTCCTTCCCAAATCCACAAATAACGCTCGTAATCGTCTCTTTTGTCCTTCTCCATTTCCAAGCGGAGAACATCGGGAAAGTATAGATTATCTGAATAATTTGCCTTGATTACCAACGAGTTCTCGTCAGCATTCTGCATTTCTACAAAAATAGGGTCGTTATCTTTGTATGGGTTGAATGTAAAGATAAGGATAGAACCTTCTGCACGGATTGTAGGAACGAGTACGTCATAACTTTCCCTACTCATAGCCTGTGCTTCCTCGAACCAAGCGATAGATACATTCTCCATAGACTTGATTTCAGAAACATTAGACTTAATTCCCGCAAATATAAACACAGAACCGTTAGCACCATAGATTGCATTCTTCTGAATGGTGAAGAAGTCGCTTAAACCCATGCGTTCAATAACGTCACACAAAAGGGCATGAACAGAGTCGGCAATAGACTTCTGAAGTTCACGACAACAGAGTATCTTAATCTTACTCTGATAGGCTCTGAATACACAATACTGAGCAACAGCCCAAGACTTACCGCTACCACGACCTCCATAGATGAAGTTACGTCTTTTTGCCCCTTTGAACAGGGGCTTAAAGACTTGAGGAACGGTAAGTTTTACTGCTTGTTTCTTTACGGTTCTAATCATTAGTTGATTACAACATCACCGTCTGAGTATCTTTCGTATTCTGTTGCACTAACAGTAATAGAAGATGCTCCTGTTCCAACGGCTGTAATTGTTCCTTCTGACAATCCTGTCGATGCACCAATCAAAGCCTTATCGCTTGTTGTAGGTGCTTCAACTTTTGTGTAGATAATTGCAGTGCTGTTCTTCCAAGCGAAAAGTGTAGGAGCGTATCCGTCTGCGAACACTCCTTTATTTCCGTCATAAGAACCTGCAACTGCTCTTTTTCCAACTGAAGCCATTATTCTTCTCCTTCAATTCCATTTGCGATTTTCTCTCCCGCATCCTTATCCAAGGAAGATATGAGAGCCGTTAATTTACCGATGTGATTGTATTCATCATCCATAATTTCTTTGAGAGCGGTCTGAACTTCAGCATTGTCAGACACTTCCAAAGCCTTGATATAACCTTCAACTGCTTCTGCTTCGTCAGCGAGCAGTTTCATAAGTTCTTTAATCATTCGTCATCTCCTGCAAATTCAACTGTTATTTTACCGCCTGTTCCACCTGCGTTATCCATTTGGTGAGACAGTTTAGTAACCTTAGAGTATCGCTGTGGGTTGAGTAATTCAAGGAGTCTTTCCAACTGTCTTGTATCGCCACGTTCAGCGTTCTCTTCAGCAACGTCATTTAATTTCTGAAGAAGGTCTGCTTCTTTCTTTGCAAGGGTAAAGTTTACACGAGAAACAAACTCTTCGTCTCCCGCAAGTTTTTCTTTAAGTTCGGGACCAATCTCACTAGCCACACATGCACTATCTAAATCCATTCCGAGTTTCATGAACTCTACGCAGAGGTCTATCTTCTTTTTTTCCAAATCCATTATACTCATATCTATACCTTTCAGTACCTTTCGGTTTTCTCCTATGCCTCAAAAAGAAAACCCGCCCTCTTGCGGTGGGAGAGGCTAAAGGGCGGGTAAAACACGGAGCGTTGTCTTTTAGCAACAACAAGGAGAGAAGATAATAACTCTCCTTCTTCCTTATGGCATTGGTACTTTTATCTTATTTTGCTTGATTTCTATTGTCAAGTGTTTTATAATCTTTAATTGAAGAAAGGCTTCGTACCGGTCGGACAATTGTGAAACGGTAGCGATACGAACACAAACGCTTTCTTCCACTTCTCAATAGAGAAGGATGGTGAATCACGTTACTATGGGTGAGCAACTGACAAGCGTGTACCGGTCTGCGATGAAGTGCCGGTTCAGTCCTAGTCTGCAACTTGACAAGACTTCTACTACATTCAGTATTGCAGAGTTACTGATGTGGGCATTTGAGACAACTTCCGAAGTGTGTACCAAATCAGCCTTGATGAAAAGAGACTGTGAATTACACCCAATACCGGAGACTGAAAGCCGAGAGGACAAGTTGTTTCATTTGCAGGAAAAAGCATTAGGAGAAACTAGACCCGTACTTCTTGTAGCACTGAAGTACCTTGAGTGTTTCCCCTAGGTGTCTTTTTGCCTGCTTAGATAACCAATAGCCGAAGGCGTTGAGAATGGTGTGTGAAAGTTCCGAAACTCCTAGAACTTCTGCTTCTGTACCACTTTTGAAAAACTGAGAAAATGCGTAAACGTGATAGCCCCCAAAATTTCCGGGTACTATACGCCTATACAGTATACCCGCCCTTCTACTATACAAGTGTTTCAACTACCACTTGGTAGTATAAACTACTGAAAGGTAGTAATAAAACTACCGTTCAGTAGTCTAATCTAACTACCGATAATTAGGAATATTCCTACCGATTGGTAGTATAAAATATGTATCTATTAGTAGTAACGTTGTGCAATACACACTGTAACTGTATATAGTAACGTTGTGTAATACACAATTAAACTACTTGATTAAAAGTGGTATAGGGTTTATAATTATAGATAGTTGAAGGGCGTTGCCCTAATGGATTATGCGGGTTTATCTACCGAACTGATAGGTAGAAAGGATTTTACACTATGGAAGGATTAATTTTAATCACTGAAAACGAATTGAAGAAGGCTGATAAAAAAGCATTATCTACCCTTTACCTTTACTACTTGGAGAAGGGCAAACCTACTTGTTTTGACTTGCCTTTATTCGTTGATGACAATGGCAAAGGCGTTATGAGCGTTGAGGCGTTTAAACGTGTTTTCAATGCTTTTAATGTAAAGACTTGTAACCTTAACTCTTGCCACTTTACCGCCGATATCGCTAGTGGTGATGATGGCAATGATTCGCATTACAACGTTGTGCGTGTTACCCTTCAGAAGTCTAAAATAGACTATGATGCCGAGGGTTATGTTATTCCAAAGACTTCAGATGTAAAGCGTGAGTCATCAAAGGTAACCGCTGAGAAGGCAAAGGCAAAGAAGGCAAAGGCTGAGGCTGAGAAGGTAAAGGCTGAGGCTGAGGCTGATGCCGATTGGAACAAAAAAGCGTCAATGGCAATTGCTGACCACTTGATAGGTAAGTACAAGTTGACCGCTGACCGCTTGACACTTGAGACTGAAATTCAGAATATCTTGAATAAAATCAAGGCTTAACCGCTGACCGCTGACCGCTGACCGCTAGGGCTGAAAAGTTCTAGCGGTTTTTTTTTGCCCTTGACCTACTGCCTTTACCTACTTGCCTACTAGATTATAGGTAATCGGCTGCAAGTCCAGAGCCTACACGCCTACCCACCCACTAGGTAAATAGGTCGCTGTCCTGTGTGTATCACACTACCTGTGAAAGTGTGTTACCTATTGACAAAGTAGGTTATTTGTGGTATAATATATATATAAGGTAAAGGAAAGGACAAACACCTAACCGAAACCTTAAATCTAGTTTAGCGTGTGTATGACACACGAAGGATTGAGAATATGAATACAATGGAACTGTTTCATTACAACTGTATCAAATCTTTAGAAAAACAGTTGAAAGAAACTGTGGCTGTTTTCTTGGATAAAAAACAGTGGTTAATTTCTGTGGGATTCACAAGAGAGATTGAATATTATGAAAATAAAATCTGTGACCTTCAGAACTCTATTACCGAAGAAATCAAGGCTATGGAACACGCTAGACTTCACTTCGGGAAGAAAGTTGCATAAATAAAACACTCCCCCCCCCGCAAATTTTGGCAAGACAATTTTGCCTAAAGGGGGGGGGCAGTAATTTTTTGATTGTCCTTTTCTTATTTG
>Ga0256405_10002111_pt1 | contig 48280 bp, 34 predicted proteins | sample RumenRJG_02DNA_FD_189096 | JGI IMG/M metagenome (GOLD analysis project Ga0256405, IMG submission 189096) | Bovine rumen microbial communities from Lethbridge, Alberta, Canada - RJG_02 | ecosystem: Host-associated > Mammals > Digestive system > Stomach > Rumen | place: Canada: Alberta...
TCTTTCTTTCCGGCATATTCTCCTCTTTTCCCAGGAGGATACACCTATATTCTAACACTAACTTCTATGCAAGACTAAATTCTGCTTTAAATGCTCCTAGCAGAAATTAAAAATTCAATCTAATAAAAATATCAAAAATTTTTTATTTCCACAATTCTGTTATACGCGCTAAAGCCAAACTAAACATTTTGTCCCTTTGCCATACTTCATCGAAATCAAAAAGACCGTCGGTCCCTATGGAACGACGGTCTTTTGCTGAACGAATGATCATCTGAGATGTCTGTCTCCCGGCAGCAGCAGGATCATAAGGGGCATGATCTCCAGTCTTCCTGCCAGCATGTCGAAGCTGAGGACCAGTTTGGAGAGGATGGACAGACCGCTATAGTTCCCGACAGGGCCCATGGTGCCATAGGCGGGACCGATGTTGTTGAAGCAGGAGACCACTGAACTTATGTTTTCTTCGAAGGTGATGTTGTCCAGGGAGAGGACGATCACACTTATGACCATGATGAAGATGTAGAGTATCAGGTAGACGCCGGCATTGACCAGAACGCGTTCGTCCACTGTTTTGCCGTCCATTTTGATGGCCTTGATGGCCCTGGGGTGTACCAGACGGTTAACGCCCCGCTTGGCTGCTTTTGAGATGAGAACCAGCCTGGCCACCTTGAATCCGCCGCCGGTACTTCCTGCGCAGGCACCGATCAGCATCAGTACCAGAAGAAGAGTCCTGGGATACTGGGGCCATATGTCAAAGTTGGCCGTGGAGTATCCGGTGGAAGTGAGAATGGACGAGACCTGGAAGAAGGAGGCTCTAAGAGCATCCCATGCCGAGGGGAAGGATTTCATTATGCTGGCTGTTATGGTGACAGTAGCAAAAAACACGATTCCCACATATGTAAGAAGCTCTTCATTCTTAAGAATGGAGAGTTTTCGTTTTAGTAACAGGAAATAATGGATCTTAAAGTTCACTCCAAAGAGCAGCATGAATACGCCTATGACGATCTCGATGTAGGCGCTGCCGAAATGTCCTACGCTGTCTGAATAGTTGGAGAATCCTCCCGTCCCTGCAGTTCCAAAGGAGTGGATGAGGCTGTCGAAAACAGACATTCCGCCGGCCATAAGAAGGAGCACCAACACCAGAGTCATACCGAAATAGATGCCGTAAAGTATTTTGACAGTGCTTCTGGCTTTGGGGACAAGCTTGTCTGACTCGGGGCCCGGTGTCTCAGCCTGAAGCAGATAATTGTTGCGGCTTCCGAGAAGGGGAGTAAGGATCATTACGAAGGCAAGCACACCCATGCCTCCCACCCAGTGAGTGAAGCTTCTCCAGAACAGCATGGACTTGCTCAAGGCTTCAACGTCCTCCAGGATGGAGGCTCCTGTGGTGGTAAATCCGGATATGGTCTCGAAGAATGCATCCACCACATTGGGAATGCTTCCGCTGATCACAAAAGGCAGGCAACCGAAGACGCTGATCAGTAGCCATCCTAAGGTCACTATGACGAAGCCTTCCCGCTGGAAGACCCGGCCATAGCTTCTGTTCGGAAGGAACATGACAAGACCCACGGCAAAGGTGACAGCCATGGTTATGAGAAATGCTGTAACAGAATCGGTCTCGCGGTAGATCAGGCCTACGACGGCCGGCGCTGCCATGAGAGCCGCTTCTGAAAGCAATATTATTCCTACGATTTTTGTGACAAGACGTACGTTCATCCTTACCTCAGGATCTCGTTAAGGCTGTTGAGCCTGCGGTTGGCGGTGACAACCACCACGTGATCATTTTCCATTATCATATCGTTTCCGCTGGGGATAATGGCCTTGCCGTTTCTGATTATGCAGCAGATCAGCAGGTCTTTTTTTAGCTTGAGATCCTTGAGCGGAATGTTCGTTAGCTTCACATTTTGGTCAACCACACCGAATTCTACCACCTCTGCGGTGCCGTTGGCTACGTGATAGAGGGCTTCCACGTCGCCGTGACCGGCTGTAGCGGTGGCTCGCACGTAGCTGATGACTCGATCGGCTATGATGCGCCCGGGAGACACCACGGTGCCGGCTTCCCCGGACTCAGTGAGCTCCAGCAGGGAGTTGCGGCTGATCTTGGTGAAGACCTTCTGTATATTGTAATTGATGGCATTCATGCCCAGCAAAATATTCACCTCGTCTGTTCCCGTAAGGGCCAGGAAAGCGTCGGTCTCGGTGATGCCTTCTTCAAAGAGTGTCTCTTTCTCCGTGCCATCGGACTTGATCACCAGGGCGTTGGGGAAGCGGATGCTGATGTCTCTGCAACGCTCCACATCGTTCTCGATGACAGTGGGGTTCATGCCGATCTTTTGCATCATCTCCATGAGGTAGATGGCGATCCTTCCTGCGCCTACGATTATGACTTTGCGGGGCACGCGGCTTTTGATGCCTGCTGCCTTAAGAGCCTCTTCCATGGCCTCAGACTGGGCGGATAGACTGACCACGTCCCCTTTTCGGATCTGGAAGTCGCCGTTGGGGATGAAGGTCTCGGAGCCTCTTCTGACCGTGCAGATCAGGGCCCGGAAGCCGTGACTGGACATGATGGTATGAAGAGGAGCCTGTGTCAGGAGGCAGTCGCTTTCGATAAGCATCTCTGCAAGCTCGAACTTGCCCTTGGAAAACTTCTCTACAGAGATCACGTTGGGATAACGGAGAAGTGCGAATATCTCCTGGGCTGTGGCAAGATCAGGGTTGATGATCATGGAAAGCCCCAGATCGTTCTTAATGAGATCCATCTGCTCCGAGTACTCGGGAGTGCGGACTCTGGCTATGGTGTGCTTGGCTCCCAGTTTCCTGGCGATCAGGCAGCAGAGAAGGTTTAATTCGTCCTTCTCGGACACGGATATGACAAGGTCGGCGTCTTTAACTCCCGCCTCGGTCAGCACCTTGGCGGTGGCACCGTTTCCGTTTATGCACATAAGGTCCAACCTGTTCTGGAGGGATCTGAGTACCCGTTCCTGGGTATCCACTGCCACCACATCGTGACCTTCCTGGACCAGCTGTTCACTTATGAGGCTTCCTATTTTGCCGTTTCCTACTACGATTATTTTCATTGGCGTTCACCTGGGGTCAGATTTTTTGCTCTGCCAAAGCGGCGTTCTCGGGGGATGTCCCCACATAGTATTTCACATGGTTTCTGTCAAGGAATTCCTTGATCACGTTCAGGTTCAGGCACTGGCCCACGTGGAGGAAGGGCTGATTGTTGACCCGCTGCTTCCTGCCGGAGAAGACCATCTCTTCGTTTACCATGTCGAAACCGAGATGGAGGTGTCTGGTGGTGGACTGTATGCCATAGATCACGCCCTTTTCGTCGAAGAGAGGGCCTCCGCTCTGACCTCTTAAACCGGGGGTGCTCAGTTCTATGCCGGTGATGGAACCGGTATCGTCGGCAATGTTTCTGGTGTACATGCCGTCTATTGGAAACCTGGGGGTCACGATACGGCCCTCACCGGTCCAGACTATGTCATCGTGCTCCTGATCGTAAGCGAAATCCCTGAACTCGGGGAAGGGGAAGCCCAGACGGACGAAGTAGTCGCCGGGTCTCTTATCTGAACCCCTCATGCCAAATACTGCGTGGCCTCTGTAGAGGACCTTACCGTAGCCCCTGAAATGCAGGAGAGCTATGTCGTGCTTTGGATGAGGAGTGATGTCGATGGCATCATAGCGGTCGAAGCAGTCGGGAAATTGCAGCTTGATCTGAGCGGGTCTGTCCTGATCCATGCCGTACTTCTTCTCCAGGTTCTTTATGAGGATCCGTGCCTTGGGGGCATTGGCCACCTCGGCGCAGGATCTTTTGAACTCACTGTAGTTCTCATTGGTCTTGGCAGAAGAGATCATCAGATTGGCCACGTGCCTGCAGGTCAGAGCCCATCCCTCGTCGTTTACGAAGAAGAGGGTGGCGGTGCCCGGAAGGACGGTGCCTGTGTTGTAATTTCTTGTAATGAACTTGACGGGTCTGGTAAAGCCGCCTACATATTCTATTGCGTCTGCAAACATTTTATTCTCCTAAAATGTGGTTCCTGTGTTGATTCAATAAAACCTCATCATAATTATACCAAAAGCATATAAATCTGAAAAGCACCGATTGAAAAACGGCCCGTATAACTGTATAATAGCCGTCGGAAGGATGGTGCGACCATGCAAGATGTAAAGAAGGGTGAAGTAACAAGAGGAGGGGACCCTCTTCCTGTAAAGAAGGCTCTAAGCTGGGAGAGTCTGGTTTTCGTTATCGCTTTTACCGGAGTCTTCGGTATCATTGGATACAAGATGGGTATCATGAACATGATGAATACGCTGATGAACACAGCGTACAGCCTGCTCATCGATACCGTTTTCTATATTATGGCCATTGCCGTTCTGGCAGGAGCCCTCAGCGCACTCCTCACGGAGTTCGGAGTCGTATCTGCCGCCAACAAGATACTGTCGCCTCTTATGAAGCCGGTCTACGGACTTCCCGGGGCCAGCATCATAGGCATATTCACTACGTATTTTTCGGATAACCCGGCCATACTCACTCTTGCGGATGACGATAATTTCCTCAGGACCTTCAAAAAATACCAGGTGCCGGCCCTGACCAATCTCGGAACGGCCTTTGGAATGGGTCTGATAATATCCACATACATGATAGGTATCGGCGCTGCCCAGAACATAAACAGCTTTCCGGCGGTCCTCATAGGAAACCTTGGGGCAATCATCGGAAGTGTGGTCAGCGTCAGGCTGATGCTCATATTCACCAAGGGCAAATTAGGCACGGATGCTCCTGCGGTGGATGACGGCAGAGGCATAGACACGGATTTCTTCAAGGATCACAGAGTAGTGAGACTGGGGAATGCGGGCTCCAGATTCCTGGATGCCATGCTGGAAGGCGGCAAGAGCGGAGTCGAGATAGGCGCAGCCATCATCCCGGGAGTGCTCATAATCTGTTCCCTTGTGATGATGCTGTCCGGAGGCCCTGCTGAAGACGGCTCCTTCACGGGGGCGGCCTACGAGGGCGTGGGCTTCCTGCCCTGGGTAGGGGAGAAGCTGAATTTCATCCTTAAGCCTCTGTTCGGATTTGAATCCGCACAGTGCGTGGCGGTACCCATCACAGCCCTTGGAGCAGCAGGCGCAGCCATAGGCCTCGTGCCCAACATGCTTACCAAAGGCCTCTGCGACGTTCACGATATAGCAGTCTTCACATCCATGTGCATGTGCTGGTCCGGCTACCTCAGCACCCACATCGCAATGATGGATCAGCTCCACTACAGAGACCTGACAGGCAAAGCCATTCTCTGCCACACCATAGGCGGACTGTGCGCAGGGATCAGCGCCAACCTGATATATACTATTTTGTTCTAGTACCATGAGCGAGATGAGGCGGCGCAAAAAATACAAGATCGTAGGCCGCCAGCGTCGGGATAATGGCTTCGTATCAGGCGCGGGGACAGTAAGCAGTCTCAACTGCAGGTTTTACGTGCTTGAAAACGGTGACGTGGCCACTTCCTTCGTTCTCGAAAGTGAGCACCAGGGCTGGAAGGGAATCGCTCACGGCGGCATCAGCTATTCGGTGCTGGACGAGGTCATGGGCAGGTCCAACAGGGTCTACGATGATATGAATGATCTTCCATATGTTGCAGTGGTGACAGGGGAGATCACCTGCAGATACATAAAGCCGGTGCCCATAGGGGAGACCATATATGCCTACGGCAGGGTAGACAGGCGGGAAGGCAGGAAGAGGTTCACATCTGCGGAACTGGTCCTGGAGGATGGTACCGTTCTTCAGAGGGCAAGGGGTATATTCCTTGAGACCACCGAGGTAAACGGATCAAAGGATGCGGATGCCATGTTTCCTCTTGAAGAAGGGGATCCGATAGAGATATGACGATGGGAGAAGGCCTGAGGCTTTCTCTTTTTTTGTTCAAAATAGGTTTGACCCGACAGGGACTATGGGATACAATGACTTTACATGCGTAACGCATAAAAGTAAAAGGAACCCAATGGAAAACAAACCGACGTTAAAAAAGAATAACGGAGGCTCGCAGCTTTTGCTTCAGTTTCTTAAGGGCAGCAAGCTGTATTTTGTGCTGAGTATTTTTTGCTCCGCCATGACCACCCTGATCGACATGATCAATCCCCAGATAATAAGAGGGACCATCGACAATGCCATAGGAGGCAAGGAGTCCGGCTTCCCAGTCTGGGTCAACGACATTGTGGAGGGCCTTGGCGGCTTCAGTTACATCGGACAGCACCTTTGGATACCGGCCATAGCCATTGCGGTATTCGGACTCTTCAGGGTAGGTTTCCAGTTCGCCACCACCATCCTTAATACTACAGGTTCAGAGATCCTGGTGAAGAACATGAGAGACACCCTTTTCTCGCACATTTCCAGACTGCCTTACTCCTGGCACATGACCAACAGCACAGGAGATATCATACAGCGCTGCACCACGGACGTGGACAGGATGAGGACTTTCGTGGCGGAACAGCTGACTTCTGTATTCAGGATACTGATCCTGGTGGCCATGTCCATGTACTTCATGTACACCATGAATGTGAAGATGGCTCTGATCGCAACCGCCCCCATTCCTTTCATCCTGGCGTACTCCGTGATCTTCAGGAAGGATATGCACGAGGGATTCAAGGTCTGCGATGAGAACGAGGGCAAGGTGTCAGATATAATCCAGGAAAACCTGACCGGAGTCAGGGTGGTGAGAGCCTTTGCCAACGAGAAGCAGGAAGTGGACAGATTCAGCAAGGCCAACGAATATTACTGCAGCCTCTGGGTCCACATGGGAAAGGTGATCGGCAAGTTCTTCTCCATCCAGGATATACTCTGCGGCATGCAGATCCTGCTGGTCACAGTGTTCGGCGCGGTATTCGCAGTCAAGGGACAGATGACGGCCGGTGAATACGTGGCCTTCGTATCATATAACGGAATGCTAAGCTTCCCCATCAGGAGACTGGGCAGGATGCTGTCTGAGATGGCCAAGGCCGGAGTGTCCCTGAACCGTCTCCAGTACATAATGGATTCTGAAGAGGAAGAGGACAGACCCGGCGCAGTGGAAGCCGATATGACAGGGGATATCAGGTTTGAGAACATCACCTTCTCTTATGAAGAGGGACACGACGTCTTAAAGGATATAAATATCGATGTGCCTGCAGGCTCCACCCTGGGCATCCTGGGAGGGACAGGCTCCGGCAAGAGCACGCTGATGCTCCTTCTGGACAAACTCTACGAGATTCCCGAGGGACACGGCAGGATAACCATAGGGGGAGTGGATATAAGGGACATCAAGAACCAGCATCTCAGGAAGAACATTGCCATGGTACTTCAGGAACCATACATGTTCTCCAGATCCCTTAAGGAAAACATCGGCATCACCAAGGAACATCTGCAGCTGGAGGACATCCGGATGGCAGCTGATGCCGCGTGCCTCACGGAAACTATTGAAGGATTCACCGAAGGTTATGACACCTTCGTGGGAGAGAGGGGAGTGACCCTGTCCGGAGGACAGAAGCAGAGGGCGGCCATAGCCAGAGCTCTGACTCAGGATGCTCCCATAATGATATTCGACGATTCGTTTTCAGCCATAGATAACCAGACCGATGCCGCCATCAGGGAATCCCTTGAGAAGCGCTTTGGAACTGCAACCATCATAATCATTTCCCACAGGATCACCACCCTTTCAAGGGCGGATCAGGTTGTGGTGCTTGACGGAGGCAGGATAATAGAGCATGGTTCGCCGGAAGAGCTGAGACAGGCCGGCGGAATGTACCAGAAGATCTACGAGATCCAGCTGGGGATCAGAGGAGAGGAGGTGCGCGCCAATGGATAAGAAAGATCCAAGAGAAAAGATTGCGCTTCCGTTCTTCGGAATACCCAGGCTCATACCTTTTGCGAAGAAATACAAGAAGGCCATCGCAGGCCTGGTCATTGCCCAGGTCTTCACCAGCGTCTCGGATGTTCTGAGGCCGGTGCTCCAGAAGTTCGCGCTGGACCACTTCGTGAAGGAGGGCACCCTCCAGGGGATAATTCCCTTCGCTTTGGTGTACGCACTGCTCATTGTGGCAACCGCTGTTGTCAGCTACTTCGGAGTCAAGGGCTGCCTTGCAACTGAGGTCAGGCTGGACAGAGACATGAGGGACAAGGCTTTCAAGCATCTGCAGGAGCTTTCCTTCGACTACTATAACCAGAACAGTGTGGGATACATCCATGCCAGGGTCATGAGCGACACATCCAGGATCGGTGAACTGATCACCTGGCAGCTCTTCGACGGGACCTACTTCGCCCTGTTCGTCATCGGGGCAGCCGTGGTCATGCTGGGCATCGACGTGAAGCTGACCGGACTGGTGTTCCTGGTGGTGCCCGTGATAGTGGTGCTGTTCTCATTCTTCCAGAAGAGGCTGTTCACCCTGCATCACGAGATCAGAGAGATCAATTCCAACATCACCGGAAACCTGAACGAGGGCATCGTCGGCGCCAAGACCATCAAGTCTCTGGCCATCGAGGAGAAGACCGACTTGGAGTTCATGGAGGAGACCTCTCACATGAAGCGCAAGGTCCTGCAGTCTGCAAGGACTTACGGAGCGTTCTCCATGATCACCAACCTGGCATCGTCCTGCGCCCTGGCTCTGGTACTGTGGAAGGGCGGCATCCTGGCCTATGACCAGGTGGGCACTTTCTCACTTTTCATGAGCTACGCCCAGGATCTGATGGAACCTGTAAGATGGCTGGTGGAAGTGCTTTCACTTCTGGTCCAGGCTCAGGTAAACATCGGCAGATTCACAGACCTTCTGGCCAAGAAGCCTACGGTGACCGACTCCGATGAGGTGGTGGCCAAATACGGAGACGCCTTCCGACCCAAGAGAGAAAACTGGGAGGATATCAAGGGAGACATCGAGTTCAGAGATGTGGACTTCAAATATCCTGACGGCGACGAATACATATTGGAAAACTTCAACCTTAAGATACCCTTCGGCACCAACGTGGCCATCGTTGGAGAGACCGGCGCAGGCAAGTCTACACTGGCAAACCTGATATGCCGCTTCTACGAGCCCACCCGTGGCGAACTCCTGATCGACGGAAGGGATGCCCGTGAGAGATCACAGCTCTGGCTCCACTCAGCACTAGGGTACGTCCTTCAGTCACCCTATCTTTTCTCCGGGACCATAAGGGAGAACCTGGTCTACGGAAGGCCGGAGGCCACCGAAGAGGAGATAGACAGGGCGGTCAGACTGGTGTCCCTGGACGGGGTCATCGGCAAGCTGGAGAACGGCTTGGACACCAAGGTGGGAGAAGGCGGAGACCTGCTTTCCACCGGTGAAAAGCAGCTCATATCTTTTGCGCGGGCCATAATCAAGGAACCAAAGATCGTGGTGCTGGACGAGGCCACAGCCTCAGTGGACACTCTGACGGAGCAAAAGATCCAGTCCGCCATAAACGAAGTCATCAAGGGACGCACCTCCATAGTGATCGCCCACAGGCTTTCCACCGTGAAGGACGCGGATATCATCCTTGTGGTGGACGACGGCAAGATCATAGAGCAGGGCAGGCACGAAGACCTGCTGGCCGCCAGAGGACACTACTATGACCTGTGGATGAAACAGTACGAGGACGCAGCAATATCTGAGGCATGGGAGAAGATGAAGCAGTGAAGAACTATATAATAATGGACCTGGAATTCAACTATCCCATGACCAGATACAGAAGCGAGGAAAACGGGATCAGACTGAAACAGGAGATCATCGAGATCGGCGCGGTCAAGCTGAACGAGAGACTGGAACAGACCGACAGTTTCTGCGCCTTCGTGAGGCCCTCGGCCTATCCGAAGATGAACAAGGATGTGGAGGAGCTGACGGAGATCACCACGGACATGATACAGGCCGGGAAGCCCTTTCCGGAGGCGGTGGCGGATTTCCTTGAGTGGTGTGGCGAGGACCCTGTGTTCGTGACCTGGAGCGATAATGACATCATATCCCTGGAAGACAACATGCTTTACCACGGCTTGGAGATCGAGGATCTGCCTAGATGCTTCGACATCCAGCTGATGTTTGACGACCAGGTGACCCAGGAGGGCAGGGATTTCGCTTTGAGCTACGCCATGTGGAAGATGGACATTAAGCCTGCTCCCTCACACGATGCCCTGAACGATGCCATAAACACCGCTGAGGTCATGAGACATCTGGACATGTCGGAGGGATTAGAAGAATACGAAGTATAAATGATTTGGGAGACCTGCGGTTCGCGGGTCTCTTTTGTATTTAGAAAAATACATGGGATATTGTATACAACGCTTTATCGATGTGATACAATATCGTATAGCAGAAAATTGTGTTAAAACACTATTCCGCTTGGCTTCATAGTTTAAATGGAGGTATCACTCATGAAAAAATTCAACCACGTTATCGTAAGACGCCCCTGCAGAGCGATGATCGACGGCATCACATCAGCCCCCGAGCTTGGAAAGCCCGATTACGAGAAAGCTCTGAGACAGCACGATGATTACATCTCCGCCCTTTCCAGATGCGGAGTTGACATCACCATACTTCCTCCGGATGAGAGATATCCGGACTCCTGCTTCGTGGAGGATCCGGCACTCGTCACCAGAGAATGCGCCATCATAACCAACCCCGGCGCAGCTTCCAGAAATGGCGAAAAGTATGAGATCATCGATGCCATCAGGAAATTCTTCCCTGAGGACAGGATAGAACATATAACAGATCCCGGCACACTGGAGGGCGGAGACGTCATGATGGTAGGAGACCACTTCTACGTGGGAAGATCCGCCAGGACCAACGCGGAGGGCATCCGCCAGCTCACAGAAATCCTCGCCAAGTACGGCATGACCTGCTCGGAAGTTCCTCTGGAGAAGGTGCTCCACTTAAAGACCGGCGTCAACTATCTGGAAAACAATAAGATGCTGGTAGCCGGCGAATTCGTCACAAAACCGGATTTTGAAAAGTATGAAAAGTTCGAGATCCCTGAGAGCGAGGCATATGCTGCCAACTGCATCTGGGTGAACGACACAGTTATAGTTCCCGAAGGTTATCCCCACGTTCTGGAAGCGGTGAAGTCCATGGGCTACACCGTTCTCACAGTGGACACCTCGGAGTACAGGAAGCTGGACGGCGGCCTTTCCTGCCTGTCCCTCCGCTTCTAAAAGGCATTGCACCCCAAGGGGCCGTTTAATGATTCGGCTCAAGTCACTACAAGTGAGGTCAATATGGATAAAGAAAAAAATCTGGGCATAGGTAAACTGACGTTGTTCGCAGTCAGTACCACTCTGGCCAGCGGCGTATTCAGTCTCGCGGGAGACTTTGCTGCAGGTGGCGCCCACACTCTCGCAGTACTTATCGGATGGGCCATCTGCGGATTCGGAATGCTGGGTCTGGCCATCAGCTTCTACAGACTGTCCGTGGTGAAGCCCGAGCTCTCCAGCGGAATCTACAACTACGCAAAGACCGGATTCGGCGACTACATCGGATTCATCAACGGCTGGGGATACCTGATCAGCGCCATCCTCTGCCCCGTGTCTTACGTGGCACTGATGTTCGCCACATTGGGCAACTTCTTCGATATTTTCGGAGACGGCAACAACCTGGTATCCATCATTGTGGGATCCATCTACATGTGGTTCCTGGTATTCCTGGTCTACAGAGGAGTCAACCAAGCAGTCGGCATCAACGCAGTTGTGGTCATTGCCAAGCTGGTTCCCATCCTGTTCTCAGTGATCGCCATTATTTTGCTTGGCGCCTTCAAGTGGGAAATCTTCGTTGAAAACTTCGCAGGAGCCCCCGACAGCGCACCCTTAATGGATCAGGTCATGAGCACAGTTACCACCACAGTGTGGACATTCATCGGAATCGAGGGAGCCGTAGTTCTCTCTGCCCGTGCAAAAAACACAAAGGTGGCAGGACAGGCTACAATCTACTCCTTCCTGAGCCTTCTGGTACTCTACATCGTGATCTCCGTGCTCAGCATGGGAGTCATGAGCCAGGAAGAACTGGCAGCCCTTGGCAATCCTCCCATGGCAGGCATAATGGAAGCAGTGGTTGGACCCTGGGGCGGCACCCTGGTGAACTGTGCAGTCATCCTTTCAGTAGGCGGCGCAATGCTTTCCTACATCATCCTCTGCACAGACAGCGCCTATCAGCCTGCACAGAGCGGACTGTTCCCCAAGTTCCTGACCAAGCTCAACAAATACAATGCGCCTTCATGGTCAGTACTTCTTACAGGAATCATCCTGCAGTTCTTCATCATCATGCTTTATGTGAATGAGAGCTCCTACCAGACACTGTATGCTGTATCCACATCCACCATCATGTTCCCCTACTTCTTCTCAGCTCTGTACTATCTGAAGCTGGTGATCCAGGGACACGGATGCGACAACGGAGCAGGCGGCAAATTCGGCGCCTGGTTCGCAGCCATTGTGGGCACGGTCTACGGAATTTGGCTTCTGTACGCTTCCGGATGGCAGTACATCCTCATCACCACACTCTGCTACGCCCCGGGAACCATCCTTTATTGGTGGGCCAAGAAGGAACGTAAGGAAAAGATATTCGGACAGAGAGTGGACCTTGTGGCCTTCCTTCTGGTAATGGTGGTATTCGTCATTTCCATAGCGATGCTAGCCACAGGAGCGATCCAGCCCTTCTAAAAAGGTAGGAAAATCATAGTTTTTAGCGCAGCCCCACAAATCGTGGGGCTGTAATTTGTTGCGCATAATATGGTAGATTTTATTGCTTTAAATGGCTAAATATAGTATAATACCGTATGGTAGTATACCATAGCTGTCACTATGGGTATATGATCCGAATAGCTTGTCACATTCTGTGACGTTTTGAGTATATAAAGAGGGATGACTATGAAGAATTTAAAACGCGTAATGGTGCTGCTGATAGCAGTGGCCATGATTTTTAGTATGATCCCAAGCACATCTTTTGCGTGGGCTGATACTGAAAATCCAACGGATACCGGTGACGAAAGTTCATCGGTTTTTGACGTTTCAGAGGGGAATGAAACGGAAGAAGTAACACTGACTGAACCCATTCAGGGAGAAGAGCCAGGCGAAGGTGCGGGAGCAACATCTTTGCCTGCACGTGTAGAAACAATTCCCGGAGGTGAGACTGACTCCGACGGAGATGTTTCAATTACAGCTAGACTTATCAGAGGATACACAGAGATAAAAAACGGAAACTATGTGTGGGTCCCCGGATGGGATGGAGACCAGACGGGTTCCGGATCGGGTCACGGTTTTCAATATGAATTATTATGGTCTATTGATTCAGAAAAGGCCGGTGATTATGCTCCCGGGTCCATTTCTGTGAAGATACCTAAGAGGATCCTTTATCACTTTGATTTTGACTCAAACGGAGATCCTATTATGGACGGCAGTCAAATCAAACGTGTACCTGATGCTACCATTTGCTCTCTTGGCCTTTCCACTAATCCGGGAGACGTCTTCACATATAGAGAGGAAGGCGACTTCATAATCATCTACAATCAGGCTGTTCCGACGGAGCAGAACTATAGCTGCACAGTAACCTATAGAACGGAGAAGCCCACATTCAATTATTTGGATTATGATCCCAGTAACCTTGATTACTGCGGCTCGGATGTTGTCAGAGTGGAGTATAGAGCAAAGGCAGAAGGAGAAGAAGAAGTTTACTTGCCTGTGAATGCTCCCAGAGTTTTTATTGACACATCAGCAACTCTCATTGACGACTATACAGGGCCGCGTGATACCAATGCCCAAACATACAATAAGGACTATGAGCATCCATTTGCTTCAAGAAAGACCATGGACGCACACTGGAATGACGGAAACACTAATTACATGAGATTTCTCATAGAAGTCACTTTCAAAACTCCAGTTACGCAGGCATATGATCTGAAAGTCACGGACGTAGCTACAGATCTTCTTGCTTCAACAACACCCTGCAACCTTCGTCTTGTAGGATACAGGTTCGAAACTTCAAAACTAGGGACTACTGATCCCACTTCGTTGGGTTTTACAGATGTAAATGAAGTACATGGACTTACTGCAGAGAAGATGTATGTCTATGTTCTGGTTGCAGCCGACGCACCCTCTGCGGGTTCTAATACTGCAAGTTATAAAATAAAGAATTCAGAAACTACAGATGTTGACTCCGCATGTGGAGTAGATGATCATCAGACCAGAACTTGCAACTGGGGACCTTGGACCTGGTCGTTTAATGTAACGGTTCCAGATGGCAAATTCATGCTATACAAGTGGGGCAATAACAACTGGCAGGCTAGTGCCCATAACGAGGCTGTTTTTAATAATAATACAGGAGAAAAGTCAAAGTACCCCATAGCCAGTTATGAATTGGATAAGTTCCAAGAGCAGATGGAAAACGGAGATGCAGAATTAAATAACATTTCCTTCTTCATGCAGTGGTACGGATTTGGATGGGCTTGGACCAGAAGCAAAAAAACCACGGATGTTTCTGTATTTGGAAAAAAGGACGTTCAGTGGACTCTGGTAGACGATGAAGTCTACCTGGAAGGACAAAGACTTTCTGCAGGTGATTACTATGTAGATAGCGTAGATCTTCATGTGGCGTCACATAACAGAGTATGGAGCACCTCTGAAGGTAAATGGGTCATGAGCGGACAGACGCAGTTGGAGACCTACCAGGATGATAAGCCGTTTTATCTGTACGCTCAGATAAATGGGGAGTATGTCCTGGCAGCCACTGCAGAGTGGAGAGGTTCTTCGAATCTGCAGGTGGGTAACATAGAATGTAACGAGGATATAGTAACTGTAACACGAGGCTATTGGGTGTACGATCCAGGCTACTCTGTTGGAGGATATATTTTCAAGTTCAAAAATAAAAATGTCACCGGATACAAGTTTGTTAACGAGAACAGACATTATCAGCACTATGCTTATACAAGAGCAAACTTCACACTGCTGTCATCTGAAAAGGTCAAAAATCTCGTTCGAGGAAAGCAGGAAGTGAATTTCAGAAACTATGCAGATATGATCGTCAAGGAATATAACCTTGACACCAATGCGTGGATCTCAACACCGGTCTTCCAAAGCTCCACCAATACACAGGCAAAGCCCAATCGTACAGCATATGACATAATAGTGGGAGAACAGCGGTCACTCAATGCAAACAAAACTGCATTGTCGGGAGAAAATGATACTGCTAATAAGTATTATAAAACATCATGGTTCATGAACAGCAGAGAGCACTTGGATTCAGGACCACGAGCCCCGGTATATAATGATCAGAATAACATGCTGTATGTACAGCAGCAGTCAGGTGTTTTCTACGATCTTCTTCCGCGTGGAACGGCACTGATACCGGAATCGGTTGAGGTGTACAGTTTATATGCAGATGATTACGACATACTGAATCTAGCAATGGCATACCAAAGTACAACATATAACCAGATCCAGTATCGTCTGACTTCCGATCAGTACACCGTGGAGCAGGTGCCAAATTATAAGGGCGAAAGAGGATACACCCTTGTAAAGATTACCATAAACAAAGAATCGATAGCTTCTTCAAAAACGTTATACTATAAGGAGACTCCAACATCTACTAGTAAAAGTTTCAAGTCATACCCTGGGTATTCCGTAAAGTTTGACACTGCGACATCATGGGAGACTTTGGATGACTACGGTAGTCATCTTTACAACTCCGTGGCCTACAAAACTGGAAATATTGACGATATAATCCAGGTAGGAACTACAAAAGATACCACCGTAGGATCCGCCCTCCAGAATCTTCCCTCATCCATGGAAGATAAGGATACTGTTCTCAGATTGATGAAGAATCTTGAGTATTCACCTGGAACAACGGATATTCCCAAGATATTCACCTATGCATACGGTGGTCATGAAGCCGTATATGATACTAGTAGCGTTTCCGGACTGAGCAAGGCAGTGATGGGGGAGAGAGATCCAGTGCCTGTTATGGAGACGGAAGTTGATCCTGGCGGCAAATATAGCTACAGATTGAGGTACAGCGCAGGAGCGACAACACAGGTTACAGATGTCATTATGTATGACAATCTGGAGACATATGTCGATGAACCTACGGGCAAGATACCACTTTGGAGAGGCACTCCAACTGGTATAGCATTTGAGGTAGTGGACGAAACCAACTTCCATCCTATAGTATATCTCAGCGATCAGGATGTTGATTTCAGCCAATATAACGCTGCAAATCTTCCCAATCTGTCTGATACTGCTGTCTGGACAAAGTACGAAGATCCCTCATCCATTAATGAAAATATAATGAAGGATGTTAAGTCCATAGCTATAGACTTCGGATCATATGTCATCAAACCATACAAGTCTGTAAATGTATGGGTGGACATGAAGGCACCTACTTCCAACGAAACTGATGTCAAGAAGCCACCAACATACAATGTCCTTAGAGCATCAGCTAATAAGACTACGGTGTTGAGCACCGATCAGCCTACACCCGCCCCAGCGCTTAGAGCTGCAGGGACTCCAGACTTCACTGTAAGCAGAGAAACCAAGGTAAGCTATGAACTCAAAGGGGAAGTTAAGATTCAGAAAGTTGATGATCTTGGTGAACCTATGGAGGGCGTGCAGTTCACACTTACAGGTACAAGCAAGTTTGGAGATAATGTAAACCTGACCGGCGAAACAGATGCATCCGGATATCTTGTATTTAGTGATCTTGATATCAGCGGAGATAATGGTTACACACTCACAGAGACCGTACCTTCGGGATATATCGCTGATAGTAACACCTGGACTGCCATAGTCAATACGGACGGTTCAAGTACAGTTGACGGAGATGATTCTTCAACAGGATATTACCTGATCACCAACCGTGAGGAGACCTCAGTTTACGCTGACAAGACATGGCTGAACGGAGATGGTACAACTAATCCGCCAGAAGGAGCCACAATTGAGTTCACCCTTGTTGCTGATGGAACAGAAACGGAATACAAGGTTACTTTGGACGGTACCGCAGAAACAACTGTCCCTGCTACTGCAGGCGGATATGAGAGCGAAGCTTGGAAAGCGACATTCGTTCACCTTCCAAAATATAAGAATGTAGAAGGTGTGGTAACGCCGGTAGTATATACGGTAAAAGAGACAGGATACTATATTGGATATACACCGGTTGAAGAAACTGTCGCTGCAGGCGGAACCATTACCAACAAAGAAACAAACACAGAGCTTTCAGTTACCAAGGCATGGAAGAATGCAGATGGTTCTACTACCGCACCTCAGGGAGGAAAGGTAACGTTTACTCTTCTTGCCGACGGAGCAGCAACAAACTACACCGTAGAACTTGACGGAACACCGGCGACAGCAGCACCTGAAGGAGCAGGTGGATACGAGAGTGAAGCCTGGAAGGCAAGCTTTGTGAACCTTCCTAAGTACAAGAATAATAACGGTACTCAGACCGAGATCGTCTACACGGTAGTAGAGACCGGTGAGTGGCCGGGGTACACTGTAAGCTATCCCGACGCTACTTTGGATTATGCAGTTAATGGCGAGACCATCACAAATACTCAGGACAAGACCAACCTGGCTGTGACCAAGGCATGGAAGAACGCAGATGGAACTACCACTGCACCTGATGGAGCAGAAGTGACATTCACACTCTATGCCGGCGATAACGCGACCAATTACACAGTAACTCTGGACGGAACGGTAGATTCTGCTGTAGTTGGAACCGGCGGATACGAGAGTGCAGCATGGAAGGCAAGCTTTGTCAACCTTCCCAAGTACAGAAACGAAAATGGTACTGAAGTAGAGATCCAGTACACAGTAGTTGAGACAGGCAAGTGGCCGGGATACACCGTAAGCTATGAAGACGGAGAGACTGCTACATTCGCAGTAAACGGCGGTGTGATCACCAACACTGAGGTACCAACAGAGCTTTCAGTGACAAAGGCATGGAAGAATGCTGATGGTTCCACCACCGCTCCCGAGGATGGAGAAGTAACATTCACCCTCTATGCAGACGGTAACGCAACCAACTACACAGTAACTCTTGACGGAACAGCAGATACTGCAGTGACCGGAGCAGGGGGATACGAGAGCGCAGCTTGGACTGCAACATTCGTAAATCTTCCTAAGTACAGGATCGAAGAAGGCAAGGAAGTAGAGATCCAGTACACAGTCAAAGAGGACAGTGATGGCCAGTGGCCGGGATACACCGTAAGCTATCCCAATGCTACTGTGGATTACGCAGCTAACGGTGAGACCATCACAAATACACAGCAGGCAACAGGCCTGTCCGTCACCAAGGCATGGGTGAACGCAGACGGAACAACAGCTGCACCCAGAGGAGCACAGGTAACATTTACACTGTACGCTGACGACGCAGCAACCAATTACACAGTGACCCTTGACGGAACAGCCGATACCGCAGTAACCGGAACAGGCGGCTATGAGAGCGCACCCTGGACTGCAACATTCGTGAACCTTCCTGAGGAAAAGATCGTTAACGGAACTGTCGAGGAGATCAACTACACGGTAGTGGAGTCCGGTGAGTGGCCTGGATACACTGTAAGCTATGAAGGCGGTGAGACCGCTACACACGCAGTGGACGGCGGCGTGATCACCAATACTCAGGACAAGACTGAACTTTCAGTGATCAAGGCATGGGTGAACGCAGATGGATCAGCAACTGCACCGGATGGAGCAGAAGTAACCTTCACACTCCATGCAGGCGATAACACGACCAATTACACAGTAACTCTTGACGGAACAGCAGATACTGCAGTGACAGGTACAGGCGGATACGAGAGCGCAGCTTGGACTGCAACATTCGTCAATCTTCCTAAGTACAAGATCGAAGAAGGCAAGGAAGTAGAGATACAGTACACGGTATCAGAATCAGGCGAATGGCCCGGATATACCGTGATCTATCCAAATGCTACTGCAGGAATCGCAGTTGACGGTGAGACCATCACCAATACACAGGAAAAGACAGAACTTTCAGTAATCAAGGTCTGGCAGAACGCGGACGGAACAACGACCGCACCTGACGGAGCAGAGGTAACATTCACCCTCTATGCAGGCATCAATGCCACCGATTACAAAGTGACTCTTGACGGAACAGCAGATACTGCAGTAACAGGAACAGGCGGATACGAGAGCGAAGCCTGGAAGGCTACATTCATCAATCTTCCCAAGTACAAGATCGAAAACGGTACTAAGACAGAGATCCAGTACACAGTAGTGGAAACAGGCACATGGCCCGGATACACAGTGATCTATGAGGGGGAGAACGCGGTAAGCGCCATTGCAGGCGGAGCGATCACCAACGCACAGCAGGCAACAGGTCTGTCAGTAACTAAGGCATGGGTGAACGCAGATGGAACAACAGCTGCACCCAGAGGAGCACAGGTAACATTCACACTGTACGCTGACGACGCAGCAACCAATTACACAGTGACCCTCGACGGAACAGCCGATACCGCAGTGACAGGAACAGGCGGCTATGAGAGCGCACCCTGGACTGCAACATTTGTGAACCTTCCCGAGGAAAAGATCGTAGAGGGCACTGCCACTGAGATCCAGTACACGGTAGTAGAGTCCGGTGAGTGGCCGGGATACACTGTAAACTATGAAGGCGGAGAGACCGCTACACACGCAGTGGACGGCGGCGTGATCACCAATACTCAGGACAAGACCGAACTGGCAGTGACCAAGGCATGGAAGAACGCAGACGGAACTACAACTGCACCAGATGGAGCAGAAGTAACCTTCACACTCTATGCAGGCGAGGATGCAACCAATTATACAGTAACTCTTGACGGAACCATAGATCCTGCCGTAGTGGGAACCGGCGGATACGAGAGTGCAGCCTGGAAGGCAAGTTTCGTCAACCTTCCCAAGTACAGAAACGAAAACGGTACTGAAGTAGAGATCCCGTACACAGTAGTTGAGACAGGCCAGTGGCCGGGATACACTGTAAGCTATGAAGGCGGAGAGACTGCTACATTCGCAGTAAACAATGGTGTGATCACCAATACAGAGATACCCACCGGACTTACAGTTACCAAGGCTTGGAAGAACGCAGACGGAACTACAACTGCACCGGATGGAGCAGAAGTAACCTTCACACTCTATGCCGGCGATGACGTGACCAATTACACAGTGACTCTTGACGGAACAGCAGATACTGCAGTGACCGGTACGGGTGGCTACGAGAGTGCAGCATGGACTGCAACTTTCGTCAACCTTCCCAAGTACAAGATCGAAGAAGGAAGCACAGTCGAGATCAAGTACACAGTAGTTGAAACAGGCCAGTGGCCCGGATACACCGTAAGCTATGAAGGCGGAGAGACCGCAACATTCGCAGTAAACGGCGGAGTTATCACCAACACCGAGGTTCCCACAGAGCTTTCAGTAACAAAGGCATGGAAGAACGCTGATGGTTCCACCACCGCACCCAGAGGATCAGAAGTCACATTCACCCTCTATGCCGGCGAGGATGCAACCAATTACACAGTAACTCTTGATGGTACAGCAGACACTGCAGTGACCGGAACAGGCGGATATGAGAGTGCAGCTTGGACTGCAACATTCGTCAACCTTCCCAAGTACAGGATCGAAGAGGGCAAGGCTGTCGAGATCAATTACACCGTAGTTGAAACAGGTCAGTGGCCGGGATACACCGTAAGCTACGAGGGCGGAGAGACCGCCACATTCGCAGTAAACGGCGGAGTTATCACCAACACCGAGGTTCCCACAGAGCTTTCAGTAACTAAGGCTTGGAAGAATGCTGATGGTTCCACCACCGCTCCCGAGGATGGAGAAGTAACATTCACCCTCTATGCAGATGGTAATGAAACCAATTACACAGTAACTCTTGACGGAACAGCAGATACTGCAGTGACCGGTACAGGCGGCTATGAGATCGAGGCTTGGAAGGCAGCATTCGTGAACCTTCCCAAGTACAGGATCGAAGAAGGCAAGGCTGTCGAGATCAATTACACAGTAGTTGAATCAGGCAAGTGGCCGGGATACACCGTAAGCTATGAAGGCGGAGAGACCGCTACATCAGCAGTGGACGGCGGAGTGATCACCAACACTCAGATCACCACAGAACTCAGCGGAACAAAGACCTGGCTGGATACAGACTTCTACGTAGATGGAGTACCCGTAGACGGATACCAGAAACCTGAGAGCATCACAGTGAACCTTCTTGCAGACGGAACAGTGATCGACTCCAAGACAGTCACCGAAGATGATGACTGGGAGTATGAATTCACAGATCTTCCCAAGTACAGGATCGAAAACGGTACGGCAGTAGAGATCGTTTACACCGTTGAAGAAGAGACGGTGGGAGGCTACAGCACAGAGATCGAAGGAACAGACATCTTCAACACACCGATTAAGGCAGAGAGAGTGACACCCACTCAGATCTGGCTTGTAAAGGTAGATGCGCTGACCTACACCGAACCTGAGCCTGAAGACCCGATCGAACCCGATGAGCCCGAAGAGAATGTAAGTCCTGCCATGAGATCTGAATCCAGCGGAGATACCCTCACAGGACTTGAGGGAGCAGAGTTCACACTGACAGATCCGAACGGAAATGAGTCAAAGATCTACACCAACGAAAACGGTGAAGCAAGGATCCTCTTCGAGACCGAAGGCACATACAAGCTTCAGGAGACCGCAGCACCGAGCGGATATCAGAATCCGGGAACGGTATACACCATAGAGGTGGAGAAGGTCTTCACCAATGTGGCCCTTGTGGACGATGAGAATGCACCGGGAGGCAAGGTATGGATGTGGTACTATCAGCTTGAAGCTGATGTAGATGCAGACTACAATGCGGAGACAGGAATCCTGACAGTCCAGGATCCTCCTGAGCTCATCAACATCGAGGGCGAGAAGATCTGGGACGATGAAAACGACGCCGACAAGATCAGACCCAAGAGCATCGTAGTAGAGCTCTACGCTGACGGTGAGAAGGTAGACGAACAGACAGTAACAGCAGCCAACAACTGGAAGTTCAGCTTCACAGATCTTCCCAAGATGAAGGATGGCGAGGAGATCGTCTACACCATAGGTGAGGTGAAGGTAGAAGGCTACACCACCAAGATCGACGGATTCAAGATCACCAACACTCACAAGGTGGTCAAGACCGGAGATGAGATGAACCTGGGACTTTGGATCAGCATCATGATCATGGCGATTGCAGCCATGGGAATCCTCGGAGTCAGAAGACTCATCAAGAAAAGATAAAAGATCAGTAACTAAGATATAAGTCATCACACTCTTGAAGAGCCGCGGAGCGCAAAGCCCGCGGCTCTTTACTATTTTTTGTAATTGACAGTTCGCCTTAAAATCAATACATTGGAATCAGGAGGATACGATCATGGATGATAGAACTACTAAATATGCGGATACCCTGGCTAAGATGATCCAAAAGGAGACTGTATCCACAGGGTGTGATCCCACGGATCCTAAGTTCATCGAATTCAGAGACATGTTGGAGGAATGGTTCCCAAACATATTCGCTTCTTGTGAGGTAAAGATGTTTCCTGACGGTCTGGTGCTTCACTGGAAGGGGAAGGATAGTAACAGAGATCCTGTGATCTTTATGAACCACCACGACGTGGTGGAAGCCTCTGGGAAGTGGACCCATGAGCCGTTCTCGGGAGATATAGACGGCGAGAAAATATGGGGCAGGGGCACCCTGGATGACAAGGGTGGACTATGGGCCATGTTCCAGGCTGCCGACGAACTGGCGGCTGAAGGTTTTGCGCCATCCAGAGACATATGGTTCTCCTCCGCCAGTACCGAAGAAACCACGGGAAAGGGCGCAGATGAGATATCGCAGTGGTTCCTTGAGAAGGGGATCAGGTTCGATATGTGCTTTGATGAGGGAGGCATGATCCTCTACGATCCCATAGGCGGAGCAGACGGGACCTTTGCTATGATCGGCGTGGGCGAAAAAGGCTGCGCGGACCTGAAGTTCATCGCCCGGTCCAAGGGCGGACACGCCTCTGCGCCTCCGAAGAACACTCCCCTGGTGCGCCTGGGAAGGTTCATGACGGCTGTGGAGAGGAGCAGTGTTTTTCAGTCGGAACTCTCTCCCACGGTCTGCGAGCTTTTCAAAAGATTCGCCCCCTACATGGGCAAGTTCGAGCCCTTTATGAAGGCTCCGGAGCGCTTCGCACCCATACTCAAAAAAGTCATTCCCGCCATGTCAGCTACGGCCGGGGCCATGCTCAGAACCACCGTGGCATTCACCATGGCTCAAGGTTCCGGCGGCACCAACGTGATCCCTCAGGAAGCCTGGGTAGTGGGAAACATGAGATTCTCCCACCATCAGGGAAGGGAGGCATCCTTCAAGGCCATCGAGAGGATAGCCAAGCGCTATGATATTGAGATGGAAGTTCTGGACCCGGGATTCCAGTCCGGGATCGCGGACTTCGATGGTCCCGCCTTTAAGCTTGTTGAGCGGGCGGTCAAAGAGATATTCCCGGGGGTGGACCCCGTACCCTATATCATGACTGGGGCTTCGGACGCCAGGTATTTTGACCGGGTATGCAGCCAGTGCATCAGATTCCTGCCTTTCAGGGTCAGCGATGAGCAGCTGGACTCCATACACGGCATCGATGAGTGCCTGGACCTGAATACCCTGACCAAAGCAGTTGACTACTATAAGTTTATGATGCGGGAGGTGTAGCATGAACAAGGAAAACAAGGGCCTCAACATCAGCGCCAAAAGCTTCGTGGTGGCCATCGCGGTCATCTTGGCGCTCATGATTCTGACCTATCTTCTTACCTTCCTGATCCCGGGCGGTGAGTACGACAGGATCCTGGATGATTCCGGAAATACCATCATAGATACCCAGGGAGGCTATCGCCGGGTGGAGGGAGGCCTGCCCTTCTGGAAGTGGCTTTTGAGCCCCTTCCTGGTGCTGGGCGCCGAGGGCTCGGGAGCGCTGATCGCAGTACTGATCTTCCTTCTTGTGATCGGTGGAGCCTTCAATGCCCTCATGGTTTCTGGCCTCATGCACTACATGCTGGACAAGCTGGTCCACCGCTTCGGCCACGTCAGATACCAACTGATGGCCGTGCTGATACTTTTCTTCATGGCCATGGGGTCTCTGGTGGGCTCCTTTGAAGAAGTGGTGCCCCTGGTACCCATCGTGGTGTCCCTCGCCATCGGTCTGGGCTGGGATGCGGTGACAGGAGTGGGGATGTCCCTTCTTGCGGCAGGCTGCGGATTCGCTGCTGGAGTGGCAAATCCCTTCACCATAGGGGTGGCACAGTCCCTGGCGGGGCTTCCCATGTTCAGCGGTACATGGCTCAGAGCCCTGTCCTTCGTATTGATTTATCTGCTGCTTCTCTGGTTCGTCCGCTCCCACGCAAAAAATCTGCCCGCAGGGACCAATCAGACCGAGGTGACCGAGACCCACGTGACGGATCCAAAGATGGACAGGGGACTTTTGCTCTTCGCTGTGATCCTTGGGACAGGTATCGTGATCGTCCTTCTCTCCGGATTCATTCCGGCACTCAGGGATTACACCATGATAATCGTGTCTGTAATGTTTCTTGCGGCGGGGATAGCCTCCACCCTAAGTTCCGGCATGGGGCTCAAAAACATGGGCCATGCCTTCCTTCAGGGCATCATCACCATATCGCCCTCCATTATCATGATACTCATGGCATCCTCCATCAAGTACACCATGGTGGAGTCTCACATCCTGGATACCATACTTAATTATGCGGTGGAAACGGCTTCCTCCATGCCCAAGGCAGGACTCATACTGTTCATTTATCTGATATGCCTTATCATGAATTTCTTTATTCCATCAGGTTCAGCCAAGGCGTTCCTGTTGATACCGCTGATCGCCCCCATGTCTCAGATCTTCGGTCTGAGCATGCAGCTGTGCATCGTGGCATTCGCCTTCGGAGACGGTTTCAGCAACGTGTTCTATCCGACCAACGCTGCGCTTCTGATCTCCCTGGGCTTGGCGGATGTGAGCTACGGTAAATGGGCCAGGTACTCCTGGAAGTTCCAGCTGATGAATCTGATCCTCACGTCCCTTATCCTTCTCTTCGGACTGGCAGTGGGGTACTGAACATATTGAATACTTAAGCAAAAGACCCCGTCAGGGGTCTTTTTCAGCCTTTATAGAAGTTGTCGGCGAATTCTATGAATTTCTTTTGAGCGTAGGTCTGGTAGGCTTTTTTGCGCCATACGAGGCCCAGACGCCTCTTGTATGGCGGATACACGATCTTCACTGCCTTGACCTCCCGGCTCTTAAGCTGGTCGGTGGCCTTCTTGGTGGTGATGGATACCCCGTGATTATCGATGACCATCTGGTCTCTTAAGGTGTAGTCACATTCCATGATGACGTTGGGCTTGAAGTTGGCCGCAGCGTAGAGAGTATCGATGAACTGCTGAAGGTTGGTGTCTTCGCCGAGGTTGATGTAGTTCTCGTTTTCGCAAAACCTCAGATCCACCTCCTTAAGCTTGTAGAGGGGGTTCTTCCTGTTCACCAGAAGAACCATCTGGTCCACGTAGAGGGTGTCATAGTGGAGACGGGGGTCGTTGGTGACATTGATGCCGCCCAGATACAGGTCGATCTTGTTGTCCAGAAGACCGGACACGTACAGGTTTCCTTCGTAGGAATATCTGCTGATGTTGATCTCCGGATACTTCTTCTCGAAGGCACTGATCAGATCCGCCCAGACGTAGGGACTCAGCATTCCCAGTTTGAAGGTGGTCTCCCGTTCGCCATGCATCTCCTTAAGAACGGACCTGCCGTTATCCAGCGCCAGAAGGGCATCTTCGGCGTAGTCACGGTATACCTTTCCGTAATCCGAAAGGACTATGCCTCTGCCGTTCCGGATGAAGAGGGGGACGCCAAGCTCGTCTTCCATTTTTTTGATGGTGGAGCTCAGGGAAGGCTGGGATATATGCAGATATTCTGCAGTTTTTGAGACGTGCTGCCTGTTGGCCAGTTCGAGAAAATATCTTAGCTGCAGTATTTCCATGATGCACCTCGATATATAAATTAAAGACTATATATATATAAATTATTATATCCTTGTTTCTATATCAATACAATGTTAAATTTTAATTAGGATAAAGAAATTTTTATTCGAAAGAAGGTGATTGTATGGGAAAGAAGAGGATCCGAATCGGTGTCGATGTAGGGGGCACCAATACGGATATCTGTGCGATCAATGAAGAGACCGCGGAACTCATGGTATACAAGCTTCCTTCCTCGGTGCATGACCAGTCCGAGGCAGTGGTTGAGGGAGTTAAAGTTATCTCCGAAAACTACGATTTCAAGGGCGAGGACGTCACCAGGTTCATGCATGGAACCACGGTTGCCACCAACGCTATCCTGGAGGGAAGAGGGGCAGATACTGCTCTGGTGACCACTGAAGGGTTCAGGGATCTTTTGGAGATCGGCAGACAGAAGCGACCGGACCTCTATGACATGCAGGCAGATAAGGTGAAGACCCTTATCCGCCGTGAGAAGAGAATCGAGATCAAAGAGAGAATGAAGTACTCGGGCGAGATCATCACACCACTGACTGACGAAGAGATCAACAGGGTGATCGGGGAGCTCAAAAAAGTAAACGCCGAGGCTGTTGCGGTGATGCTCCTTAACGCCTACATCAACAGCGAAAATGAGGAAAAGATCCGCAAGGCCATTAAAGAAAAGCTGCCGGACACTTTCCTCACGGTATCCAGCGACCTGTCCAGACAGTTCAGAGAGTACGAAAGGCTCTGCGGAACGGTGCTGAACTCATTCGTTGGACCGGAAGTCAAGAAGTATATGAACAACCTTAAGAAGACTCTGGAGGATATAGGCATCATGAACACCTATATCAACCACTCCAACGGAGGACTGATGTCCATCGAGGAATCCATGCAGTACCCGGTAAAGACTGCTCTGTCAGGCCCGGCTGCAGGAGTGGTGGGAGCCAAGTACATAACAGATCTTGCCGGTGAGACCAGCATAATAACTGTGGACGTGGGAGGCACCAGCACAGACGTGAGCTTGGTGGTTGCCGGAAGCGTTGAAGCTTCAGATGAGAAGACGATATCAGGATATCCGGTAAGGATCCCATCCATCGACATCAGTACTATAGGAGCCGGTGGAGGATCCATAGGATGGATCGATTCCGGCGGGATACTGAAGGTTGGACCCAAGAGTGCCGGGGCAGATCCGGGACCGGCCTGCTACATGAGGGGAGGTCAGGAGGCCACCATCACTGATGCAAGGGTGGTGCTTGGACACCTCAACAACAAGACTCTCCTGGGAGGCAGACTTCCCATCGACAGTGATCTGTCATACAAGGCTGTTCAGAAGCTGGCGGACAAGATCGGAATGGACGTGATGGAGACCGCCAAAGGTATAGTCCAAGTATCAAACTCCAACATAATCAAGGAGATCAAAAACGTGACGGTGGCCAAGGGCTACAATCCCAGTGATTTCTGCCTGGTGCCCTTCGGAGGATCAGGACCGCTTCATGCGGCTGAACTCATCGAGGAGATGAACATCAAGAAGGCTCTGGTCCCCAAGGCTCCCGGCCTGCTGGCAGCCTACGGACTCCTTACGGAAAACATGCGCCGCGACTTCGTGCAGACCAGAGTAATGAATCTGGATGCGGAGAGCATGGCAAGCTTCAGGGCACAGTTCACCGCCCTGGAAAAGGAAGCGGAGAAGTGGTACGCCCAGGAAAACATCCCCATGGATAAGCGGGGCAAGGAATATTTCCTTGATATGAGATATCAAGGACAGAACCACGAGATCAGGGTGCCTGTGGATATCGACGCCATCACCGACGAGAAGGAACTGAGAGCAGCTTTCATCAAAACATACGAGAGGCTCTACTCATTCAGTTCCGACGATGCGGTGCAGATCGTGAACTTCGGCCTTTCGGCCATAGGAAACATCATACTTCCTCTGGTCAATGAGGAGGAGTACGCAGGGGAGGATCCTTCCAAGGCGATCATCGGTTTCAGAAGAGTATACGAGGGAGGAGGATGTTTCAAGGACTACACCCTCTACGACAGAGATCTTCTCGGAAACGGCAATATCATTAACGGACCGGCAATCGTTGAACAGATGGACAGCACCACAGTGATACTGGCCAACCAGTATGCGGTGGTGGATAAGTATCTGAACATGATCATCGAGAGAAGACCGAAAGGAGGTGATGATAATGAGTGAGATAAATTCCATCACACTTGAGATCATTGCCAATGGTATGACCTCCATCGCAGAGCAGATGGGCGTCATCCTTACAAAAACGGGCTACAGCACCAACATTAAGGAAAGAAAAGACCTGTCGGTGGCCATATTCAGCCCACAGGGAAAGCTGCTGGCTCTGGCCCAGCACATTCCTCTCCACTTCAGTTCCCTTTCGGGAGCGGTGGAGATCCTGGCAGAGAAGTATGACGAAAGCGAGATCCATGAGGGAGATGTTTTCATCGCCAATGACCCCTACACCGGAGGCGGCTCCCACCTTCCCGATATCGTCATCCTGAAGCCGGTATTCTACAAGGGCAAGCTTGTAGCCTTCATGGTAAACACCGGTCACCACGCCGACAGATCCAGAAGAGGACCTACGGTCTACGACGAAGGACTCAGGATCCCCGTGATAAAGCTTTATGACAGGGGCAAGCTGGTCAAGGACGTAATGGACCTGATCATGCTGAACTTCCAGATGAAGTATGAACGCCACGGCGATCTGAACGCTCAGATACTGACCAATCAGTACGGAAATGACAAACTTATCGAGCTCATCGATAAGATCGGTTTGGACACCTACGAAGAATTCTGCGTCAAGTGGCTGGAGTACGGCGAGAAAAAATCCAAAATCGCCATATCGGAGCTCCAGGACGGCGAGTACGAATTCGAGGACTACATGGACAGCGACGGCGCAGGCCACGAGGACCTCAAGATCAAGGTGAAGATCATAATCAAGGGGGACAACATCACCTTTGACTTCACAGGTACCTGCAAACAGGTACCGGGACCTTACAACTGCGTACCCTGCGCCCTTAAGGCCACCATCTACTATTCCATGCTGGCGGTGCTGGACAATTCTATCCCGGCCAATTCGGGATTCTTCGACAGCATCAACATAGTGGCGGAACCGGGCACGCTTGTATGGGCCACTGAGCCCGCTCCGGTGTCTGACCGTGAGAGCACCACCCAGAGGATCGCAGACGTGATCTTCGGAGCCTTTTCCAAGCTGGATCCCAAGATGGTGGTGGCTGCAGGAAACGGAGCTCAGTCATTCCTGATCTTTGATGGTGATGACAAGAGGTTCAACAGACACTACGTCTATGTGGAGACTGTGGGCGGCGGATCCGGCGCCAGATACAACAAGGACGGCCTGGATACGGTACATGTGCACATGACCAATACATCAAATCTTCCCTGTGAGGCTTTGGAGATGGAGTACCCGCTTATGGTGGAAAAATACGCCATGAGTGAGAACAGCTGCGGAGCAGGCAAGTACAGGGGAGGAACGGGTATCGTCAGGGCCATAAGAGTCATTGACGAAAGCGAAAACACATCGGCAAGCGCTGCAACAGAGCGCTCGAAATACAGACCTTGGGGTCTTGAAGGCGGACAGGAAGGAGGCAATTCATCGCTTAGGATCTACAGGGATGGAAAACTTATATCAGACAATCCAAAACCTAGAAACATACCACTTAAGTCAGGGGATGTTGTGGAATTGAGAACAGCGGGAGCAGGGGGATATGGTCCGGTCCAGGAAAGAGACCCGGATATTATCAAACAGGAGCTCAAAGACGGCATAATCGATGAAAAGTGGATCTCCGACGCAGGTCTGGATCCAAACAATTTCAGGTAAAGGAGTGGCTTGTTATGAAAAAGGAATTCAAGAAAGTCAGCTTCCCGGTAGCGATCGTGATCTTCCTGATAGTTGCAGCTATTATGGCAGTAGGTCTTGCGATCCTGAAGCTGAACACAATGGTAACGTTCTTATTAGCCTTTATCGCAATGGGAGTTATTGCAGCCATACTGGGCATGAGCCTGGAGGATATCCAGGAGAACGTGCTCACCGGATTCAAAAAATGCGCTCTGGTTGCAATGATCATGATCTCAGTAGGAATGATCGTAGGAAGCTGGATGATCTCAGGCGTTATTCCATCCATCATCTATTACGGACTTAAGATCTTCACACCCGCTTCATTCCTGCCCTTAGGATTCGTAGTCTGCTGTATCGTATCCTTCTTCACAGGATCCGCATATTCAGCACTGGGCACCATGGGCGTAGCCTTCATGGCTATCGGATACGGCATGGGAATCAACCCGGCACTGGTAGCAGGTATGTCAGTATCAGGCGCCATCTTCGGAGACAAGATGTCACCCTTCTCTGATACCACAAACATGGCACCTGCCGCAGCAGGAACCGACGTATTCACACATATCAGATCCATGCTCTGGACCATCGTTCCGGCATTCACGATCTCGGTAATACTGTACTTCATCATGGGATTGAAATACAGCGGAGCAACAGAAGAGAGCCTTGCAAGCATCCAGGAAGTAATGGATGTTATATCCGATAACTTCCACATTCATCTGTGGCTTCTGCTGATCCCGGTAATCACCATAGCTCTGGTAATCAAGAAAGTACCCGCAATGATAGCCCTGCTCATCGGAGCCATCCTGGGCGTGATCGTAGGTCTGATCACTCAGCCTCAGTTCACCTTCCAGCAGATAGTGACATCCATGGCAACGGGCTTCAGCGGAGAGTTCGACAACGCAGCTGTAACCAGACTTCTCAACAGAGGCGGTATCAGCTCCATGCTCAACACCGTGGTCTACTGCTTGCTGACACTTGAACTTGGAGAACTCATGTATCAGATGGGAGTTCTGGAAGCCGTTCTCGGAAAGATACACAAACTCATCCAGAGACCGGCAAACCTCATCATCACCACACTGGCATCCTGCCTTATCACTGTAATGCTCACCACATCACAGTACATGGCCATCCTGCTTCCCGGAGAAGTTTTCCAGGAACAGTACAAAAAAGCCAAGGTGGCACCCTACGTTCTGTCAAGAACACTGGAGGATGGAGGTACGGTATTCGCCTTCCTGGTACCCTGGTCGGCTGCGGCCATCTACACCTACGGAGTACTTGAAGTCTCGGCACTTTCTTATCTGCCCTATGCATTCCTTCCAATCCTTTGCCCGCTGTGCGCAATAGTGCTTGCTATCACCGGAATCGGGGTATATGATACAGATAATAAGAGCCTGAAGGGCAAGACTCTGAAGAAGATCGAAGAATAGAGTTTAAGAAAGAGGCAGATATGGTTTTTGGAATCTTAAAAGAAATAAAGAACGGAGAGTACAGAGTTACCGCCACCCCCGCAGAGGTGGAGGTTCTGGTAGGCGACGGACATGAAGTTCATATCACAAAAAACGCAGGCTACATGGCCGGCTTCGATGATGAAGAGTATGTTCAGGCAGGAGCCATAATTGAGGAGTCCAACGAGGACATCTGGGCCAAATGCGATTTCGTGGCCAAGGTCAAGGAGATCGAGCCTTCAGAGTATGATCTTTTGAGAGAGGGGCAAATGATATTTTGCTGCGTGCACCCGGCGGGGCACCGTGAAGAGGTAGACAAGCTCCTTGAAAAGAAGGTCATAGCCATTACCGCAGAGGATTCTCACAGATACGGTTCACCCAACTGTGAGGCTGCAGGCAAGGCAGGCGCCTTTATGGGACTCTGGTCCATGATGACCTTTAACGGCGGATCAGGCAAGTTCGTAAGCGGTCTCGCAGGAGCACCCGGCATCAAGGCTCTGGTGTGCGGAGCGGGCACCGTGGGAAAGGCTGCCGTTGAGACTCTGGTCAACATGGGTGCCTGGGTAACGGTCTCGGATATAAACATCGGACTTCTCAGGGACATCCAGCAGAAGTACGATGGCAAGATCAATACCATAATGTCCAACAAGGCAAACCTGGCAGCTGAGATCAAGAATACTGATCTGGTGATCAACAGCGTAAGGTGGCCCAAGGACGCAAAAGATTATATGATCGACCGTGAGATGGTGCGCTCCATGAGAAGAGGATCGGTAATAGTCGATATAAGCAATGACTATGGCTGCATAGAGACCTTCCATGAGACCACTCACGAGAACCCCACGTACATCGAAGAGGGCGTTGTCCACTACTGCGTGGCCAACATTCCCGGAGCCATCGCCGGATCCACGTCCAAGTCTCTGGCCGCAGGCGTTCTGGGACATTTCAGGAACATCATGAACCTGGGACTGAAAGAGGCCATGGCAAGGGACGGTTATCTGAGAAGAAGCCTGACATGCTACAAGGGTTATCTGACCCATCAGGAAACATCTGCGATCCAGAACAGACCCTGGGTAAAGCCTGAGGTCATCCTTGGACTTGAAGGCAGAGAACTGGATCCTGCACCACAGCCTACAGTTTCGGTATCTGATAACTTCTATCCGGAATTTCTTTAAGTGCAAAGCGGGCGGCAGCCGCCGCCCGCGAATTTTTTGTTTGGTGAGGGAACAAATGGAAAAGTACCCGGTACTGGAGATCGATCTTAAAGCCATAAGACAGAACTCCCTGTCGATGAATCGAAAGATGAACAACATGGGTCTCAGAGTCTGCGGAGTGATCAAGGTCGCGGACGGCGACGTGAGGGTCGCAGAGGCTTACGCTTCGGGAGGATGCGATCAGATAGGAAGTTCCAGAGTACAGCATCTCAAGGAGATAAAGGAATATGACAGTTCCATGGTGACGACGCTTGTGAGGATACCAATGGAATGCGAGGCGGAGGAAGTGGTGAGATATGCGGATATCAGCCTGAACTCCGAAGGAAGCACTCTTGAGACCCTGGACAGGGAGGCAGGAAGGCTGGGCAAGACGCATTCTGTACTGATCATGCTGGACTGCGGCGACAAGAGAGAGGGCGCAGAGGGAATGGACGAACTGGTGGAACTCTGCCTTTTGGCTGAGAGACTGCCAAATCTGAAGCTTCTGGGCATCGGCACCAACTGGGGCTGCGTCAGCGGTGTGGAACCGGATCAGGAGAAGCTGGACTTCCTGGCTGAGAGCGTAAGGACAGTCGAAAAGACCCTCGGCCGCAAGCTGGAGATGGTCTCCGGAGGGAACTCCTCGCTTTTGCTCTGGATCTATGAGGGAAAAGCACTTCCCCCTGAGATTAATCACATCAGGGCGGGAGGCACCATCGCAAACCCCATAACCTTTAGGATCAACAGAGGGATACCGCTGGAGGGAAGGGATGAACATTCCTTCAGATTGAAGGCCCAGATCGCCGAAATCAAGGTGAGAGACATGAACCTCTCCGGCGGAGGCAGGAACTGGAGGGGAGATGTCATCGCTTCGACCAATGTCGGGCCCAGAAGGAGAGCCATAATCGACCTGGGAAGCGCTGACATCGGTAACTGTCAGGACCTGATGCCGGTGGACACCTCCATAGAGGTCACAGCCTGCTCCAGCGATCACACGGTGCTGGACATCACGGATTGCGAAAGGGAGTACAAGGTGGGGGACATCATTGAGTTCGCCATGAAATACAGCGCTCTGATGAACGCCTCATACTCCAGACACGTGAACAAAAAATACATTGACTGAGAAGCTTTCAGGCACCCGGAAGGGTGCCTTTTTTTATTTTTTTCTCTTGCGTGACGGGAATAATTTTTTTATCATCACTGTGTAACGAATCATCGATCGCGGACATTAACGTACAGAAGGAGGTGAGAGAGAGTTGGACGATCTCGAAAGCATCTACAGACAAAACGCCGATACGGTTTTCAGATTCCTCATGGCAAAGACCGGATCCCCGGATCTTTCAGAGGAACTTACTCAGGAGACCTTCTATCAGGCCATAAAGAGCATAGACCGTTTCGACGGTTCCTGCAGGATAAGCTCGTGGCTCTGCGGAATCGCAAAAAACCTTCTCTATACTCACTTCCGTGAAACGGCGCGGAATCCCCTGCCTATGGACGATGTTCCGGAACCTGCCACCGCGTCAGCCGAGGATATAGTCGTGACCAAGGAAGAGACGGACAGGATACGTAAGGCCATAGATGATCACCCCGACCCGGGTGGGGAGATACTGAGGCTCAGGCTGTTCGGAGGCCTCTCCTTCAAACAGATAGGAGAGATAATGGGACGGACGGAGACCTGGGCCAGAGTCAATTACTACCGCGCAAAACAATCGATAGTTAAGGAGTTGAGCGAAGATGATAAATAAACTGCCTTGTTACATAGTAAAAGATCTGCTTCCTCTCTACGCTGACGATCTGCTTTCACCTGAGAGCGAACAGGATGTCAGAGCACATCTGGAACAATGCGAAGAGTGCGGAGCTGTCTACAGGAAAATGACGACCCCCGAACCGGAGGTCATGGAGGATGTTCACGAGGTGGATTTCCTCAAAAAGATAAATAAAGGAAGAAAGAAGATCATGATCATAGCCGCAGTGATCGTGGCGCTGGTGGCGGCGGGGGCTTTCATAAACGCCAGGATCCAGGCTGCAAAAGCCGATATCAGCTACGATGAGACCACTAAGACCATGGTGATCTACGGAAAGGACGACACAGATCTGAAACTTCCCGAGACGGTGAATGAAGCCAGAGAACTGGACGCTCAGTTCGACGTTTTCCACGCAAAGGTACACCTTCCGGTGCTCAGGACCAACGGTGTGGAGATGGATGACTATCTCCCTGCGTATCTGGGACGTACCAACGAAAGCATCAAGTTCATCAGACAGTACTTGGCTGAAAACTGCCCGGAGATAGACCTGGCGGAACGCGCCAACAAGTATGTGGAACTGGCCATTCTTCCCAACGGAGAATACACCTGGTCAGAGACGGACGACAGGATCGAACTGAACATCGGCGACTTCTACTGGCACCGTGAGGAACTGTATGTTTTGTCCCTGCTGGGAAACAAGGCGGTCCAGTGGAAGCAGCTGGGATACGCATGGTACCTGGGGTACTGCATCGACCCCTACAACGAGGAACTTGTGGGCGGTGAGATGAATGACAGCATTGAAAAGGCTCCTTATTACGAAGCATACGTAAGGGGAGGCGGTGGAAAGGAGCTTAACACAGAGACCTTCCGTAAACTGAATGACGCGGCGTCATATGTATGCCTCACCCAGGGAATGAACTGGGGAACGCCCTATGAAAGCTGGGCGCTCAGAAAGACCGGGGTCTACAGCGGACCTGCCAAGGTGCAGGATCCGGGCGATGACATGAGCGTAATGATGGCGACTTCCTTCATCGCATACCTTTCGGACAAATACGGTTTCGAGGATGTCAGCAATTTCTGCTTCGGTGAGAAAAAGTTCAGCGACGCCTTCGGAACGGACTGGCAGACCGCCTATGATGAATGGGCTTCCTGGATAATGGGGACCTACGGAGAATGAAACAGTAAAATACCGGCCTCAGACTGAGGCCGGTGTTTTTTAATATGCCAGAGGGCAAGACAGGGCAGAAAGGTTGTTTTTTGTCGCATATATGGTATGATAGATGTGTGTTTAGATGCAAAAGGATGAGAGGGAGAGCATTATGACTAACGAGGGATTTCTGGTCATGAGACCGTTCAATGCGCTGTTTTTTTGCATATTTGCAGTGCTTATACTGATACTGATCGTTGCCAGTATTTTTTTGAATAAAAAGAGCGTGGAGACTAGAAAGAAGGTCCTGGTCATTGCAAGCGTCATTACTCTGATCGGATTCGTGCTGTACAAAATCGCGCTTTCTCAGGACCCGGAGTTCGATGAACTGAGAAGAAGCGTGGGCATGGGAGGCTTCAACTGGTGGGGCGAGCTGCCTCTTCAGCTATGCAATGTAAACATGATCCTGATCCCCATTGCGGTATTACTGGACAGAAGGGAACTCCTGGCGTTCTGCTTCTTCGTAGGGCCTCTTGGAGCCCTCATGGCTCTCACCATGCCGGGGATGGAGTTCAACGGATTCTCCATACTTCTTCCCAGGATGCTGGGTTATTACGGGACCCACTTCCTGATCGTCATAGAAGGTCTGGCCGTGGCAACACTGGGGCTGTACAGGCCGAAGTTCAAGGACTTGCCCAGAATAGTGCTCACCATACTGATCATAGCCTTCGTGGTATTTCTGATCAACATGGCTATGAGACTTACGGGACTTTATCCCAGCGCCAACTATTTCTTTGCAGTTGAGACTGAGGGAAACCCCATTTTGGAACTGTTCCACAGCTTCCTGCCATATCCCTTCCTTTACTTGTTGCCATGTACCCTCATACTGGTGCCCTATATGGCGCTGGTGACCCTGGGATTCTACATTGGAGACCGGGTCAGGGGAAAGAAGGAAAACTGAGATCGAATGTATAAGCGGACCGTGAAAGGGTCCGCTTTTTTCTGCATTGAGACGAGATATAGGTGTTGACCGCATGGAACGATTAGTGTACAATAAATAAAAACAATTCTATTATTTTTGTGTATTAATCACAAGAGGTGGAATCATGAAACTTACTGCAAGTATTTCACGTTCACTGTTCGCCATTCTTTTAGTCTTCATACTGGTATTCGGCGTGTTCGGTGCCGCACCTGCTGTTGCAGACACCAGCACCATCTATTCCTTTGATTCAGGTCTTGAGGGATGGACCACAATAGACAAGGATGGCGATGGCCAAAACTGGTTCTGGAGCAGCGATTTTACGTCGCTCTATACCTACTATGCTGGTATCGAGCTTAATATCAGTGATTATTCGTATGGCGGTACCGGTTATTCTGTAGGGAGCGCTTCGTATGCCAATGGCTACGGTGCGATGAACCCGGATAACTATCTGGTTTCTCCCAAGGTGGAGCTTGGCGGAAGCATCAGCTTCTACACCTGCCCCCTGGATGATGATTACGCCAATGAGAAGATCGGAGTATTTGTCTCCACCGGAAGCAATACCGACCCTGAGGACTTTGTGGAGGTACAGAGCTGGACGCTGACAAATGAACATTGGAAACAGTACACAGTCGACCTCAGTGCATACAGCGGCCAGGGCTATGTGGCGATCCGCCACTATGGTTGCAGTGACGTATATATCTTCTTTGTGGATGATGTTACCATCACTGAACCCGCCGCAGGTCATACCCATGACTTCACATATTCCAGTGACGGGGCCACCCTTACGGCTACCTGCTCAGAAGAAGGCTGCGACCTTCCGGATGGAAAGGTATCTTTCTCCATAGCAGCTCCCGAGAAGACGCATTACGGCGACGGTAAGTCTGCTGAGGCGACCCTTTCCGGAGTTGACGCATTCAATGAAGCAACTGGCCTTCAGGTAAGCGCAGAGTCCATTCAGTACGTTGGAAGAGGAGACACAGTATACGATTACAGTGAGACAGCACCCACATTACCGGGAACATACACTGCAGGAATCGTAGCCGGTGAGGATGAGACATATAGGAACGTGGTAGCAGCCACAGTGGACTATGAGATACTCCCCGCAGAGCTGACGATCACAGCAGATCCGAAAGAGAAGACCGTAGGTGAGAACGATCCTGAACTCACATATACTGCTGCCGGTCTGGTCGAAGGCGATACCATCACCGGAGCCCTTACGAGGGCACCCGGAGAGGACCCAGGTGAGTATGACATACTGATCGGCACCATTTCCGCCGGAGACAACTATACGATAAAATATGTTGGAGCTAAGCTCACTATCAAAGCTAAGGATGAACCGCCGGTAGAACCACCGGTTGATCCCGATGATCCCGAAGTTCCCAAGACGGGGGATGACAGCGGAATCATGCTCTATGTTGCTATGATGTTAGTGTCGATCTCTTCTCTTGCAGCTATCACCTTGAAGAAGCGTTATAACAAATAGAGAAAGTTAATAGGTTTTAAGATACGAAAAAGGCACCCCGCGGGGTGCCTTCAGTGTTTTTTGCTTAGAACGACAGGTCGCTCAGGTCGATGGTGATGCGTTCTATGACCTTCGGATCGAAACTGTCCGGAGCATCGGCAGGAGTCGGTTCATACAGCTCCAGTGTGTAGGACAGCGGAATATCTTCCTTGGAGACAGTATAAGTCTCAGTCCTGTTCACACCGTTTTCGGTGACCGTGGTCGTCACCAGCATATCGTCTGGCTGGATAATGGCTACGACCCTGTTGTCGCCGCTGTTCGGAGCGCCGTTACCCAGGAATATACCGTTTGGATCCTTGCCGAAGTTGGTGCTGCCCACGAAGTCACCGATCTTTTTATTCCCTCTGTATTCCACTACCAGCGCGTACATAGGCATGTCTTCGAAACCTGCCATTCTGTGATACGCGTAGTAGATGAAGTCGCCGGATTCTCCTATCGTCATGGCATAATTCTCCACCAGGTCGCCGTTGAATACCGCATACTCCGTATCAGCCGCCTCGTCAGTGGAGAAAGTCCATGACCGGCATCCGTTGGCGTTGACCTCGATATATTCATCGCCTCCCAGACTTGGTGTTCTGGCCATGAACAGGCCGAAGGCTCCGACCAGGATCAGCACTTCTCCGAGGAATGTGATCAGGCCGGCTACGAAGGGGGAGATCCATTTCTTCGATGTGGCTCCCGACTCCATCTGTTCGTTGAGGTGGCGGGTGTAGGACCCTTTGTAGATAAGCGCTGCCAATATCGGTATTATAGCTAAGCTCAGAAGCATGAGCGGTATAAGTAAGATTCCAAATGCAACTGCCATGTTTTGCCTCCCCTAAATGTTGAATCTATCTTTGAAAATATAATAGTAGGAACGGGTCACGTCCACCTTGTCGCCGTTAGCCATGTGCAAAATAAATTTTTGCAGGATGGAGGCTTCGATGCGGCGGATGCCCTTGACTGAAATGATCGCAGAATTGCTTACCCTCAGAAAATCGTCCGGGTCAAGCATTCTTTCCAGCTGCTTCAGGCGTTCCCTGGTGACATATGTTCCGTCCATGGTGTGGATCATGACGTCGTGCCCCAGGCTGTCGATGTAGATGATATCTGAGATGGAAATATAGAATGTCTGCTCACCTTTTTTGGCGGGAAGGTAATTTACATCCATCCCTCTTCTGGTGAGCACATATTCTGAGCGCTCGTCTATCTCGATATTCAGTTCCCTGAGTTCATCCAGGATTGGATCTGCCGGATCCAGCATGACCTTCAGTTTCACTTTCATTCCTCCTGTTTCCCCTTTGTTGGGTCAAGTGTATTACATGAAAAAACCGATTTCAAGCCTTTGGAACAGTTTGCGGATTATCGGACATAACTTGCAGAAAATAAAGATGGAGCCCCGATATGAAGTGAACCCCTTTCGTTAGACAAAAAACTCTAATGAAAGGGGTTCACTTCAAGAAGGTGCCTTTTTAATGTTTGGCGGAGACGGTGGGATTCGAAGTATTAAAGAAAAACTCAAAACACTATTGAAATAAGGAGGTCTGACACGCCGTCCGTGTTTTGTACCAGGGTTGTACCCAATACGCTGATGATTATTTTAATTTAAAGTATCATTTATAGTATCATTTATAGTATCATTTTGAATTCGAATGTGATACAATAATAATGATTCATCAAGGAGGTGCGGCTATGAGCGTTCTGGCAGAACTGACAAAAGAATATAAAAAGCTAGGCATAGGCGATCAAATCAATTTTGATAAGCTTTACTTGTATTCCATAATAACTCATTCAACCGCAATAGAAGGTTCCACTGTTTCGGAAACTGAAAACAAATTATTGTTTGATGAAGGAATCAGTGCTAATAAGCCAATAGCGGAACAGATGATGAATCTGGACCTGAAAAAGGCTTATGAAGAGGGAATGAAGCTTGCCTCAGATCATACTGATTACAGTATTGAGATGTTTTGTTCTTTGTCCGCGCTAGTTATGAAAAATACCGGATCAGACTATAACACGATACTTGGCAGCTTCAGCAGTTCAAATGGAGATCTCAGATTGATAAATGTAAGCGCAGGTCGTGGAGGGAAGAGCTACATGGCATGGCAGAAGGTACCTGAGAGATTGGAGGAGTTTTGTACTTGGCTCAATAAGGAAAGGGCAGTGATCGATCCGGGAGACATCAACAAAATATATGAACTCAGCTTTCTTGCGCACTATAATCTGGTATATATTCATCCTTGGGCGGATGGGAACGGCAGGATGGCAAGGCTTGTGATGAATATGATACAGAATGAATTCGGTATGATACCTTCGATAGTAAAGAAAGAGCATAGAGCAGATTACATTGACAGCCTTGCGCTGTCTCAGGAAGCAAAAGATCCTCTGAAGTTCATTGGTTTTATGATGAATGAACATATTGAGAATCTAAAAGATAATATTAAAGAATATAAAGAATCCATAAATGATGATACTTTAATTGTTGAACTTGATACTATAAATAATACTTTAAATCTTACTGAGAAGGAAGCAATCGTTATCGATATTATTAAGAAGAATGCAAATGTGACCATAGAAGAGCTGATAAGTATTACAGGATTCAGCAGACCAACGATCACCAGGGCTATCAGCACATTGAAACAAAAGGGAGTTCTGGAGCGAGTAGGCGCTAAAAAAAACGGGAATTGGAAGATTATGAAATAAAAATTATAAAGAGGAGTCATGTATGTTGCAAGGCTCCTCTTTTCATTGGCGGAGACGGTGGGATTCGAACCCACGCGCCCGGAACGGGCGACCGCATTTCGAGTGCGGCTCGTTATGACCACTTCGATACGTCTCCGTATTTAATTGTTTTGCTGTAAGAACAGCCTATTAAATATATCATAGAAATTGCTTTTATTCAATGTTTATGATATAATTTTTCATCAATAATAATGGGGAGTTAGCGGCTACATTCAGTGGCAGAAAGGCATTCACCATGTCAAAGGTAAAGAGCAAAGTCAGGATACAGGTAGCTGATCCTGCAGGAAACATCACCATCTTCGTACATGACAGATTTGACAGAAGCGACTACGCCTCCGTTGCAAATCAGCTACTGGATATGAAAGAATTCAAGGGCGAGCAGGTGTGCTACATCCTGGATCTTCTGGGCGAGGGGGGCAAGCCTCCCAAGATGGAAATGTGCGGACTTGAGTTCTGTGGCAATGCCTCCAGATCTTTTGCGCTCATAGCGTCCAAAGCCCAGGATCTTAAAGGCGAAAACGATATATTGATCGATGTTTCGGGCTCTGATGAGGACCTAAACGTATCGGTAAATACCGATACTAACTACACTAAGATACTTATGCCGAGGGCCCTTCGGGTTTTCAGCGAGGAGATCTTCGGATATCCTGCACAGATCGCAGATTACGGCGGGATCATGCACGTAGTGGTCAGGAATATCGAGGCTTCAGAAGAGACTTTTGTTAAATACAAGGAGTACATCAACGGCAAGTACGATCCCCCGGCCATGGGTGTTATGTTCTGGGATGAAGAAACCAAGAGCCTCACTCCGGTGGTCTACGTCAAGGATGTGGATACCACGTATTTTGAGGGATCCTGTGGATCGGGCTCCACTGCCACCGGCACATGCTTCGGCATTTTGGACGGAGATGGAGAGCACCACTACAGTCTGCCCCAGCCGGCAGGGACCATCGACGTGACCTGCAAGGTGGAAGGCGGCATAGCTAAGGAAGTATACATTGAAGGTCCGGTGGGCCTTACAGATATAATTGAGGTCGAGGTCGAGCTCGACAGATAGGAAAGAGAATGGCAAAGGAAAAGATAATCAACATTGCAGTTATTGCTCACGTAGATGCAGGAAAGTCCACTCTTGTGGACGCCTTCCTCAATCAGTCCGGAGTTTTCAGAGACAACGAGGAAGTGGTGGACTGCGTCATGGACTCAGACGATATCGAGCGTGAGAGGGGCATCACCATCTACTCAAAGAACTGCTCCATCATGCATAACGACGTTAAGATAAACATCGTGGACACCCCGGGCCACGCGGATTTCAGCTCTGAAGTCGAACGCATCATGAAGACCGTTGACACGGTGATCCTTCTGGTGGATTCCTCTGAAGGCCCCATGCCTCAGACCAGATTCGTCCTCAAAAAATCCCTGGAGCAGGGACTGAACCCCATCCTTTTTATCAACAAGCTGGATAAGAAGGACGCCAGAGTTGACGAGGTGGTGGACGAGGTCTACGAGCTCTTCATGGACCTTGAGGCCAACGACGACCAGCTGGACTTCCCCATCCTCTACGGTATCGCCCGTCAGGGCATCGCGGTCCGCGATCCCAAGGAGATCGAGGGCATCGAGATCATGGGAGAGGGCGGCCAGAAGATCAAGAAGAGCCCCAAGGGCTTCGGCAAGTTCGACCTCACACCGCTCTTCGATACCATCATAGAACACTGCCAGCCCTACCCCGACAGGGACGAGGAGCCCCTCCAGTTCCAGGTATCCACCCTGGCCTATGACGACTACATCGGACGTCTGGGAATCGGCAGGATCACCAGGGGCAAAATACGCGAGGGCCAGCAGGTGGCAGTCTGCAAGGAAGACGGCGAAGTGGTCATGAGGAAGGTCAACCAGGTCTTCGTATACAGAGGACTTAAGCGTATGGCAGTGCAGGAGGCCGGCTCCGGCGACATCGTGGTGGTATCCGGCATTTCCGATATATCCATCGGTGAGACCGTCTGTGATCCCCAGAATCCTGAGGCAATGGAGATGATCCATATTGAAGAGCCCACTCTTTCCATGAACTTCATGGTGAACACCAGCCCCTTCGCAGGCAAGGTGGGCAAGTATGTCACATCCCGCCATATCAGAGAGAGACTGAGAAAAGAGCTGGAGGTCAACGTGGGCCTTCTGGTGGAGGATACAGATTCCACCGACTGCTTCAAGGTAAGCGGAAGAGGCGAACTTCACCTGTCTGTTTTGATAGAAAACATGAGAAGAGAGGGCTACGAGCTTGCGGTCTCCAAGCCCCAGGTAATACTTAAGAGAGGCGAGGACGGAAGGACTCTGGAGCCCATCGAAGAAGTGGTGATCTCCGTGCCCGACGAGTATGCGGGAACCGTTATCTCCAAGCTCAACATCCGTAAGGGAATGATGGTCCAGATGGCAGCGGAGAACGGCTATCAGAGGCTGGAATACCTGGTGCCCACCAGAGGACTTCTGGGATACAGGACAGAATTCATAAACGATACCCACGGTGAGGGAACCATGGTGAGACGTTTCCACTCCTTCGACACCTGGAAGGGAGATATCCCCCAGAGAGTAAACGGCGTGGCAATCGCTCAGGAGGAAGGAGTCTGTACTCCTTACGCCTTATTCAACATCCAGGAGCGCGTCCAGATGTTCGTGGAACCCGGCGTCAAGGTCTATGAGGGAATGATAGTGGGAATGAACTCCCGCTCAGACGACATGGTGGTGAACCCCTGCAAGGCCAAGAAGCAGTCCAACATGAGAGCTGCAGGTTCAGATGACAATATCAAGCTGAGCCCGGCCAGGGTTTTCACCCTTGAAGAGGCTCTGGAATTCATCAATGACGATGAACTTGTAGAGGTGGTTCCTGATGACATCAGACTCAGGAAGAGGATCTTGAACGAGCTTGAGCGCAAAAGATCCGGCCGCGTTTACGATCCCGTTACCAAGACCGTTAAATACAATTAGAATCAATAGGATCCGTTCAGATAAAGCTTAGGAGGGTCAGGCGAGATGAGGAACAGTCTTACAGGCTGGACAATTGCACATTTTGCTGTGGACATGAGCTGTCTGTACATTTTGTACAGAGGGGTGTGGACTCTTTATATGGGCGTAAGCTGGACCGGATATATGGAAAGGGAGGCTCAGGCCTTCCTTCTGTATAACATACTGGCTTTCGGACTTCAGGCCCCCATCGGGGCGCTGGCGGACCGCTTCCCCAAGATCAGGAAGGTCATAGGTATCGAAGGTGTGGATCTGATGCTGATCCCCCTCATTCTGATCTGGATATGGCAGACTGAGATCATAGCGTGGGCCGCCATGATAATAGCATCCCTTCTGAACGCCTGCTTCCACGTGGGAGGAGGCATCGACGTGATCCGGAATTCCGGAGGCAAGATCACACCCCAAGGCATTTTCGTATCATCTGGCGCATTGGGAGTAGTCACGGGAACTGTCCTTGGAATGAGCGGAGGAGGCGCGCTGCTTCCCATAATGATCGTCCTGGTGGCCATCATTATGGTCTACCTGACCACGGACAATTGGGCAAAAGATATAGTTGCCCGTTCCAAAGGGTTGAGAGGCGGAGATATGATAGAGACTCCCGCCAAGAACTATGTTCACTTCCGGCTGACCAGGGAAGGCACAGGAGCTATGGTATGCGTGGTATGCCTGTTCTTAGCGGTGCTCATCAGAAGCTACGGCGGGTTCATCTGGCCACTGGGCTTCGAAAAAACGGGATATCTGATACTTCTGGTACCCTGCATGAGCTGCCTGGGAAAAGCTCTGGGAGGTGTGTTCGCGGACCACTTCGGAGCACTGGAAACAGCGGTGATAAGCCTGATGCTGTCGGCGGTGCTTTTGTACACGGGAAGCGGCTCGTGGATGGTGATGGGACTATCCATCATGCTATTTAACATGGCAATGCCCATAACCCTTGCAGGACTGGTATCGGCTATGCCGGAGGACCCGGGTTTCGCCTTCGGACTATCCACGCTTGCCCTTCTTGTGGGGTATCTACTGGTGTTCGTTATCGATATTGAAAGGATCGATCTAAAGATTCTGACTCTGATACTTATCCTTTCAGCAGCCGTTCTCATAGGAGCGGCGCTCAAGGGAAGAGCAAAGGATAGCAAAAGGAGGAGACCAAATGGATAAACTGTACGCATTGGGATCATCTTTCAGAAATGCACTGACTAAGATCCGTAAAGGTGAGATGAACAAGATGAGGGATGTGGCCTTCGGACCGGCCTTCTATATCATGTCAGCGGTTCCTATCTTGCTGGTGGTGCTGGTAATTGCACTTGTGATCTTCGCTGCTGTCAAGGTGGCAAAGATCTCAGCCAAGAGGAAGGAAGAAGAGAAGAGGGACGGAGACGATGATCTTTGATCAGCCCTACTTAGTGATGCTGTGCGCTCTGGCTCTTACCATAGTGGTGGAGGGCATAGCCATACTCATTATCAAAAGAAAAAAAGAGTATCTGGGCTATTCGGTCCTGGTGAACCTGATCACTAATCCTGTGGTGAACCTGATCATCCTGATAGTGAATAGTATCTGGGGGATCTGGAACATATGGTTCTTCAGCGGGGATTACATATCACCATACATCATCGTTCTCGAGATAATAGTCGTTTTGGTAGAAGCCCGGTGCTACAGGGGAATGACGGGGATGGCCATGAAAAAGGCACTTGGCTTGTCCCTGGTACTTAATGCGCTGTCGTTTTTTGTGGGAATAGCCGCAGAATACATATATTGGGAGTTTATTTGGTAGAAAAAAGGAAAAGGTAAAAGAATGCTTTACGAATCCACGAGAGGTAGTTTGAACAAGCTTACGGGAGCTCAGGCGGTGATCAGAGGGATCGCTGAGGACAAGGGGCTTTATGTGCCGGAGGACATGCCGGAACTGCCTTTCAGACCGGAGGATATGGTCGATAAGACTTACAGAGAGATCGCTCTTGAGGTGCTCATCACATTCTTCGACGACTTCAGTAGAGAGGACATGGAGCACTGCGTGAACAGTGCTTATGACGAGAAGTTCACAGCCTCCGACATATGCGAGATCAACCAGGCGGGAGGTGCCCACTTCCTGGAGCTTTATCACGGAAAGACCGCAGCCTTCAAGGATATGGCCCTTTCCATCCTTCCTTATCTTCTTACCACATCTCTCAAAATGGAGGGCATAACTGACCGGGTGCTGATACTCACAGCCACCTCCGGGGATACGGGAAAGGCAGCACTTGAAGGGTTCGCAGGGGTTCCCGGCACCGGTATCATGGTGTTCTATCCTGATGGGGGAGTATCACAGCTTCAGCGTGCTCAGATGGTAACTCAGACCGGTGACAATGTGAAGGTCTACGCTGTTAAAGGCAACTTCGACGACTGTCAGACCAACGTTAAGAAGATATTCAACGACGAGGCCATCCGCGCCGAACTTAAGGAAAAGAACGTGATCTTCAGCTCCGCAAACTCCATCAACGTGGGCCGTCTGGTGCCACAGGTGGCTTACTACGTATATTCCTATGTGAAGCTCATAGAGAGAGGCGTGATCAAAGCGGGAGATCCCATCAACGTGGCGGTACCCACCGGCAACTTCGGAAACATCCTGGCTGCATATTTTGCGGATCAGATGGGAATACCCATCAACAGGTTCATCTGTGCGTCCAATGAAAACAAGGTCCTTACGGACTTCCTAAGAACGGGACTTTACGATATCAGGCCTGAGGTGAGAGGCTTCAAGCTGACCAATTCACCCTCCATGGACATCCTGGTATCCTCCAATCTGGAGAGGCTCCTTTACCTCATGAGCGGGCGCGACCAAGAGCTTGTCAATGACTGGATGACCTCCCTGGAGACCCTTAAATTCTATACTGTCATGGATTCTGAACCTCTCATGGAGGGGCTCAAAAGATTTTATGCGGGATACGCCACTGAAGAGGAGACCCTTACCAAGATCGGGGAGACCTGGAAGAATGAGCACTTTCTCATGGACACTCACACCGCCGTGTGCAAAAAAGTATACGACGACTATGTCTCAGAGACAGGGGATACCACTCCCACAGTGATCTGTTCCACGGCTTCTGCCTACAAGTTCCCTCAGACAGTGGGAGAGGCCATCGGATGCCCTGAGACCGAAAGCGGATTCGATGCCCTTGAGGAACTGAACAAGAAGACCGGAGTCAGCGTGCCCTACGGATTAAGGGATCTGGACAAGAAGGAAGTCAGGCATAAGGAAGTGATCTCCATAGGAGATATGGAGGAGAAGGTCAGGGCTTATCTAAACTATAGGAAAGCGTAGAGAGTAAAGGGAGAAACGCTGTGTTCTTAGTTAGTATCATTCAAACAATTCAAGATACGGTGGAGGGGATATTAAACAAGTATCTTCCCATGATGAGACGATTGGCATTATCTCTGATCAAGGATTATCACCTTTCTGAAGATGCAGTACAAGAGGCATTACTTAGACTATCACAAAACGCGGATAAGATCGATAACATAGACTCAAACAGAAGTAAGAACTATATCTACACGGTAACCAAGAATGAAGCTCTGAGAATTCTTGAAAAAGAAAAAATCAAGAATTATTTTGAAAAGGATGTCCGATTTCTTGAAGAATACGGGTTGAATGATGTAGAGGGACAGTTAGATATAGATGTATTCTGTGATAATTATGGATTCAGCACCGAACTCGCTGAAGTCATAAGAAACCTTGGCGAAACAGACAAGGATATTATTATATATAAATATGGATCAGGATACTCGCTAAAGGAGATATCTGAACTCATGGACCTCAGCTATGATGCTGTAGACAAACGGCATCAGCGGGCGTTGAAAAAAGTAAGAGAACAACTGGAGGCAGACCATGAGAAGTGACAGAGAGGCCAAGAGAGTATTAAAAGCCTTCGGTAAGGAAGCGTACAAGGAACGGATCAGGTACGTTGATTCTTTCTTGCCGGAGAAACCCGCCTTTGTGGGATCTATCAGCTATAGACACACTTTCAGAAGAATAGTTACAGTGGCTCTGGTAGTGATTCTGATCATGGCCTTAGCGGTATCGGTATATGCTGCTGTCAGGTATTATTTCGACTATACCAGGATAGAACAACCGACCAACGATGAGTATATCTCTAACAATGAGGGCAGTGATTTAGGCTCAGAAGTAACTATTTATGAGCCCACCTATGTTCCTAAGGGATATGAACTGATATCGATGGACAGTAATGAAGTCTTCCATGATAAGGAGTGGATATTCTGTGATCCAAGCGGCAATTATCTTGAGATATGGCAAGGTGCAGAGGATACACGATTCAAAATAGATAATGAAAACTCATCAAGGGAGATATTGGAAATAGGAAACATAGAGGTAATTGTATATAGTTATGGGGAAGAAAAAGTGTGCCTGATGCAGTGCGGAGGTACAGTAATTTATCTTTCAGGACATTTAAGTAATGATGAGATAGAAAGGATCATAGATGGGTTGATTCTTCCGGATTGAATTTAAACTCTTCGCGGTTACGCTGCGAAGAGTTTTTAATATTTTATTAGATTGAAATTTTAATTTCTGCTAGGAGTCTTTAAAACAGAATTTAGTCTTGCAAAGAAGTTAGTGTTAGAATAGAGGTGTATCCTCCTGGGAAAAGAGGAGAATATGCCGGAAAGAAAG
>Ga0256405_10002115_pt1 | contig 48188 bp, 39 predicted proteins | sample RumenRJG_02DNA_FD_189096 | JGI IMG/M metagenome (GOLD analysis project Ga0256405, IMG submission 189096) | Bovine rumen microbial communities from Lethbridge, Alberta, Canada - RJG_02 | ecosystem: Host-associated > Mammals > Digestive system > Stomach > Rumen | place: Canada: Alberta...
CAAGGAAACGGAGCCGCTCAATGCCTGACGGAAAAGATGACGGTCAGACTCATTGTTACCCAGGAAACTCACCGAATCAACGGCTGCACGCATATCGGTATAACCTATTGCAACGCCAACCGAGGTATTGTCCCTGATGAACCATGATCCCGATGCGGATATATCAAAGTTATTCACATTACCTTCCAGGCCGGTTATCAGGCCTATCAGATCGGCACCCTCATCACCATCGGCCCCCCAATGCCCCCATCCGAACTGTATGCCGGCTGATTTGGTTCCTTTTTCTATAAAGACAGCCTCCGGATTACTCATGCCCCGTCCCTGCGCGAACAGGCCGGAGGAAATTGCCACAAGCATCGACCACAATATTAACAGTCTATTTTTCATTATTACACTGCTTTTTATCCCAATAGTTGTTTGAAAGCCTCTTCCACTTTACCTACCGGTACTATTTCAATCCCCGATTTAATATTGTTCAGGCCGTGCATATTGGCCGACGGGATTATTATCCGCTCAAAGCCCAACTTACCTGCTTCGGCGATACGCTGCTCAATACGGCTTACCGGACGGATCTCGCCCGAAAGGCCTACCTCACCGGTCATGCAGACGGTGCGGTCAACGGCAATATCCAGACTGCTGGACAGGATGGCACTGATTACGGCCAGGTCTATTGCCGGATCGCTTACCTTGAGTCCTCCGGCTATGTTCAGGAACACATCCTTCTGCCCCAGCTTGAAGCCCACACGTTTCTCAAGTACGGCCAGCAGCATGTTCATGCGGCGCACATCAAATCCGATGGCACTGCGCTGCGGAGTTCCGTAAACGGCGGTGCTTGCCAACGCCTGAACCTCGATCAGGAACGGACGCACGCCCTCAATCGTGCATGCTATCGATACACCGCTCATGCCCTGATGACTGTCGGTAAGCAGCAGCTCGCTGGGGTTATTCACCTGTCTGAGACCATTCTCACGCATCTCATATATACCCAGTTCGGATGTACTGCCAAACCTGTTCTTGATGGGTCGCAGTATCCGGTACAGGTAGTGCTGGTCTCCTTCAAACTGCAGCACCGCATCCACAATATGCTCCAGAATCTTGGGGCCGGCTATCGATCCGTCTTTTGTGATATGTCCGATAAGCAGCACCGGAGTACCGCTCTCCTTGGCAAACTTGAGCAGTGATGCGGCGCATTCACGAACCTGTGTCAGGCTTCCGGCCGATGAGTCTACATACTCGCTGCTTATGGTCTGGATGGAGTCTATCACCAGCAGTTGGGGCTGGATGGATTTAATCTGTTCGTAGATTTTTTCAAGCGATGTCTCGCAGAGGACTAGTAAACTTTGGCTATTGGCTATTGGCTGTTGGCTGTTGGCCAGTCGCTGGGCGCGCATCTTAATCTGGCGGGCACTCTCCTCGCCCGATACGTACAGCACCTTGAGGTCCTCAAGGCGCATCACGGTCTGCAGGGTTAGAGTGGATTTGCCTATTCCGGGCTCACCGCCCAGCAATACAATTGATCCCTGCACCAGTCCGCCGCCCAGTACGCGGTTCAGCTCCTCATCATGCATATCGATGCGGGGCTCCATGGCGCTGTCAATCTCGCCCAGGGTATGCGGGCGGCTCTCATCGGCCTTACCCGATGCGCTCTTACGTGCCGCGGCAGTCACGGTCTGTGCGGTGGGAGCCTTTACGGTCATCTCCTTCATGGTGTTCCACATGCCGCACAACGGGCACTTGCCGCTCCACTTGGGCGAGTCAAAACCGCACTCGGAGCATACAAAAACGGTCTTATCCTTTATCGATGCCATACCTTACGCTTTTTTGGACATTTTGCTCCACCACACTATTCCATAGATGGAGTTCATCATGTAAAAGACATACTGAACCACCATGATGGGCGCAAACTGCACGCCGCGTGTGGCAGCGATTGCCCACATCACCAGATTGGCGCCGTTCACCACTATCCACATGAACCACTGCTCGATAAACGCGAACGTCAGCAGGAACTGCGCGCCTACGGCCACGGTCATGGCAAGTGCGTCAGATACGGGCTGAGGATCGTCAGTCCTGAGCAGCAATCGGCTTATGCCCCAGACTGCAGCAGCGCTTAAAACTATAAGCAGCGCCCTCTGAGGCCAGGTCATCCAACGGGTCCTGATGCCCTCGCTGCCGCCGCCAAGCGCACGTTTTCGCCACTGGGCCCAACCCACGAACTGCATCGGCACGTTATAAAGAAGAAACAGCACCGCATTGGCATAAAGTCCGCTGCGCAGAGCCATATATCCCTGTATGCATGATCCCAGGAATCCGAAAAGGAAATTCAACACGCTGCCCTTAACGCCAAAGATCACACACAGCACGCTGCACGTTCCCGCAATGAAACTCAGCACATTGAAATCACCCCTGAGCACGCTCACCGCTACGCTCACCGTCATGAATCCCAGTATCAGGAACCAGTCCCACCACGAAAAACCTGGTATTTCTATCTTTTTACTCATCTTTTTTCTTTTCCACGCGAAGATAACAAAAAAGTATGATTGGGGGGACAGACCCTTTTTTTACCTTTGTATGTTTTTTTAAACAAGAAGGACCGATGCAGGAAAACAAGAGCGTTACCATTGATGTGGATGCTATCCTAAAGAATAAATTCGGTGAAAGGAAAATACCCGGACCCATCAGATACCTGATCAGAAGAATACTTCATCAGGACGATTTCAATGAATATTTCTGCAAGGGAGATGTAGGGCATGAATTCGTAGAGGGGTTTATCAGATATATTAATGTCCGGATAGATGTGATCGGGCAGGAGAACATACCTGACCAAGGCCGTTTTACCTTTGTCTCCAACCATCCTCTGGGCATGCTTGACGCCGGTTTCGAGACGGCTTGGCTTGCCCGCAGATACAATGGGAATGTGGCGGTTCCGGCCAATGATTTCATGATGTCCATCAAACAGGTGGGAGCCTATCTGATTCCTGTCAATAAAGTCGGTGCCCAGGAACGCAGTCTGGGTGAAATCCTCAACGATGCTTTCAGGAGTGACAGACAGATGCTTTTCTTTCCTGCCGGAAGTTGCTCTCGCCAGATAAACGGCGTGATAACCGATACTCCATGGAAGAAAACTTTCCTTACCAGAAGCAGGGAGACACAACGCGACATAATCCCGGTATGGTTTTCGGGGCAGAACTCCAAGCGGTTCTACAGGATTGCAAAGTGGTGCAAACGTTTGGGAATAAAGACCAATTTTGCCATGTACACGCTTCCCGATGAGTTATTCCGCAGCCGTGGCAAACGCTACAAGATGGTTATAGGCAAGCCCATCCCATATACCATATTTACTCCCGATAAGACTGACTCGCAATGGGTTTCGTATGTTCGCGATCAAGTCTATTCATTAAAGCAGGATTGACATGGAGCCAATAATAGAGGAGATAGACAAATCACTTCTCGCAGAAGAAATCAAAGGACAGGTCTGTCTCCAGGAACTTTCCCGCGGCAAAATGCAGTTATATGTGTTAGAGGGATATAAAGCTCCAGCCCTGATGAAAGAGATAGGCCGCCTGCGTGAGATTGCCTTCCGGACTGCCGGTGGCGGGACTGGCATGAGTTGCGATGTGGACCGATATGATCTGGACTCTGAATCGGGATTCCGTCAACTTATCTGCTGGGACAGTGAGAATTGCGAGGTAATGGGCGGATACCGTATCCTGTTCGGAAAAGATTGCCGCCTCGATTCAAACGGGCAGCCCGATATGCCGTCGGCTCATCTGTTCCGTTTTTCGGAGCAATTTATCAGTGAGCAACTGCCCGATATGATGGAGATGAGCCGTTCATTCACTGCAACCCCCAATATCTTTACACTACAGATGCTGTTCTGCGGTTTGGCTGTGTTGTGCAAGCAGAACAACATACATAGTCTGTTTGGAAAGGTTACCTTTTACCCTTCATATCCCAGCGAGGCACTGGGGTTGCTGGAAGCCTTCTTTACAAAGCATTGTCCCGATCATGATTCCTGGATCGTTCCGCATAATCCATACGTTGTGCCTATTCCTGATTATGCCGGCAGCGTTTTGGTATACGACAGCTACGAATCTGACCTTAAGGCACTTACCGGTGCCTTGCATGACAGGGGGTTCGATATGCCTCCAATCCTCAAATCATATCTGAGATTGTTCCGGGGCTTCAGGGTATTCGGCACCGCAGTCAATGACATTTTCGGGAATGTCATCGAGACCGGTATGTTCTGTTATCTTAATGATTTATCGGCCAAGACCTTTATTCCATATCTGAGAAACTGATGGATCTGATTACATCTATAGTACGTGCAGTAATGCATTACAGAGTCCGCGCCATACGACGTTATGCCACGGATTATGAGAACATTCAACGCAAGACATTGAGGCGGCTCGTAAGGCAGGCTTCAGGTACAAGTTGGGGGAAACAGTACGGTTATGACTCCATACGCAGCTACGCAGATTATGCAGAACACGTTCCCGTAAACAACTACTCATCCATCAAGCCTTATGTAATTCGGATGATGGAAGGAGAGCCCGATGTACTCTGGCCGGGACTCATACCGTTTTTTGCTAAATCCAGCGGCACCACATCCGATACCTTCAAATTCATCCCCGTATCAAGACAAGGCCTCAAACATTGTCACCTGATGGGCGGCAAGGATGTCACAGCCACATTCATTGATACCCACCCCAACTCACATGCCGGTCTGGGTTACTCACTTGTGCTGGCCGGTGAATGTGAGCCTATAAAACCCGGTTCCGGGATTATAGCGGGCGATATCAGTTCCATCATGTCCAAGGCCATACCGGGTTTCTTCCGCAGAATGCTTCACCTGATTCCTCCGGCCGGAATGTTGGAGAGTATCCATGACTATAAAGACCGGCAGGAAACAATATCTCCTTATATAGCAGGAAAACGTCTGGTTTCATTCAGCGGTTTGCCAGGATGGAATCTGCCACTGTTACAAAAGACCGTCCAAATGATGGGAAAGCAGAATGCAGAACAACTCTGGCCTCACATGGAGATGTTTGCACACGGTGGTTGCAGTATTTCTCCTTATAAGCCGATAATAGAGAAACTGTTTCCATCCGGCAGTCTTGTATGCATTGAGAACTATAATGCATCCGAGGGGTTCTTTGGCGTTCAGACCGACAGCAATGACCCGTCGATGATGCTCATGCTTGATTATCAGGTCTTTTATGAGTTCATCCCCATGAAAGAGTATGGTCGGACCGATGCACGGGTGCTCCCTTTATGGGAAGTGGATACGGACGAGGACTACGCAATAATAATAACCACCTCATCGGGCTTATGGCGTTACGAGATTGGTGATGTAATCCGATTTGTCAGGAAAAAGCCGTATAAATTCATTTTTGTGGGACGGACAGCCCTGACACTCAATATCTGCAGTGAGAAATTAAGCATCCGTCAGGCCGATCTGGCCATTGAACAAGCCTGCCGGACAACAGGTTGCATTGTCCGGGAATACACCGTTGCCCCTGACAGTGAAACATATAATAATAACAGTTTCCATCAGTGGCTGGTGGAATTTGATAAGGAGCCGGACAACATCCGCAAGTTTGCATCAGTCCTTCAGGATTGTGTGGAGCAAGTCGATTATAATTACATGAGAATGATGGAAAGCGGTTCAATCAACCCCCTACAGATAATCAAAGCCCGTCCCGGCCTCTTCTATGACTGGCTGGAATCAAAAGGTAAACTGGGCGGTCAGCACAAAGTTCCCCGTCTGTCCCAGTCCCGCAAACTGATAGAGGAGTTACTTTCCATGAATTGATAAAAATGATACAAAAGGGGACTGTCCCCTTTTGTATCATTTTTCCTCTTTTGCCCAGGTGACGGCTCGGTTTATGAAATCCAGGAAGGGTTTGGTGGTCTTGAAAAGAGCCGCTACACGCTCGGCCAGGCCAGGTGCCAGGATGAAATCGTCATCGGGCATGTAAGCTATGCAGAAACGTTTGAGACGGTAATAATCTGAGTCGGGGGTATCGGCAGGGAATCCGGCCGGAACCTTCTTGAGTGCCCCCTCAAAATCCAGCTCGAATCCGGGAGCAGCCTGAGAGAGGATCTTGCGGAACCCGCCGTCACTCATCTCAATATCCTCGCGCAGAATGGCCAGCACCTTGGGGTCACACCAGTAGTCACCGGCAGCCAGCATGTGGGTTCCCTCCCAACTATCCTTGGCCGATGCGCTCACCTGGAAATAGTATCCGCTGTAAGGTGACTTCTTGCCTCCGGGACAGATATAAACGCCCATGTGGGTCTTGTACGGGGATTTATCGGCCGAAAACCTTACGTCGCGGTATATGCGGTAGGTTATATCGTTAAGCTGAAGGTCACCGATGGCAGGATCAAACTTGCGGATATCGGCCAACAACTCAAGGGCAAAGGCATCGAACCGCTCCTTGGCCCTCTTATACTCATCCTTATGCTCCAGGAACCAGCTGCGCTCATTGTTGCAGCTGAGCCTCCTCAGGAAATCCAGTATCTCTTTCATAACTCTTGTCTTAATTACGGATAAAGGTACTGCTTTTTTAGTAAATTCGCGGCATATATGATAAAGGAGGTACAGTTAAGGGTAGAGCCGCAGTTTGCGTATAATGAGCAGGTGCTCAAGGAGACTGTCTCAAGGCAATGCGGGCTTGACGTGCGCACCATCACCGCCGTCCGCACGCTCAAGAAAAGCATCGACGCCCGCCAGCGCACCATTTTCGTAAACCTCACCCTGAGGGTTTTCATTAATGAGCAGCCGCCCAAGGACGAGTTTACCCGGATAGACTACCGTCCAGTTGACGGCAAGCCCGCAGTCGTAGTGGTAGGCGCAGGCCCCGGAGGTCTGTTCGCAGCGCTGCACCTTATTGAACTTGGACTTAGACCGATTGTCCTTGAGCGCGGCAAGAACGTGCATGACCGCAAGATTGACATAGCCGCCATAAGCCGTACCCATAAGGTCAACCCTGAGTCCAACTACAGTTTTGGCGAGGGCGGTGCCGGTGCCTACTCCGACGGCAAACTGTACACCCGCAGCAAGAAACGCGGCAGCACTGACCGCATCCTGAACATATTCTGCCAGCACGGCGCCAGCCCTTCAATCCTGTCCGATGCCCACCCGCACATAGGCACCGACCGCCTGCCGCGCGTAATCGAGAACATCCGCAACACCATAATAAACTGCGGCGGTGAGGTCCATTTTGAGACCCTGATGACCAGCTTCATACTGCAGGGCAACAAGGTAATAGGCGTCAACGCCACGCATGCCGGACAGCAGTGCACATTCATGGGACCGGTGATACTGGCAACCGGCCACAGCGCCCGAGACGTATACCGTTACATGGCCACCCAAAAATTCAATATCGAGGCCAAGGCCCTGGCCGTAGGATGCCGTCTGGAACACTCTTCGCAACTTATAGACAGCATACAATACCACAACCGCGCCGGCCGTGGCAAATATCTGCCCGCCGCCGAGTACAGTTTCGTGACCCAGGTTGACGGACGCGGAGTCTACAGTTTCTGCATGTGCCCCGGCGGATTCGTGGTGCCGGCAGCATCGGGCCCGCAGCAGATAGTGGTGAACGGCATGTCACCATCGGGCCGGAACTCCCGCTGGAGCAACTCTGGAATGGTGGTCGAGACCCGCATTGAGGATGTTGCGCAATCAGACAGCGACCTCAAAGACCCGCTCCTTATGATGCGCTTCCAGGAAAAGCTGGAGCAGGACTGCTGGCAGGCCGGCAACATGCGTCAGACTGCCCCTGCCCAGCGAATGGCCGACTTTGTGAACCGCCGTCTCAGCTATGACCTGCCCGAGAGCTCCTACTCACCGGGACTCATCTCATCGCCCCTGCATTTCTGGATGCCCGATTTCATAACAAGCCGTCTCAAGCAGGGATTCCTGCAGTTTGGAAAAAGTTCTCACGGGTTCCTTACCAATGATGCTGTCATGATTGCCGTCGAGACCCGCACATCATCACCCGTACGCATAGTCCGCGATAACGAGACCCTCCAGAACATCGGTCTTGAAGGCCTCTTCCCCTGCGGTGAGGGTGCCGGTTACGCCGGTGGAATAGTCTCCTCCGCCATAGACGGCGAGCGTTGCGCCGAAGCAGTAGCACAAAAGTATCGTTTCCCTGTGTCGCAATGACACAGGGAAACGATACTTTTGTGCCCCCTCGGTCACTTATTAGAACTGTCTGCCTCTGGGAATGGGTTGTTCTTTTTTCTCAGTAACTCCAAATACTGTATCTAAGCAGCGTGTAATTGCTATCCTAACATTATCCGCTTCAGTATCCCCTTGGCCTTCTCCTGTTACAGAACATACTAGAGCATGTGATGCAGCAGAAGTAAATTGCATGGTTACTTCTGTCGCATACCCCAAATTAAGTTCACGCTTACCTGTTTCACCATAGCTAATTACAAGTGTTTTATCACTAATCTTCTCATCGATTTCAGCAATGCGGACATATCCTAATTTCATTAGATACCCGGATATGATATCAATAGGATCTGTAGATGTGGTAGTTGTTGCGCCAAACACCCCATAACCATTGTTGGTTACAATTCCAGTGCTACTGTTTTTTGACCCCGTTGGATTAACAAAGAAATATGTATAGTTCTTTAAATCATCTCCGGGATTGCGGTTTATTGTGGTGGGCTTTACGCTTCCACATCCAGATAATATGGATGCTATTGCTATTATTAAAATTACCGTTTTATTCTTCATATGTTCTAACGTTGTCCTTCTTCAAATTTGGTACAAACTTACATAAAAGGAATCGTCTATGGCAATTTATGAATCCCAAATTGAGGTTTCCAGTTGCAGGAGCGGGGCTGGTGGGATTGGGGACACAACGCTCCGAGGCTACGCTGGCGCGTAGCCCAGCCTTGTTTTATTTTGCTACGCAAAAGCGCGGCGTTGCCGCTTAGCTTCTTCCAGTCGCGTTACCATTCGCAGGCTTTTGCCTCCCCTGCGGAGCCTTTACATTCGTCAGACAAGTGCCGTTCTTAACGGGATCCTCCAAGGCTCTCCGCTTCACGCCTTCCGCAAATGCCCCAATCCCCGATGCTCCCTCTCTCTGCAACTGGCCAACTGTTTTTATACAAAAAGAAACCGCACAGCCTTCCAGCCGCGCGGTTCCATAATATCTAAGTACGGTATCTCAAGCAAGCTTATCTACATCGGCCGGATTCCTCCCCGGTGCATAGCCCCAGTAGTCATCTTCTAAGCCGCTCATCACAAGTATTCTGCCGCTCATTTTAAAGTCAATAGCCTCAGTAATAGGCTTCATGTATCTTCTCTTTTCCATAGTCATTATCATTTTAGCGTTCATTCCACAGTAATATAAACCTTCTTGCCGTTATTGATGTAAAGGCCAGTCTTGGAGGGCCTGCCGTCAAGCTTGGTGCCATATATGCTGTACCAGGCGTCATCCTCATAGATTTGGCCTGTGCGTGTGTCCATCATGCCTGTGGTACCGGGTATGCCGCTACCGCCCAACCATACAATCTCAATCACATCGGGCAGAGCATCGCCTGTGGCGCGTGTACCCGCACGCAGCTGTACGTGTGATGCCGGGTTCGTATCATCCAGATTACCATTATACTCCAACCAGCAGCTGAAAGGCCTCAGCACCGTGCGCCTGCGTGCCTTGACAAACTGGCCCACCGCCTGCCCGTCATTCTCCTTCATCATGAATCCGTATATGGTGCCACCGGTCACAGCAGCGTCATCAGCCTCCCAAACCTTCTGCTCGTATGTGCCGTGGAATGTGAATCCCTCCACATCATCCACCGTCTTCGGGTCTGCGCCGATGCTGATGGCCACGTCGCTGAACGTGATGCTCGTCACCTCACTCGTCGCCTCAAATATGTACGGCGTGTTGGCTGAGAGCGTGGCCGGGCTTGTAATCTCCGTCATCACTGCCTTCTTCAAGCCGCTTTCCTCGCTGATGCCCGTGAATTGCCATACCTTGCCGTGGGTCAGCAGTGCCGTCGGGTCGAACGGCAGGCACACCGTCTGCTTCCGTCCGGCGGGGAACGTGCGGGTCAGCGTCACATCAGCCACCTTTCCGTCTAGATTAGTCAAGTCGTTGGTGATGCCCGTGGCGCCCGTCCCATCAATCGTCACAGCGTTCTCTATCCACGTTGCGTAGATGGTTGCGCTGTTGTTGCTGAGGGCGGGTATGGTAGTTACTTCGTCGCCCGTGCCGTCGTTGGCGGTGTTCCAGCCGCTGAATGTATAGCCCTCGCAGGTCGGTTCAGTGATGCGGAGCGCAGCACGTAGGGCACCGTTGTCATCAGCTAATCCCGCCGTCAGCAGGCCGCTTGTCGAGGCCAGGGCATCGTATGTCCCATCGAACGAGACCTTCGTGTCGTGGCTCTTCACGCTGCCGGGTTCAGTGGCGGTGATGAACACGCCGTTAAACATGGGGTGGTCAATGGGGTCGCCAGCCGTCGCCCACCTCACAAGGTAAGGCGTACCGGCCTCAATACTGCTCACCTCCGTGAAGGAAAGGTTCAGCGTGCCGTCATCATCAAGGCGTGTCTTGTATTTCTTGTTACTGCCCGTGCCAGTAGTTCCCGTCGTGTTAAGCCTTATCACCGTCGCCCCTTCCAGCGGCGTACCCGTGAGGCTCCTCAGCGTGAAGGGCAGGCACAGCGTGTTCCAGTTGCCGTCCTTCCACAGTCTGCGGCCGATGAGCGTCACCGTATGCGGCTGGCCGTCGTTATACCAGTCCACCCAAATGCTGTTGTTTTCCCTGTCATCATAAAGCAACACGTCCACATGACCCTCCTCGGGTAAGACGAAGTAGTACAGGTTGATGGTGACGCTGCCCGTGGGCGTAAACGTATAGCTCGCCGTGCTTGCATCTACGTAGGTCGTCACGCCGTTGTTCACGATGGTCATGGCGCAGCCCTGCCCGCTGCCCGGCTCAACCGTCAGCGTCAGGTTGTAGGCCGGGCTCCATAACTGTTCCGACCCGTCGTTCACCTTCGCCAGCGTCTCACCATTGCCCGTGTATGAGTGTGCAGGGGTGTTGCTGTCATTCAGCGTAAAAGTCCCAGCCGTAGCCGTGCCGTCCGTCGTCTTGTTGACGTACACCTGATACGTGTTCATTTCGCTGAACGTGACGCTCACGGCCAGGTCCTTTGCCGTCAGGTCTATCGGCATCGAGAGCGTGCTGCTGCCGCCTATGCTGAAGTCCGTCGAGCCGCCGCCGTTGCGCACCGTCAGCGTATACGTCCCCGTGAACGAATACCCGCTCTGGGGTGTCACCGTCAGCGTGTAATGCCCGGGCATGAAGCGTCCGTCGCCGTCGGGCGTGCGCCCCTTCGCGTCGCTGAGCGCCACGGTGCCGCCCGCGCTGGCCGTCAGCGTGCAGTACCCCGCCTCGGCCCACTTGGCGTAGAGCGTGAAGCTGTGGTCAACGGCCGTCGTGAAGTCGTAGGCCTCGGTGCAGCCCGCGTCGGTGTACCAGCCCTCGATGCCCATGTCCTTGTTCGCCGTCGCGTCGTGGTAGTACCGCACGTCGGGCTCCGTCGCCGTCTGCCCCGTGGTCAGCGTCTGCGCGTCGATGGCCGTGCCCTTGCCGCCCGTGTCGAACGTCACCACGTTGTCCGTCCGCGGCGTCCACTTGGCGTAGATGGTCATGTTGTCGCTCAGAGCCGCGCCGAAGTCGTAGTCCACGGTGCAGCCCGCATCGCCGTACCAGCCGCCGAAGTCCCAGCCCTGCGCCGTCGGATCGCTCGCCGGAGCCGTCAGCGCACTGGCCACGCCCGAATACACGGTTTGCGCAGCCGGAGCCGAGCCGTGCCCCTGCATGTCGAAGGTCGCCGTGCAGCGCCAGTGGATGATGGTGATGGAAGGTATGGCATTCTCTCCTTTATATACCATGCTCTCCCATCGTCCCTTCTGGCCGGCATAATACAGATTTCTCAGGCCACTACCAGCAAAAGCCCACTTATCTATTGTCACGACACTATAAGGTAGCGTTATTTGGGCGATAGGGCATTGGAAGAAAGCGTATTCCTCGATGGTTGTGATATTGCCGTTGATAGTGACGTTGGCAAGACTTATGCAACCGTCAAAGGTTTGCTTGCCAATGATGGACACCTCGCTCGGAATAGTGATGCTACTCAGACTGGTACATTGGTAGAAGGCGCAGTCTTCGATGGTTTTGACACTATTGGGCAACGTGAAGTCAGACAGCATATGACATTCTTTGAATGCTTCCTGCCCGATTGTTATGATATTGCCTTCCAGTGTGACGCTGGCAAGTTTTTCGCATTTTTTAAAAGTCTGCCTGCCAATGGCTGTCACTCCGCTCGGGAGCGTGATGCTGGTCAGTTTTTTACACCCATAGAAAGCACCGTTCCCGATGCTGCTGACGCTGCCGGGCAGCGTGATGGCGGTTAGGCTTGTACATAGGCTAAAGGCATCCGCGCCGATAGACGTGACATTGCCGTTGAAGGTGACGCTGGCAAGACTAGTGCAATTGTTAAAGGTTCCGTCGCCAATAGCTGTCACATGGCTCGGCAGGGTGATGCTGGGCAATTTGGTACAAGAAGAGAATGCATAATCCCCGAGGGTATTGAGGGTGCTGGGAAGCGTGACGCTCTCCAGGTTCGTGCATGAGGAAAAAGCGTATTCGCCAATGTATTCAACCCCCTCAGAAATCACGATACTCTCCGCCGTCACTTCTACAAAACATCTGTCTTCAATCCTCGTGACGGAATAATCTTTAAAATTATGCCTTATCGTGGTCGGTGTCGTGATGCTCGTGGCAGAACCATCGTAAGAGACCAGCATTACGCTGTAGGCATCAAGGATTCTGTATCCCCAGCCGTTATAGTCGTAAGTTGTTTGCGCATAACTCCCCACGGGCCATGCCGTCATCACCGCGAGCAGTAGCGTCACTACCGCCCGCCGTGTCATCTCTCTGAATATATTTCCAACTCTTTCCATAAAGCGTATAGTTTAACTCAATTAAAAACAGGAAACCACGCGACAACCCTGCAGGCTCGCGTGGTTATAGTTTCATAAAATAAACATAATAAATTAATTACAAGCTGCTTACTCCCCCCTAAGCTCTCATAGGGAAGCCCGTCGGAAAAGGATATGGCGTAAGGTCTGAACATCTCATCAACTTTTCTGAGCCGCAAATTTCGCAAAAAAATCGCGTACCAACCCACCAGAACCGCATATAAATTCACACCATTTTCTGCAGGTGATACCAGCTATGGTGCTGCGCGTCTCAGGATGGATGTAGGTGGTGTAAAATATAACATGAAAGTAACTCTGTTGAAATTTCCCACAGACCACAAGCTCAGTAAAGACAAAGATGGAGTTCACGGATATGGGGCATTAGGAACTAATCTGTATTTTTGAATAATACAAATTATTTATTGAATTTCAATAAACTTTATTTGGATATTAGAAAACAACCATTTATCTTTGCCCCCATAAACAATCAAAAATATTTAATATGGAACAGAAAAAGAGAATCAAAAGGCTGACGATTTTGTTTTTTGTACTTGTCCTGGTTAATGTATTTAGTGTTACATGGACCGATGTACATCGTGATATTGGGGGACATTCAACAGGAGTCAAGTATCAGATAAGTATGTCAAATCCACACCAAAATGATTGTATTTATGAATTCTCCAGCGATGTCAATCCAGTATATAGCATGTATGAAGAGGTTGCAGTTCCCAATGCTGCACTGTTAAAGTATTTGTTTTACGCATCATGGATCGTAAACATTCTGATTATGCTGTTATTTTTGTATGAGTTGATAAGTATGCTGAGAAATGTATTGAAAGGAAATGTGTTCGTTAAAAGCAATGAAAGGAATCTTAAGATAATGGGTTATTGCTATATTGCCAGCTTTGTAGTGTATCTTATGCTGGTATGGCTGGTGGATGCAGTATTATATTTTAAGTACAAAGGCGGTCATTTTGCTCATTCGTTTTCAATATATACGATTGACTGGGGATCTTTGATTTTCGCACTTTTTATCATTATACTTGCAGAGATTTTCTCATTGGCACGTACAATGAAGGAGGAACAGGATTTCACAGTGTAAGGTATGATAGTAATCAATCTTGACGTAATGCTGGCAAAGCGTAAGATGACACTCAGTGAGTTGTCTGATAAAGTCGGCATCACCTTGTCTAATATGTCACTGCTCAAAACCGGGAAAGTAAGGGCATTACGGATCAGTACGCTTGATGCCATCTGCCGCATACTTGATTGTGAGGTATCCGATATTCTGGAATATAGGAAGGATGATGAGGCTGTGTAACCAGTACACACCCGCCATCATCCGGAGACACACCGTTTACATCACACACTTTCATTACTGCAGGAGTGGGCCAGCCGGTAGCCGTCCGGCTTGCTGCGGTATTGTGTCATCCGCCATCGTCCAACCGTCATCCAAGTAAGCAACACTCATATCCGGCAGCGCATATCGCATCATCAGCAACCATATATCCGTAGGGTGGGCTTCGTGTTATGATTGTTGGCTGGTATGCACCAACCAAGCACCCCACATCAACCCCGCATCCGCCAACTGCATCATACCTGGTACTCCGGGCAAAAAAAAGTGCAAGGGAGTCCGCCTCCCTTGCACAAGTTGTCTTGCCCTAAAAAAAGTTGACTCGTAAAATCGAGTTAACAATGAAGAGTAATCGTACTGTTTTGAAAGATCAGTATTACCAAAAGGTTATTGATCTTTACACGAAAGAGCATCTGTCCATGTGGCAAATCGCAAGGATTATTCCAATAGACAGGTCAACAATCTGGAGATGGATTTCTACCTTTGCAGCGTATGACCAAGAATCATGTGTTATGAAGGATAAAGAAACCGATACACCTGATCCCGTAATCGATGCGGAAGATGCTGAGCCCATGCCCGATGATGTTGAATCACTCCAGGCAGAGCTCAAACGTTTGCGCCGTGAACTGACCAAGGCCGAGATAAAGGCCGAGGCGTATGATGAGATGATCAACGTTGCCGAATCTCAGTTCAACATCAAGATACGAAAAAAAGCTGGCGCCAAACAGTAACTAACCTGCGCGCAAAGGATCCCAAGCGTTATGAGGTCCAGTATCTATGCGCACTGTTTGGCGTTACCAAGCAGGCTTTTTACAAGCATGATGAATCCAGGGATATGGCCTGCGTCATACGTGAGTCGTTGGCATTGGATTATATCATGTCTGTACGCGAGAAAGACCCCGGTATAGGTGGAGAGAAGATATGGTATATGTACCGCTGTGAGTTTTACGGGAATAATCCCATAGGACGGGACTGGTTCCTATGTCTTATGGACCGATATAACCTGAAAGTCCGCCGTAAGATACGCAAGCCCCGCACCACCGATTCCAGACATGGTCTACCCACATATCCCAACATCATAAAGGACCTTATACCCACCAGGCCAAACCAGCTGTGGGTAAGCGACATCACCTACATCACGATGTGGAAGAGTGCCTATTATTACAAATTCTGTTATCTCTCACTTATAATGGATGCTTTCACAAAAGAGATAGTCGGCTGGGACGTAGGTCCCACACTGGGTCTGGAATATCCCTCAAACGCCCTCAAAATGGCATTGGGACGTCTGGGTGGAGAGAAAGCCACAGACCTCATACACCACTCCGATAGGGGCTGTCAGTATGCCAGCTCTGATTATGTGAATCTGCTTAAACAAAACAACATACGTATAAGTATGACCGAGACGGGAGAGCCCACGGACAACCCTCAGGCCGAGCGTATAAACAACACCATAAAGAACGAATTCCTTAGAGGCGTACGCTTCACCTGCATCGATGAAGTAAGAGCCGCTGTAGCTAAGGCAGTGGACTTCTACAACAACGAGAGGCCTCATATGAGCATCAATATGATGACTCCCGTACAGGCTGCTTCATGTGAAGGAGAGATTGGAAAATGGTGGATCAGTTATCGGGAGAGAGCCATTAAAAGAAACCAGTGTTTGGAGAACCCGGAAAACCCATTACCTTTGCAACCAGCTCTGGTTGCATACGAATCAAGTCAACCATAAGTCAACCTATAGCAGTAATAAGAATAACCAGAGTCAACTTCTATCAGGAATAAGACAATCCGAGTCAAACCTTTTTTAGGGAAACACAAGTTGCACAAACTTTGCACAAACTATAAAAGCGTTGCACAAGTTGCACAAGCTGCACAAACCTAATGGACTGTTTGTTGTAGAATATCGATTATCAGCATATTAGAGGTTCTTATGCACAGTGTGCGCTCACGCGTTTTTGTGCAAGTTTGTGCAAGTTGTGCAAGTTGTGCAACGTTTTTCATCTTTCTTATTTGTATCTCCTCTCATAGTGACCTCTCTGGGTCAGTATAAAGAAGTCGGTCGTCAGCCAGCTTTTGAACGTCCTCTCACCCATACCCATGGCCACCGCAATCTCCACGCCCTCGCCGGTGGTGAATGTTACCGGTATTCTCTTGTATATTCTCTTCTGCAGGATGCTCAGTTTCGTCAGCGGGTCATACTTAAAGTTCTCTCTGGCTTTCATCCCGCAAATAAGGTAATAATCCACCAGCTTCAGGGCGCCTTCCATAGCCCATCCGGACAACTCTATGATGGGCTTGCCGTCACAACCGTATCGCATCGCGTCCAGGACAATGGCCAACCGCACAATATACTTCTCCATCTTGGTGGCGGCCATGCGGTAAATGGAGCCCTTCATGACACAGGGAAACGATACTTTTGTGCGCGGAGAACGTTGCGCCGAATCCGCCGCCAGCTACCTAACGCAAAAATGATACAAAAGGGGACTGTCCCCTTTTGTACTATTTCGCCACAACAGCATCATATTTCACCACAATTATTCAATCACGCACTCCCGCACACACGCGAGAGGGTATATTTGCACCTGTTATTGAAATGAAACTATGAGATTCAATGGTGCAAATGTGCTTATCACCGGTGGAGCATCGGGCATAGGCAGAATAATGGGCCGCATGGCTCTTGAGAGAGGGGCAAGAAAACTTATAATCTGGGATATTAACGCCCAGAACATAGAAATCGTAAGGAGTGAACTGGCAGCAAAAGGCTCAGTCTGCGGCTATAGGGTGGATGTATCGGACAAAACCTCTATCCAGGAGGCCTACTCCGCCACCGTAAAGGAGTGCGGTCCGGTGGATATACTGATCCAATGCGCCGGCATAGTAACCAGCAATGCCACTTTCGATAAGCTCACCACTCCCGATATAGAGCGTACCATGATGATCAACGCCGTTGCCCCAATGAATGTGGCACATGTCGTTTTACCCGATATGATAAAGCGGGACCACGGCCACATCTGCAACATAGCATCGGCTGCAGGTATGCTCTCCATGCCCAAGATGAGCGTCTACTCCGCCAGCAAGTGGAGCGTGATAGGCTGGTCCGACTCGGTCCGCATAGAACTGGCCAAGATGAAGTCAAAGGTACGATTCACTACCGTTGCCCCCTACTTTATCAACACCGGCATGTTTGACGGAGTATCATCCAAGATTTTCCCCATCCTTGACCCTGAAAACACTGCACGCAAGATTATCCGCGCCATTGAAAGGAACAAGGATTTCCGCGGCATACCTTTCGGTTTCCATTTTATAAGATTCTGGCAGGCTCTGCTGCCCGTATGCTTGTTTGATTTTGTTTTTGGCACTATCTTTGGAATCTATCACACAATGGATCACTTTACCGGAAGGAAAAAATGACAATAGAGAACACCCCGCAAGAGAGAATTGAAGCGATAATAGCCTCTCAGAAAGAGTTTTTCAAGACAGGAGCCACGCTTGATGTGGAGTTCCGCAAGAATCAGTTGCGCAAGCTGGCACAAGCCCTGCAAGAGTTTGAGAAACCGTTGGCCGATGCCCTCTGGACCGATCTGCACAAATCCTTTCAGGAGGCCTACCTGACAGAGATCGGGCTTGTCAAGGCCGAGATACGCGAGCACCTTAAAGGTGTAAGCCGATGGTCACGACGCAAACGGGTCCACACCCCTCTGACACTCTTTCCCTCAAGCTCATTCATAGTAAAGGAGCCGCTGGGGTGTGCACTGATTGTATCGCCATGGAACTACCCCGTACAGTTGCTGCTCAACCCGCTGGTAGGCGCTATCTCAGCAGGATGCACAGCCGTACTCAAACCCTCGCCCTACGTGCCAGGCGTATCGGCTGTACTTGAGGAACTGATCCGCACCGCGTTCCCTGAGAACTACATTGCAGTGGTTCAGGGAAACCGTGATGTAAACAAAGTGCTGTTCAGCAGCCGGTTTGACATGATATTCTTTACCGGCAGCCCCGCTCTGGGCCGACAGGTAATGGCGGCGGCATCACAGCATCTCACTCCTGTTGTTCTGGAACTTGGAGGCAAGAGTCCCTGTATAATTGACAAGAGCGCCAACATAAAACTGGCGGCCCGACGTGTAGCCTGGGGCAAGACCCTCAACGCTGGCCAGACCTGCATCGCCCCTGACTACATACTTATCCATGAAGATGTAAAGGAGGCCTTTGTCAAACAGTTTGCCGCACAGGTTAAACGCCTGCACGGCAAAGAGATAAAGGAGTCCGGACACTTTGTACGCCTGGTAACTGACAAGGCCTTTGAGCGCGTCAAGAGTTACCTCCAGGACGGCGACATAGTATATGGCGGCCGCACTGACAGCAGCACCCGGTTCATAGAGCCCACCCTGCTGGACAACGTAAGTCCCGATGCCCCCGTCATGACCGATGAGATTTTCGGCCCCATATTCCCCATGATTACCATCAGCCCCCAAAACGGCAGTTTCAAGGATCAGGTGGCTGAATTCATTACCGGCAGGGAAAAACCGCTCGCATTCTACTACTTTGGCTCTGAGGCCGACGGCTGGGACCTGATACACCGCACATCATCGGGCGGAGGATGCATAAACGACACCATCATGCACATAGCCAACAGCCACATTCCGTTTGGCGGCGTAGGTAACTCGGGCATGGGTCATTATCACGGCAAGCTGAGTTTTGACGCATTCACACACCAGCGCTCCATAGTAAAAGCGCCTACCTGGATAGACCTGCCCTTCCGCTACATGCCCTACAAATTCTTTGCAATCATCAAGCGTATGATGTAACTTTGCAGCCACTATGGCATTATATCCCAATCTGATAAAAGAGGCCTTGCAGACGGTGCGCTATCCGGGCACCGGCAAGGACATCATCTCAATGAAGATGCTTGAGGACGATATCCGTATAGACGGAAACTCAGTATCGTTCTCACTTATTTTTGACAAGCCCACCGATCCGTTCATCAAATCGATAGTAAAGTCGGCCGAGACCGCAATAAAGCTCAAGGCCGGTGATGACGTTCAGGTAGAGGTTAAGCTAAAGACCCGTCAGGCACCCCGTCCCGAGGGCCCCGAACTTTTGCCCGATGTCAAGAACATCATAGCCGTAGCATCCGGAAAAGGCGGTGTAGGCAAGTCCACAGTAGCAGCCAACCTGGCAGTCGCACTGGCAGGCATCGGCTACAAGGTAGGACTGCTTGATGCCGATATATTCGGCCCCTCCATGCCCAAGATGTTCAACACCGAAGGCGCACGTCCGTATGCCGAAAACAAAGGCGGACGCGACCTGATAATCCCCGTAGAGCAGTACGGAATAAAGTTACTCTCGATAGGTTACTTTGTTGACCCTGAGCAGGCTGTCCTGTGGCGCGGCGCCATGGCCAGCAACGCACTCAAGCAACTCATTGCCGATGCTGACTGGGGTGAGTTGGACTACTTTATCATAGACATGCCTCCCGGCACAAGCGATATCCACCTCACCCTGGTACAGACACTTGGTATAACCGGAGCCGTAGTGGTAAGCACCCCGCAGGAGGTTGCCCTGGCCGATGCCCGCAAGGGGATAGATATGTTCCGCAACGAGAAGGTCAACGTACCTGTATTAGGTTTGGTTGAAAATATGGCCTGGTTTACTCCGGCTGAACTGCCGCAGAACAAGTACTATCTGTTCGGTAAGGAGGGATGCAAACGTCTGGCCGAAGAGCTGAAAGTTCCTCTGCTGGGACAGATTCCAATCGTACAGAGCATCTGCGAGGGCGGTGACAACGGCACCCCGGTGGCTCTCAACCCCGATACCATAACCGGCCTGGCATTCCGCGAACTTGCACAGTCAGTAGCCGTCGCTACCGATGCCCGCAACCATCAGCAACCGCCCACAAAGGCAGTAAGTACTCATTCCTGAGCGGTTTATTCAGACTTTGATCCTTCGGGTGGAACTACAGGAACCTCAAATATAAATCTGGCTCCTCCATTTGTGTATGTAGTGTCAAGATAGACATTGGCACCCATAAGTGTGGCTATCTCGCGGCAGATACTCAGGCCCAGTCCTGTACCCTGTACAAAACTGTTCAGCTTGGTAAAACGGTCAAATATAGCCTCTGCCTGATCAGCCGGGACACCCGGGCCGGTATCAGTGACACTGAACGTCACATACCCGGGCTTGGCAGTAAGCGAACTGGACAGTACAATCTGCCCCGATGAGGTATGCTTGCAGGCGTTTGTCAGCAGATTGATAAGGATCTGCTGGACACGCTGCGGGTCTGTCCTGAAAGTAAACGGCTCTTCCGAATCAGGCTCATATAACATCCGAACCCCGGGATGCAGACGGTGCTCTGAACTCGTTATAGCCGAACGGCACATATAATGGACTTCACCATCATCGTATGTTATCTTGTATTGGCCGTTATCCATATCGGTAGTATTCAGGATGTCCTCAAGCAGCATTATCAGAATCTTGGTGTTGTTCATGATATGGTTTGAGAACTCCTGTTTTTCCTCAGGCGAGAGTGCATCATCAGGAAGTGACAGCAACTGGGAGAAACCCACAATCGCATTGAGCGGAGTGCGCACCTCATGACTCATGTTCTGCACAAAACGGGTCTTGGCTGCGTTGGCAATCTCAGCCTTGCGGTTGGCGGCAGTCAGTTCATTGATCATCTTCTGGTCACGTATCCTGCGGCGTCTCAAGCCTATTACCTGACTGTATGAGAATGCCAGAAGACCAAGCAGCACCGCCGTCACCAACATGGTAAGTATCAGGGTGGTCCGGTCCAGTTGCCGTGATTTTTCTTCCAGATCAGCTGTCAGCACCTTGTTGCCCATCTTTGCGTCAAATTCAGCCATATTAAGCTGGTTGGACTTGGCAAAATTGCTTTCCATCAGTTCCATCAGGCGCTTCTCCAGGCGGAAAGCGGCGTTCTCATATCCGTAAAGCTCGGCAATATTGATAACGAACTTCATCTCACGTATTTTGGAAAGGGCTTCAATACGATCCAAATCCTTGTTGTTGATTGTACCATCTATAATCTCATCAATGAGATGGAACATGTTCCTTGCTGTTACTGAAATCAGGCGCAACTGTCCATCGGCCAAACAACGGTCACGTAGTTCCGTGTACTTGCGTGTATCCTTATCCAGCGCCGCTATGACAGCCAGATAATAGTTACAGCGTAGAGTATCATTGTGGCTCATTGATACTTCAAAAGCCTTGTCTATATATATCCTCATGGAATCACTCAAAACAGGATATGTATTGGCCAGGTCACAGTATGCATTGGTTAGTGACTGACGTCTTACCGTAGGATCATCGGTCTCATTATAGACCCTGATGCCCTCCAGGATATATTTCTTGGCCGTTACGTAATCGTTCATGGCTGTATACAGCGAAACCATGTACCGGGAGCTGTACCACATACCGTAAGCATCATTCTGCTCAATGGCGTATGCCTGCATCTCCTGCAGCAACTCAATAGAGGTGTTGGGCATTCCATTGTTGTAATAAAAGTTTTGGGTCAGCTCGTAAGCGTAGTAGAAATACTGCCTGTAGCCGTATGAAAGAGCTATTGCCTTAAGTTCCTCAAAAGCCTTGCGAACCCGATCCTCATTACTGAACGGACCGCGGTTAAGATGCTTGAGACGCTCCACATAAGATATCACCTGTGCCTTGTTGTCTCCCTTGGCCAAAGCGGTCTGCAGCAACGAGTCATTCACAAGGTTGAACTCCTCGTCGGATACGCCCCCCGCCAGACTCTCTGCCCTCTGGAAAAGCGCATAACACTCATCGTCAATCCCATAAGAATTATTCTGTGCAGACATATTCACGGCCGATGAAACCGCAACCAGCAACAGGATGATTCTAAACAGTCCTTTCATAATGCCGTAAATGTACAAAAAATGGCACAAAAGGAACACTTCCTTCCGTGCCATTTTTTATAACACTGCTTTTTTTTGCTTATTCAGCCGAGAAGAGTGCAGTTGAGAGGTAGCGTTCACCCGTATCGGGCAGCAGCACGAATACGTTCTTGCCGGCAAACTCGGGACGTGATGCCACTACGCTTGCGGCGTATGCTGCAGCTCCGCTTGATATACCTACCAGCAGGCCCTCCTCCTTGGCCAGAGCGCGTGCAGTCTCAAATGCATCCTCGTTCTGTACGGGTAGGATCTCATCAACAACACTGCTGTCATAGTTGTTTGGTACGAATCCTGCGCCTATACCCTGAATCTTATGCGGACCGCTGGGATTGCCGCTCAGTACGGCCGATGAAGCCGGCTCCACAGCAATCACCTTGGCATTCGGGAACACCTCCTTGATGGCCTTGCCAGAACCGCTCAGAGTACCTCCGGTACCTACACCGGCCACAAAAGCATCTATGGTAATTCCGGCCTCACGGGCATCGGCTATAAGTTCAGGACCTGTAGTTGCATAATGTTTCTCAGGGTTGCTGGGGTTGTTGAACTGCTGCAGGATAACTGTACCGGGAATGGAGTCACGCAACTCCTCAGCCTTTGCGATGGCGCCCTTCATACCATTTGCGCCCGGAGTAAGAACTATCTCAGTACCGTAGGCTGCAGCCAGTTTGCGACGCTCGATACTCATGGTATCGGGCATTGTCAGGATTACCTTGTAACCCTTTACAGCACCAACCAGTGACAGACCAACACCTGTATTGCCCGATGTAGGCTCTATGATAGTACCGCCCTTCTTAAGGATCCCCTTCTTTTCGGCATCCTCAATCATAGCCAATGCTATACGGTCCTTGACCGATCCTCCCGGATTAAAGAACTCAACCTTTGCGACAATGTTGGATTTGATGCCACGTTTAGCCGTGAATGTCTTAAGACTGACTGTCGGAGTCTTACCGATAAGTTCAGTAATAGAGTTGTAAATTGCCATAATTGTATGTATTTGTTGTTGTCGTTTCAGATATCTGGCGCAAAGTTACACCCACCCGAAACATTCAACAATAAAAACCCAAATTCAAGAAAACCATTCTAATTATCACCCAAATAGCAGTAAAGTTTTCCCAGCGAGCACACAATAGAAATGTTTTGGGGTATAGGTATCAGAAACCATCGACGCCCATGTCGCTGTGAATGGGAGGGGCCCGCCGCAAAGCGGTGGGAGGGATAGCGCGAAGCGCGTAGTTTCAGATACCTATACCCCAAAAACATTTCTATTGTGTTACTTCCCTACCTGCAGAGTGCTTCTTTTGGTTCGGCCGTAACTGCGATAATCGTCCAGTTCTATCTCAATGTCAGGCTCAGAAAGTTCCCCATCAGCCGGCAACTCAAAAACAATATACTTGATGCTCTTGCCCCGCTCCAGCCACTGCGCCTCATAATGAGTCTTGATGGACAGGATATGGTCAGCATCCCCACTAGCATAAAGGTCATCGGTCCGGAACTCCACCGGAAGTCCGTTATGATCAACCATAGCGCACGTATATGTAAAGAGGAAGTTACTGTCTGTCTTGAGGTGTATTTTACCGCCGGGTTTAAGAATCCTGCGGTAGCGCTCCATGAACCAGGTCGATGTAAGACGCTTGGTAGCCTTCTTCATCTGAGGATCAGGGAACGTAATCCATATCTCACTAACCTCTCCCGGAGAAAAGAACCTGTCAATAAGCTCAATCACCGTGCGCAGGAACGCAACATTCGTCATGCCCGCCTCAAACGACTGCTTGGCCCCCGTCCACATACGGGCACCCTTAATGTCAACGCCAATGAAATTCTTGTCGGGGAACAGGCCTGCCAGCCCCACGGTATACTCCCCGTGCCCGCAGCCCAACTCCAGAACTATCGGCCCGTCATTATGAAAGAAGGAGCTGTTCCAGCAGCCCCTCATTTCAAACGGGACATCCTCACGGAACGAGCCCTGAGGCTCGAACACGTGCGGATATGTCCGCATATCGGCAAACTTGGCCAGTTTACCCTTACCCATATCAGATATCCAGAACGGTTACCCAGCCATGAGTATCGGGAGCGTCGCCATACTGAATGGCACGCAACTGATGGTACAGGCCTGTCAGTACAGGACCCGGCTTGCCGTCACCTATAACATATGACTTGCCAAGTTCAATGTCATCGATACGTGATATCGGGGATATAACAGCTGCAGTACCGCAGGCACCGGCCTCACTCATCTCATTAAGCTCCTCCAGAGGTACCTGACGGCATTCCACCGTCATGCCGTTGTCCTTAGCCAGCTGCTGCAGGCTCTTGTTGGTGATAGAGGGCAGTATTGACTCCGACTTGGGAGTGATATAGCTGTTACCCTTTATGCCTATGAAGTTGGCAGCACCGCACTCATCGATATATTTCTTCTCCTTGGCATCCAGATAGAACTCGCTGCCGTAACCCTTCTCATGGGCAATATTGTGAGCGTACAGACTGGCAGCATAGTTACCGCCTACCTTGTACTTACCCATACCCAGAGGAGCCGAACGGTCATATGAACGTACCAGAGCGTATGCATTGGCCTGGAATCCACCCTTGAAGTAAGGACCTACAGGCATTACGAAAATCAGGAACAGATACTCCTTGGCCGGCTTGACGCCTATCTCGGCACCGGTACCCACCAGTAGCGGACGGATGTACAGTGAAGCACCGCTCTCATATGGAGGAATGAACTCCTTATTGAGTTCAACAACACGCTTTACCATCTTGCAGAATGTCTCGGTGGGAAGTTCCGGCATCATGGTCGCGCGGCAGGTGCTCTGCATACGCTCTGCATTTGCCTCCATGCGGAAGATGCGGACCTTACCATCCTTACCGCGGAAAGCCTTAAGGCCCTCAAAGGCCTCCTGACCGTAGTGCATGCAGGTTGCGGCAATGTGCATGGGTACATACTCGGAGTCAGATTCCTCTATCTCACCCCATTTTCCGTCTTTAAACCAGATTCTAAGGTTCCAGTTGGTCTTCATGTAACCAAACGAAAGATTGGACCAGTCAAGTTCTTTCATAGTGTAACGTGTTTTTTAATCTTGTTGCGAAATTACAAAAAATGACACTACTTTATTATTGGAAACAGCGTAAATAAAGTATATTTGTCACTATATGGACAACAAATCAACAAAACCGTTGCAGGATGGCAATCTAAGAGCGGATGACACTTTAAGCGTCAACCGCGGCAACAACCGCATTGAAGTCAAGGTCAGGATAATCCGTTTTATATTACTTTCATCAATTCTCTACTTCATCACAGATGCCATAGGCCGATGGTTCCTGCCTGACAGTGACTCGGTACCGGGTATTTTCTCTGCAATCATCTGGGCACTCTGTTTCATAACAGGTGCGATACAGTTCTACTTATGGCGTAAGATCGGACAGGCTTGGCTCAAATGGGCAGCAGCGATACTGTACATTGCCGTTTTTGCAGTACTGATAGGATGGGGCGGATTCTACCGGTACGGCGGTTCCGTACTGATAGGATATAAGTTTTCTGTAACCATAATGCCGGTATGGGGGTTTCTGATAGAGTCCACTTTCACATCTTTCCTGCGTTGGTACGGTAATCTGATAAAGCGTATTTTCCACCTCGAATCAATCAACAGCATAGTTTTCATGCTATTTATGCTGATTCCGGTAGCCATTGTAGTACTACTGTTCATAGGCGGATACAGACTCTCCGGATCGTTTTCACAGAAAGGGGCCGATATACAGCAATACATAGACGAGGGAGAGATAAACCACAATACCGATCACCGCGAACCGGTACGGCAATATGACCGTCTGTTCAATGATCTGAACGAAACACAATTGGAAGCAGCACGCCGGAACGGCATTACCGGTCCGCTGACAAAAGAACAGGCCGAAAATGACCGCCGCCTTGTCAGGATTGAGACCAACCGGTATTACAGGATTGACAAACTGACCCACTCCATTCCCTATCTGGTTCCACAGGCTGCCAAGCTGCTTGAAGATATGGGCAAGGCGTTTCAGGACTCACTGTTCAATCGCGGTTACAACCGTGGGCACCGCTTTACCGTAACAAGCGTTTTGCGCACCGAAGAGACAGTACGTCAGTTACGCAAGACCAACGTAAACTCCACCGGAAACTCCTGCCACTGTTATGGCACCACATTCGATATCTCATACTTTACATACTCCACACCCGATGTCGGTAAAGTGGCATCGGTGGATAAGATGCGTCAGATTCTCTACCAGGTGGCTTATGATATGCAGAGACAGGCCCGCTGCTACGTAAAATACGAGAAGAAGCAGACCTGCCTTCACATTACCGTCAGATAGCTGTTGGCTATTGGCCCAGGACATATGGATCCGTTCCGGCCCAGTCTTGCTCAACCTGCAGGCCGCCGAATCCGATATTGGTATACTCCAGGACACCGCCGGCAAAAAACTCGCCCGAACATTCAGTAATCCTGTTCCTCGTTACAGGCACATCTGTCAGAACCCTTTCCTTAACCGCGTTCCCATAGATATCAATAGCGGTAACGGTTATCTCCAACTGAGACAGGTTCCTCACACCGTTTTTCTCTTCGTAACGCGGAAATGTAAACACCTCAAAAACCTTTGAAGAATGGTCTGTAACTATAAATGATTCCTTCTGATTACTCTTGGTCGTACCCTCAAGCGTAAACGGATTCACAGCCGCACTGCCCCCCTTGTAGGCGAACTGCAGTTCACATACCTGATCCGGAATCTGCAAATCAGTCATGTCAAGTCTGAACATAGCTGTGGCACGTACAAGCGAGACATTAATAGTCCCGGTCTGTTGAGTGACATTTATATCACCTGCCCAGCAGAATGTGTCAGTAGTCTTGAGCAGAGTGTTACTGCCGAAAGCTATTGACTCCGGATTGGTCATAGTAGGATTCTTGTCTCCATTATGGGCAACAACTACAATCTTGTGAGTTCCAACTGTCAGATTCTGTGATACGGTCCCGAAAGACGGATCATCACGGGTCTGGTTAATCTGGATCTTATCGAAGGACTCCCCCTCACACGGATAGATACAGATACTAAGGTTTGAGCATACCTGTCCCACATCCACCATCGCTCTGGTCTGCGCATAATCAACGCCGTTCAGATTGTTTACACAGATTGTGACCGGAACTCTGTTCGCCTCATCCGGATCCGGTATTTCATGGATCCTGGCATGGCAAGATGCCATCAGCAAAGGAATAAGCATAAAACCCAGTGAATTAACTCGTGTCTTCTTCAGGGCTGAAGACTGCCTCATGGTCTTTTGTTTCATAGTTAAAAAGATTTGAATTGGTTATTAGATGCATACAAAACAGTATACGCTGCAATGTTAGTGTTTTTTTCAGACACTCACAATCACGTATACAAAAAAAGAGGCCCGAAGGCCCCTTTTTATATCAAGAGTCTGTCAGATCAATACTGACGGAAGTTCCACTTGCAGTTTACATCGTTGAAATCGAACTTGCCGAGTGAAGCGTTGGAGTCACCTACAGAGATAAGGCAAACCTTCTCATCGGTGCCGGGAACGGCCTTGGGGCAGATACGATATGTACCGTCTGTAAGCTGGTCTATGCTCCAGAGCTGCTCTGCTGCACCTGTGAACTCAGGAACAGTGGTAAGCTCCTTGCCTGCAACAGCAGCCAGTGCACGGTTGGTACCGGCAATGAGAATCTTGTAGTACGGAGTTCCAAGAGTACCCTCCTCTACAGGAACAAGCTCCCACTTCTGGTTGGGACGGAACTGATAGTCAATGACGCGTACATCAATGTTGCCGGTGGGCCAGCCACCTATTACATCCTCAAGCTTCTGGAAAGCAACAACGGTGTTGGGCTGATTGCCGCCACCACCGAACATTCCGCGGCCACCACCCAGACGAACGTACTCGGTAGCAATCTCAAGAGCATAACCTCTGCGCTCTGACTCGATCTCATAAACACCGGGCTTTACGTTGTAACCAGCCTCGGGCCAGCCGTTACGCCATACGATAGGCAGGATAGCCAGGGTGCTGCGACCACTCTGATAATAGTCAGCCTCCCAGTGGAATGACATCTTCTCAACGCCTTCCTCAATGATTGTGCGGCCAAAGTGACCTGCGCCGGTATAACCGTCACGGCAACCCAGAACCATCTTACCGCCACCCTCAACCATGTCACGGCCTACGTTATCGATGAACGGGCCTGTGGGGCTCTTTGAGCGGCCGCAGACGATGTTATAAGTTGAGTTCACACCATCGCAGCAGGTACCGTGAGTACCCAGCAGATAGTAGTAACCATCGTGATAAATCATTGTGGTTGCCTCGCAGTCAACAGCGATGTTTATATCCTCGCCAAAGCTTTCAAGACGTGCGCCGGTCTGAGGATCAAGCTCACACATACGGATGAATCCGAAATATGTGCCGAATGTAACGAAAAGACGGCCTTCGGGAGTAAGTATAAGACCTGCGTCAATAGCATCGCAGTCCTCATCATTCTCTGAATGAGCTACAGTTGTACGCTCTGCAGCTGCAGGGAAACCGTAATCGGGAGATGTGGGATCAAGGGTCTTGCCCCAGCAGGTAACGATTGTACCTCCGTGACCGCCTCCCAGTCCACCGCCGGTGGTTGAATAGGCAAGAAGGTAACGGTCACCTATCTTAAGCATATCAGGAGCAGCACCTACGTTAGGGATACGCTCACCGCTGGTCCATACCCAACCGTCTTCAGAGACGAGGCCTGAACCGCCTGTTCCCCAAGTGTAATACTTTCCATTGCACTCTGCAATTGTAGCAGGATCATGGATGAACGGAGCACCGATCTGAGCCATTACAGCCTCAGACATTGAAACTGAAACAAGGGCTACCAAGCCCATCTGAAATATCTTTTTCATATTCTGATCCTTTTTTATTTGTTGGTGATGGTGTAGTTCTTGAGAATTGTGCCATCTTCATTGTAGAAACGGACGCACATATCACTCATACCCGGACCGTTGATGACAGCACCGCGTACGATGTTCTTACCCTTCTTGAGGGTGATACGCTTTGACATACCGTCATCGGCAACCATACGGCGGTCAGCCTGGAGCTTGAGAACCTGCTCTCCGTTAACCCACCAGATTGAAGATGCGTTTGAACCGGCTGCAAGACGTACGTTAGGTATGTCCTGATCGCAGTTGATTACAGTAAATGCATTGAATATAAGGCCATAACGTTTCTGACCGTTTGATGTACCCTGAGCAAAACGGATAAGCTTGATGTTGAACAGCTTGCTGTCAACTGAATGCCATTCAAGGGTATCCTTCATTGTTGCAGGAGCAGCGGGAGCTGCCTGTGCGCCGGCACCGGGTCTGCCGCCTCCAAAGCCGCCACGGCCACCTGCACGGGGAGCCTCAGACTCTACGATAACCTTATCACCTGCCTTGGGCAGGGCGTTGATATCGGCAGTGAACTGACCGGGGAAATACTCTTTGGTCAACTCAGCCAGAATATAGCTGTCTGTAAATACGGTATTACCGCTGTTGGGCTTGTTGATGGGCTCGATGATTGTCCATCTGCGGATAAAGCCCTTGTCATCCGGCTTGGCAGGAGCTGCATCAGGCTTGATCTCATTGAAATACTGATCAAATGCAACATTTCTGTTGGCTCTACGCTGAGGATCGATTGACTCGCGGGCAACCTGCGGTTCTGCTTCAGATCCTTCGGCAGGCTGCTGCTCAACTACTTTCTTGTTCGAGCCGCAAGCAACCAGAACGGCAGTCAAACCGACTGCCAGAATAGTTTTGAAATTTTTGTTCATAGTGAACTTTGGATAAAATTAGGTTTATAATTGATAATAATAATCGTCAAAACACAATTTGGAGTGCTAAGTTACAACAAATAGTTAAAAAACACATATCTGTACGGAGTAAATTGAACAAAAAACAACCGGCTCAGATGCTGAACCGGTTGTTATTAAAATGTTTGAGTCTCAGAATAAACTGATTACTTACGCTTCTTGAGTATAAAACCAAGGCAGAAGCCCACCAGAGCACCGCACAGGATGAAAATCCATGAATTCGATGATGATGATGACTTATACTGAGGAGCGGGAGTGTCGATGCCCCAGAAGAACTGAGCCATCTGATAGAGTGAACGTCTCCAGGTCAGGAACTCGTGAGCGGTACCCTCTGAAACGTAACCCATTACATCAAAACCGGCCTCCTTCATTGCGGCGGTGGCATTATTGATGGCAGTGGGTTGTTCCTTGCTGCCGCAGCTCATGAATATCTTCTTAACCTTTACAGAGTCACCAATCTCCTGCGGGTTATACTGACCGCCTGAAAGCAGACCGTAGTAACCGAACATCTCGGGACGTGCAAGAGTGATTGAGTGAGTCTCCATACCACCCATGGACAGACCTGCCATAGCACGGTTCTCCATGTTGGGGATAGTGCGGAAATGAGCGTCTATGTACGGAACAAGCTCATCGCAGAGGACTTTCTCAAATCCGGCATTGCTGCCGAATCCGCCGAAACCTCCACCTGCGGGACGCTGGCCCTGAGGACGCTGACCCTGAGGAGCCTGAGGCTCAGCAGCAGGACCGCCTGCGGGACGTCCACCGGCAGGAGCTGCGCCACCAGCGGGACGACGCATGCCGCCGCCAAAGCCACCGGGACGGAATCCCTCGTTGGTCATACCATAGGTGCAGACGATGATGAAAGGTCTGATCTTGCCGTCGGCAATCAGGTTATCCATGATGAGGTTTGCATGACCCTGGGTCATCCAAGCGGTCTCATCCTCACCCCAGCCGTGCTGCAGGTAAAGAACCGGGTAACGTACGTTTGCCTTGTCTGAATGATATGTAGGAGGTGTGTAAACGAATGCACGCTTAAGCATATTGGTGCTCTCTGACCAGAAAAGCACCTGCTGAACGAAGCCGTGCGGAACGTCGCGCTCTGCATAGAAATCCGCATCGTGAGCAGGAATCTCTATACCGCTCTCCCAACGGGTTGAGCCGTAGTAGTTATTGGTACCGGGATCGTTGAATGTACCGCCGTCAATAGTCAGATGATAGTAGTGGAAACCCTCATCCAGAGGAGCCGATGTTGTACCGGTCCAAACACCGTTTGCATCCTTGACAAGATCAGTACCGCCATGAGTGCCACCCAGGCCAAGACCTACAGATACGGACTTTGCATCGGGAGCAACAATACGGAAACGTGCATAGCCCTGAGAGTTAACCTGAGGATACTCCTGCTGGGGCTGGTTCTTGGTTGAAGGCTTAAAGTCTTCTTTAATCTCCTGTGCTGCGCAGAGACCTGCCGTCAACAAAGCAGCACTTAAAACAACTGAAAACTTTCTCATTTTATAAGATTGTTAAAATAGGTTTGTTGATCATTTGAAGCAGAGCTGTACAAACTGATACAGGCTGCGACGCCATGTGTGCCACTCATGAGCAGTACCCTCGGAAATGTAACCGGTAGCGTTGATGCCGATCTTCTTAAGGTTCTCGGCAGCCTCCATGACACCCATGTTCTCCTTACCGCCGCAGCTCATGAACAGAGCCTTGTTGGTCTTCTTGAAATCAGCGTTGTCCTCAAGTTCAGATACATTGAATGTACCGCCGCTAAACATACCTACGTATGCGAATGTGGTAGGATTGGCCAAGGTTACTGAGTGAGTGGTCATACCGCCCATTGACAGACCGGCCATGGCACGGTGCTGAGGATCGGCAATTACACGGTAGTTCTTCTCAACCATGGGGATGATATCCTTGATGAGTACATCGCCGAATGCGCCACCCATCATGAAGCCGCCGCCGAATCCGCCACGACGCTGGCCCTGAGGAGCCTGGCCCTGAGCCTGAGCATCAGCTGAGGGACCGCCGGGGCGCTGACCGCCGAATCCGCCGAATCCGCCCATGCCGCCGCCCTGCTGGCCTGCAGGCTGTGCATCGAGGCAATCAATGACGATGATGAACGGAACAGCCTTCTTCTGGGCAATCAGGTTATCCATGATCTGAGCGGTGTGGCCCTGCTCTGCCCAACCGTGCTCGTTCTCACCCATACCGTGCATCAGATACAGAACGGGGAACTTCTTGGTTGTGTTGGTGTAGTACTCATTGGGGAAATAGATGTAGCAGTGACGCATCTTCTCGGTTACTGTTGACCAGTAATAAACCTCGTTCATGCTGCCCTGCGGCACATTCTTGACCTGCCAGAAATCCTGGTCATCGGACGGAACCTCTATTCCGCTGCCCCAGCGGCTTGCGCCATAGTAGTAGAGGCTTCCCGGATCGGGCACGCTGGCGCCGTCAATGTTAAGCTGATAGTAGTGGAAACCGGGATCCTGAGGAGCCGAAGTACCGGTCCATACACCATTCTCATTCTTGGTCATTGAATAGATCTTACCGTCAATGTCAAGTCCTACGGATGTAGCGTTGGGGGCCGAAATCTGGGCGCGGACCATGCGCTGTGAGTTTACCATAGGATACTGATGGTTTGACTGGTTGTTCATTGCGGGCTTGAAGTCCTCGGTCACGTTCTCTGTTACTGAAGGAACTGTGGAATTACCGCCGCCACGTCCGAACTGTGCATACGCTGACACTGTAGCAAGTGCCATGAGTGAAAGGATAAATTTCTTCATATTTGTTTTTTTATGGTTAATGTATTGCATAATTGAAATGCAAACTTAACAATAAAAATATATTTCACACTTCATTTGCACAAAAAAAGCGGGAAGGCACGTCACCTTCCCGCAATAAACTGAATATACAGCCCTTTTATTTCCTGTAATTCTTCTTGGCAAGTGCAGCCTTTTCATCGGCAGCCTTGTTGGCGGCCTTCTTTACGGACTTGGCGGCAGCATCCTTCTCCTTCTGTGTAGGAGTAAAGTTTACAATCTTGTAATAGACGTCCTTGGGATTGGCGTCACGGTCAAATAAAAGCGGATAGTTGGATACGCCTACCCATGAATCGGCATCGGTCACATTCCAGAAAGTGACTACGTCAATGACATCCGCATGACGGCGCAGCACCTCAAAGAAACCGGTGTACTTGTCCTCAAACATCTTCTTCCTTTCGGGAGTGAGTTCCTCGCCCTGGCGGTTCATGTTGAGCTGACCTCCCATCTCACGGTTCAGACGGATGTCCAGCTCAGTAAACTGGATATGGTCAACAATCTCCGAATACTTCTCGATAGCGGCTTCAATATCCTCCAGCGAAGGCTCGTAAACGTTGAAATGTCCCTGCATGCCTATTCCGTCGATAGGTACGCCGGCCTCCTTCATCTCCTTGACCATGTTGTATATCTTGTCGCGCTTGGCAGGAACTGCGGCATTGTAGTCATTGTAGAACAGAAGCGCATCGGGATCAGCCTCATGTGCAAACTCAAAAGCCTTGCGTATGAACTCGTCACCGCCTGCTATCTGTTTCCACTGTGAATTGCGCAGCGGATCCGATCCGCCGTCTGAAACAGCTTCGTTCACAACATCCCAGCAGTAGATTATGTCCTTATAGCGCTGCATGACGGTGGTGATGTGGGTCTTCATCCTGGCATACAGTTCCTCTTTTGTGGCCTGGCCGCCGTTGGCACCCTGGAACATCCACTGGCCCACCTGGCTGTGCCATGCAAGGCAGTGACCGCGCAGCTTTATACCGTTCTCGCGGCAGAAATCGGCGATGGCATCGGCATTCCTGAAATTCCACTGGCCCTCCTGAGGCTGGACAGACTGGGGCTTGAAATCATTCTCTGCCGTGATACTGTTGTAGTTGTTCTTGATTATGGCAACATGCTTGTCATTACCCAGATTCCTCATGTTGACGGCTACACCGACCGAGAAATAATCCTTGTAAGCATCCTTCAGGCCCTGAGCCTGACCACTTGCGCCCATGACAATAGCCACTGCGCATAAAACAGTCTTGAATAATCTCATATGAATATATTTGGTTAGTATGTTGGCTTTCCTGGAATGCAAATATAATGGTTTAATGCAAAAAAACATCAGTCTTCGGCCTCAAGGATCTTCTTTATCTCCTCATCGGTCTTATAGAGCTTGTCCTTGCAGAACCTGATCAGTTCACGCGCCTCCTTAAGGCTGTCGCCTATCTGGTCAATGTCCATCTTGTTCTCCTCTATCCTGGATACAATCTCCTCCAGGCGTTTCATCGCTTCTTCGTATTTCATCTTTGTTGGTATTTAGGTTTGTAATCAAACTATTTCACTCTCAACACTTCCGTCAGCAAACACCGTAGTAAGCCTGTCTCCCCTTTTGAGGTCAGATGCGCACTTGACCACACGTCCGCCGGCCCTGGTAAGAGAATAACCGCGCTTCAGTATGACAGCCGGGTCTGCCGCGGAAAGGGTTTTGTCCACGATTTCCAGTTTATGGGTCTGAGCGGTGAGCAGATTGCGTACACCGTTGACCGATCTTATCCAAACCGTCTCCAGAAGCTGTTCCTGCCTTGCCTTGAGCAACGCGAACAGAGACGGCAGTTTCTGCGACAGCCTCTCTATTCTCACATTCTCGGAATTCATCCTGTCCCGTACTGCATCGCCCATCCTGTGGGTCAGGTCCTCCAGCCTGGTTGCAGTATCAAACACCCTGTTGATTATGAATTCGGCAGCGGCGGTTGGAGTCTTTACCTTGGTGTGTGCCACCACATCGGCCACCGTATCGTCACGCTCATGTCCGATACCGGTAATCACGGGCAGCGGGAAATTGGCTATGTTGAATGCCAGGTTATAGGAGTCAAAGCAACTCAGTTCACTGACCGCACCGCCGCCTCTTATTATCACCACAAGGTCAAAATCATCCCTTCGGTCAGCCACCGCATTCAGGGCTGATATCACGCTACGCTCCACATCATCACCCTGCATCAGGGCCGGAAACAGCTTCACGTAGAACCTGAAACCGTATATGTTGCCGTCCAACTGATTCCGGAAATCGCCCCAGCCGGCCGCTGTGGCAGATGAGATTACGGCAATCCTGTTGGGCAAATCAGGAATCTCCAGTTCCTTGTTGAGACCTATTACGCCATCCTTGGTCAGTTGATCCAGAATCTCTTTGCGGCGACGAGCCATATCACCCATGGTATAAGTGGGATCAATATCCTGCACCACAAGCGAATAGCCATATACCTCATGGAACGTAACCGTTACCTGAAGCAGGACCTTCATGCCCACCTTGAGGGTCTCGCCCGTCTGGGCCTCAAAATAAGGTTTCAACTTAAGCCATGTGCCGCGCCATATATTGGCTTTGGCTTTTGCCAAAAAACTGCGACCGGTAGCATCCTTCTGGACAAGCTCCAGATAGCAATGTCCCTGTCCCGAAGGACTGATGCTGCTTATCTCGGCCTGCACCCAGTAGGCATCGGGCATCTCAAACTGGATAGTACTCTTTACCCGCCCGTTGAGTTCAAGTAATGATAATGTTTCCATAGTATCAATAATTAGGAGAATCGGTTTCCCTTTTGATTTCAAGCACCTCAAGATTGCGGAATGACCTGCCTTCCACCTCCAGACGCACAAGCGTACGCACTTTCTGCCATCCCTGCAGGCCGGCCGCCCCGGGATTTATGAACAGCATATTGAACTGCTTGTCGTGCATAACTTTAAGTATATGCGAATGGCCGCACACCAGCAGGTCGGGAGTCTCTGTTAGCAACTGCTGACGCACCGAACGGTCATAATGGTCGGGCGAGCCGCCTATGTGCTTTATCATTATATTGGCGTCCTCCACCTTGAAGCGGTAAATCTCGGTAGTGAAACGGCGCACGTCCTGTCCGTCACAGTTTCCGTAAACGGCACGTACTGTGGCTATCTTTGAAAGCCTGTCCAGAATCTCATACGAACCCACATCGCCGGCATGCCATATCTCGTCACATCCCTTCAGAAAAGATGCGTAACGGTCATCCCAATAGGCGTGGGTATCGGACAGGATTCCTATGCGTTTCATATTCCCAGTTTATCCTTTGCCAAAGATACTATTATATCGGCACACTTGTCATAACCAAGGGTAGTGCTGTTCAGACATATATCATAAACCGCCGTATCTCCCCAGGTCCGGCCCGAAAAATAGTTGTAGTACGATGAGCGCTTACGGTCAATATCCTCAATCAGAGAGAGTGCCTTGGACGGTGTCATATCATCACCTGCATGTCGGCATACACGGGCCACGCGGTCGTCCATGTCGGCAGCGATGAAAACGTTCAGCAGCCGGTCGCTTTCACGTAGCACGTAATCTGCGCAACGTCCTATGAAAACGCAATCCTCGGTCTCGTGTATCTTGCGGATGGCGTCGCTCTGCATATTGAATATGGATTCGTTGCTCAAATAGTTGCTGGAGAAACCGTTGCTGCTGTTGAACCGGCTCATAAAGAGTGAGCGCAGCCCTTTCCTGGTCTTTTCCTCATCGGCCTCTTCAAAGAACTTCTCGCTGAAACCGGCGTTCTGGGCGGCCTTCCTTAGAAGGTCCCTGTCATACACCTTTATTCCTAATTCCTGCGCAACCAGAGCCGCAATATTCCGGCCCCCGCTGCAGAACTTGCGGCCTATGCAGATACAGTAGTGTTTGTCCATATCAAACCATTTTTTTTAGTTTTCTGACTTGAGGTATAATAAGGGAGAATCCCAAAATGACAGAGAGTATGTCCGATGCCGGCATGCTATACCAGATTCCGTTGATGCCATAATAACGAGGCAATATAATAAGGAACGGAATGAGCAGCAGCAACTGGCGGGAAAGCGACATGAGAATGGATTTTCCGGGCATTCCGATACTTTGGAAAAAATTTCCGATCACCATCTGGGAGCCAATGAGCGGAAAGAAAATGAAGTTGATCTTCATTCCGTTGCGGGCAATCTCAGTCAGTTCCGGGTCATTGGTGAATATCCTGATGCAGGCACCCGGCATCAACTCTCCTATCAGGAACCCCAGTGTTGTGACGCAAGTGGCAAAGAACATGGTCAGGAAGAGGACCCTTAGCACCCTATCCATCTGATGCGCTCCATAATTGTAGCCGGCAATAGGCTGCATTGCCTGATTGAACCCCATGACCATCATCACCACCATGAATCCGATGCTGTTGATTATGCTGTATGCTCCTATGGCAACATCACTGCCGTATTTCAGAAGGCCGCGGTTTATCAGCAGCACCACGAAGCAGGCAGCCGCATTCATCAGGCAGGGAGAAAGACCAATGATAAGCATGTTCCTGACCAGATTCCCGCGCAAACGGAATGTGCCGCGCTTGAGATGAATCAGTTCGCTCTTGTCAGACAACTGATAGCACTGCCATGCGAATGCCAGCACCTGGGATATGACCGTGGCTATGGCTGCACCTTTAATTCCCCAATGGAAAACCATAATAAAGAGGTAGTCCAGAACAGTGTTCAGAAGGACAGTACCTATCGTGGCGATCATGGCCTTGTTGGGATGACCAGCGGCCCTGAGTATACAGTTGATACCCAGATAAAGGTGGGTGAAAGCATTGCCTGCCAGTATAATGACCATATACTCACGGGCATAACCGATGGTTACCTCGGTTGCACCGAACAGCGTAAGGATGGGATTGATGAATATCAGCGACAATGCTCCGAACAGGACTCCTATAAGGATGTTCAGGGTAACTGAGTTTCCCAACAGCATCTGGGCGCTCTCATGGTCCTTCTGTCCCAGTTTAAGTGATATCATGGTACCCGAGCCCACACCGACCATTGACCCTAATGCAGCCGACAGGTTCATCAGAGGGAACGTGACCGCAAGACCCGACAGAGCCATGGGTCCAACGCCGTGTCCTATGAATGCGCGGTCCACAATATTGTACAGTGAGGATGCCAGCATCGCAATCATAGCCGGCACAGCATACCTAATAAGAAGCTTTCCTATTCTTTCAGTACCCAGTTCCTGGGGTGTTTTCAGTTCTGCCATCAATTATTCTGTTTTCATTGCAAAGATAAGTCTTTTCCGCCGACCCTTTCTTTACCGATATGCCAAAAACTCTTAACTATTTTGACGGTATGATTAAACTTTTGGCATTTCCTTATATCTTATTGTAGCGGACAGAAAAAAATGTCTAACCTAAATAACAAATCAAAATGAAGAAGATTTTATTCGCAGTAGCAGCTCTGTTTATTTCAACAATGAGTTTTGCACAGGGATTTGGCGGCGGCTTCGGCGGCGGCCAGGGTATGAGTATGAATCCTGAAGATATGGCCAAGCGTCAGGCTGACCGTCTCAAGGAGCAGCTTGAACTGACCCAGGTTCAGTATGACTCTATCTACAACTACTATCTTGCCAGCAGCAAGGAGCAGGCAGCTCGCCGCGAGCAGATGCAGAACGGTGGCGGCCAGCCCGCACAGCAGGATATGGAGGCTCTGAGAGAGCAGATGCAGAAGCAGCGTGAGGCTCAGGAGAAGAAGATCAAATCTTTCCTGAATGATGACCAGAAGAAGAAATATGACGAGTTGCAGGAGCAGCGTCGTCAGCGTCAGGGTCAGGGTGGCTTCGGCGGCGGCCAGGGCTTCGGCGGTGGTCAGCGTCCTCAGGGCGGCCAGGGTGGCGGTCGTCCTCAGGGTGGCCAGGGTGGCCAGGGTGGTGCCGCACCTCAGGGCTTCGGATTCTGATTGCGCACCATTACAGCACCTTAACGGAAACTCCATACTTGGCAGTTTCCGTTTTTTTTTGTTTGCAGGGGCATACCTTTTAAAATAAAATACATACTTTTATACCCATGATACGCATAATAAGAATCTTTGCAGCCTCCATATTGTTCTGTGCGGTACTCTCAGCACAGAATCAGCAGGATATTCCGGAAGACCCCAGCCGGCAATTGATGCGTTTTTCGGGCAACATTCACCAGTTCAACAACCTATTCCCGCAGGAAAAAGTATATCTTGAGTTTGACAACACAGCATATTTCCAGGGCGAGATAATATGGTTCAAGGCTTTCGTAACCCACGCCACCACGCTTAAACGCGCCCCCAGCAAGGTTCTTTATGTAGATTTCCTGGCACCGACCGGACAACTGATACTGCAGCAGAAACTCAAGGTTGTAGCAGGCCAGTGTGACGGAGCGATAATGCTGTGGGATGCCGCAACCGCCCAGGCCCGTGAAAAGCGGGGAATCCTGGAATACCCCAGCGGTTTCTATGAGATCAGAGCCTACACCCAGAATATGCTTGATTTCAGCGAGGAAGCCATATTCTCGCGCGTGATTCCCATCTACACCAAGCCTAAACGGGAGGGCGAATTTGAATACTCACATGTGGAACTCAGTGAAAACAACCCCAGGATTCCTGTCGTCAGGGATGACTCCGATGAGAAAGAACGCAGGATCAATCTGGCTTTCTACCCTGAAGGCGGCGACCTCATTGCCGGATTGGAATGCAATGTGGCTTTCAAGGCTACCGGCAAGGACGGACTTGACTTGGAAGGCACCTTGGTGTACAACGGGAGATTGGATACCACATATACGCTTCATGACGGAATGGGTTCATTCCGGATCATTCCCGACGGAACCCAAAGCGTACAGTTCATAACAAAGGACGGACAGAGTTCCCGGTTCAGTCTGCCCAAAGCCCTTAAGAGCGGCTATGCGATGATAACCGATCCATATTCTGATTCTCTCCTGTACGTCAGCATCTCCCGGACCCCTGACCACAATGCCGAACAGATTGCACTGGCGGTGACATGTCGCGGTGAAGTTATTCACTTTGAGGAGATTAACGACATCGGAGACCAACTTGTGATAGACTGTTCCAACTGGCCGATAGGTGTCTGCCGCATGACTTTGTATGACAAAAAAGGAAAGATACTTTCATCACGCAGCCTGTATCACAACAATGAAAGGTTCCGCAGTCCCACAATAACCTTCAGCGCCGACAGTCTGTCACGCCAGCCGTTCAGCAGGGAGATCATCAACCTGAAACTGACAGACAGGAACGGAAAACCTCTGCGGGACAGGTTCTGCCTTTCAGTCAGGGACATCGCAGACTACGGGAGCGGACTGACTGAAAACCTTCAGACCAACCTGCTTCTCTCATCAGACCTGCGCGGTTATATCCATGATCCGGCCTGGTATCTTGAAAGTAACGACACCTTACATATTGAAGCCCTTAACCTGCTTACGCTGGTACAGGGATGGGAACGTTACGAATGGCAATACATGACCGGTCAGAAATTCTTTGCCGAAAAGCACAGGATTGAAGACAGCCTGACCATGAACGGTTGGGTTCTTTCATACACCCGCCGCGAACCGGTTCCGGACATTGATGTATTTGCATCGGTTATGCCGAATGATGACAAGAAACTGTTCGAGACATTCCAATACCACACAGACACTACCGGTTATTTCGGTTTTGACCTGAGTGACTTTTACGGAAAGGCCAAGATGACCGTCAACCTTATGTCAAAGAATAAGAAAGGCAAATCCAAGTTTGAGAAGAGCACCCGCATAAAATTTGAGCGTTCAGACAAACCTGAGCCCAAGCCATTCCTTAAACAGGAGACAGACCTGACCCGCAACAGGCGCTCATCAGACAAGACGGTCCAGAGCCAGGAAGATGACGGTTTGCCGCTGGTAATACGCGAGGACCTGGGTATCGTGCTTGATGACGTGGATATTACCGAAAAACGGCAGTTCGTTGATTATGACACATTCACTTCATGGGATGTAGAGAAGGATGCCGAAATGGAACTGGATATGGGAGAGTATACTACCGATGTCCATGGTTATTTCCTTGAAAAGGGGATAAGATTTGAGGAGTATCCGCCATACTACTATGTCCACAATCTGGAAAAGGTACTTGACAAGAAGCCGTTTGATAATCCGTCCGGTATTGACATGATAGATGTCAAAAGCATTATTGTTTATGACAAGCCGATGTTTCCCAAAGATTTTGTTGAATTCACTCCGATGCTGAAAGAGTATTACCGCAAGCATATTGACATGGATTGGTTCTGGTGGGTCGATACAAGTTCCCAGAGATACTATCTTGTTGATATTCAAATCAAGAATGACAGGGAACTGCTCTCATACAATGACATACGTAATCTTGGCCGCAGGACCACCAATATAGACGGTTTCTCCAAGCCGGTGGAGTACTATTCGCCGCAGTATCCTGAAGGTGGTGTTCCCGGTGAGATAGACCCGCGCCGCACACTATATTGGAATGCCAATGTCATTACCGACAATGAAGGCAACGCCCGTGTTGAATTCTACAACAACAGTTTCTCCACTCGCTACACCATAAGCGGTGCCGGAATCACCGCCTCGGGCATCCCCTACATCCTCAAACAAAATTGGTAAAAACCCTGAATAACGTACAGGGTCTGACCCCTTTGCGTCGTTACTAAATCTAATAAACGTGCTGCGTCTAATACGACGCAAAGTGGTCTGACCCTAAATTAGCGAGCACCCTATCAGCACCATAAGCTGAGCCGTAAGAATCCTAAGGAACATAGTCAACGGATAAACCGTAGAGTAAGCCACTGCCGGAGCGTCATGCTCCGTCTGGCTGTTGGCGAATGCCAAAGCGGGAGGATTGGTACTGGCGCCTGCCACAAGTCCCAGGATACTGTAGTAGTTCATTTTGTAGCGCTTACGTGCTATGAGAGCCACTATGAACACGGGTATAACGGTAATAAGAAGTCCTCCGATCATATAAATCAGTCCGTCTCCTGATGTGACCGTCTCAATGAAACTGGCGCCCGACTTGATGCCGACACTTGCCAGGAACAGAGCTATTCCCACCTCACGCAGCATCATGTTGGCACTGGCTTTGGTATAGGTGACCAATCCAAGTTTGTAACCGAAACGGCTTATAAGAATTGCCACAATGAGCGGACCTCCGGCAAGACCCAGTTTCATTGGCGTTGGTATGCCCGGTATCGAGAAAGGAATGCTGCCGAACAGCACGCCCACCATTATGCCGATGAATATGGTTGCTATATTGGGAACATCCAGACGTTTCAACTCATTGCCGACACGCTGTGCGACAGCGGCTACGCTGCTCTCTTTGCCTACCACAGTCAGACGGTCACCAACCTGCAGGATAAGACTTGCCGACGCGAACAGTTCAGTACCCGAGCGGACTACTCTTGTTATTGTGACATCATAAATGCTACCAAGATGCAGTTCACCCAGAGTCTTGCCGTTCAGTTTCTCCTTTGTAACCACGATACGGCGTGAAACCAATGGTTCTGAGCCCTTAACGTTATCCCATTCCACCTCCACAAGTGAACCCAGCAGAGTGCTTATGGCATCGGCATCATCCTCGGAACTCACTACGCAAAGCTGGTCGCCCAGATTTACTACGGTTTCTCTGTGAGGTGTTATAACCTGCCCCTGATGCATCAGGCGTGAACAGATGAACTCTCTGTTTATCAGTCGGCGCAACTCTATTATCGTTTTGCCGTCCAGACGCTCATTCTGCATTACAATATACTGGCGCCTGGGTTTCTGACTTGTATCAGCTATCTCCTGACTGGCCAGCTGCTCATTCTCCTCATTGTCCCTGATCCGGCAAATCCACTTGACTATCATCGGCACCATAATGACACCCAGCACGGCCAGCGGATAGGCACAGGCATAGCCCGATGCTATCTCCACGCCTGTATTGCCGGTCTGTCGCAGAGCCTCCTCGGCGGCGCCCAATCCCGGAGTGTTCGTAACCGCTCCGCTTAGCACACCCACAAGCATTGGAAAACTGTCCGGATCCGTGCGGTCAAACATAAGGAAATAGACACCTATTGCAACGGCTATATTGAGCAGGACCATATAGACCGCCAGACGGTTCATCCGCATTCCACCCTTTCGGAAGGATGTGAAGAACGAAGGGCCCACCTGAAGTCCCAGGCTGTATACAAACAGTATCAGTCCAAAGTCCTGGACAAAACCGATTGTCTTCAGATTGCCGGTAAAACCGAAATGTCCTACCGCGATACCGGTAAACAAGATGAAAGCCACGCCTAATGAAATGCCGCGGAACTTGAGTTTTCCCAATAAAACGCCAACGGCTATCACAAATGAATAAAGCAGAAGCAGATGGGCTATTGATTCAGTGTCAAAAAGTAGAGATTTGATCCAAGTCATTATATTCCAATATTTTAAGGAACGCCAAGCGACCTATTGAATTTTTCGGGTGCAAAGATACTTACATTTATGAATGATTGTAACCGGAGGCCTATTATAAAACCTTAAAAATTTATAGTTATTCAATTAATATAAATACGAAAGATTTAAGTAGGTTTACTCAACCTAATTGATTACCTTTGCACGGTTTTTGCGCATGGCAAGACCTTGGGACTATAGAATTATCCTATCAAACAAGTTATATTTTATGTCAAACAACAAAGAAAAACTCTTCTCAGAGTTCCCGCCCGTGTCCACCGAAGAGTGGATGGCCAAGATCACAGAGGATCTTAAAGGTGCGGATTTTGAGAAGAAACTCGTCTGGAGAACCAACGAGGGATTCAAGGTTCAGCCGTTCTACCGTCAGGAGAACCTGGAGGGCCTTGACACAGAGACCAAACCCGGAGAATTTCCCTACAAGCGCGGCACCAAGGCCTGCAACACATGGTTTGTACGCCAGGGTATCAGCACCAAGGACATCAAGGAGGCCAACGCCAAGGCTCTCGATATCCTTAACAAGGGTGTTGACTCACTCAGTTTCTGCTGCCGCGGCCGCCTGATTGATGGTGCCGACCTTGAGGCACTGCTGGAGGGTATCTGCGCAGAGTGCGTAGAGCTCAACTTCAGCACCAAGCCCCAGCTGGCATGCGCACAGGCTCAGGCTCTGGTTGACTACTTCACCAAGAAAGGCTATGACCTGAGCACACTGAAGGGTTCAATCGCATATGACCCGATAGCTTCAATGCTCAGGCACGGTGTTGAGTGCGGTCTTGATGACGCCGCCAAGCTCATTGAGATACTTGAGCCTCTCAAGAAGTTCCGCGCCCTTACCGTCAAGGCTTCAATGCTTACTGACAGCGGCGCATTCTGCTATCAGGAGCTGGGTTATGCACTGGCTTGGGGTAACGAGTACATGCGTTCACTCACCGAGGCCGGCGTTCCCGCCGATAAGGTAGCCAAGAAGATCCAGTTCAACCTGGGTATCGGCTCCAACTACTTCATGGAGATTGCCAAGTTCCGCGCTGCACGTATGCTGTGGGCCAAGATAGTCGAGGCCTACAAGCCCGAGTGCCACTGCGGCAAGAACCCCGAGGACGGCATCTGCCGCTGCTCATGCAAGATGTTCATCAACGCAGTCACCACCAAGTACAACCAGACACTGTTTGACCCCTACGTAAACCTGCTGCGTTCACAGACCGAGGCCATGAGCGCCGCTCTGGCAGGTGTCAACTCAATCACCGTAACTCCGTTCGATGCCGCATATGAGACCCCCAATGATTTCTCGGAGCGTCTGGCACGTAACCAGCAGCTGCTGCTTAAGGAGGAGTCACACTTTGACAAGGTTGTAGATCCCGCCGGCGGTTCATACTACGTGGAGAACCTGACCGAGGCTCTGGCAGAGCAGGCATGGAAGCTGTTCCTCCAGGTAGAGGATGAGGGCGGCATGCTGGCACTGGTAAAGGCCGGTAAGGTTCAGGAGGCTGTAAACGCCACCAACGCCACCCGTCATGAGAACGCCGCCAAGCGTAAGGAGTCACTTCTGGGAACCAACCAGTTCCCCAACATCAAGGAGATGTCCGAGGGCCGTGCCCCCAAGACCTGCAATTGCTGCTGCAAGGCAGAGGGTGAGGCAACCATCGCAACCCTTGACTCATCACGCATAGCATCAGAGTTTGAGGCTCTGCGCCTGCAGACCGAGGCCAGCGGCCGCCGTCCCAAGGTGTTCATGCTCACCATCGGAAATCTGGCCATGCGTCAGGCCCGCGCCCAGTTCTCGGGTAACTTCTTTGGCTGCGCAGGCTACGAGATTATTGACAACCTTGGTTTCAAGACAGTTGAGGAGGGAGCCGAGGCAGCACGCAAGGCAGGTGCCGATATCGTGGTGCTCTGCTCAAGCGACGACGAGTACGCCGAGTACGGTCCCGCCGCATTCAAGGCTGTAGGTGACAGCGCAATCTTCGTGATTGCCGGTAACCCCGCCTGCATCGAGGACCTTAAGGCCGCCGGTATTGAGAATTACGTCCATGTACGCTGCAACGTACTTGAGACTCTCCGTGATTTCAACAGCAAGCTTAACATCAAATAATCCGTAGTTATGAAACCTGATTTCAAGAATATAGACATCAAGTCCGCAGCCCCCAAGGAGGCTCTTTGCGGATGCAAGACAAAGGCAGGTGCCGATGAGATCTGGAAGACTCCGGAGCACATTGAGGTAAAGCCTGTATATACAAAGGAGGACCTGGAGGGCATGGAGCATCTGAACTATGCCGCCGGTATCGCCCCCAACCTGCGTGGTCCCTACTCGACCATGTATGTGATGCGTCCCTGGACCATCCGTCAGTATGCCGGATTCTCCACTGCTGAGGAAAGTAACGCATTCTACCGCCGTAACCTGGCAGCCGGTCAGAAAGGTCTGTCAGTTGCGTTTGACCTTGCCACCCACCGCGGCTACGATGCTGACCACGAGCGTGTGGTAGGTGACGTAGGTAAGGCAGGTGTATCCATCTGCTCGGTCGAGGATATGAAGGTGCTGTTCGATGGCATACCTCTTAACAAGATGTCAGTGTCAATGACAATGAACGGTGCCGTTCTCCCCATCCTGGCCTTCTACATCGTATCAGGTCTGGAGCAGGGTGCCACACTCGAGGAGTTGCAGGGAACCATCCAGAACGATATCCTCAAGGAGTTCATGGTGCGTAACACCTATATATATCCGCCCAAGTTCTCCATGAAGATCATCGCCGACATATTCGAATATACATCACAGAATATGCCCAAGTTCAACTCAATATCAATCTCCGGTTACCACATGCAGGAGGCAGGTGCCACCGCCGATATCGAGTTGGCTTACACACTGGCCGACGGTATGGAATATCTGCGTGCAGGTATCAACGCCGGCATGAACATCGATACATTCGCACCGCGTCTGTCATTCTTCTGGGCCATCGGTACCAACCATTTCATGGAGATTGCCAAGATGCGTGCAGCCCGTCTGCTCTGGGCCAAGATAACCAAGAGCTTCGGCGCCAAGAACCCCAAGTCAATGGCTCTGCGTACACACTGCCAGACTTCAGGTTGGTCACTCACCGAGCAGGATCCGTTCAACAACGTTGGCCGTACCTGCATCGAGGCTATGGCTGCAGCCCTGGGTCACACCCAGTCTCTGCACACCAACGCTCTGGACGAGGCCATAGCACTGCCTACCGATTTCAGTGCCCGTATTGCCCGTAACACCCAGATCTACATCCAGGAGGAGACCAACATATGCCGTGAGGTCGATCCGTGGGCAGGCTCATACTACATTGAGTCTCTCACCAACGAGATTGCCCACAAGGCATGGGAGCACATCCAGGAGATCGAGAAGCTGGGCGGTATGGCCAAGGCCATCGAGACCGGTCTGCCCAAGATGCGTATCGAGGAGGCTGCAGCCCGCACACAGGCCCGCATCGACTCAGGCGTTCAGACCATCGTAGGTACCAACAAGTACCGTCTGGACCACGAGGATCCCATCGATATCCTTGAGGTCGATAACACCGCCGTACGTAACCAGCAGATTGAGCGCTTAAAGCAGCTCCGCGCTAACCGCAACGAGGCCGATGTACAGAAGGCTCTTGATGCCATCACCAAGTGCGTCGAGACCGGTCAGGGCAACCTGCTTGCTCTTGCTGTCGAGGCCGCCAAGGTACGTGCATCACTGGGTGAGATTTCCTACGCCTGCGAGAAGGTCGTGGGCCGTTACAAAGCAGTAATCAGAACAATATCAGGCGTGTATTCATCAGAAAGCAAGAAAGACGCAGACTTTGAGAGAGCCTGCCAGCTTACAGCAGAGTTCGCTAAGAAGGAGGGCCGTCAGCCCCGTATCATGATTGCCAAGATGGGTCAGGACGGTCACGACCGCGGCGCCAAGGTTGTAGCCACCGGTTACGCCGACTGCGGTTTTGACGTAGATATGGGTCCGCTCTTCCAGACCCCGGCCGAATCAGCCCGCGAGGCCGTTGAGAACGATGTCCACGTACTGGGCGTCTCATCACTTGCCGCCGGCCATAAGACTCTGGTTCCGCAGGTGATTGAGGAACTCAAGAAACTGGGCCGTGAGGATATCCTGGTAATTGTGGGTGGCGTTATCCCCGCACAGGACTATGACTTCCTCTACAAGGCAGGTGCAGCCGCCATATTCGGCCCCGGCACCAGCGTAGCCAAGGCCGCTTGCCAGATCATGGAACTGTTACTCGCGGAATGATACAAAAGTATCGTTTCCCTGTGTCAAAGAGGATGGCCCCACGGTCATCCTCTTTTTTGTGCGTTATTCCTGGAAAACTTGAAGGGGTATAGTCTCTGATAGTTTGCACCGCCGGACTATTCCCTTTGGGGACGCAACGTTCCGTGGCTACTTCGCCTCCCTTCCGGACCCTAAACGGCAAACTTACCCCTTTTAGCCACCTACGGTGTCTAACGGGGCGCGAACAAGTGCCGTTCTTAACGGGATCCTCCAGGGGGCTTCGCTTAACGCCACTCCACTGATGGTCCCCAAAGGGAATAGTCCGGCTCCTGCAAATGGAAACCTTTACGGTTTCAGAGACCATACCCCTTCAAGTTTTGCTCGCTTAGCTAACCTTGTTCTCAAATGCAACAGTTTTGCAGAAAATCCAGAGCTGAATTCTATTTCAAAGTGCAACAATTGGGATGTTGACGATAAGATAATAGATAACTTTATTGTCATGAATTAGAAAAGGATTGCACGAAATGGGATATAAGCACTTGACAAAGGAACAGAGAT
>Ga0256405_10002117_pt1 | contig 48133 bp, 66 predicted proteins | sample RumenRJG_02DNA_FD_189096 | JGI IMG/M metagenome (GOLD analysis project Ga0256405, IMG submission 189096) | Bovine rumen microbial communities from Lethbridge, Alberta, Canada - RJG_02 | ecosystem: Host-associated > Mammals > Digestive system > Stomach > Rumen | place: Canada: Alberta...
AAGGGAAGCAAAAATAAACCGAAATCAAACGACACCGCCACCGGTCAGAGCTGACGCTCTGCCGGTCGGTACTCAACAACAACCGCTGACTGTACCCCGTATAGTCTAACTGGTTGGGAAAGTACTAGTTAAGAGTTGTAGTAAAGATAGTGATATATGGACAGCGGTGACTATTGCAACTCAGATGTCACCGATTAAAGCTACTAAATATGCACGAATGAGTACTATCTCATGGGACAATGAAGGGTAGTACTCTTCAATGTCCCATACATGCTTCGTGTGCTATAGCACATGAAAGGCACTTGACAGAAGGGCGAAATATGGCATAATGAGTGTAGAGCGTTTAGAAACTGTTATTTTACGAGGAGATGATAAGAATGATCTCTACTACAGAAGAAATGACAAACTTCACTTTTAAGATTGATAAAAAAACCAGAGAAAGCTACAGTGCTTTATGCGAAGCATTTGGGCTTTCCATGTCTGCTGCTACTTTGGCACTTGTAAGACAGGCCGTTCGTTCTCAGTCTATGACGTTTACTATGCGTGATGCTAATGGGTTTACGCCTGCTGAAGCTGCTGAATTGAGGCGTCGTATAGATGACGTGACAAAAGGAAATGTAACTTCACACAGTATCATTGAGGCCTGATTATGAGGAATCTTTTATGGCAGTCTGATGCCTGGAAAGAGTATGAAAGCTTACAGGCGGAGAAGTTAATTCTAAAAAAAGTGAACAAACTGTTGAAAGACATCATGCGGAATGGTTACGAGTGTTCCTATGGAAAAGTGGAAATGCTAAAGGGTGATTTCAGTGGATTTGCCAGCGCTCGTATTGATAAGAAGAACAGGATCATTTTCAGTGTAGATGACAACACGATAACTGTAATCCAATGCGGTGGGCATTACGATGATAAATGAAAGATCTAAAATCGATAGGGAATATCGAATTGTAGATCCTGAAGGCACTGAAGATACTGCTTAAGAACAGGTATTAACAATAAAAAAGAAGTACGCTATAATAAACACGATCTGAACAACTGAATACTCATCATTCCCGCAGGAATGTAGGGGATGGTGGCCGGTCTTATTATTGTGAGACTATAAGGTAGAGCGTTTGCCATTCTTAGCTGTAGCTAATACCCGGCTAAGATATTCAGGTAAACCGAGATAGACTCAGGTAGTTCGTATCATTGTTCAGATTCAGCGCAAAGCGCTTGTCTATAAGGAAAAAATAGGATCAAATACATATCAGATGCGTCCTGATGGACAGCCTGTCGACCGCCTCCTAAGCGTGAGGTCGGAGGTTCAAATCCTCTCGGGGACGCCTGAGCGAGTACATTCGAACACCTCTGTGGTGTCCGATGTACTCGCTTTTTCTATGTCCTCAATCGTGATCTTGCTACCGTCACCGGTGTAATTCAGGGTAATCAGGATGTGATCGTCATAGACGAAGATAGCGCGGATGAAGGTATCAATGAGCCGTTTCTGTGCTTCCGGATCCGTCCTGTCGCTGTCCCGCATTTTCTCCAGGAAGAATTGAATATGATCCCGTGTCAGTTCCATGGCCCTTGCAAGCTCACGCTCCGCGAGGGCTTTTTTCAATGCCGCTCTCTGCCCCTCCAGCTCGTCCAGGCGCGGTTTGATGAGGTCAAAGGGCATTCCTTCCTCTACGGATTTTACAAGCCGTCTGAGGCTGTTTTCGGCGTTCTGGAGCTGTGCCTGTAATGCCTCCGTCTCCGTATGGTCCGCATCCTCTTTCAGATAAAATTCCCATGCCTTGTCAACGATGAAGGTAAGCAGTTCAGGATTGTCCAGGACCTTGTGGATCTGGCTAAGGACAAGATCCTCAATATATTCCTGACGCACAGCCTTTTTGTCACATCCCTTTTTGTGCATTTGGTTCCAGCACTGGTAATAACAGTATTTCGCCCCGGTTTTGCTTGTCCCGGATCTGCCGACCATGGATGCCCCGCATTTGCCGCAGAACAGCTTTCCGGTCAAGATGTACTCTGAATATGTCCATTGGTGCGAGGGCTGCCTTTTGTTGACCTGCAAAAGGTCCTGAACCTTTCGGAACACGTCCTTCGATACAAGGGGCGGGATGACATCCTCATCCCGGATGATGTCTTTGTAGATGTACGTCCCGATGTACCGTTCATTCCGCAGCATCTTTACGAGTGAGGTGCGGTTGAAAGCTACACCGTGCCGGGTATGATATCCCTGGTCATTCAGCCACCGGATGATCTCTGATTCCGTCTGACCCGCAGCGTACATGTCAAAGATCTTCGTAACCACGGGACCGGTAGCAGGGTCGATCTCATATGTCTTGTCAGGCGCAGCGCGGTAGCCGTATGAAATGGCATTCCCTCCGGGGACGTGGTGCTTCTTTGCCGCTTCCAGGAGTCCGCGATGCACATTCTGGGACAGTTGCTTGCTGAAATACTCAGCCATCCCTTCCAGAACGCTTTCAAGGATCACGCCCTCCGGCCCTTCGCTGATATTCTCAGCCACGTATTCCACGCGTACTCCGTTCTTTTTGGCGCGGTATTTGTTGAACGTGATTTCCTCACGGTTCCGTCCGAACCGGTCAACCTTCCACACGATTATCACGCTGAAGGAATGCTTTGCGGTATCGGCAAGCATCCGCTGGAATTCCTCACGGTTATCGTTCGTGCCGGTCTTTGCCCTGTCGCAGTATTCCCCGATGATCGTATAGCCTTTTGCCTCCGCGTATTTGTGGGCGGCGGCGATCTGGCCCTCTATGGATGTTTCCTGTTGTTTTGATGATGAAAAACGGGCGTATACGACAGCAAGCTCGTTATCTTTTTTACCAGTCATTTATTCTGCTCATAGCCTCCTCTTCTGTCAGCACTTCAAAGAACGGATCGAATCGGATGATATGTCCCTGGTGACGGATCCAAGGTCCGTATTTCTCCCGGTAACAATCCAGGCAGTCAGCAAGGAACCGTTCTGTTACATCCAGATATTCGGCTGACTCATAAAGATTATGGCATCCGGCATTACTGGCATGGATCAGGCCGGACAGCCCGATTTGCACGTTGAATGCCCACAGCCTTGCGCGGCGTTCCTGTTTCCGGGCGGTCACATCATCCAGATCCAGGATATTCCCCGACGATGTGAAATAATGTCCCAGCTCTTCAGCAAGGACACAGGCTTTTTTCTTCTGCGTGGGAATGCTGCGCCTGATAGCTACACGGCGGCCCTTGATGCGTCCGTCATACGCCTGCAGATCCTTCTCCCTGGTTATCAGCCCAAGGCTGTCCGCTGCGGAAAGTAAGTCCTCATAAGTCATATTTGTACCACCTTCCTGAGCTGGATCTCGTCAAAAGTCATCCCCATTCATGATGCCCTCATCATGGGCGATCATATCAGGCGTGACGGATACATCGGTCCGGATGTGCGCCGCATTTGGAAGGGATGATGGCGCAGGGTTGTATTTGCTCTGCATAAGTAATCCCTGGATCACTCCCTCAGCCCGCAGGTGGTCAGCCGGATCCAGACGTTTGATCAGCCGGATCAGGCTGTCAGATTCATCATTCGGGAACTGGATCACGCCAGGGGATAGCGTGCTTTTTTCCGGAGCCGGTTTTGCGCCTTTGGCGTAGTCCGTCATATCGTCGGTGCGTCCCAGGAGATAATCCGTCGATACGTTGAACGCATCCGCGATGGCGGCAACGACGTTTCCGATGGGCGTAATATTGTTGGTTTTCCATTTGGACACGGTTGATTTGTTGGATCCGAACAGGCTTGCCGCCTTTTCCGATCCGGGTTTTAGTCCACTCTTTTCCGCGACTGCAGCATACCTTTCATAGAAAGTCAAAATAGATCACCTCTTTAGTTGAAAATATTCCATTTTCCTATTGACAAGTCGAATTCATTCTGCTACACTCGCTTCAGATGGTTGAAAGAGATCCACTACAGAAGCAGAAAGTCCAACTGCAACAGGATTAGTTGAAAGTGGTGTTTTGATTATATCCTATAAGTGGAACTTTTTCAACCGTAAATAATAACGATCATATAGAACAGGAGGTAAAAATGGCACTGACTCTGAATGAGGACTGGACGGCTCACGTTGCCGGTCAGATGCACAAGTACCGGATCACTAACGTAGAGTTGGCGGGGCGGTGCGTGTACGGAGTGGATAAGGACGGGAACCAGAAAACATATTCCCATCAGTATGTATCCACGGTCATGAACGGTAAGAAAGAATTTGAGTCCGAGGAAGCCGCCCAGAAAACAAAGGAATGTATCTTGTCGGCATTGGATGAATTGATTGCTGAGAGGCAAAAGGAGATCGAGGATGGAAGCACTGATGCAGAATCCGATGGAGATTGATCCATCGCTCATACCACAGGCGGATGTCCAGAATCTCGCTGCAACATTTCTGTCAGCGGTAAAGAGGTTCTATGAGGATCCGAAAAACGCGGCAGAATTCCAGGAATGGAAACAACGGAAACGATCAACATAAAACGAAAAGGAGGCAAAAGTTATGTTGGAAGTCAAAGTCACTATCGAAACACCGGATCTGTCACAGGCGATCACACAGCTGGCACTTGCTATAAAAGGCTCCGCACTGGTAGCCGATTCGAGGGATATGGTCATTCCGGCGGGTACGCCCATGGACGTAATGGAGGCCGTTCCGGTTGCTCCGCAGCCTGTTACACCGGCTCCCTCGCCTGCCCCGGTCACTCCGGCTCCTGTTCCGGCAATGAATCCTCCGCAGCCCGCAGCACCGGCACCGGCTCCCACGCCTGTTCCGGCAGTTCCTAAGATTGACATGAATGCGATTTCAAGAGCTGGCGCAGGTCTGATTGATCAGGGCAAAATGCAGGAGGTTTTAGCGGTCCTGGCGAAGTACGGTGTCCAGGTCATCACGCAGCTTCAGGAGAATCAGTTTGAGGCATTCGCGGCAGACCTGAGAGCATTAGGCGCAGCGATCTAAGGAGGTGCGAGGATGGGAACGACTACACAGCCGGATCATGCAAAGCTCAGTGCATCCCATTCCGGTTGCTGGCTGAATTGCACGATGGCTCCGCAGTATGAAGCGCAGTTCCCCGATGAGCCGCCCGGTGAGGCGGCACAGGAGGGAACGCTGGCGCACAAGATCTGTGAGCTGACAGTCTCCTACAACGCCGGTCAGATCACGAAGCGGAAATATAATTCGCAGATCAAAAAGCTGAAAGAGGATCCTCTTTTCCAGGATGAAATGATCAAGACGGCTGAGGTTTACGGCGGGTACATCTGGGAAAAGGTTATGTCCTTTGACGGCAAACCGTATCAGGCGCAGGAGGTCAGGGTTGATTTTTCCGATTATGTACCGGAGGGATTCGGAACCTGTGACAGCATCATAATCGGCGGGGATCTTCTTTGTATCACCGATTACAAGCATGGTAAGGGCATTCCGGTATCCGCTGAGAACAATTCGCAGATGCGGCTTTACGCTCTGGGCGCATTGAAACAGTACGGAATGTTTTATGACATTCACCGTGTAAGCATGGCAATCGTGCAGCCCCGTATTTCTGAGGACATCAAGGAAGAGACGATCACGGTTGAAGAATTGAGAGCATGGGGCGAACAGATCAAACCTATTGCACAGAAAGCCTATACAGGTGAGGGAGCTGAGTTCCATGAGGGTCCATGGTGTAAGAATTATTTCTGCAAGGGCCGTTTCGTCTGCCGCGCGAGGGCTGAGAACATGACAGCCCTGGAGGACTTCAAGGATCTTCCGATTGACGGGCTTCTGACGGATCAGGAAAAAGCAGACAGGGAAGCGGCGATGAATGCCGGGTTCGTCCTTCCGCCCGTGCTTACGGATGCGGATGTCGGGGATCTTCTTTATCGGGGTGAACGTCTTGTGAGCTGGTATAACGACCTTTGCGATTATGCCCTGAAAGCGATCCTGAGCGGTAAAGACATTCCCGGATGGAAGGCAGTAGCCGGACGGTCAGACCGGAAATGGGATGACGCGGATGCCGCGATGGCTGACATCCTGAAGGCAGGGTATCAGGAGGCGATGCTCTACGACAGGAAGCCGAAAACCCTTGCACAGCTTGAAAAGCTGATCGGGAAAAAGGATTTTGATCGGATCGTCGGAAAGCATGTTGTCAAACCAATGGGTAAGCCGACATTGGTAGTGGAGTCTGACAGCAGGGAGCCGTACAATTCGGCGGTCGCAGATCTGGCGGGGCTGAAGGATCGGGAGGCTACACAGGATGGTTGAGAAATCCATTCCGTTCCGCTGCGGATCCTGCCGGATGACTCTCAATATGCCGGTGGCGATGATCGAAATGCCGATCACGAATCTCAGGAAATTCTTTAAGTGGGTGGGTCAGGAGATATGGAGAAACGAAGAAAGCATAAACCAGTTTTTCTCCTACATTCCTGACATCACCGATGATTTGAAAAATAAATGGAATGAAGCAAGCGTGAATTTCCAGAAAGAGTATCAGGATACGAAATTTGACTCACACGGCAATTACATCTCAGACAAGGAAGAACGGAAAAAACGAAAAGCACACAATGACCGACTCATGGCAAAAGTGAAAACCGCTAAAGCGAATTATGAGCGGTTTCAGAAACGGATCCCAAAGCTGAAAGAAATACAGGAGCAGTATAAACCATGGTGAATCCAGAATGTTCATGCGGTTGCTGTAGAGGCAAGCCCGCAGATCCGGAGACCGTTCGTTTAGTAAGAGCATATCAAGAGAAGCACAAAGAATTATATCCAACGATAAGGAGGAGCAACAATGTATCAGAACAATCCCCTCAGAGTAGCAACAAAAGAAGTCAGGCTTTCATACGTCCACCTGAATGAGCCGTATGTCAGTCAGCAGAATCCCGGAGGAAAGCCGAAGTATTCCGTGACGATGCTGATTCCGAAGTCCGATACCGCCACGAAGGCAGAGATCGACAGAACGATCAAGGCAGCTTACGAGAAAGGCGTTAAGGACAAGTGGAAGGGCGCACGTCCTCAGATGAATTCCCCGCTGATCCATGACGGTGACGGGCTTAGGACAAATGGCACACCGTTCGGCCCGGAATGTAAGGGATGTTGGGTGCTTACCGCATCAACAGCGAGGAAGCCGGGGGTTTATCCGATCACAAGCCCGACCGCCCCGCTTACTCCTGAAGAGGTGTACAGCGGCATGTATGCGGTTGTTACGATGAGCTTTTATAATCCGCAGTCCGGTAATCCGGTAGCGTGCAGCCTGGATAACGTATTCAAGACCAGGGACGGGGAGCCTCTTTCCGGTGGCCCCAGCGCTCAGGCAGATGCCGCCGGTTTGGATGTCGGCCAGTATATAACGGCTCCGGAGGCTCCGATGGGAGGCGCTACACCGCAGTATGGCGGGGTGATGCCTGCAACGCCTGGACAGATGACGTATCAGAATACCGGTATCAACCCGATCACCGGTCAGCCGATGGGCGGTCCGCAGATGAGCGGGGTACAGATCAATCCGATCACAGGACAGCCCATGTAATTCATACTTGTTTTTCTCCTTCTTTAATGGCAGAGCCGGAACTGCCTTAACAAAACACACACTGGGGACATAATTGGCGGCATTACGGAACACCCTAAGAACCGCAAGGGGATCATGCGGATAACACGTCTGCCCCGGACGAACCAGTTATCCGCACTTTATCCGGTGGCGGAATAGGTAGACGCTAAGTAAAGATAGAACAATTAGGAGGAGTGATAAGTGGGGTCCTGTCATGTGAGGTGCAAATCCTCACCCGGATAAGCCGTGGTATCTTCCCACGTTAAACCAGGTGGGTTTACAGTCAGCCCGAAAGCTATTTGAACGATGTCGGAATCGACTTAAATGCTCTCCCGTGGAGTCAGTCAAAACAAATAGTAAAACGAATCCTCCTCCTGTTGGTAACCAGAAAACCAGTCGAGTGAGAAATCTGAAAACGCAGCGGTCTGGCAATGCGGAAGTAGGGCGCACCTTTGGGGATATGGTGCATTTCGGAACGTAGGGCATTGGGAGCCTTCCCGCAGGGGCGGGTGATGGGTAATAGGACACTTTTGAGCAAGGTAGCCTTGACTCTGTAGAAGAGCGGTCTTGACGGAAGAAACAGGGGAATAACCACTGAGCAGGTTCGATTCCTGCCGTTCCGATGAGAAATGAAATACTAACGGGGCCGTGAATTTTTCACAGTCGGAGCAGAGTTAAAGCCGTTACCGTTTTGGAACGGAGCAATCGCACGGAGCGAATACGACTGCTTGGCAATCTTTGGATGGACGGCCCATTTCGGAACGTAGCTCAATGGTAGAGCTTTGACGGTAAACAACAAGGGGTTTGTCACCTACTTGTGATACAGGTTCAAGTCCTGTCGTTCCGAAGTAGTCGCTGGCGTGAGAGCTGCAGATCTTTGCGCACCCAAAATATACGCCGTAAATAAGGGGCTGAGTCCAGCGGTACAAGCAGAAACGGAATGCTCATCTGGACTACCGTGACAACATGAGAGGATGTTGACAGCCGGAAAAAGAAGCGAGTCAGTAGACAAAGGACGGCTACACAGGGAAGGTCAAACCCTTGAGCGAAAAAACCGGTGCAGGTCAAGCCTTAACCGCCCGGAGTCAGCGTGTACACGGATTAGGGAGAAGAGGCCGTGGCACGGGCGAAACTTCAGCAGGTTGGAGTGAATGACTGTTAGACATAAACGATGCAACCGCTGACCGCGAACTGTTCAGCCGTCGGTCATAAAACATAACGGCAGAACTTTTTCGGAACGTAGCTTAAAAGGGAAAGCAGCGGCGGAGGATTTTGTCATGTTCCTAAACTATCAGTTGTGCAAGCCGCAGGATGCGCGTTCGAGTCCCGCCGTTCCGATGAGGTGGACGTTCTTACTCTTTATTCATCACCTCACAAAAAGGAATAAAGGGCGGCAAGGCGGTGCGCTGTAAGGAGTCCGTCCGGTGATGTTCGGTTAATTCATCCGGTTCCCGCCCATTTCCGTGACAAGTGGGAGCGTGACGTAGTGGCAGTGTAAGGTAGCGCGGCAAAGTACGAATAAATACACTGTGGCAGCCGGGAAAGACCGGCTATACAGGAACGTAGCGCAATAGTCAGAGCGGCGGCCTTATAAGTCGCAGGTTATAGGTGCAAGTCCTATCGTTCCGATTCCTATCTTGTGCAAGATGGGAGGAAGTTGTCTGACAGTGGGAAAGACTACACTATTAGCATCAAGAGATACGGGTTCGAGTCCCGTCAGGCCGCAGGCCTGTAGTGATAAAAGCATTAGTCGTGGTGAAAATACTTGATGCTAATATTGCCAAAGTTATGCGATGGCGGAATAGGTAGACGCTAATGGGTATAGACGGATAGTCGGCACGTTGTGCCGAACCTTGAGGCCTTAAATGCTATCTGTTATGCAAGGTGCAAATCCTTACTCGCATAATTGGGGAGAATTCGTTGAGGACGAATTGACGGTAGCTACTCGTCAGTAAAATGAGTGTCGGAAGGTACGGTTCCTTGCCAGAGTCTTGCAGCGTATCCCGCACACGAAACTGCATGAAAACATAAATCCGTCATCCCCACATAAAAGACTGGTTTGTTAATGAGCATTAAAGTGCGGTCGAAGGCCAAGACCGCCGCCAGTTATTTCGGAACAAGTAGCTTAATGGGTAAAGCGATGTCGGCTGTAATGGTTATAAGACATAGATGTAGGTTCAAGCCCTGCCGTTCCGATGGCGTGCGAGGTATCAAACGGCATAGGGAGGGATGCAGATACCGCTAAACTCCTACCCAGGCGCACACGGGTCCTGATGTTCGATTTAGCCACGTAATGAACAAGCAGTGCGTTAAGAGAGTGACTGACAGCCTGGAAAAGACGTGCTACACGGGGAAACCACATTCAACGACTGGAGCAGGTGTGAACCGACGATCTGGGGTTGTTAAACGGTGCATCGGTGTGGGAGTACCCGTTTTCAAAGTGAAGGAGGCAACCATGTTACATCATCTTAGCATTGACCTGGAAACGTATTCCGTTGTCGATATTAGAAAAGTGGGAGCGCAGAGATATATCCAGGATCCCAGTTTTGAAATATTGTTATTCGCGTATTCCTTGGACGGTCAGCCGGTTCAGATCATTGACTTGGCAAGCGGTGAAGAAGTTCCGCAATGGCTTATCACAGCTCTTGTCAATCCGTCCGTTATCAAACACGCCTACAATGCGCCGTTTGAGTTCGGATGTCTGTCAAAGTATTACGGGCCGATGTATCCCGGACAGTGGCGATGCACTATGTTCCATGGTTTGTACTGCGGCTACACGGCTGGACTGGAAGTAACAGGCAGGGCGCTGGGGCTGCCGGAGGACAAACAGAAATTGAATACCGGCAAGGCGCTTATTCGCTACTTTTGTGTGCCATGTAAAGCGACAAAGACGAATGGGGGCAGGACGCGGAACCTTCCGCATCATGATCCTGATAAATGGCAGCTTTTCAAAGAATATTGCTGTCAGGACGTTGTAACAGAGATGGAGATCGAACGGCGGCTTTCCACTTTTCCGGTTCCTGAGTTTGTACAGAAGCAGTGGGAAACGGATCTGAGGATCAACAGCCGGGGCGTTGCCGTGGATATCCCGTTTGTGGATGGCGCTTTGCAGATTGGTGAACACGTCAAATCAGAGATGATGCTGGAAGCTACAAGGATATCACAGATCAACAATCCGAACAGCGTTTCACAGCTGAAAGACTGGCTGAACAAAGAGACCGACGCAGAGATCGACAGCCTGTCAAAGGATGTCGTGAAAAGGATGCTGAACCGGGATGACAACAGCCCGGACGTAACAAGGATGCTGCAGATCCGGCAGGAGCTTGGAAAGACAAGCACAAAGAAATATGACGCGATCAAAAAATGTGTATGCCCTGATGGGCGCGTCCGTGGACTCCTGCAGTTCTACGGGGCGAACAGGACAGGCAGATGGGCGGGGCGTTTGGTTCAGGTCCAGAACCTTCCCAGGACGTACACGGATCCGATTGAGCTTGCCCGTGATTTGGTTCATGATCGTCAGGAAGATGCGCTCCGCGTCATATACGGATCCGTCTCTGACACGCTCTCACAGCTCATCAGAACGGCTTTTGTGGCAAGCCCTGGCAATGTATTGGTCGATGCTGATTTCAGCGCTATAGAGGCGCGTGTGATATCGTGGCTGGCCGGTGAACAGTGGCGGTTAGAAGTGTTCCGGACGCATGGAAAGATCTATGAGGCATCCGCGTCTCAGATGTTTGGGGTTCCGCTGGAACTGATCAAGAAGGGTAATCCGGAATATGCGTTGAGGGCGAAAGGCAAGGTTGCGGAGCTGGCACTCGGATATCAGGGTAGCAACGGAGCGCTGATCAACATGGGCGCTTTGGACATGGGGCTACACGAAGAGGAACTGCCGGAAATCGTGACAAGGTGGAGGAACGCGAACCGGAACATCGTAAACCTTTGGTATGCGATGGATGAGGCGGCTGTACAGGTCATTTCCTTCGGCGGCAGTAAGTCAGTCAGGGGTTTATACCTTGCAAGGGAATATGACGCGAATCAGGGTACTTACTGCCTTACAATCACGCTTCCGTCCGGTCGGAAACTTTTCTACATCAATCCCAGGTTGGGGACAAACAAATTCGGTGGATCCTCCATCATTTATGACGGTGTGGATCAGGCATCAAAGCGGTGGAAACACATTGAGACATACGGCGGTAAGCTGACAGAGAACGTTGTACAGGCCATCGCCCGCGATTGTCTGGCAGAGGCGATTGAGCGCCTGGAAGCGGCGGGATTCCCCATTGTGTTTCATGTACACGATGAGGTTGTCATTGACATCAAGCCGTATGCGGATAATGACACGATGCTGAAAACGGTCTGTGACATCATGCGGCAGCCGCCGGTATGGGCGCAGGATCTTCCGCTAAATGCAGCCGGATGGGTAGGGGATTTCTTCACGAAAGACTAAGGGGAGCAAAGGTCTATGAAGAATTTTATTTTGAAAGCGATTGCTTATATCTGCTTTATGGCGTGGATCACAGCCGCCTGTTTTGTGGATAGTGATAGCTGGATCCCGTTCATAATCGTATGCGCCACAAGCGCATGGTTAATTCTATTCTCATATGCAAATAACTGGTTTGAGGGGTATTTCGACGATGGAGAGTAACAAGGGGAATTTGGTCAAAGGGGTAAACAGACAGAAAATCGACAGTGAAATTTTCAGGGGTGAGTATTGGGATAAAGTTTTTCTGAAATTGCTTATGCGGGTCGGCATATTTGCGATCACGGTAACAATCATAGGCGTTCTGGCAACGCCGATCATTATGTCGGTGGTTTACACATGGATGTGGATGTTCCTCTATCCGGCATATCTGGTAATTATTCTCATAGCTTTAGCATTTGACAGGAGGTAAGTATGAAAATCATTCAGCCATCGGTAGAGTTCATCACGCCGCTGAACGGTCCGGCGGTAATTGAACGTCTGGAACAGTGCGGAAGGGTCTGTTACAAGTCTGAAGACAGGATCACACAGGACAGCGGTATCAAATTCCTGAAAGGGATCATCAAGAGCGGGCATGAAGCCGTCCTGGAGCATTGTTCCATAACAGTGAAATTCATCTGTGACAGGGGTGTATCCCATGAGATCGTCCGGCATCGGCTGGCATCGTACTGTCAGGAATCCACAAGGTACTGCAATTACAGCAAAGATAAATTCGGACGTGAGATTACGGTGATTGCGCCTTGCTATCTGGAGGTGACATCGAATCAGTGGAGAACATGGGAACATGCCTGCGCCATGGCAGAGAAAGCGTATTTCAGCCTTCTGGATCAGGGATGCACGCCGCAGGAAGCACGGGCGGTATTGCCGAACAGCCTGAAAACAGAGGTTGTCATGACAGCGAATATCAGGGAATGGCGGCATTTCCTCCGGCTCAGATGCAGCGAGGCAGCACATCCGCAGATGAGGGAAGTCGCTACACAGGTCTTACGGGGTTTTTATAAAGCGTTTCCGGTTCTGTTCGATGACATTTACATGGAAACCGTGGCAAAACCGAAGGAGGATACAAAATGACTTTTCTGCTGATCGTAAAGATTATTCTGCTGATCGCGGCACTTTTCATGGGAGTCGCGTCAATCGGGGCGAATACCGAAGCCCTGGGTAACAGATGCGTGACAATGGCAACAGTATTCACAGCCGCATTGGTGGCGCTGATCATGTTTGAGATTGCGAGGGGGATGCATTTATGAAACGGAAAGAGGTTCTGTCACTGGCTGAACAGTGCGTGAATGGTAAAAGAGAGCAGGATTACGGATCCCCGGAGGACAATTTCAGGACCATCGCGGATATGTGGACGATCTACAAGGGCGTGAGCTTTACGACGGTGGATGTGGCTATGATGATGTCCCTTCTGAAAATTGCCCGAATTAAGAACGGCGGCGGCACGGGAGACAGCTTTGTGGATCTGGCCGGTTATGCTGCCTGTGGTGGTGAGCTGGCAACGGAGCCGGTAACAGGGGGTAAGAAATAATGGACAATCCTACCATTTACGCCGTGGACTTTGACGGCACGCTTTGTGAGAACGCATGGCCGAAAATCGGAAAGCCTAATCTTCCACTGATACGGTTTCTACAGGAGGAGCAGGACCGGGGGAACAAAGTGATTCTATGGACGATGAGGGAAGGGGATCTTCTGGATAATGCCCTGGAATGGCTTATGGATGAGTTCTTATTTTGCCCGGATGAGATCAATGACAATCTGCCGGAGATGAAGAGGCAGTATGGGAACAATCCCAGGAAAGTATTTGCGAATGTCTATATAGATGACCACAATGCCCGGTACGGCGTATGCGCGGAGCTGCCGTTCAAGGCTACACACTGAGATCACGAAAGGAGGCGCGAGGCTGTGCGCACATAAAACCTGGGTGGCCTCCTTATGAAAGATGACACACGAAAAGAAACTGAAATGCGAGATCTGGAATGACAGTATGCAGAATTGGAAGAGCAAACCGATTCAGAAAGCACAGCTGATCATTGCTGACGTTCCGTACAATGTCGGGACAAACTTCTATGGATCTAACCCCGTTTGGTACAAGGGGGGGGATAACAAGAACGGTGAGAGCAAACTTGCCGGTAAAGCTGCATTTGCATCGGATTTTAACTTCAATCTGTATGAATACTTCCATTTTTGCAGTCAGCTCATGCGGAAGGAGCCGAAAAAAGGCGGTGCAAGAGGAAGGTCATCAGATGCTCCATGCATGATCGTTTTTTGCAGCTTTCAGCAGCAATTCACACTGATCGAGGCTGCAAAGAAGCATGGATTTACGAAGTACATACCTTTGACGTTCGTTAAAAAGAGCAGCCCGCAGGCATTGAAAGCCAATATGCGGATCGTGGGCGCGACGGAGCGGGCGCTGCTCTTTTACAGGTCTTATCTTCCGAAGTTCAGGAACGGCGCTGAGTACGATGAGGACGGAAAGCCTATCCGGGGAACAGGTCATATGGTTCTGGACTGGATGGAATATGAAAGGGACGGAAAAGAGATCCCGAAGATCCATCCGACACAGAAAAGCGTCAAACTCCTGAAAAGGCTGATTGAGATTTGCACGGATCCGGGAGACGTGGTGATTGATCCTTGTTTTGGATCCGGTTCAACCGGTCGCGCCTGCCTGGAAACGGGGAGACAGTTTTACGGATTTGAAATCAATAAGGAATTCTACAACCGGGCGAAAAATGAAATGCTCATTTTACCGGATAAAATGCCCGTTTCAGAAAGAAAATGCTCAAAATGCGGCATAAAGTTACCGGAAAGTATCAAAATTTGTCCGATTTGCGGAACGGAGGTCAACAGTTGAGAGACACAGATTTAATCATAGATTGCTTTGCCGGTGGTGGCGGTGCATCGGTAGGAATAGAGATGGCCTTGGGGCGCAGCGTCGATATCGCGGTCAATCACGATCCGCAGGCTATCCGGATGCATACGGTGAATCATCCTGGAACGCTACACCTGACGGAGGATATCTTTGAGGTCGATCTGCAAAAATATGTCGGTGGCAGACATGTCGCGCTTATGTGGGCTTCACCGGATTGCACACAGTTTAGTAAGGCAAAAGGTGGACGGCCCCGTGTGAGTGGTATCCGGATGCTTCCCTGGGCGGTTTACAAACACGCGAAAGCAGTACAGCCGGATGTGATCATCATGGAGAATGTCGAGGAAATCCAGCAATGGGGGCCACTGGATGAAACCGGCAGGCCGATCAAAGAAAAGATGGGTGAGGAATATAATCGCTTTATCTGTGCTGTAAAGGAGCTGGGTTATCAGTTTGACAGCAAAGAACTGATAGCAGCTGACTATGGCGCTCCAACGACACGGAAAAGATGGTATGCGATATTCCGCAGGGACGATAAGCCGATTGTCTGGCCGCAACAAACGCATTTCAAAGACGCAGATCCCAGATGGCTGCCGTGCGGAGACTTTATGGACTGGGCTGATCTGGGTCAATCAATATTCGACAGAAAGAAACCACTGGCAGAGGCTACACAGCGCAGGATTGCAAACGGGATCCGCAAATACATCGTGGAAAATCCGGATCCGTACATTGTTCAGGATGAAAGGGCGTTGGCATTTCTCATCCAGTATCACGGGGAACAAAAGAACGGCGAAAGTCGGGGACAGGTCCTTACAGAACCGATTCGGACTATTGACACGTCAAACAGGTATGGTCTGGTTACAGCATTTGTGACGAAGTTCTATAAGACCGGAATAGGTCAGGGGTGTGATGAACCGCTCCATACCATTACAACAAGCCCCGGTCACTTTGGTTTGATATCAGCGTTCCTGGTTAAGTATTACGGGACCGGATGCGGACAGGAAATATCTGAACCGTTGGCAACGATTACAACAAAAGATAGATTTGGTCTGGTTAATGTACTGCTGACCATAGAAGGGCAGAAATACATTATTTCAGATATATTTCTGCGAATGCTAAAGCCTACTGAATTAAAGGTAATGCAGGGCTTCCCGGATGATTACATCATCGGGTGTGATATCGAATGGAAAAGGATGTCTGTAGCAGAGCAGGTAGCAAAAATCGGAAACAGTGTTTCTCCTCCGGTGGCGAAAGCACTTGTGGAGGCGAATTGTGCATATCTCAAAGAGGGAGAACGGCTGCCGATCATCAACTTTGAAAGACTGGAAAGGACAGGGTGATAGTTAAGATGAAAAAAGTCGTCATTTCAATTGTTTTATGCGCCATCCTGCTGACAGGATGCAGGCAGGCTGAAAAGGTATCTTACAATATCAGCAAACAGGCAGACAATTTCAATGTCCAGCGCCGGCTGAGTGTTTTCAACATGCGGACGGACAAATGCATCATACAGATGACCGGCTGCATGTCTATCGACAGTGACAGCAATAACAACGAGCTGGATGTGATTGTCGAAGTAGACCGGGAGAAGGGCATATACCAGAAACACATGATCTATCTCAATGAATGGACAATGTACACCATTGAAGATGTATCCGGAACGAATGTATCCAGATACGCCTATGAGATTGAATTCATGCCGCAGGCGTTGATGCCGGTAAAAATAACGGCGGATGAGCTTAAACAGGATATGGAGGATTAAATGAAAATTGTATTGTATTCAACGAATTGCCCGCGCTGTAAGGTGCTGGCGCAGAAGTTATCGGACAAGGGAATTGCGTTCGGGATTTCTGAGGATGTCGATGAGATGATCCAGCGAGGTTTCAAGAGTGCGCCGGTGCTGGAAGTGGACGGGGAATTTATGGATTTCACGGCTGCTATCAACTGGGTAAACAACAAGGAAGGATAACAAATGCAGCTACAGAAATTATTAAATCTATGGAGATCATGGCGAAAAAAACCAAAGCTCCAAATAGATGTCAGGTTATCTAGGGCATTTATATCGCAGTATAACACACTGCAGTCAAGGTACGGATCAGACTTGGCAAGGTTGAATGGGTTTGACGATGGTCAGTTGAGCTACACAGACTTTATCGACAACTTCATCGACAAAGAGACGGTGGCTGATGCGAGTGTGGACAGCAATGCAAATGTGTCCAGAAAGGACATTGTAACCCTGGAGAGGGAAATGCCGAAACCCCATTCTAAGCTCCTGGCATTCAATAAAATCCATTATGAGATAGCAAAGAAATTCGGGTCCAAAGTGGCGAATGAGTGGTTATGGATGGAGTGGCTGGGGATCTTGTATATGCACGATGCGCCGTCATCCTCTTTCCGGCCCTACTGTTTCGCCTATGATCTGAAAGATCTTGCTGAGGAAGGACTGTTTTTCATTGAGGGTCAGAATCCAGAGGCAGCAAAACATTTGACTACCTTTGTGGATTTTGTGAAGGAGTATGTGAGTTTTACCTGTAACCGGACTTCCGGGGCGGTCGGACTCCCGAACATTTTGCCATATATGTTCTACTTCTGGAAAAAAGACGTGGAATCTGATTACCTGGGGATTAGGACAAGCGGTAATGAACAGTATTATGCAAAGCAGAATTTTCAGCGGTTCATTTACGCAGTGAACCAGCCTTATGTCAGGGACGGGTCACAGAGCGCATTCACAAACACTTCTGTTTTTGATCATGAATACTATGAAGCCCTTTTCGGGGGATCCACATTCCCCGATGGTACGTACATGATTGACTATGAGGAGCAGATCATCGAATTCCAGAAATGGTACATGAATGTAATGTCTGACATCCGCAGCGTCAATATGTTTACATTCCCGGTCAGCACGATCAGCCTTTTGAGGCAAGATGGAAAATTCGTAGATGAGGAATTCGCGAAGTGGGCGGTCAGGCACAACATGAAATGGTACGACAGCAATCTCTTTGTGGATAATTCCGTGAATTCCCTGTCAAACTGCTGCCGCCTGAAGTCAAATATCGAGGATCTGGGCTATTTCAATTCCATTGGTGGTACGGCTCTGAAGGTCGGATCCGTGAAGGTCAATACCGTCAATCTGGCAAGGATCGCACTGGACACTGAGACGGAGGAAGAATATCTGGAGGTGCTACACCATCGGACATGGATCTGTCTGTGTGCGCTGGATGCGGTCAGGCATATCATTCGCCGGAATGTGGAAAAAGGTATCCTCCCGAATTTCAGTTATGGACTGATTGATTTTGAGCATCTGTATAACACGGTCGGATTCATCGGCATCTATGAAACTCTGAAAAAGTTCGGGTATACAAGGATGGATGAGTTCGGAAATACCTATTACACGGAGGACGCGTCCAGGTTCGGACAGAAAATTTTCCAGGTGATGAGGCAGACTGCAGATGACTTTATCAAGAAGTACAACTGTGATTACCAGGTCAACACGGAGCAGATTCCAGGCGAAAGCGCTGCAGACAAGCTGATGCGGAAGGATAAGTTTTTCCATCCAAACGGTGGTATTTACGATCTTCCACTTTACGGCAATCAGTTTATTCCCCTTGGTATCAAGACAACAATACAGGAACGCGTGAGGATCGCGGCAGAGTTCGACAGGTATTGTAATGGCGGATCCATCCTGCATATCAATATTGACGCGCCGTTCGATTCCTTTGAAAAGGCATGGGATCTGATCAATTATATCGCGGATCAGGGCGTTACCTATTTCGCATTTAATCCACGGATCCAGGCTTGCGAGAATAACCACGCATTCTATGGTGATATCTGTCCTGAGTGCGGGAAGCCGGTAGATAGCGAGTATACCCGGATTGTGGGATTCTTTACGAAGATCAAAACATGGTCGGAAAAGCGCAAAGAGGAATACCACATGAGGGAATGGGAGAACGTGAACGATGAGTAAGATTGCAGTGAAAGGGATTATTGATGAGGATTTCGTGAATTATAAGCTGCCGTGCATGACGATCATGTTCCCGAAGTGTTCATTCAAGTGCGGAAAGGATTTGTGTCAGAATTCAGAGCTGGCAAAGATGGAAAACATCAGTGTGAGCATAGAGGGGCTTGTATCACGATACCTGAATAATCCGATCACAAAGGCAATCTGTTTTCAGGGGTTGGAGCCGTTTGACTCACCGGAGGTATTTAATCTGATTCAACGGTTTCGGGACGAAACGGAAGATCCGATTGTGATTTATACGGGCTACACACGGGAAGAGGCATGGGAAAACGGATGGATCGATCGGTTGGAACAATACCACAATATCGTTGTGAAATACGGGCGGTATGTCCCTGGAGGTAAGCCGCATTTTGATGAGGTCCTGGGTGTTAACCTTGCCTCCAATAACCAATACGCGGTAGAGGAGCGGTGCAGACAATGAAATGGACAAAGGTATTAGTGAAGGTTGTTGCGGTAATTCTGGGATTTGTGTCTTTCGTGGGTGCAATAGAGTGGTTCACGGTGAAACAGTATGACTGGGATTTATGGCTTTTGTCGCATCGTATGGAAACAAGGTTTGAGGAAGAGGCAGGAAGGGAGTGATTATCTATGATCAACAGTTTTACGGGGGCGTATGCGTTCCTAAGTAATTACTATGATCCATGTCCGATGACCTTTGAAGGAAGGCTGTACCGGAACAGTGAGGCAGCTTATCAGGCGCAGAAATGCGCTGATGAGAGCAAGAAGGATCTGTTCGCGGAGCTGGATCCGGACGAAGCAAAGAACCTTGGGAAAAGGGTCTGGATCATGGATGATTGGGATGACCGGAAAGCGGACATCATGCGCAAGATTGTCAGGGCGAAGTTCGAGCAGCATCCGGAATTGGCTACACGGCTGGTTGAGACGGGTGATGAGGAGCTGATCGAAGGGAACACATGGCATGACAATTTCTTCGGTGATTGTCAGTGCGCAGAATGCCGGGGCATTCCCGGCGGCAACTGGTTGGGAATTATCCTGATGGATGAAAGAGAGTACAGAAGGAGGGCATGATGAGAGTAACACAGAGGATTCAGATGATCGACAGCTTATTGGATTCCGTAAAGGAAAGCGTGATTCGGTATGATGAGGCGGAGGAAAGGTACGGCGGCAGGCCCATCACAGGATCCGCAGACCTTCCCCGTGAGGACAGCCCCGGATCCATCGTCCGTAGGTGCATTCTCGCACGCGAAGAGCTTCTGAAGCTGGCAAAGGATTTCGGGTATAAGACATCATGAAGGACATAAAGATCCTTGCGGTCACTGCCGCTGTGGTGCTGGTAATCATCACGGCGGCAACGGTAACGAGCTGCACAAAGCATAACCGGATCCGCGATGAAATGGACGCGAAGGAGCTGCATTATGACGCTGATGATCTTTTCCTCATGCTGAATGCGTCAAACAATCTGGCGGGGTTTTACGACGGTCCGGAGGTTCTTCAGCATATGATCATCCGGGTTGATGCCCCGTCCGGCGTGTACGATGCCTTTTTCAAAAACGGATATATGTACCTGGAAAGGACGGACGTTGATTCCACGATATCCATTGCCCTGTCACGGGATCAGGCTCAATGGATCGAGGACAATTACAAAAGCGGATATCCGGCGCTTGTTTACAGAGAGGGTTGACCATGGCGATTGAAAAGAGATGGGAAGATGGCGAAGAGATTTTTACGCCGGTATGTGACACTTGCGGCGATGCGCTGGAGGACGAATGGGATTTCGATGACGCTGTAGCCGCGAAAAAGGCCGCAGGATGGCGGTCACGGAAGATTGACGGCGAATGGATTGACATTTGCCCGTACTGTCAGGAAAAAGAGAAACATGAACAGGCGATGAATGATTTCGCCGGATTGAAAGGGAGGTTTTGATTATGGGACTGGCTGATGCTTTAGGTGCTGAGGACAGAGCGCAGGTGAAAATGTCTGATTTGACGTGCCTGATAAGGGCGCAGGTGGAAAGGAATTTGCTTCAGAACGCATTAACGGCAGAGATTCCGAGGGAGACGGTACAGAAACTCATGACCGGAAAGAATGACGATCTGGAGGCGTTCCGTGAGCTGGGACTGACACCGGATCAGATCAGGGAGATGAATCATCTCTATGCCGATAAGTGCAAAGAGGTGGCTCTCCTTAGAGCGGAAAACGATTTGTTGAAAAAGCAGCTGGACGATGTGGCGGCAATCGCTACACAGGCGGGATTGGAAGGTGTGGATCATTGCGAAGAATGCAGGGGTGGAAGCGACGAAGATCTCTCGGACACCGACGAGGCTGGAAAGTAAGGGAGACACGTTGCTATAGATGTTTTGGAGCAGCGAATAATGACTGCGAAAAATGCGAAAGGATGTATAAGATGACGGTTCAGGAATATCAGGAAAAGGCAAGACGGACGCAGGCAAAGGACCTGAGCAAGAGGGACAGACTATTTCATGCAGTGTTGGGTCTGAATTCAGAGGCGGGCGAGGTAGCCGGGATCCTCCAGAAAGAATATCAGGGGCATCCGGCAGACAATAACCATCTGATCAAGGAGCTGGGTGATTGCCTGTGGATGATCGCTGAGGCTTGTGACGCGCTTGACGTAGAAATGTCATGGGTGATGGAGGTCAATATCAGAAAGCTGATGGAACGGTATCCGGAAGGTTTCTCTACGGAAAAATCCATGCACAGAAAAGAGGGGGACATCTGACCATGGCATACGGAGGCATCCGATACAATGGATCCGGATATAGAGATGACACGGCATTCCAGGCGATATGCAGTGTCGCAAAACAGGAAAGAAAGGCAAGACATGGCAATAACCATAATAAAGGCAATCGCGATATTGCTCATTTTGATTCTGATCGTCTTTTGGATCCTGGCGATTGGCAGCGCGGTGGATATGCCTCAGAGTTGGCGCGAGTCAACCGGGGAGTATATCAAGTGTGCTAAATGCAGCTGGGATAAACCGGAGAAATTTTCGGCGCTAAATCAGCCGTCCGAAGCCTGCAGGCGTTGTCCGTTTTGCTGGCATCCAGATGACGAATAAAAGTTGAATAAAGTAGCCTGTCTGATTGACAGGTGATTATTTTAGACTTATAATCGAAATAGTTGATTACATTCGACTATATCAACAACTGACAGTTGAAGGAGAGGCACTGATGAAATTACAGTATGACCGGCAGCTCACTATTTCGGTAGGAAACAGCCGGAAAGATATGAACTGGAAGCCGCAAACGCTGGCTGTCAGTGAGCTTTGGGAAAAGCTCAAAGTACCGGCAAGGGGTACAGAGACAATCCAACAATACCTTGCATTAAAAAAGGCACAGCAGGATGTCCTTAAAGACGTTGGCGGCTTCATGGCGGGAACACTTAACGGCGGCAGGCGTAAAGCCTCCGCCGTAACCGGCAGGGACGTTGTTACCCTGGACTTTGATACGATTCCGGCATACGGCACAGACGGCGTGATCAAGGCGGCGGATAATCTGGGATACGGGTTTGCGGTGTACAGCACGCGCAAGCATCTGGAAACAGCCCCGCGCCTCCGCCTTTTGTTTCCCCTGGATCGTACTGTATCCGCTGACGAGTACGAGCCGATAGCCCGCAGGATCGCGGAACAGATCGGCATTCAGATGGCGGATCCTACTACATTTGAGCCATCGCGCCTTATGTACTGGCCTTCATGCTGTGTGGATAGTCAGTATGTATTCCAGTATGCGGATAAGCCCTTCGCGGTGGCCGATAATGTACTGGCAAGCTACACAGATTGGCGGGATTTTTCTTCGTGGCCGCAGGTTCCTGGGGCGGTCAGCTATCAAAAGCTGGCAATGAAGCAGGGAGATCCGGATACAAAGCCGGGTGTCGTGGGTGCGTTCAACCGCGCATACGGTGACGTGTTCAACGTCATGGACAAGTTGCTTCCGGGCATCTATGAGGCAGTGGACACGGATCCGAACAGGTTCACGTACCTGGGGGGATCCACGACCGGCGGCGCTGTGGTCTATGACAACGGCAAATTCTTATATTCCCATCATGCAACAGATCCATGCGGCGGTCATCTGGTCAACTGTTTTGATCTGGTCCGCCTTCACAAGTTTGGAGACAAAGACGATGAGGCACAGGCAGGCACGCCGAATAACCGTCTGCCGTCTTACGTGGCTATGTGCGAGTTCGCCGTGGCCGATCCGATGTGTTCCGCCCTTATGGCGAGAGAACGTCAGGAGAGAGCCGCGCAGGACTTCCAGGGGCTTAATTATGGCACTGAAGATGAGTCGCTTGACTGGATGCAAAAGCTGGAGCTGAACGCCAAATCCGGACTTGTAAAACCTACCATAGACAACATTCTGATCATACTCGATAACGATCCCGCACTCAAACAGAAATTCGCCCTGAACGAGTTCGCCGGACGCGGTGAGATCCTGGGTCAGCTTCCATGGACAAAAGAAGCCAAACGTCGCTTATGGAGCGACACGGACAGCAGCGGACTTTATTGGTATCTGGAAAAAGCCTATCAGATTACCGGCAGAGGGAATATCGACGCGGCGCTGGATATCCATGCTTCAATCCATGCTTTTAACGAAGTGCAGGATTTCCTCAAAGGCCTGACCTGGGATGGCAAGCCGCGCCTGGACACGCTCTTTATCGACTATCTGGGGGCTGAGGATGATGCAGCGGGGTACTGTCGTGCGGTATGCCGTAAATCGTTTGTGGCGGCGGTGGCGCGTGCCATGGATCCGGGTTGTAAGTTCGATAACATGCTGATCCTCTGTGGTCCGCAGGGCATCGGAAAATCTACCCTTCTGGACAGGATGAGCCGTGGTTGGTTTAACGACTCAATCCGGACATTTGAGGGGAAGGAGACGGCAGAGCTGCTTCCGGGAGTCTGGATCGTGGAAGTGGCAGAACTGGACGCATTCCGGCGCACTGAGGTTTCACGCATCAAGCAGTTTTTATCCCTTCGGACTGACCGATACCGGGCGGCATACGGCAGGAACATGAAGGAGCAGCCCCGGTCATGCGTGTTTTTCGGGACGTGCAATCAGATGGATTTCCTTCAGGACACGACGGGGAATCGGCGGTTCTGGCCGGTGGATGTTGGTAAAAAGCTACACCATGCAAACGTGTGGCGGGATCTGACCGATGACGTGGTGACGCAGATCTGGGCTGAGGCGAAAGTCAGATGGCAGATGGGTGAACAGCTCTATCTCACCGGAAGCCTGGAAGAGGCGGCAAAGGAGCATCAGGAAGAACACAGGGACAGCTCACCATGGGAAGGGATGATCCATGATTTCATGTCAAAGCAGGTTCCGGAGGACTGGCTGAAATGGGATCTTGACAGGCGGCGCGACTTCTGGGCGCAGGCCGTTCACGGTGACTATAAGCTGACAGAAAGGGACCGGATTTCTCCGATTGAGGTGTGGTGTGAGTTATTCATGAAGCAGAAAAGTGACCTGAAACCGCAGGATCGGAAAGAGATAAATGCGTGTATTGCAAGCATGAAAGGGTGGAAAAGAGCGGAAAAACCGTTTTATGGAGGAACGCCCTATGCGGCGCAGAGAGGCTATGTTTTTGAACCTGAGACGGATTACAGCGAAGTGTAATATTGCTGTAATATGCGTAATTTTGTAATGCGGAAAAATTACGATATTACAGAATGAAAAAATTTTGTAATTTCCTGTAATGCCCGTAGTTACTGGGTTTATTGGTATTTATTACAAAATTACAAATATTTATATAGAGGTATATAGATAGAGCGTATAGGGGGTATTTGTCCCCCCTGTTCGCCCATATCCGTACATGTCTATACGCGCGCGCGAGAAACGTAAGACCGCCAACACGCACAATGATTTTAACGCGTTGAGAGCGTTGGAGAGGAAAGCGCAAAGTGCGTGAGGGTGTCCACTCTTACGCGCGAGAGATTTTTTGAGGGAGGTTAACAGCTGATGTCGGAAAAGGATATCGAGCGGAAATTGAAAAAGCGCGTCGAGGCGATGGGCTGCCTCTGCCTGAAGTTTGAAAGCCCCGGATTCACGGGAGTGCCTGACCGGATCATTCTCATGCCTGGGGGAGAGGTGTTCTTTGCTGAGCTGAAAGCTCCGGGCAAAAAGGAACGGCCACGGCAGACGTATGTACAGGATCAGCTCCGAAAGCTGGGGTTCATAGTTATCAGCTCCGTGGACGGCGAGGAAGGCATCAACAGGGTATGCAAGATGTGTGAGGCATACATGCAAAGGAGTCAGTGGTGAAGGAATACAGACCGCACGGATATCAACAATATGTCACGGATAAGATGATCGAGCTGCCATTCATGGGAGCATGGTTGGATATGGGACTGGGAAAAACGGTCTGCACGCTGACCGCGCTACACAGTCTGAAGTATCTGCGGTTTTCGATCCGCAAAGCCCTGGTCATTGCCCCGAAGAAAGTTGCGGAAAATACATGGTCCGCTGAGGCGGCGAAGTGGAGTCATCTGACTGACCTGCGGTTGTCGGTTGTCCTGGGATCCGAAAAGCAGAGGATTGAAGCCCTTAGCATCAACGCTGACGTTTATATCATCAACAGAGAGAATACACAGTGGCTTGTAAAGCATTACGGGAACAAGTGGCCGTTCGATGTGGTTGTTCTGGATGAAAGCAGTTCATTCAAGAATCATCAGGCTAAGAGGTTCAAAGCCCTGAAAGCGGTACGACCAAAGATCAGCCGTTTGATTGAGCTGACCGGCACGCCTTCCCCGCATGGGTTGATGGATCTGTGGGCGCAGGTGTATCTCCTGGATGGCGGCGAACGTCTGGGACGGACCATATCACTGTACAGAGAGATCTATTTTCTTCCGGACAAGAGGAGCAGGACAACGATTTTCTCATACGCGCCAAAGGAAGGGGCGGCGGATGCAATTTACCGGAAGATTCAGGACATCTGTATCAGCATGAAATCAGAGGACTATTTACAGCTGCCGGATATGGTGATTGATGACATTCCGGTTGCTCTGGATCCGAAAGCAAAGAAGGCATACACGGAGCTTGAAAAGACCATGCTTTTGACCGTGGACGATGAGCAGCTTGTCACGGCAACGACAGCCGCGACGCTGACCGGCAAATTATTACAGCTCTGTAACGGTGCGGTGTACGACGAAAACGGCGAGGCCCTGGAAGTGCATGACTGTAAGATTGAGGCATTCATGGAGACGATAGAACAGCTGAACGGACAGCACGCACTTGTGTACTACTACTTCAAGCATGATCGGGAAAGACTTCTCACAGCCTTGTCAAAGTCAGGGTTGCGCGTGCGCGTGTATCGGGGGGCTGAGGATGAGCGGGACTGGAACGCAGGACAGATTGATATATTGCTGGCACAGCCCGCGTCATGCGGTTACGGCCTGAATTTACAGGACGGAGGGCATCATGTGATCTGGTTCGGGCTGACGTGGAGCCTGGAAGAGTATCAGCAGGCGAATAAGAGGCTTCACCGGCAGGGGCAGCAGTTCCCCGTGATCGTTCACAGGCTGATTGTACAGGGCGGCACGGATGAGGATGTGATCCGGTCACTGGAATGCAAAGATGGGGCGCAGGAGGCATTACTGGCAGCCCTGAAAGCAAGAGTGGACAAGGCGAAGGAGGGGTTACCGGGATGATGTATTTGATGGCGGCTGTATTTGTCGGATGGACAATCGGAGTTGTCGCAATCGTGATTGACTGGCGGAAAGACTGCAAAGAGATTGGCAGGGAGAATCTTGCGGTTTCATTGGGAGAACGGTTACAGGCATTTTTCCTTTGTTTCGTCCTTCCTGTGATCCTGGGATTGCTGACCAGAAGAAAAGGGTGAAAAGGAGGACAGGCAGAATGATCCAAACGATCCGCAAAGATATATGCCCGTTCTGTAAGAAGGCGCGATTACTGAGGCGTATAAGGGTTTTTTACTATCAGCGAGGGTGGATGTGTACGAAGTGCAAACAGTGGTGGACGGATGATTAGGAGGTGTCATCAGGATGAGCATAGGCTATACGGGATCTATAGGACTTAAATGGGATCCGCCGATAAAGGATCCGAAATTAGAGCCTTGCCGGTGTGGGAGGCCGGCAGAGGTTCAATACATAGCAGGCCTGGGGCGCGGTGTGATCGAGCATGTGAACAATCCGTTCAAGAGTTCATATCCGACGCTGTATATCCATTGTCCGGTGTGCAATCGGAATTTGTGCATCCGGATTACAAGAGGATCCGCGATTGAGTACAGAGACGAAGCGCGGAGAAAGCTGATAAGAAAATGGAATAAAGCTATGGAGCTGGATCTATTACCGGCGAACGCAGCAAACATTTATGAGGTGAAGAAATGAGCGAAGAAGAAGCGTTGCAAATTTTGGACACAATACCGACAATCGGAAATCAGGTTGATGCGCTTGAAATGGCCATTGACGCACTGGAAGCTGGGTATTTCTGCACGGGATCCGGTTATCACGCCTTGCGGAAATTGCGGTATGGAGCTGACGGATCGGATGTGGAACTTTTGCCCGTGGTGTGGTCAGAAAATTGGATGGAGGAAGAAATGACAGTACAGGTAAACATTTTAGGAGCGATGTGGACAATCAAAGATGGAACGGAGGAAGAGTATCCCGGTCTTGTGGGGTGTGACGGCTATACGGATTCAAGCATCCGCACAATCGTTGTGGAAAAGATGCTGGACAATCTGGATCCGCTTGTAAAGCAGGATTTGAGCAGTTACCGGAAAACCGTCATGCGGCATGAGATCATTCACGCGTTCCTGTTTGAAAGCGGTCTGGAAGGGTGTTCCGCAGATGCGGAGAACTGGGCTATGAATGAGGAGATGGTTGACTGGATAGCAATTCAGTTCCCGAAGATCCTTGAAGTCTATAGGTCGCTGAACCTGGTGTGAGGTGGGATCATGGGTAGCAGAAAGATCGGACTGAGGGATTACATTCTTGCGATGGAGAAGGTTCGCGAGTATGAGAGGCAGTTGGAAAGTCGGGCAGGTGCAGGAACAGTCGTAGCAAAGTGCGAGAAATGCAGTCTGATGTATGCGTACACGATTACGGATCGGACGGAGCCTGTAAACGCGGGCGGCGCGTCGATCTATTACGGTGAGTGTCCGTATTGCGGTGAACGTACTGAGATTCTGAGGGTATAGGAGGTAGAACATGGCAATCGAGATGAAACCGGCAGACAACGAGAGATGGCTGACAGATGGGGATTGCAGCAAGTGCAGGCGGGCGAAATACTGTTCAAAGCCTTGCACACGGCAGAAACGGCGCAAGAAAGCAATTCTGAGGGCGATAATCCGGGATAGGACAGGAATAGATAGGATTCAAAAGCTGATAGCGGAAAGAGATGGACAATGAAAACGTCTGAGCAGATAAAGAGCTTCCTGGATTTTACCAGGGATTGCGAGACGCGGTACAAGCTGGCACTGGAAGCGATGGAAACCGAAAACAAGCGGACGCAGGATTTCCTACATGCCATAGAGTTTGAGCCACATTCAGAGGAACGAAGCAAGATAGCAACGAAGATGAGGGCAAGCAGGATCACACGGCGAGAGAACAAGGACATCGTGGAAGAGCTGGAGCCGATGATTGACTTCCTGAGTTCACCGGCGAATAAGAAAGCCGTGGATCTGCTGTCACAGATATTAGGCAGGATCCGGAAGGTGGAAAAGTACCATGAGAATCGGTCCTATCATCCGAGGGTGGAAAAATGAGAACAGACGAACTGAAAAAATATTTTGAAATGGCGGACGATCTGAGGGAATCCGGGCGGGAACTGCTGAGGCTTGCCAAAGGAGAACCGGATAAACATTTTGCCCTGGAGGTGTGTGGTATGAAGATGCTCACAGCGGGCAACGAGTTTGAAAAGCTGCTTCGCCGTGTAGGTGATGCCATAGACCGCATGACCGATGACGGCAGATAAGAAAGTGAGGGTGTGATCATGTGCGTGAGGATCTGCGAGTGTCTGAGGTGCGGACGGAAAAATACTTGCCGGGATTGCTTATGGCGGGGGGCTGCCCTGGGAACGATGGCAAAGCATAAAACGGACATCACTGCATCCGTCATGTGCGTGAAAGGCGATGGAATCCAAAGGTGTCCGGGATTCATACAAAGGGGAGGTATTGGAATTGACAACAAAAGAATTATCACAGCTTTATTACCTTAACAGGGAAATAGAAAACTGTCAGAGAAAGTTGGAGGAGTTGGAATATCAGCGGGGTTGCAGTCCTGTCATTCTTGACGATATGCCACACGGCAAAGGACCGGCAAAAAGCAGGGTTGAACAGCTGGCCGCTGAGATTGTGGATCTGAAGGCGATTATTCATGCCAAGCAGATAGAGTGTATCCATGAGCGGAACCGCCTGGAAAGGTATATTGCGGATATCCCGGACAGCATCACACGACAGATATTTGAATACCGGTTTGCGGATTGTCTCCCATGGGAACAGGTCGCGGCCTGCATGGGCGGCGAAAATTCGGGGGAATCGGTGCGGAAAAGGTGCAACAGATACCTGAAAAGTACGGAAAATGCAAATCTTGTCACGGAATGTCCGGTTTGATCGGTGATATCATTATAATGGAATTCTTGCAACATGATGTGGGGAGTTGCCTCCGCCCCGGTTGGCATTATTGCCCGTCATGGCGCTTATACAGAATTTCAAGAAAAGCCTTCGGCGCGTGGGATCCATGCGTCGGGGGCTTTTTACGTGGAGGTGAGGCAATGTCATATAGGCAGCAACGGAATTACGAGAATTTACAAAAAGCCTATTTTGAGGGTGAGGGTGAATACGGGATCCCGATATTGGGACGGACAGAAGAATGTCCTTGTGAGAACTGGATCGGTTGGAATTTCGCTAAAGGATGCGAGGAGCCGGAAATACACGGAGTGCATTTCTTTGTGGATGACTACCAGTTTGAGCGGGTATGGAAACAGCCGGATGTTTACCTGGATATGCTAAGTCGTTTTCAAGCGGTTTGCACTCCTGACTTTTCCCCGTATTCAGACTTTCCGAAGGCGATACAGCTCTATAACCATTACCGTAAACATTGGCTGGGCGCGTACTGGCAGATGCACGGGATGACAGTTATTCCGACGATTACATGGAGCAGCCCGGACACACTGGAATGGTGTTTTGATGGTGAACCGCATAACAGCGTTGTGGCGATGTCATCAGTTGGGATGCTGAGGAATGAGGAGCTGAAAAACTGGCTATTGACCGGCTATGAGGAAATGATCAAGCGGATCAATCCGACGAAGATCATCTGGAAAGGCAAAGTGCCGGAAGAATTGGAATCAGAACGGGGTCGGATCTTTGAGATCCCGTCATTCGTAGATAAGTGGCGCGAGGAGGGATGACAATGGCAAAGGGTGGATCAGGTGGGATCGTAAGTCATCCCATAGTGAGCGACATTGACCATTATAAGCCATACATGGACACACAGGAAAAGGTTGATTGGTTGAAAGACCATCATTCCAAAACATTGACGGAGCAGGAAGCACAGGCCACGATAGCGGCGGCAGAGAATTATTCCCTGAGCGGATACAGCAAAATCCATAACGGGAAAAGCCCGAAAGAGACGGCCCTGATTGATGCGATGATCGAGGATCCGAAAGCTCCGGTATACGCGAAAACACAATACAGGGGTATTCACGTATCACAATCTGACTTAGGCGGTCAGGATCCGAAAGCCTGGATCGAGGACATCATTAAAACCGGCGTATGGAAAGAGCCTGGGGTTTCGTCGTTTTCAGCGACAAAATCCACGGCTATGAGTTTCGGTCATTTTGGATATAACAAACCCGGTGAGATCCACATTCTCATAACGAACCATGGCAAGACAACGGGAATGCCGTTCAAACATATCTCCGAGTGTACCAGTGAGAATGAGGTCCTGCACTCTGCAAAACAGATGCTTGCAGGCATTAAGATTACAGGGTATCATACAAACAAAGCGGGAAATGAATACTTCATCGAGGTTGACGATTCACTCCCGTTAAAGGGTGGCAAGAAAAAGTAAGGAGGCAGGCGCATGGCAACGAAAAAGGATAAAAGTACACAGGAATTGAGAGACGCTAAGAACGCGGCGAATGTCGCAGGGCTGACAAAGCTGTACCCGCCGAAAAAGCAGAGCGGAGCTAAGAAGGACAGCAAAAAGAAATAATCAGTAAGCAGGATAAAGAATTTTGAGAAGCAACGGTGATTTCGGTCATCGTTGCTTTTCTTATGCAGAGAGGTATAATGATGGCAAAAGGAAGTTCAGGACTTACAACGATCACCGCTGCCACGCCTCCCGATGCACAGGAACCGGATGTCAAGGTAGAGCCGCAGGAACCGGAAGAGCCGGAAACCGATGAAAAAGGATTTAAGAGTCATGATGACGCGGATTATCATGATCTGTATGGTGGTAAAGCCTACTATGAACAGCAGGACTTAACCATCGCGCAGAAAAACGCGGCAGAGACCTATACAGATCCAGAGGTTGAGGGATCTTATTCAAATCCGGCGGCGGATGGGCTACACTCTCCATCGCAGGATTTGAACTGGGCGATGTCCCAGGGCTTGCCTATGAGCAGCGCACAGGAAACCATGCTGAAGGAACTGAACGGTGCTTTACACAATACCGGGCATAATATCAATCTGACACGATATGATCATGCGGGGTTCCTGAATGAGATCCTTGCGAGTCAGGGGATCAGTAATCCGGATGCCACAAAGATGTCAGTGTCAGAGCTGAAATCCATCCTTCAGGGTGTGACGTATGGCGAAAATAAGTTTGTTTCCGGTTCCTATAACAATTTCAAAAATGCATTAGGGGACGGCAGCAAGTGGAATAAAAAGGCATTCATGCAACGGTTTGTGAAGGTAACATATCAGGTCGATGCAAATGTTCAATCCATGATGCCGGGTATATCGTCAAAGACAGATCCTTACACTGGCAAGAAAAATGATCTGGGTGAGATTATCATGGGTCCGAGTAAGGCAGGCAATAAGAATTATGAGATCGTGGACGTAAAGCTGTCAGGGGCGAAAGCGCATCCAAAAGGCAGCTATATTGATCATAATATGTCACTCAATCAAATCGAGATCGTGGTGAGAGTCCACAAACAGTAGGAGGCAAACTATGGCAACAAAAAAGGACAGAGGCGATTTTGACAGGTTCACATCTGACGGCTACGGGCTGGATGTCTCAAAGCCGGATGCGGCGAAGAAAAAGGTCGTTGATGCGTACAACAAGAAACAGCAGAAACCCAAAACTGTAAAGCGTTCAGGAAAGAAGAGATAAACCCTCTACCAGATTAAGGCAGAGGGTTTTCTTATGCGCTGGAAAGAGGTAAGATAATGGCAAAGGGAAGTTCAGGTTTAGGGGAATCGCTGGGTAAAGGCAGTGGCGGCAGTGTAAATATTATCAGTGAGACGGACGTATGGACGTACCGGCACAATAGCGATAACGCGGACTTCGTTGATGCCATCAATACCAGTGTTTCCATCATGCAGAATGATTACAAGGATATCATGGAAACGGTCAACCAGGTCTTTGCGGCAGAGCTGGGCGGGGCTGACAAGGTAAGCACACTGGGATACTGGGATCCGTCCAGTAAAACCCTTGCGCTGAACCAGAATTATACCGATATCGACAAGATGAACCAGGTCTATGACGCGGCCACAAAGAGCGGATACCATCCGAGTAGGGGCGATAAGACCGGAACCGAGGCGGTGGCTTTTCATGAGATGGGCCATGCCCTGACGGATCACATCGCTAAGAAGATGGGCGTTCCAGATCTGGATACCGCGTCACAGAAGATCGTGGATGCCGCATACAAGGCAATGAAAGGAACCGGCGGCACGAAAGCATGGGCGGGCAAGATATCCGGCTATGCGCAGGAGAGCTATGCGGAATGTGTGGCTGAGGCGGTCGCGGATTATTACTGTAACGGGGAAAAGGCCAGCGCACAGAGCAAGGCCATCATAAAGCAGCTTCAGAAATACCAGTAAGCTGAGAAAAGGAGCGCGTTATGGCAGGAAAGAAAGTCGGATACAAGGAACCGGCAAGTTATTTCAATGCGGACATGAGAAAAGCCGCTAAGAAGTGGGAGGACAGCAAGAAGGCAGGCAAAGCCGGAAAGCAGACCGACACGAAGAGCAAGAAGAAATGATCAGAACCGTCTATCGCAAGATAGGCGGTTTTCCATATCAGGGAGAGTGGGGTGAAGCCGTATGGCGTTCGCTAAAGGGAATCAGTACGGCAAAAGGCCGAGATACAAAACGCCTGAAGAGATTCAGGAAAAGATAGATCAGTATTTTGAGGACTGCAAGGGAACACTCCTAAAGGACCATAACGGGGATCCGATTATTGACAGATGGGGCAATCCTGTATACCTGGACAAAAAGCCGCCAACGGTCACGGGGCTTGCGCTTGCACTGGGGTTTAAGACGCGCCGCGCTCTTATGCTTTATCAAGCAAAAAAGGAGTTCATGGATGTGATTCTGGAAGCAAAATCCAGAGTCGAGATGTACAACGAGGAACAGCTTTTCTCCCGCGACGGATCCAGGGGCGCACAGTTCTCTTTACAACATAATTTTGCGGGTTGGCAGGAAGATAAGAATGAGGAGGGCAAGGGTCCGGCGGTGGCGATCATCAACGACATACCACATGGAACCGTAAATCTGAATACGGACACGGCGGTATTCAATCCTCTGCAAAAGCCCGACGAGGATGCGGCGGGGAATGCCACGGACTAATATCGAGGGGGTACGCCTCACCGATCTGATAGCCCCGGCGTTCTATCCCGTGTACTGGGACGTAAAGGACGGGCTACACACTTATTACGATCTGTACGGCGGTCGAGGATCCACAAAGTCATCCTTCATCAGTCTGATGCTGGTAATGGGGATCATGGAGGATCCGTCCTCAAACGCGGCAGTGTTCCGAAAGGTGGCAAGCACAATCGGAACGTCCGTATATGAACAGGTGCTATGGGCGATCAACGCCCTGGGCGTGGATGAGCTGTGGAAAACCACAACAAATCCATATAAAGCGACGTATAAACCGACAGGACAGGTGATCTTATTCCGTGGACTGGACAAGGCCAAAAAGCTGAAATCCATCAAGGTTGCGAAAGGGTACATTAAATTCCTGTGGTTTGAGGAGCTTGACGAATTCGCGGGCGAAGAGGAAATCCGATCCGTGCAGCAGTCCATCCTCCGTGGTGGCCCGTGTTACACGGTTTTCAAATCCTTTAACCCACCGATTAGCCGGTCAAACTGGGCGAATAAATATGTCCTGAAGCCTCACAGGGGCGCGTACAGGCATAAATCCTGTTATCTGGATGTCCCGGTTGACTGGCTGGGGCAGCAGTTCATTGATGATGCTGAGGATCTGAAGCAGACCAATTACAGAGCATACCAGCATGAGTACCTGGGGGATGCGGTCGGAACCGGCGGCGAGGTATTTGACAATCTGGAGATCAGGGTCCTGAGCGATTCCGAGATATCGACATTCGATAACATCTTCATGGGGATTGACTGGGGCTGGTATCCGGATCCGTTCCATTGGAGCAAGATGCACTATGACGGAAACCGGAAGATCCTTTATATCTATGATGAGATGCGGTGCTGGAAAACGTCAAACGCGGAAACCTGGAACCGGCTTGTCATGCAGCACGGTGTAACGAGTCAGGATCTTATCACGGCAGATTCAGCGGAAAAGAAATCCGTGGGCGATTATCGTGATTATGGATCACTGTGCCGTCCAGCGATCAAAGGTCCGGACAGCCGCAGATACTCTTACAAGTGGCTGCAATCCTTGAAAAAGATTGTCATAGATCCGATCAGATGCCCGTATTCAGCGCAGGAATTCCCTGAATACGAGTATGAGCGGAATGAACAAGATGAAATCATCAGCGGATACCCGGACGGAAACGATCACGGGATCGACGCTGTGAGATACGCCATGGAGCGTTATTATAAGCGTAAAGGTCAGTAAGAAAATGCCCTCCGGGATCTTCGGATTGTCGGTGAAAGCTCAACATTTTCGGATGCATGAGAAAGGCATAGTTGAAAGTATTCACTTCTTAGCAGTTTTGTGGTATCATGTATTCCACAAAGGAGGTGGATATTATGATGAGCGGTATCTTTTTTGTCATTGCATTCATCGGGCTTCTCATAAGTAATGTAAAGTATGAGGCTGCAAAAAAGAAACATTCATCAAAGATGCTATGTCCCAACTGTAAGAGCCGGAATATCAAGATCCGAAAGGAGATATCCGGGATAACGCGGACAGGACTAAGTTCTTACGGCAGCGGCATGGGAGTGCATACGGGTGTCAGCAATGTCAACCGGCAGCGCATAGGCGTGTGTCAGGATTGTGGTTATGATTATCCGTACACTTCGGAGGCTGACGTAAAGCAAGCCGTCGCGAGTGCGAAAGGAGCCTATTATTTCTGGCTTGTCCTTACGATCATAGCGGCGGGCGTAGGTATATGGTTCTTCTTACATTAACAGGGAAAGCACATCGGAAACGGTGTGCTTTTTTAGTGGCGGAGGCAGGTATGCGGTATGAATATATTTGCAATGCTTTTTTCAAAAATCAAGGGGGTGTTCAGAAAGATGATACCGTATAGGTCGATAGAGCAGGCGGAGCATATCGAAACGCCCTTATCTACGGATATGGTAAATGCCCTTGATTTCTGGTATGAGTTATACCGTAACAAGGCTCCATGGATTAACGCGAAGGAAGGCGTGAAGTCCATGAACCTCCCTGCTTTTATCAGCTCCGAGATAGCACGTCAAATCGTATTGGAGATGAAATGGAACATCACAGGGAAGGACGGTAAGGGGGCTACACAGAACGAGGACGGCGAGGATATCATGAATCCCCGTGCTGAGTACCTGAAGGCAGAATTTGAAAAGCTGATGCATTCCCTCCGGTTGAAGCTGGAACAGGGATGCGCCGCCGGTGGCATGGTCATCAAGCCGTATCCGAATACGGATGACGGGCATATATATTTTGACTGGGCGATGGATTGGGGCTTTTATCCCTTGGCATTTGACGATGACGGCAATTTGTCAGATGTGATCATCCCTGACATTTTCAGGGACGGGAAAATCATTTACACGCGCCTGGAACGTCATACGGTCGTGAAAGACAACGTGGAAATCACGCAGAGGGCATTCAAATCCACCATGGAGGATAACCTGGGAACAGAGATCAGCCTCCAGGAAGTCGAAAGATGGTCAAGCCTTCAGGAAAAAGCGACAGTCACAAAGACGGACGGTCCGCTTTTCGGTTGGTATAAAGTGGCTGCCGCGAACAACGTTGATGTGGATAGTCCCCTGGGCGCGTCCGTGTTCGCAAAAGCGATTGACGCGATCCGCGAGGCGGATGAACAGTATTCACGGCTTATCTGGGAATTCAAGGGATCTGAGCTTGCGATTGACGTTGACCCGACAGCCCTGAGACCGAGACGGACAGAGGGCGGCGGCGTGGAAATGCCGAAGCTGAATCAGCGCCTTTTCCGTGCGGTCGATATTGATAAAGGTGACAGGGATCTGTACGACGTGTTCTCCCCGAACATCCGAGATGCAAGCCTCATGAACGGCCTGAATCAGCACTTAATGAGGATTGAGGATCTGACCGGGCTATCCCGTGGGACGCTCTCAGATGCGAATGTAGAGGCGCGGACGGCTACAGAGCTGAAGATCATCAAGCAGAGGACATATGCCACGATAGCTGACAATCAGGCATCTTTAGAGCGATGCCTGAAAAGCGTTGTCCGGGCGATGGATAAATACGCTTCAGTGTATCATCTGGCCCCGGAAGGTGAATACGATGTGTCGTTTGAGTGGGATGATTCGATCCTGACTGATACCGATACGGAAATGCAGGAGCGTATGATGATGCTGAATGCCGGTATCATCGGCAAGGCAGAATTCCGTGAATGGTACTTCGGTGAGACCAAAGCGCAGGCGAAAGCAGCCATCGAAAGCATTTCTGATGAGAAATCTACAGAGATGCAGGCGCTTATGCCGCCGATGGATCAGGGGAACGGAGGCGGTCCGCTTCCCGAACAGGAGGAATCCGGCGGTGATGAAGAATGACGCAGAAGGATATTGATAAAAAGGTCGATGAGATCATGAGGCATTTCGATACAGTGAATGCCTTTTTTATTGCCAAAGTGGCAAAACAGGTTAAGAAAATCGGTGAGCTGATCCCGTCTACCATCAATATCCTTACGGTCATGGCTGACATGAATGAGGATATTGCTGAGATCAATCAAAAGCTGGCGGATGCCCTACAGGTCAGTCTCCCGGAGGTATATGGCCTCTATCGTGAAGCGCTGAAGGACACATACACAGATCCACGGTTTGAACGAGCATTAACGCTTACGCCTCTGCCGGAGGATTCAAAACAGTCTTTACAGCACTATACGGAAGCAGTAAGCAGGCAGACCATGGAAACCATGATCAACCTGTCAAATACCACAATCGCCTCAAATGCATACCGGCGCACGGTGGATGAAGCGATCCTGGCAGCAGGCAATGGGCTGACGGATTATAAGGCGGCTACACGGAGAGCGATCCGGACAATCGGATATGGCGGCCTTCAGATGCAGTATCCTTCCGGGTATCACAGGAGACTGGACACGGCAATCCGACAGAACATCATAGACGGCATGAATCAGATAGCGCAAAACGGTTCAATCATGATGGGTGAAGCTCTGGGATTCGACGCTTATGAGCTGTCAGCTCATGCGCGATCAGCTCCGGACCATGAACCGATTCAGGGGCGTGTATTCCTGAAAGCAGAATTTGAAAAGCTGCAGGCGGGTTTACCGTTTCAGGATGTTGATGGGAACCAGTACGAAGGGATCCGCCGTCCTATCGGTGAATGGAACTGTATGCACATCGCAATGAGCTTTTCCACGCAGTATTCAAAACGGCGATACAGTGATGAAACACTGAAAAAGTACGCTGAGGATAATCAAAAGGGCTGCGAGATTGACGGAAAGCATTACACGATTTATGAAGCATCACAGCTTATGCGGAAAATAGAAACGCAGGTGAGGTATGAAAAGGACGCGGCGAATGCCGGTCGTGCTGCCGGGGATATGGACCTGAGAAGGGAATGCCAAAAAAGGATCAATGCCCTGGCGGCAAAATATGAAATGGTGGCGAATGCCGCCGGTCTGACCATGCGGAAAGATCGGATGACAGTTGAAGGGTTCAAAATGGTAAAGGTTTAAGGAGGCAGACATGGAATTCAGAGAAGCATTAGCAGCAATGATGAATGGCAAAAAAGTGAGACTTCCCGGATGGAAAGGTTATTGGGCCTGGGAGAAAAACACGATCATGCTTCACTGTGAGGGCGGGAAGGTGTTGGACATCCGGCAGACGGATGATCCGCTTTTCACTTTTACGAATGTGGCATCAAATGAGTGGGAGGTCGTTCCGGAACCGCTGACAGGTTTAGCGGAAACCATCAAACCGATGCTTTCCGGGGATTACAAAGAACGGTTCAGGGCTGAATACTGGCAGACGGTCATCCGGTTCAAAAAGTTGAAGGCGATGCTCATTAAATGGGATACCGGACGGCTTGATTTCACGCCTACGTGCTGCCGGGGTATTTACAATATCCAGGAAAGGGCGATGGCCGATTACATTGCGACGCTTGAAACCCGCGCACAGATCGAGGGGATTGAGCTGTAAAGGAGGTACAGAAATGCAGGAAAAAGCAAGACGGATAGTAATGGATTACTTCAACAGCCATGTTGACGTGACAGACGGCGTACAGATCACAATGGATGATGTGTATATCGTATGGTTCAGCAAGACGCTTCAGAACTGGAAAGCGCTTGTCAGCACTACTGTCCCGGATAACAAATACTATGAGCTTACATATGATGGAGACAAAAAGAGAACCTACGTCGATGTCTATGTAAAACTGGAAAATGTTACGGTGAATGACTAAAAACGCATAAAAAGTGAGTTTTTAGCCATTTATTCGTAATTTTTCCGCAAATACGGCGATTAAAACACCGGAATACAATTTTTTTTGGTGATAAAGGATCCTGAAGTTTCAGGGTCCTTTTCATATATTACCGGTACGGATCCGGTTATAGAAATTCCGAACTTGCCCCTTCATACGGGCTTAAAACTGTGATATAGCGGCGGGTACAGCCGCAGAAAGAGAGGAAGAGATGACATTACAGGAAGTATTAGGCGAGGAACTGTTTGCACAGGTGGACGCAAAGATCAATGAGGTCAATGCGAATCAGCCGGACAAGACAAAGCACGTCCGTTTTGCGGATTTGTCTGAGGGTGGCTATGTCAGCCGTAGCAAGTACGATGACAAAGTGAATGGGCTTACGCAGCAGGTGACAGACCTGCAGGGGCAGATCACGCAAAGAGACGCGGATCTGGCCGGACTCAATGAACAGCTCACAGCTGCACAGGCAGACGCAGGACAGCTTGCAGAGGCGCAGAAACAGCTTTCCAAATTGCAGTCTAAGTATGACACGGACAGCAAAGCGTGGGCTGCTAAGAACGCGCAGCAGGCGTATGAATACGCTATCAAAAGCAAAGCCAACGAGCTGAAGTTTACCAGCGCATCGGCCAAAAAAGCCTTTATCGAGGATGCCATTGCGCAACAGTTCAAGCAGGACGGCGATACGCTGATGGGCTACACAGACTTTGTGGCGAAGTATCAAGAGACCGATCCGGGTGCTTTTGTCCAGGAAACGCCTCCGGCAGATCCGAAACCGGCGGATCCCACACCGGCTCCGACTATTGTACTTCCGGGAAAGTCTACTCCCGCTCCGAAAAAGATGTCTCTTTCCGAGGCAATGAAACTGAAAAATGCTAACCCGAATGCGGAGATCAACTTCGGTGAATGATCTCTGACCACTACCAGAAAGGAGAACAACTATGCCTGGTATTTTTGATGCAAAACTTTTCAATGCTGAAGTATTCCAGCAGTATGTTGATCGCATTCCGAACCTCAACAGAAATGAGCTGATCCGCTCCCGCGCTATCCGTCCGAGACCCGATCTTGCAGCGGCTATGGCTGACGAAGCGGGCGGCAACTACATCACCACTCCCCTGAAGGGCCTGATCGGCGGGGCTGCTCAGAACTATGACGGCGGTACGAACCTGACCGCGAACGGGACTAAGACCTTCTCTCATTCCCGTGTTGTTGTCGGTCGTGCAAACGCATGGACTGAGAAGGACTTCTCCTATGACATCACCGGCGGTGAGGACTTCCTGGAGAACGTCGCGCAGCAGATCTCTGAATACTGGGAAGAGATTGATCAGGCTACCATCGTGCATGTCCTGAACGGTGTCTTTTCCATGACTGACACTGCGGGCGCTGCTTTTGTGGCTGCTCATACCAATGACGTGACCGCAAAGCAGAACAGCGAAGGTGTGACCGGTGCAATGGATGGCACTACTCTTAACACCACGATGCAGAAGGCTTGTGGTGACAACAAGAGCAAGTTCAGCCTTGCCATCATGCATTCTATGGTTGCTACCAACCTGGAAAACCTGAGACTCCTGGTCTATCTGAAGTACAACGATGCGAACGGTATGCAGAGGGATCTTGCTATCGGCACTCTGAACGGCAGGACCGTCCTTGTGGATGACAATATGCCGGTTATTGAGGTCAATCCGACTTATGCAAAGACCTCTGATCAGGCACTTGTCGAGGGTAAGACCTATTACACCCGTTCTGGATCTTCTCCGAACTATGTGTATACTCCGGTTGAAACTCCGTCCGCTGAAAGCCTCAGCAGCTACTATGAGGTGACAGCTTACGATACCGGATACGTTACTTATGTCCTGGGTGACGGCGCGATTGAGTACACAAACTGTGGTGCGAAGGTTCCGTATGAGACCGATCGTGATCCGGCTAAGAACGGTGGCGAGGATACGCTGTACAGCCGTCAGAGAAAGGCATTTGCCCCGTATGGCATCAGCTTTACGAAGGCTTCCATGGCTTCCCTGTCTCCGACCGATGCAGAGCTGGAAAACGGCGCAAACTGGGAGCTTGTGAACGACAATGCTGCTTCTTCCAAAGAGTACATCAATCACAAGGCAATCCCGATTGCCCGTATCATCTCCCTGGGCTGATCGCTCTGGGATGGCGGGAGGTGCTACACATGAGATATCTGACGTATGAAGAATACCAGAGTTACGGTGGAGACCTCCCGGAGGCGGATTTCACCTTGTTTGAGTTCAGGGCGAGGAAGCGGATTGATTACTGGACGGACTGCCGTGTTCAAAACATGGCATCCGTCCCTGAAGCTGTAAAACTGTGTATGATGCAGGTCATTAAGTTTGATGAGAAGTTTGGAACGGACGCGCAGGCGGATAATCCGGCAGTATCGTCCTTCAATACAGATGGGTATTCGGAAAACTACGGCAGTGCATCAGAACAGGCAGCAGCAGCATCAAAAAGTATGTACTCAGCCGTGAAAAGCCTGCTCTACGGTGAGACCGACGATTACGGTACGCCGTTGCTCTATAGGGGGCTGGATCTATGAGGTTAGCGAATGAGACCATAACCGTATTCAATGCCAAACTGGATACCGCAAACGATAAGGACATTTACATCCCATCCGTGATCGAGGGCGTGTCCTGGTATTGTGAAATAGTGTCAACCGTTGATGAAGGGTTGAAGGCTGCAAACAAATTCATTATCCGGATCCCGGAGGATGCTGATTTCAGAAAGAAATCGTATGCATCTCCGCAGGATTACGCGACTTCAGAGGATGTGAGTGGTCTGTTTACTCTGGCAAACGGTGACATTATCGTTAAGGGCGAAGTAACGAAAACGGGTCTGAAACCAAAGGATCTGCACAGTCGGTATGAAGCGTTCACCATTTTGGGAGTGACTGATAACCGACGTGCGCCAAGGGAGCCACACTGGAAGGTGGTAGGAGCATGATTTCGATTAACGTAAAAAAGGTATACATGCCTGCGGACACAGCGGCTCTGCTGAAAAAGTATAACCTGGAAAAGGGAGGACTCGTACAGCAAACGTTGGATAAAACAGTGATCGACTATATGCTTGCATATACGCCGTGGGAAACCGGTAGTCTTGCAAAAGATCCGTATGCGCATACAAAAATCGGCACGGGCAGAATAGTTTATCGCTCACCATATGCACGTTACCTGTATTACGGAGAGGTTTATGGTCCGAACATTCCGGTATTTGAGGATAACAGCGGAGTACCTACACGGTGGTTCAGTCCTCCGGGGCAGAAGAAACATCCGACCGGACGAAAACTGCAATATTCAAAGGACGCGAATCCTCTTGCAGGATCGTTCTGGTTTGAGCGGATGAAAGCTGACAGACTCCCAGATATTATCGAGGAGGTAAAAAATGTCGCTGGAATTAAATAATGCAGAACAGCTTCGGGCCTGGTTTCGAGGCTGTCCGGCTTTATCCGACGGCAATCGTTTCCGAATGGACTATCTTGCGGAAAATCCGACGGAATACGCGCTGTATGCTGTGCCGTCTCAGATAAATTACCGGGAGAACGTACTGGGTGAGGAAGTACCCGCCGACATCCAGTCGATCAATTATATTTTCGCGAGTAAGGAAAGCTACGGTTCAGACGTAGAACAAAATCTTGCGAATTTGGGATTTTACGATGAAGTAGTTGCATGGGTACTTGAACAGAATACTTTGCGTAATTTCCCGACGATCAATGAGGGAAGGATCAAATCTATTGTGCCTACATTAACTGCTTATCCGATTGAAATAGGCAGTGACGCAGCACGATATCAGATCCAGTTAAGAATAACCTATAGGAGGGTTTAACACTATGGCAAGATTAGACCGTAACAGAGGTATGTTCTTTGGTTCCTGGAAGCCCACCGGCAGCGCTACCCAGGTGTGGGAAGCCATTGGTAAGGACAATGATGACCTTTCCAAAGAGCTGAATCCGGATACTGAATCCAGTAAGAATGTCCTGGGTGAATCCACCTTCAGGCATTCGGGTTATGAACCGGAGATCGACGTGGATCCGTACTACATGGATCCGGACCGTGCCATGTATGCGCATATGCTGGAAGTGGCACTGGAAGAAAAGTACGGCGAGGAAGATCTTCTGGGCGAATTTGCTGAGGCATTCTTTACCACCGTGGATGCGAAAACGCATACTATGAGCGGTTACTGCTATGTGCGTGACGCATGGTTTGTTCCGCAGTCTACCGGTGGAGATACGTCCGGATACGCGATCCCGTACACCATTACACCTGTCGGCCCGATGGTGAAAAAGAATATCTCCTACAATATGGAGACCAACGCTGCCACCATCACTGATATCACATCCGGCTGATCAGCTGGCTGAGACGCGACCGGGAACAGGTTACACACATGACCACGGGCGCACGATATTTGTTTATCATGCGCCCGATTTTTTATGTTTAGGAGGCAATTATGGCTAAAGAACTCAGAGGGATTATTGATGACGGTACGCGGGAAATCCCGCTTATGAACAAGTTCGGAAAATTGATCTGCAATATCTATATCCGTCCGGCTGACCTGTCTATCCTGGACAGATATCAGCAACTTTCGACGGATTTCAAGACTATTGTTGAACCGTTGAAGAACATCGAAATCGGCAGTGACGGCATGGTTTCGTTTGAAGAGGACTGGAAGATCGTAAAAGAGGTGGAAGCCGAGCTGAAGCAGCGCATCAATGCCCTGTTTGATATGGATGAGGCAGATGACATCTTTGCAAAGAGAAATCCCTTCTCCAGTGTTGGCGGTAAGTTCTTCTGTGAAAGCGTGATTGAGGTGATCGGGAATTTGATTGCGGACGCTGTAGAAGAGGAAATGGAGCTGTCCAGACAGAGAACGGAAAAATATCTGGATGATGTCAAGCCGGAGGTAAACGGCGATGATAGGACAGTTACCGCAGACGCTACGGGTATGCAATAAAGAATACGAGATCCGTTCCGATTATCGGAACATCTTAAAAATCATACAGGCATATAACGATAAAGACCTTTCCGACCGGGAAAAGGTCTTTATTTGTCTGAAAAGGATTTATAAGGATCCGGACAGTATGCCAAAAGATGCAGACGTTTATACAGAAGCATTTAAGGCGGCAACGGAATTTATCGAATGTCGTTTGTCGAGCGACAAGCCCAGCCCGAAGGTTGTGAACTGGGAGAAAGATGAACAGCTCATTTTCCCTGCAATCAATAAAGTGGCGGGTACGGAAGTCCGGGCGTTGCCTTATATGCACTGGTGGACGTTTTTAGGGTACTTCCAGGGGATTGACCAAAATGATCTATGGGGAACGGTCCTCATGATCCGGCAGAAAAAGGCTAAGAGAAAGAAACTGGAAAAGTACGAAAAGGAATTTTATGCCGCAAACCGGGATCTGTGCAGCCTTGAAACAGCTGAGGAAAGACTGACACCGGAAGATACGATGAAGGCGATTTATGAGCAGCTTTTAAGGGAAGGAGGTTCAAAGGATGGCGAATAATAATGCTGACGGCACTCTGATTCTGGATACAGAGCTGGATAATTCCGGTTTTGAAAAAGGATCTGCAAAGTTGTTATCAGCTATTGATGGCCTGTCTACGCGGATTGAAAAATTCGGAGCCGCCATGGAAAAGGCATTCAGCAATCCTGAAGCCCTCCTTCACTCAGCGAGTAATGCCGTACAGCAGGCATCAGAGGCAGTCGGAAAAGGGGCTAAGGAAGCTACACAGACGGCGGGGAGTTCCGTCAATTCTTATGACAAAGAACTGGCAAAACTTCAGAAGCAGATAGATCAGACAGAGAAGAGCTTAGAGAACTACCATAAAGAGATTGACCAGATCCATGAGTCCACGGATGCGATGCTGCCAAATGCCGCAACGGATGAACAGGCAGCGACACTCCTTGAAATGGAAGAGCAGGAAATCGCAAAGGTCAATGAGAAGTACGCTGAAAAAACAGCGATGCTTGAACAGCTCAAAGCTAAATACGCAGAAGTAGAAGCCGCCCGGAATGCAGCGGCCAATTCTACAGAGGCCAACCAGGTACAGCAGACATCCCAGGCTGTAGCAGCTTATGACAAAGAGCTGGAAAAACTGGCAAAGAAAATTGAGACAGCAAAAAACGCGCTGAAAGGTTATGAGGAAGAAAAGGCAAAGATAGAGGAATCCACGGATGCCATGCTTCCGAATGCCAAAACAGATGATCAGGCACGGATCCTCATGGAAATTGAGGAGATCGAAATTGATAAGTTGAACCAGAAGTATGCGACTCAGCTTGAAACGCTCAAAAATCTTGAAGCGGAATACGCCCGCGTGAATGAGGCGAGGAACCAGGCAGCTCAGGCGCAGGCTGAGGAAGCAGATGAGGAGGAAGAAACGATCCAGAAAGGATCCCGGCTGTCCGGTGTGCTTGTAATGCTCACACAGGGACTTGGGAACGCTTCCAGAGCGGCTTTATCGTTGGGTAAGAAAGTTGCACAGATTACATTCAATGCGATATCTACAGGCGCGAAAAAGGCTGTATCCAGCCTGAAATCGTTTCAGAAACAGGCGAATAATACAAACTTCAAAGCGAATGCCCTTGTAAAATCCCTTACGAGTCTGAAAAGGCTTTTGATTACTCGTATAAAGCGAATGTTCATATCGTCTGTATTTAATCAGGTGAGGGAAGGATTTCAAAAACTGGCGCAGTACGATTCTGAATTCAATACGCACATGAATTCGATTAAGAACAGCGCTACACAGTTGAGTGGGAACATCGCCGTCGCGTTAGGGAACCTGATTTCTGTAGTTGAACCGGTGATTACAAAGATCCTCAATACGCTGTCAAATGCAGTCAGCTATCTGAATCAGTTCTTTGCACTGCTTCAGGGTAAAACCACATACACATCGGCAAAGATGGGAGCTGACAATTATGCGGACTCCGCTAAAAAAGCAACAAAGGCACAGAAGGAATGGAACAATGAGCTGTACAGTTTTGATGAGCTGAACCGGCAGAACAAAAAGGACGAAACATCAAACGATGATGACAGCTCTAAGACCGGAATTCAGTACGAGACTAAGAACATTGACCTTCCGAAAGGCGTAACAGACTGGATCAACCGGCTGAAAGAAGCCTGGAAAAATGGGGATTGGTATGGGGTTGGAAAGATCATCGCTGAGGGTCTGAACACGGCCATGCAGTACGTGGATGACTGGATCAACAATAAATTCCGTCCCTGGGGCGTGAAATGGGCCGGACGTATCGCACAGATCCTTAACGGGATCGTGGACGGTGTGAATTGGGAGCTTTTGGGTAAAACCGTTGCGGACGGTCTGAATGCGATCCTTGATATCGCAAATACGTTCCTGAAAAATTTCAATTTCCTGAATTTGGGTAAGGGTATCGGCAGGGCGATCAACAGCCTGGTGGATAACATTGACTGGAAACTGCTTGCCGAAACTCTGAAAAACGGCTTCATGGGATTGATTAACCTTGCCTATGGTTTTCTGACAACATTTGACGGGCTGAAGCTGGGAAAGAACATCGGGCAGACAATCAAAGACTGGTTCGATGGAGTTGACTGGAACCGTGTGGGTGAGACATTCGCGCTGAAGTGGAATGCGTTGTTACACATTATTGAGGGAATTGTTACGACACCGGGGATCTGGCAGAGCATCGGAACCGCAATCGGCCAGTTTGTGAGATCGTGGTTCAGTACGATTGATATAAATTCCCTTGCAACAATCCTGATAAGTATTCTAAACGGCGTAACGGCTATGATCCGGTCATTCCTGGATCAGAACCCGTTTCAGGGCGTTGCGTATAAGATCTATACCGCTATCAACCGCGTCATCCATGAAGTAGACTGGGCAGCCCTCGGAAAAGCGGTCAGTGATCTGTTCATGTCGGTGCTGAAGGTCATCCGGCAGGTCGTTGACAATGTGGACTGGAAAGGTGTAGGACAAGCAATCGGTAACTTCCTTGGGAGCATTGACTGGCTGGGGATCTTTACGAACGTGGCGGCAATCGTGTGGGAGGCGTTCACCGGGATTTTGTCCGGGCTTATGAGTACGGATGGCGGAAGAATGTTCCTTGCGCTTGTGGCGGCTATCAAAGGATTGCAGCTTGCCTTTACGCTCACACAGGCAGGATGGAAAGCAGCGGTACAGAGATGGGTGCTTACCGGAGTAAGTCCTTTTGAGTCCATGCCTACATTGATCGGCGGGGTTGGTACGAAGGTGAAAGGAGCTATAACCACTCTGACAGGTTGGTTGACATCTGGCCTGACGAATTTCACGGTCGCGGGAAAAACCTTGCTGACCGGCGCGGCGGCAACTTTCGCCACGGCTGCTTTAGGTGTGACGGATGCCCTGCTTATTGCATACGACGTGAACGCGCTGAAAAACGCGGCAAGCACATATCAGCAGGCGCAGAATGCGCATCAGCATGAGACAGAAGTTGCCCTCAGCAATTTTGAAAAGCTGTACAGAACGAAGGGGCCGGAGATTGCAGCTCAGTGGGCGAAAACCTGTTACAACATCGACACGACGGGCATGAGTCTGGATCAGGCGCAGAAAGCCCTTGTAAAGCAGGTGGATACATACTGGGATGACACACCACAAAATATGTGGGACGGCTTCAAACAGGGCTGGAACACATACTTCGGCGCGGATGGCAAAGGTCTGTTAAGCCTGCTCGGTGATGCCTTCACGGGCGCGATTGGCGGGATCAAGAGCCTTCTGGGTATTCATTCCCCGTCCACGGTGTTTGAAGGTATCGGTCAAAACCTGGTATCCGGATTGCTGAACGGTATCAAGAATGCGTGGTCAGGTATCACGTCCTTCTTTACCACAGGATTTACAAACCTGAAAACCACGTTTTCAACTGCATGGAGCAATATAAAGACAACCGCCGGATCCGCATGGGACGGCATAAAAACCACAATCTCAGGAAAGTGGAGCAACATCACAACAGCAGTTTCGACTGGCTGGAATAATCTGAAAACGTCGCTTGGAAATGTGAAATGGGACAGCATCGGCAGCAACATGGTCAGCAAGATCCAAAGCGGCGTGACTTCCGTATGGAGCAGGTTTTCAAGCGCATTGGTCCAGGGATGGACGAATATCCGCACGTCCTTCGGAAATATCCAGTGGAACAATATAGGCCATAACCTTGTTGCTGGTCTGTCAAACGGTATCAACGGCGCATGGAGCAGCCTGACCACGCTTGTTTCCAACTGTGCGAATAACCTTGTATCCAGAATCAAAAGCGCCTTCGGGATCGCCTCTCCGT
>Ga0256405_10002118_pt1 | contig 48130 bp, 49 predicted proteins | sample RumenRJG_02DNA_FD_189096 | JGI IMG/M metagenome (GOLD analysis project Ga0256405, IMG submission 189096) | Bovine rumen microbial communities from Lethbridge, Alberta, Canada - RJG_02 | ecosystem: Host-associated > Mammals > Digestive system > Stomach > Rumen | place: Canada: Alberta...
AATAAGATTAATTGTTATACACTTTAAGTATATGAAAAACAATCAATTTTAGTAATATTTATGCGACAACTACCTTGACAATTACCGATCTGCGACAATTGGGGGGTATTAATGATGGCTTTTGCCATTGGACAAAGTACCCTACTTGTGCTTATCATAATGGTCATAATGCCATTGTTCCTCGACCTGCCATACTATGTTGAAAGTGAAATGGTGAATAAATACATTGACAGATATAATAAGCAAGATAAGCGAGCAACCATCCTTTCAGTAATGAATATGGGTGGTAACATATTAGAAGTGATATTTTTGCTTGCTTCGGCATGTATTGCAAATATAGGTATTTCAGTATGTTTTATCGTATCAGCTGTTTTGATAATAATCTTATCTGCTATTGTTTTTCTGCTTTCACGGTCGTTCTACCAGGATGAATCAGAAAATAGCTAAGTAATGATACGCATAATGGCACGCGTCTTAGTCAACTGATTAATCTGGCTAAGGCGCGTTTATTACGTATGCAACGCATTAATGAATATCTGCCGCATGGTCGAAGAGGTAATCTGTCCAGAGGTAATAGTAATCGCTGCCAAGGTGAAGTCCGTCAGCGGAGAAGCCGCTCGTGAGATACCCCTCACTGTCCGCTACGGTTCCCGCTATATCGAGATAGATCATCTGCCTGCCATCGCAGAGACCCTCAAGGACAGCGTTCCTCTGATTTATCCTGTCCTGGCTGAACTTGCCGGGATCCGATGCTTCCATATTTTTGGTAACGCCTATAATTGACTCTATATATATCACAGCATCCGGCTGGTAGGAGCGGATCTTAGCAAGAGCCGACGTGTATTCATCAAGAAATGACTGGAGCGTACCGTAACCGAGGTCATTTACACCGAGCATAATATAAATCTTTTTGTAGGTTTTTCCCTGAGTCAGGGTCTGGGTAAGTGTCATCCCCGTCTCCTCGTCAAGAGCAGGGTAGTCGAATAAGGCATTAGTGCTGATTCCCGTCTTGCAGAAGAAATCAGCGTTGTTAAGATTTCCATAGGCTCTTAGGCCCACAGTCCTGCTGTCTCCCACAAAAAGAGCATCATCAAAGTAGCTCTGGTTTACCTCACCAAGAGTATATGGTTCTATGCCTGTTCCGCTTACGTTAATTACAGTATTAACATTCTGTGAAATATTGCCGGTGCCCGCTGTGCCGTTGCCATTGTCAGTGTTATCAGCTCCACTTGCGGTTGAAGTTTTTCCTTCATCAGTAGTAGTTGCTGACGTTTGTCCTGCGGCGGGCAGTCTGTAGTTGCCGTTTATTTCCGCTGTTTCTTTCTTCATAAAATATAGACAGGCTAAGGCAATGATAATCGCGACTTCTATTAGAACCACGACTAACATTATCAGCCTCTTCTTTTTGTTACTATCCATAGATCAAGTCCTCCAAGGTGCATTCTATGATAGTATACACCAAAAGCAGGAAACAATCAATCGGAAGATGAAAAAGGACAGAGCACTAATGCTCTATCCTTATAATTCAGCTTATATTATCAGCCGACATCTTATATACTGTCAACTTTCACCGTTTTTTTACCCAGTCCTCCATTAACTTTTGTAAGCTTTTAGCCCTCCTGGTTAATAGCGCCACTGAAGGTTCTGTAATGTCTGAATACTCGTTAACCTTGTCTGTAAGTAATGACAGCCAGTTTCTTTTAATTGAAAGAAGTAAATCTGCATTATCTATTTCAGGTGTGGTTTCCCTGTAATGTTTGCCTTCATTAAGCATTGATTTAAGTGTGTGATAAGAGCCAAACGTATCACCTACTCCATTGCCTATAGAATCCTGATATTCCATAAAGGCAAATATTTCAATTTGAGTTGCGTCAGAAGGATCGACTTTATTGATATCAACTACATAATTTCCCTCTTGTCCCTTAACCTCGGAATGAACTAATACCTTATGACAATCAGGAGTTGAGTCTGTAATAATCGAGGCTGCCATACCTCTTGTATCACTTTCATTTTCTTGTGGTACCATTGTAAAACCCAGAACTTTCTACACTTCTTGTCGAATCGTCTTTATCTCCTTCTAAGCGTAAATACTGCCATGCTCAAGAAGCTTTTTAGCTTTGTTGTAATCAGCAGGCTTGATTCCAACTACTCTACAAGCCATTTCAAGATTACCGTCATAGAATTCCATAGCGGATTCTACTGAGTTAATAAGCTGTTCTGCTTTACCTGTTTCCATACCGACTGATAATCCGGAGTTGTATTTATCTCTGCCGTAGCTTTCAGTTATTTTATCCTGATTAAACAATGTCGTCATAATTGTAAGCACCTCGCTTTCTCTACCTGTGAGATATTCTCGGAGAATATCTTTAGCGATAAATCCCAGGTCGTTATAGATGTCGTCAGTTAGTACATTTGCGATTGTAACAGTCTTTAACTCATCCGCGGCGATATCTTCGCCTGGGTGAAGTGACATATACAGTTCTCGCTGATATTTTGGGTCAGCGAAAAGATTCGTAAATACGGAATCTTTGATGGTTATTTTAGGTCTTTTATCCAATGTGTCTCTCCTTAAGTATTCTAAGATTATTATACAGGAAAAGAGGAAATTCGTCAAGTGAAGAAAATAGTGTTAACACTAACCGCTTACATGTATACCAGGGTATCAACTACTGCCTCGAGATAGTACTATACCAAAACAAAAAATACCGGGTCCTTAATGGCTCCGGCAATAGAAAAGCATCAAGATAAAACATATATTTAGCATCTAATTTCAGCTAGTCATCTTAGAAAAGTTAATCGTCATCAAATGTGATAGGTTCAACCCACATTACCGTTTTCACTAACTTTAATAGTAACATCAAAGTCTGACTTAGTACCTACGAAATATGTGCAGGTAAATGAAAACTTCACATATGCATATTTATTAAATATAAATCCATATCTTCCAGTCCCTGAAGTCGTCTCTCTGTTTGAAACAGTCATATTTGATGGAACACCCGTAACCATTCCCGCAGGGTTCGTTACGCTCACATCTCCATTGCACCATTTAAAATAACCCGAGACAGAGTACGTCATTGTTTTTACTCTTCCGCTATCTTTAGGGTTCCAATCATAGGTTTTTTCATTTTTATACCAGCCACTGCCGCTTGGAGCCCTCAATATACTTTTAGAGCTCTGCAAACTATATTCTCTATCCGGGTAGAAATATATCTTTATTATACATTTTATATCCGTATACAGACCATACTATGGAAAATAGCATACAAACAGCAAGCGCTACAACTGAATCCTTAACAAATATCCATGGATGTATATATTCGGTTGAAGTAACACTGCCTGGTATTCTGCTTATATCATATACAGAGACTAGCAATATCAGTCCTTGCAGAAAAGCGCACATCATACCGACTTGTTTACCATGAAAGTATGCTGATTATGCTTGATGCTTTCTATTAGCTTTAGCATATCACATTTTACATAGCAAGTCAATGTCTAATGTAAATTTCTTGTATATTTGCGTTACAGTAGCCACGTCATATAGACCGGCAAAAATCTGATTCCATTTTCCTCCTTATAGTCTTCCGTATAAAGCACATATGGCGTATCTAGCTGATCCTTATATTTTTTCATAAATTTGTTAAGTGAGACATACGTATTTCTCTTGCCTGACTTTACTTCTATTGGTGATACATTGTGTCCGCTAGTAATTTTGCTTTTGGCAATAAGAAAATCAATCTCCATTCTACTTTCACTGTCTTCCTTAGAAGAATTAGAATAAAAATACAGTTTATGTCCGGATGCTGTAAGCATTTGCGCCACAACATTTTCAAAGATCATCCCCTCGTTAACCTCTAATTTACCAAACAGTAGTTTTTTATACAGTTCTTCGGATACAATCCCATTCTCATCAAAAGCGTGGCTGATTAGCAATCCCGTGTCAGCCATATACATTTTCAGAGTGGTCCTGTCACGATTCAACTTTATTCCCAGGCTTGGTTCTGTAGAATTGTAGCATACATTGCAAATCATTGCGTCTTCAAGCCAGAGAAATGAACTTTCATAGTCCCTGAATTTTGCACCTTTTCCAAGTGACGAGAGAACAAATTTCTTCTCGTGCTTTGAAAGCTGTTCCGGTATTTCATCAAATATAGACTCCACCTTTCTTTCATAGCCTTTTGCGTGCTTGACCATATCCTCACGGTATAAATTCAGTATGTCGCGCTTTATTTCATCTACCGATTCAAAGTCTTTTGACTGCGTATACTCATATACAGCCTGTGGCATGCCTCCGGTAATGACATATTGACGGAAAAGAGTCATTGCTTTTCTGTGAAGAATCTGGCCCATAGGCTTTTTCTTTTCGAAGTTTACTTTTATTATTTGGGCAAGTGGTTCCTCGTCCATAGCCCAAAGGTACTCTTCGAAATCCATAGGGTACATTTTTAAATGTCGCTCTTCAGAAGGGATCACTATATCACTAACATTTTCCTTTATGGATACCAGCGACCCTGTTTCGATATAATGGTATCTTCCATCCGCAACCAGAAACTTGATGGCGGCTCTGGCGCGTGGAAAAAGCTGCACTTCATCGAGGATTATGAGTGATTCACCTTCATACAGCTTCACACCATATAAGGCCTGTAAATACATAAAAAATGAATCTAAATCCTCAAGACTGTTCTCGAACAGATCCTTCACTTCCTGTCCTGCCCTGTTAAAGTCAATGATAATATACGACTTATAATATTGCCTGGCAAACTCTTCCGCTATATAGCTTTTACCGACACGTCTCGCGCCGTCTATCAATAAAGCAGTTTTCCCTGCTGATTTTTCTCTCCAACGTACCAGTTGCTCTGTTATTCTACGTCTCATATCTTCCCTCCGTAAGCCCCAAGCATGGTATTTCTCATCTTTAGAGACTATTTATTCATAGATTAATCATATAATAGCACCTTTTCGAGGTTTACGCAAGCAATATTTTACACCTTTTCGAGGTTTGCCCTAACAAGTTTTTACACCTTTTCGAGGTTTGGGTCACTCCTATATTACATTTTTTCAAGGGACTTTTAACGGGATGTTTACACTTTTTTCAAGGACCTTTTCCGGACATAGCAAAAGCCCCAAACAATCAGATTAAATCACATCTGATGTTTGGGGCTATTTCTCTTCTGTAGAATCACTCATCTATGCTGGTGGTCCGTACCTCCAATTCTCGATTATCGTTGCCCTTTTATATAAGGCTCTATAGTAATGTAGGTCTTTATCTAGTACTTTGGACTGTCCTCCATTTTCGTAATTTTTCATACGCTCTGTGACCCGTATGATGTTTCAGTCTATACAAATGTGGAACTTACTCTTTCCTTCGGACCGTACCTCGTTTCTTAAAATTTCGGTTTATATTAAAACCATTCATTCTGAATTGTGGTAGTACCTCTTCTCAAGCTCCTGCTCTCAACCTCAGCTAACACTCTGACCACCTTCAGGCACCGCCCTCCGGACTGCTAACCGTTCATCTATGATTAATCCCGCAGGTATTACTTTTTCAAAGAGCTCATATAGACATTATTCAATTGTAGTTTGGTTAAGGGAAATCTTCCTAAGATGACGCTGCATCGGATCAAATGATATCTGGCTCATCCAACCTTCCGGATGATTTGCTCCTTCAGGTGCATCAGCGGAGCTTTTCTCATCATACTCATGATTCCGCTGACCGGATTCTTATCACTTACGACCTTTCAGCATCTCCGAAGAATTCTCTTCATCTGTACATCCCATCGGAAACACCGCCTTTCTTTGTGGTTCTATATGTGAGCACTCATCACAATGTATTCTCTCCTTTTCTTTGTGGGTACTCGTTTGTTTGTTGTTGTCTATATATTACCACGTTCTAATCGATTTGTCAACACTATTTTTGAATTTTTTTGATGTTTTTTGTAAATACTTTGTCGCAGTTGAGTATATTGTTGCAATTGTTTGACATTTTCGTTGTTTTCTACACAATAAAGGCAGGGGTACAAACTACCCTGCCTTTATTACCATATGCAACTCAAGCTGCCTTATTATAATCCGCAATGATTACCTCATTCGAAACATCCGTAATTTCATCAAGAAATTTCTCAATTTTTTCCATTACAGATACATTAAAATATATCTCGCCACAAAAATCGCATTTCTCGCACGGAACATTCTCAATAATTATATAGTGTCCATTCAGTTTGCAAAAATACTGTGTTGTATCTGCTCTCAGTTCATCTTTTCCGCAATGAAAACATTTCATATTTATCCCTTCTTTCTTATTCTTGTCCTTAAATCGTCCTCAAACACTATCTTATCCTTATTGGGCTCGTACGCCGTAATTATCTCCGAGCCTTCTCCATTGTCGCTCATACATATATGAATAACTCTGCCGTGATCATCTCTTCCCAATACCAAGCAGCTTGGGAAAGGAAAATCATCCGGATACTGCTCAATTATCTCGCCATTAAGGACAGCCATGCGTATATCTTTATTAGAGATACCTCTCTCATGGCATCTTTCGAGACAATGTAGTGTAATTCTTACTTTCTCCTTCGCAGTACTCTTTTAGCCTTTCTAATGTGATCATCTATTTTTCATTCCTCTCAAACCATCATTGTATTAACTTCTTAAAGGCATCGCCTCTTTCCTCGAAGTTCTTGAAAATGCCGTAGCTTGCGGCAGCGGGTGAGAGGACGAGGGCTCCGCCGTCGTCGGTAACCTTCTTTCCGTACTCGACTGCGTCAGAGAGGTGATCCACAAGGACAGCCCTGCCGGAATCAATCAGTTCAGGCGCGCTCTTCTTCATTTCACCAAAAATTCGCTTTCCGGTCGCTTCCATGAGTACAATATGCTCCACGTAAGAGCCCTTCAGGTAGTCTATAAGCTTGCTGTAGTCAATGCCACGATCCATGCCGCCTATGAGAACGGTCTCCACATTTTTCACGGTGTTCAGTGCCTCTATACAGGTCTCCGGTATGGTTGAAATGGAATCGTCATAATACCTTATTCCGTTAAATGTTCCACAGTACTCTAAGCGATGTGGGAGCGGCTTGTAGGACCTGAGCGCCGCCTTAATTGTCTCGGTTGAAATACCCAGATCCTCAGCTACAGTCGCCGCGACAGTCATATCAAAGAGGTTGTGGCGGCCCTTGAGCGGCACATCATTTTCACTTATATGAATGAGATCATCATAATAAATCTCAGTAATCCCAGACCTGCAGGTGCCGGGCTCAGGATAGACCTCTTCCCCGCAATAGAGGAAATCTCCCTCGTCCTGGTTTCTGTAAATATTTTCCTTCGCAGCCTTATATTTCTCAAAGGTGCCATAGTGATCGAGGTGCTCAGGATAGAGGTTGAGGTATACAGCCCTGTGTGGAGAGAAGTGGTTATATTCAAGCTGGTGGCAGGACATCTCAAAGACGATAAATGAGTCCGGCTCTATCTCGGTCACCCGCTCAAATGGAGGAATTCCTATATTGCCAAGGAGGACCGTCTTCTTACCGGCCTCCTTTAAAATATGGTAGATAAGAGTCGTGGTCGTGCTCTTCCCCTTTGTTCCTGTTATACCTATGGTATGGTGACCGTAGGCTTCAAGGAAAAGCTCCGCCTCGGAAGTAATAATTCTTCCATTTTTAGTAAGCTCGTTATAGTCTCCTTCAAGGACGACTCCCGGACTCTTAATCACAAAGTCACTTTCCCCTATCGCCTTCTGGTAGTCTTCTCCACATTTAAGTTTTACGTCATCCGATACCTCCGACGGCGCTATCTCTCTCTTGTCAGCAATGGTAATGCTCGCGGCGTTCCCTGCCGCCCTTACTGCCTCAAGACTGGCCCTGCCCTCGCGGCCGAAGCCTAGCAGCAGCACATTTTTACCGGCTATTTTCTCGCTTAATTCTCTTATAAGCTCTGTATGTAAAAGTTCCATAATCCACCTCGCAAAATTAGTTCAGAATTCCTATTTCCGCATGCCTTAATTGTAGCACAGGAAAATATTTTAGGCAACTGTTGAGTCTGCCACCATGTAAAAAAATCACTTGCACTTTGTCCGGATTTATGATAAACTGTAAGTTGCCTGTCTTTTTGCCGACAGGTGGGTAATGAATTGCAGCACGTTGTTTTATTTAGAAGGGTATGGTTATGACTACTGATATCGATGAATCACTTGAAAATGATGACATTGAAGATGAAGAATTTGAAGTATTAGAAGAAAATGACGAGGAATCAAAGCCTAAAAAGTCTAGGAAGAAGCTTACAACCGCAGAGGAGCTTCAGAAGTCAAAGGACGAATTCACCGAGAAGCTAAACGGTCTCGTAGAATTCGCCCATAAGTGTAAGGACGTTATCGAAACCGATAAGGTAAATGAGTACTTCGCCGACAGCAACCTTACAGCGGCCCAGGTTGAGAAGATTTATGACTACCTCGAGTCTAAGGGCGTCACGGTCATGAATATGAGTGAGCTTGACGATGAGATGGGCGATATAGACGACATTCTCCCTGAGACCGATGACGATATAGATATTGACGCGGAGTTAAATGAGGAAATGAACTCTAACCTCATGAGCGATGATCCCGTTAAAATCTACCTTAAGGAAATAGGCAGTTATCCACTTCTTTCAATCGATGAAGAAATAGAACTCGCAAAGCGTATACAGGCTGGCGATACGGTTGCGAAGGAGCGTCTCACGGAATCTAACCTGAGACTTGTTGTAAGTATAGCCAAGCGTTATGTCGGACGTGGTCTTTCATTCCTTGACCTTATACAGGAAGGAAACCTCGGTCTCATCAAGGCAGTTGATAAGTTTGACTATTCTAAGGGATATAAATTTTCCACATACGCAACCTGGTGGATTCGCCAGGCTATAACCCGTTCCATAGCGGACCAGAGCCGCACGATAAGGATTCCGGTGCATATGTCGGAGGTGATCAATAAGACCTACAGGGTTTCTAGGAACCTGCTTCAGGAATTAGGCCGCGAGCCGACCGATGAAGAGATCGCGAAGGAAATGAAGATGCCTGTCGAGAAGGTTCGCGAGATACTTAAGGTATCTGCTGATCCTATAAGCCTTGACACTCCTATAGGTGAAGAGGATGACAGCCACCTGGGAGACTTCATAAAGGACGAAACCATCATAGGACCTGAGGAGGCTGCTTCTTACACTATGCTTCAGGACCAGATTGGGAAGCTTCTCGATACGCTTTCTGACAGAGAAAAAAGAGTTCTCATTCTCCGCTTTGGATTAAAGGACGGTCGTTCGAGAACTCTTGAAGAGGTCGGAAGTGAGTTTGGGGTCACAAGGGAGCGTATCCGCCAGATAGAGGCGAAGGCCTTAAGGAAGCTCCGCCACCCAAGCCGCGCCCGCATGCTTAAAGGCTTTGATTTTTAACTCTATCCATCAGCTTCCCGTCGTAGTAGTACTTTCTTTCGAATTTTATATTTAGCGCCTTCTCGTACTTACGTATGAGAGGGAGCTCTTTTTTTGTGATGATTGAGAGATTCCTGCCCACATTACCGGCACGCCCTGTCCTTCCTGCCCTGTGAAGGTAGAAGGTCGGCTCCTCCGGCATAGACACATGAAAAACCGTATCCACATTATCAAACTGAAGGCCCCTCGCGGCAAGGTCTGTAGCGATAAGGTACTTAACCTTACCCTCAGAGAACTCCTTCATGGCTTCCTTACGTTCCTCCTTTGTCCGTTTCCCGCCTATATAGGCCACATCATAGTGGTGGAATCTTAACTTCTCATAGGCTATAAGGCCATCCGGACCATTTACAAAAATAAGGGCCTTCTTAGTCCTGGTCGCTCCGGTCACGCCGCGCAGCACCTCGATTTTATCCCGCTTTTCGCACACCACATACCAGTGCTTTACATTCTCAGGAATTTCGCGTCCCTCGTTAGTCTTTATAACCTCAGCATGGTCGGTCCATGCTTCACAGGCAGAAACCGCCGGTCCCGTAAGGGTTGCCGTAAAGAGAAGGAGCTGCCTGTCACGCATAAAGCAGCGGATGACTTCATTTGTCATGTATATATTGTCTTCATCAAAGAGCCTGTCACCCTCATCAAGAACGACGCTCTTTATCAGGTGGGCGGCTATTTTCCGCTTTTTAATCAGTTCATGAATTCTGGTGGCGGTTCCGATAATTATCTCAGGCTTCTCCTTTAGCTTCTCCATCTGCCTGCCAATTCCGGCGTCTCCGACTATTACCGCGTTTCTGAGCGGAATATTCATGGCTGCCGCTATCTGATTAGCGGTTCTTGAAACCTGTAAGGCCAGTTCATGAGTCGGCACCAGAACAAGAATCTTATTTTCCTTACGGACTTCTCTATATCGCTCAAAAAGCGGCGCAAGATACGCCGCGGTTTTGCCGGAGCCCGTAGGCGCCTGGACAAAAAGATCCTTTCCATCAAGGATTTTATCAAATACTGCCTTCTGGACCTCAGTAGAACGTCTGAAGCCCAGCTTCGTCATGTATGAATCGCTGTCAATCTCCCGCAAACCATACTCCCTTCATATCAAGCTTGATAACTCTGTAAGCGCTTTCACCTTCAGCTAGCGTAAACTTCGCAAGGCGGTTGAGCTGCGCGTTATACTCTGAAAATACATTGTTATTGTCTGAGGTTATGAGAACATAATTATCCTTATTTTCCTCAGCGCTGCCGTTCGTTCCCGAATAATTCACCGGCAGGCTCATCACGAGCGAGTACTTCTTATTATCCTCGTCAACCATGTATTTATAGAAATAAGACTTCTCATTTCCATTTTTCGTGTAGTTGTTGTTGAACATGTTGAGATAATATTTAGTGCTGCTGCCCTGGACATACTGGTCAAAGCGGACATCATTCTGACCGGCCGCGGCAAGGAAATTTCCATCCATTTCGTAGACCTTGTCACCCTGCTTTGTTCCGGCATATCTGGTGGAAGGCCCCAGGATATACCTCATGGTCGGCTTTGTCTTAACGTTGTCTATCCTGATTATGGAAGACAATTTTCCGGCCGAAACTATGATATCCGTATCATTTACAAAGCATACACTGTTAAGGCCAAGCCAGTCGGCAGGCTTCTTCTTCGTGCCGGTTTTGACGTTCTTCTTGTAATAATCGCTCATGAGGTCACGCATATCAACAAGAACCTCAGTCGAACGGTCAAATAGGTCAACTCCGGTTATGATGTCATTCTTGGTCTTCCCGCCCTTGTAGCTTCCTATGCCAACCACAAGCTGGGCCGTTGCTGACAGGTCGAAATCACCGCTCGATGTAAGATCATCACCCAAATTGTAGAGATCGGTCATTTTTCCAAGGTGGTTTACCGCAACGTAATATTTTCCATTTATAGGATAAAACAGCTTATCATCAAAGGTCCGCACATTTACGTCTTCGGCCTTAAGAGACGCGAGCAGAGGAATATCAGCCCTCACAACTCCCGAATTGTCATAGAATAGGATGTGCTTGTTGTCATCGTTATGAAGGACACAGTAAAGACCGTCCGAAAGCTGCCCTATAGGCCTGTCATAGACTGATTCAAGCATCCTTTTTGAAATGGTCTTGTCAGCCGGAAGTGTCACCCTGTATCCAGCCTTTGCTATCTGAGTACCGGTCTCATCAAAGAGTCTCACCGTAACATAATTCTTCCTGCCAGGCACAAGGCCTATTATCTGCCCCTCGTGCTCGGTCAGGGCCATATTTGTAGGATTAGAGTAAAGCTCTCCTGTAAAATCTCTGGCGAAGGTATCCCTGTCACCTGCGGCAACCGAAGACCCGCTCGCAACCGCAGTACCCGATACAGCCGCTCCGCTTGATACAGCGGTTCCGTCATTCCCGGTAGCGGAAAGGCTTACTGTATACTCTACCGTTCCCTTATAGTCGTGCTTAAAGTAAATATATAGCCCCGTTTTATTGGTTCCGTAAGCGTTCACAACGAGAAGAGGCGAGTCTATCGTATAATTGCCCTTGCTCTTCCAGTTAGCCAAAATCTTATCAACCGCGCTCTGGTACTTGTTTGTGTAAATATAAGCGCTTTTCTTGTTGAGGCTCTTAAGCACCCTCTTATACATCTTATCTGACGAAATAACCGAGGGAGTAGTGAACTCAACCGCGTCAGGCACTGTTGTCGCCTTGGCAGTCTCATCCTGCTTAGTCTTATTCGTAAGATACCCGGCCCCCGCTATGAGCAGAAGCATAAGTATGGAAAATACAACCGCGAACCTTAGCGCACGTTTCATGTTCCACCTCTGATTTCTATTTATCTCAATAATTTCGCCATATTTGCGTCTTCAGCGAAATCCGCCGTACTGTATAATACAAGTATATCAGAAATCCCGTTTTCTTCAATATATTTTTTTAAACTCTTATTAAAATATCGAAGGTCAACCATAATAATCCGTCCATAGTCCGACAAGGCAAATGGGGCAAGAGAATGGGCGTAGCTGTCCTTGATTATAAGAAGCTTCCCTTCCTTCCCCGAGCCTGTATCAATATCCGTAATACCATGATTGCCACCGAAAAAGACCGAATACTTATCCTTCACGGAAAGCTTTGTCTCATCGTAAATGCCCGTATAAACCTTATCCTCCTTGCCGTCCCAGGTCATTTTCGCGCTATCGGTAAGCTTATTATGATAAATATTTATCGTGTCAGCCGTCACGCCTCCGGCAAGGGCCGTGTTGACCTTCGAATCATAGGTGCCATAAAAATCCGGAACCTCCTCATCTGTAAAGTCCGTTAGCTTAACCGCCGAAGCGTCCAGATGCTTCCGCCAGGCCTCGTATACATAGTAGGCGCCGAGTGTCGTATAGTGGTGGTCCGTCCTGTAATAGATGTACTCATCCTTGTGGGCATTTAAGGCAGAGGAGGCGTCTATAAAATACTCGCTTCCGACCGCCGTCTCCGCATTTTTAATAAACTCTCTCTGGTCGTATGGCACAGCAAGTGTCGGCAGCTTGTCCTTGAGAATCTCACTTGACGAAGGTACCATAACTACACTGAAGTGGTCACCACCGAATTTCTCGCTGTATTCCCTTGAAAATGCTCCGAGCGCCTTAATATTCCCCTCCGCCTTTTCATTCTCAAAAAGTGAGGCGTCATATTTACCGATGAGGTAACCTTCCTTTCCGAAATATACACCATTCTCATCGAGGCTTCCCCGTCCGGTCTCCGCAAGGGTCTTCACCGCCGTAAAGCCGTCCCGTCCCGGAATCTGGTCGGTTATATAGCTCTCGTAGTCCTTCATAAATGAGCCGTCCGCAACCTTAGCGAAAGTAAATTTCGGTTTCGCGGCTAAGAACCTGTTCTCCCTCTCGGAAAATTCAGAAGGCTTATGGACTACGCAGGCGATAAAGGTCACCGCAAGAGCTCCCGCAAAAATTCCTATTTTAACTTTATCAAATGTACTTGTCTTCATATCCTAGAACCTGAAATACAAAAATGGGTTATATGTGCTCGCTACAAGGTATGAGAAGGAAAGGACAAAGGTCGCCGCCAGGAAAGCGATATAAATTATCGACGCGGCGATTTTTTTCTTTCCACTCACATTTTTATTTCCTCGGGTAACAATTCTCATCCTGCTTCTTGCGAGAAGCCTTATACCTATCTTAGCAGGCAAGTTCGTGCTTCCAATAACTAACAGCATAAGGAGGACGAAATTCGTAGCGATAAGGTAGGCTGTCTCGGCATTTGCGAAAGGCACACCGGCACCGAACATCATACCGAGGTATTTAAATCCATCACCAAAGTCATCAAACGAGAAGAGGACCCATCCGATTATTACAATAAACATGGTGTAGACATGCCTTAGCCACCCGGGGCACCTCCTCAGGGCCTTCAGCATGAACATCTTCTCAAAAATAAGAATCACACCGTAGTAAAGTCCCCACGCCACAAAGTTCCATGCCGCTCCATGCCAGAAGCCTGTGAGGAGCCAGACTATCATGATATTGCGAAGCTGCCTCGCAAGTCCCCTCCTGTTCCCGCCGAGCGGAATATAAACGTACTCCTTGAACCAGGTAGAGAGCGAGATATGCCACCGCCTCCAGAAGTCCGTAATCGAGTCAGCCATGTAGGGGTACTTGAAGTTCTCATCAAAATGGAAACCGAACATTCTGCCCATGCCTATAGCCATATCGGAGTATCCCGAAAAATCAAAATATATCTGGAAGGTATAGGCTATAATACCAAGCCAGGCCGTAAGGGCGCTCATCTCACCGTGAGTAAGCGCTTTCACGGTATCAAATATCAGCCCCGCGTTATTCGCAAGAAGCACCTTCTTGCCGAGCCCCAGTATGAACCTGTCTATACCGTTCGCGAAATCCGTAACATTTTCCTCACGGTCACGCATCTCATCGGCGACAGTCTTATAGCGGACAATAGGTCCCGCAATCAGCTGAGGAAAGAGGGTTACGTAGGTTCCGAAAACGAGAATATTCTTCTCAGCCGCAACGTCTCCACGATACACATCAATTACGTAAGAGAGACTCTGGAAGGTGTAAAACGAAATACCTATAGGAAGCGCCAGCTTAAGTAATGCTATATCGGTCTTTCCTATGGCATTGACCGTCCCTATCGCGAAATCAGCGTACTTAAAGAATCCAAGCAGGGCAAGATTTACAATAACAGCCACTATAAGGGCAGTCCTTGACGCCCTGTCGTTTCCCGCCCGCTTATACCTGTCTACAATCAGGGCCGCGAAGTAATCTATCGCGATCGTAAAGAGCATAAGGAAGAGGTATTTCGGCTCTCCCCATGCGTAAAAAATGAGACTCGCTATAAATAAAACAAGGTTCCTTCCCTTCTTAGGTACCGCGAAATATATCGCGAGCACTAACGGAAAGAACCTTGTCAAAAACAATATACTTGAAAAAACCATTAAACCTGCCAGAGTTATACTCTGCTCCCTCCTGTTAGTCTAAAATATTGTAACACAAAAGGAAGCAAAAATCCATACTTAGCGCAGACTTTCATATCCATATGCGTTCACAAGCGCGTCAAGCTTCTGGCCCGCCTTGCACATAGGGCATTCTGTATAGTCATATGACTCGTAATCCGGTAAATCCTTCTTGGAAAATACCGCATGAACAGGCACGCCGTCTATCACATCATTTTCCCCGAAAATGGCCGATACGCCGGTAAGCTTGCCGTTATAATACTTCACACACTCAAGCGCGCGGTTGAGGGTTTTGCCGGTCGTAACCATAGCCATAAGGATCATAACGTTTTTACCGGAAATTTCCGGGACAAGATTATCCCTGAAAATGAGCTGGCTGTTGTTATTGAACTCAGGTGTAACGACATATATGGTCTTATGAGCATTCGTTGAAAGGAAGCCGGAATTTGTCAGCTCCTCTGAAAGAAACGCCCCGATAACCTCCGTGCCTTCCATGCAGACAATTGTATCTACTACCGTGTCATAGAGATACATTCCCGCTAGTACCTTCGCGACCTCATGTGCCTCGCTGGCCCTGGTGCGGAGCGTGGTTGAATCAATATAATAGTTGATATGCGCGTGATTCGTCGCGAAATGCCCCTTAATAACCTTCAACGGTACATCCGTTCCAACTGTGTGAATCTTAGTATAGTTTGCCATAATACCCTCCCTTAAGGATAAATCCCAATCTGCCTAAGTTTACGCAGATTAATCCATCTGTTCCTTTGAGTATAGCACACATTGGAAAATGTTGCAATAAATGATATAAAAAAAGGGAAGCACATTACGTGCCTCCCTATACCATCAAATGGTCAGGTCTTTATCGTGTGTCTCGTTCTTCTTCTTGCAGATCTCAACGAACCTATCAAGAGCTACGTCATGAAGCTGCTGCTTCTCGCCTCTGATAGTGATTGATACAGTATTTGTCTCAGCTTCCTTATCGCCGACAACGATGATATACGGATCCTTGTACTTCTTGAAGGTCTTGATCTTGGTATTCATGTTCTGGTCGGCGTAGTCGCTCTCAACACGGATACCCGCATCAAGGAGGGCGTTCTCAACCTTCTTAGCGTACTCATTGTGCTCGGTACGGATAGGCACGATAGCTACCTGGTAAGGTGAAAGCCAGAATGGGAAGGCTCCCTTGTAGTTCTCTATGAGGATACCCATGAATCTCTCGATAGAGCCGAATATAGCTCTGTGGATAACTACAGGCTGCTTTAATTCGCCATTGTTGTCCTGATATGTGAGACCGAAGTTGTGAGGGAGCTGGAAATCAAGCTGGATGGTTCCGCACTGCCACTCACGGCCAAGAGCGTCCTTAATCTGAAGGTCGATCTTAGGGCCGTAGAAAGCGCCGTCGCCCTCATTTATCTCGTAGTTTCCTTCACCGTATTTCTTATTTAAAATGCGCTTCAGAGCGTCCTCAGCGTGATTCCATACATTTATATCGCCCATGTAGTCATCAGGTCTTGTAGAAAGCTCAGCCCTGTAGGTAATGCCGAATACAGAGTAGATCTCGTCGGCGATATCCATGATATCAGCAATCTCATCCTCAATCTGAGACTCCATAACGAATGTATGATCATCGTCCTGACGGAATTCCTGAACACGGAAAAGACCATTTAACTGACCGCTCTTTTCCTTCCTGTGGATGACATCGAGCTCGTTATAGCGGATAGGAAGCTCCTTATAGGAGTGATTTGTCCTCTTGTAGGTCATCATAGCGTTAGGGCAGTTCATAGGCTTGGCTGCCATGAGGTCTGCTGCCTCAGGAGTCCAGTCGGTATTAGGAACTATGAACATGTTATCCCTGTAGTGAGCCCAGTGACCGCTTATATCCCAGAGCTTGCGGCTGTTGATAACAGGCGCTGAGATTTCCTGATATCCGTGACGGTCGTGGATATTTCTCCAGAATTTTACAAGAGCCTTATATGATTTCCAGCCTCTTGGAAGCCAGTATGGCATACCCGGAGCGGTTTCGTTGAACATGAAGAGGCCAAGCTCAGGTCCTATCTTCTTATGGTCACGCTCAAGGGCTTCCTTAACGAGCTGCAAATGCTCCTTCAACTCAGCCTGGCTTGGGTAAGCGTATACATATATTCTCTGAAGAGTGATTCCTCTCTTCTCATCTCCGCGCCAGTAAGCGCCGGATACAGCCTTTACCTTGAATGCTGTGGAGAGGAGCTCCTTTGAGTTCTCTACATGAGGTCCGCGACAGAGGTCTACATAGTCATCACCCGTATAATAGAGTGTGAGCTTTTCATCCTCCGGCAGATCGTTAATAAGTTCTGTCTTGAATTTCTGATCCTTGAAGAGCTCGAGGGCTTCGCTTCTACTTACCTCTTTTCTGGTCCAGGCCTCCTGTCTCTTAAGGATTTCCTTCATCTTCGCTTCTATCGCAGGGAAATCTTCTTCAGTAACCGTACGCGGCAATTGGAAGTCGTAATAGAAGCCATCGGCGATCTGTGGGCCGATTGCGTACTGCACATTTTCCTTGCCGAATATCTCGAAGACGGCCTTGGCTAAAATGTGCGCCAATGAGTGACGGTAAACGTTGAGAAATTCTTCTTTCTCCATGATTTTGTATGTCCTTTCTTTTTCTCAGAAGGTGCAGACTCTGTGACAACCGATCACATCCTGACCACCCTCCATAAGGTACGCTGACTTGTTACATAAAGTCACGCCCTCTATTATGAACCCTTTTCACTCATTTTGCAAGTACTATTTCAATGAATTCCATTGAAAGATATATCTTGCTATTTCATTCAATATATACTAATATTGATTCAAGGAGGTGTCTATATGAAAACTATCAGTATAAGGTTAAAGGATTCCGATTATGAAAAGCTCGATGAAATGCTTGATGAGATGGGACAAACAAAGCAGACATTTTATGAGAGTTATACAAAAACTGTACTAAGGCAGAGAATGATACCATTCATAATTACAGCGGATAATAAGTCGCCTTTTTCGAAATCAGAGAAGCTGGCAGCATTTGATGAACTGGAGAATCTAATAGATAAGCACTCCGACGAATTTAAAAAGGATTTCGATCCGCAAACAGAGATAGAGAGGGCTATTGATGAAAAATATGGTCGTGTTGATTGATGCAAATGTACTTATTAATTATATCACAAGGCGGGAAGATCCGTACCTAAACAGTTCGATATAAAAAGTCGAAAATAAAAGCTGTTGACCCAAATAAATTTCTGGAGCTGGTAGAAAAGCAATAAAAAAAGAGCAGGCCTCGCCTGCTCTTTTTCCTTTTATATTTTACTTTCCAAGTACTTTCTTGGTTGTCGCTACTACATTATCAACCGTAAATCCGAACTTCTCGAAGAGCACATTTCCCGGTGCTGAAGCGCCGAAGCCGGTCATGCCGATATTGGCTCCGTCTAGGCCTGTGTACTTGCCCCAGCCGAAGGTCGAAAGAGCTTCGATTGAAACTCTCGCGCGTACTGCCTTAGGGAGTACGGACTCCTTGTACTCATCGCTCTGCTCATCGAAGAGATCCATGCAAGGCATAGATACTACCCTTACATCAATGCCCTCTTTCTTGAGGGCTTCCTTGGCTTCGACAGCGAGTGAAACCTCGGAGCCGCTTGCCATAAGGATTGCGTCCGGCGTAGCCTTGTCGCTGTCAGAAAGGACATAGCCACCCTTAAGGGCATCCTTACCTGAACCCGCAAGCTGAGGGAGGTTCTGTCTTGAACCTACGATAGCGGTAGGAGTTGTCTTGCTCGTGAGAGCTGAGTACCAGGCTGCAGCAGTCTCCCTGCCGTCAGCAGGACGGAATACATGGAAGTTAGGCATGCTTCTGAACTCAGCGAGCTGCTCTATAGGCTCATGAGTAGGGCCGTCCTCTCCTACACCGATAGAATCATGGGTAAGGACATAAGTGAGCGGCAGCTTCATGAGTGATGAAAGTCTCGCCATAGGCTTCATATAATCACTGAATACGAAGAAGGTAGATACATAAGCCTTAAGGCCTGAGAGCATAAGGCCGTTTCCAATACCTGTCATGGCAAGCTCACGAATACCGAAGTGAACATTTCTTCCTTCAGGAGTCTCAGGTGAGAAATATGCCTCTTCCTTCATATCAGACTTAGTAGAAGGTGAAAGGTCAGCAGCGCCGCCAAAGAGCTGAGGAACCTTATCCTTGAGGCGGTTTAAAACCATGCCCGATACATTTCTGGTAGCCATAGGCTTGTCCTCAAACTCCCAGAATGAAGGATCATCATAGAGCTTCTCAGCAATCTGTGGATTGTGATAATCGTCCCAGAGCTTCTTCATCTCAGGGAACTTAGCTGAGTAATCGGCAAAGAGCTTATTCCAGGCCTCCTCTGCCGCCTCGCCGCGCTTAACCTTCTCCTTGCAGTTATCGTAAACCTCAGCAGGTACGAAGAATGGCTCTTCAGATGGATATCCGAGTGTCTTCTTCATGGCGATGATGTTCTCCTCGCCAAGAGGTGAACCGTGAACCGCCGCCGTACCGGCCTTAGGTGAACCATATCCGATAGTGGTATCAACCTTGATAAGTGAAGGATGCTCGTGGTCAGCCTTGGCCTCCTCTATAGCCTTACCTATAGCGTCAAGGTCAGTACCATCCTTAACCTCAATAGTCTGGAAACCGAAGGCCTTGAACCTGTCAACTACATTTTCCGTGAAGGCTGTGTTCGTGCTTCCCTCTATGGAAATGCCGTTGCTGTCGTAGAAAATGATGAGCTTGTCAAGCTTGAGGGTGCCCGCGAGCGAAAATGCCTCGTAGTTTATACCCTCCATCATGCAGCCGTCACCGCCGAGAGCGTATGTATAATGGTCTACGACAGGATATCCTTCCTTGTTAAATACAGCAGAGAGATGCTTCTCTGCCATAGCCATACCTACAGCCATAGCCATACCGGCGCCAAGAGGGCCGGTAGAAGCCTCTACGCCTGTCGTGTGGCCATACTCAGGATGGCCCGGTGTAAGAGAGCCCCACTGTCTGAACTGCTTTAGGTCATCAATCGTAAGGCCGTATCCGAAAAGGTGAAGGAGAGAATAAAGGAGCATTGAGCCGTGTCCGCCTGAAAGAATGAAACGGTCCCTGTTCTCCCACTTAGGATCCTTCGGATTATGGTTCATGTGATTTGCCCAAAGCTCAAATGCCATTGGAGCGGAACCAAGCGGAAGGCCCGGATGTCCTGATTTCGCTTTCTCGATTGCGTCAGCGGATAAAACCCTGATTGCGTTAACGGAAAGATTGTCAATGTCTTTCATTTCTGAATAACCTCCACATAAAATAAGATTTAAACTACCGAAGCAGAATCACTCACGGTTCATGATAAGGTCTTCCGCGTACGGAAGAGTCTTAATCCAGTCACAGAACGTATGCCATTCCATGAGCTTGTGATCCCTTCTTGCGTAGTAAATATTTGTAAGTGTCTCGTAATTAAGAGAACACGTACGAAGCTGATTGTAGCTCTCAGGCAGCATCTGGATCATATTGTACCAGTATGCCTTGTCCTTGGTCTCGTTAAATTTCTGCCTGAAATCTTCAAGAACTGCTATATATGAGAGAAATGCTTTCCTTGCGTCATCTGTCATATGATCGGTCGAAAAATCGCTCTCCTCGAAGGCCTTCGCCTGGATCTTGTGCATGGTGCTGGTGGAGTTAGCAACGGTCGCTATCTTATAGGTATCGTACTCCTTCCACCAGTAAATAGGGGCGGTAATGTCAACGCTTACGAAAATCTGCCTTATGAACTTCCTGTGGTCACTCCCGGCTCTCGCAAGTCTCTTCGCAAGATCGAGGTCATTCGGCCCTAAGATATAATTTCCCTTCTCATCATAGCTGCTGTCTGATCTCGCCCATGAATTCATAGGGTTTCTCGCCCCACGCATGGCATTTTCAAGGTTCATGACAGCCGTTCTCTCAAGCTTTATCATTTTTAGTCCTTTCTAAAATAGTTTATCATAATCTAAATAATAATACAACAGTAAATATTAAACTTTTACCATCTTGCGCATTCCCCTTTTATAGGGTATAATGGGTAACAGTTGGTTTATGAAAGCGGCGCTGTTAAGACCATACGGCAGATCTTATTTCCCTTTGCTGAGAAACGCTCCTCGTATTCGGTCATGACATTTCCTTCCATATATTCCGAATTGTGAAGGTCACGGGTAAGACCCGATATCTCCCATCCCGCCTCATTTGCCTCGTCTATCGAGAAGTCAAAGAGCGGAACGTTATCGGTCTTAAACTCTATCTTACCTCCCGGCACGAGGATTTCCTTGTACCTGGCGAGGAACTGCCTCGACGTGAGACGGCGCTTAGCGTGCCTGTCCTTAGGCCATGGGTCTGAGAAGTTGAGATATATCTTATCGACCTCACCCGGCGCGAATACATCAGTTATCTCTACCGCGTCCATGCGGATGAAGTAAAGATTAGAGAGAAGCATATTTTCCTGCTTCTCGATAGCTCTTACTAAGACGCTTGAGTATTTCTCAACGCCTATAAAATTAATATTACTTTCCAGCGAAGCCTTCGTGGTTATGAACTTGCCCTTCCCCATGCCTATCTCTATATGGAGAGGTTTATCCTTTTCGGGGAAATGAGCCCTGAAGCTTCCTTTTATCGACTGTGAATCATGTATTACATATGGGCTTTCGGCTATAGTGTCCCTTGAGCCCTTGACATTTCTAAGACGCATAAATACCTCCTTACGGCCGATATTTATTTTAACCGCTTTACACTATAAAAGTCAATAAGGAACGGACATGAATTTCAAATATATACATAAAAAAATAGTCAGCCTCTTAGTCATGGCGGTAACAGCCGTGTCATTGATTCCGCCTGTGCCCGCAAGAGCCGATACAGCCGACAGCAGTACCTGGCCTGACTGCCCTTCTGTGAAGGCGAAGGCAGCTGTCGTTATGGACCTCAACACAGGTACGATTCTCTTCGCGAAGAACGCTTCGAAGAAGGAATATCCCGCCAGCATTACAAAGGTTATGACAGCCCTTCTCGCCCTCAAGCACGCAAAATCTCTTGATGAGACAGTCACGTTTACGGATGAGGCAGTAAATACAGGCGATAATGAAAGCTCAAGCATAGGCATGCTTTCGGGTGAGGAACTTACTCTGGAGCAGAGTCTCTACGGTATGCTCCTCTCATCGGCGAACGAGGTAGCAAACGCCATTGCCATCCATACAGCGGGCAGTGTCGAGAGCTTTGCGGACATGATGAACGCTGAGGCGGCTGAGCTTGGCTGCACGAATACGCATTTCGCAAACCCATGCGGACTTTATAATGAAGACCACTATACATCCTGCCTTGACATGGCGAAAATCGCCCGCGAAGCCGCGAATTATCCGGAATTTCTCAAGATTGCAGGTTCCAAGAAATACGTAATTCCCAAGACGAACCTCATGGACGAGGAGAGGCCGCTCGCGAACACTCACCAGATGATAAATCCGGCTGAAAATCCGGAATACTACTATGAATACTGCTACGCTGGAAAGACCGGTTACACATCGGAGGCCGGTTACACACTCGTATCATTTGCAAAAAAAGGAAGTATGAATATAGTCTGCGTTGTCATGAACGCGGACAGGAGAAAGAGTCAGTATGAGAGCAGTCTGAAGCTCATGAATTACGCCTTCAGACGGTTCAGGATGGAGAAAGCGGAGAAAATTCCTTTTGAGACCCCGACGGGATCATCGATTTGCTCTGATATTTTAGCCGAGGATCCATTCGCGACCTTCGCCGTATCCGAATCCGCCGTGGTCGCTATTCCTAAGAAGTGCGACCTGACAGAGGTCACGGGAAGCTTTAAGGCTGATGATTTAAAGGAAATAAAACCGGGTACGGTGAAGATTGGTACAATGGCCTATGATTATAAGGGACATAGTATAGGAAGCGTGGATATTTACTGTACTACGGGAAAATATATATCCCTCGCAAAGAAATCTCCTGCCTCCGGTGAAAACGAAGGCAAGAACGAAGGCACCGGTACAAAAGCCATCGGACTCTCTGAAGAGGAAAAGTCATTTTGGCAAAATCTGGCAAGCAGCCTTCTTGACTTTATAAAAAAGCCCGTCGGGATTATTACAATATTGGCTCTTATCCTCTTTATAATCTTCTTCATACATCATTATCATACCGTCATTAAGCCAAGAAGACAGGCTAGAAAGCGCTTCATGATGCATAAGAAGCTAAGAAAACAGTCACAGGTAGACAAAAGGCACATAAAGCTGTAAGCTATGACTGCCTGTGGTGTTTAATAAGCTGCTTAGCCTTATTTTTATCTATCTGCCGGATAGTCTGAATTTCATAAAAATGATGACTGTCCGGCGATTTTATTGCTCTTTTTATCCTTATATTTCCATCTTTCTTGCACTTCGCCACAGTAAAATAGGTCTTGCAATTGTTCGTATACCACGGAATAACCCGATGAAGCGGCCCGCCACAGATGTTGCACCTGACGGGAAATGTAGACTCCTCATTGCGAAGCGCCTCACGGGTCTCATATGATCGTGTCACGTACATGCTGTGATCAGGGTAATTTATGGTTATTTCTTCTTCCCTGCTCTCAGGAAAATTGTAAGAATCAACAGCCGGATAAATCCTTAGCATCTCCCCATCAATTCGCTTCATGATTTCTGTAGTATAAAGGGCATCAAGAAGGGCTGAATGGAAGCCTCCGTTTTCCGGTATATGAAGATTCTTCACTGCGTAAGAAAGCGCATGAGCGCTATCACTTCCCTCGCCCATGGCTAAGGCATAGAGCTGTTGCACATTTGCGAAAAGAAGCGGTCTTGGAAAGGGATTTGGCACGTTAAAATAAGCCATATTGAGCTCAAGCTCCATGACATCAAGGGGTCCCCAGGTACAGAACCTGTATTCGTCCGTCTTGCCACACCAGCTAAGAAAATCCTCGCAGGCAGACTTAAAGTCTGTGCCATCAAGAAGATCCTCATCAGTGAGGTTTACAATCTCTTTAGTGTGGGTAAAAAGCTTCGTATAGACAACGGGCTTTATTATCCTGTGAAATGTATCGATGGAGTTTAAATTCTCATCAAGCTTCACCGCTCCGATCTCTATAATCTCAAAAGGAAGAGACTTACGAGCCTCTTCCTTTTCCGGATCTGCCTGATTCCATTCTAAGTCAAAAACTATGTAATGCATTGAAAATCCTATATTTTAAAACCTTGTTACTATTCGCTTCTATTTGTTCGCTGCCGCAATTAACGCCGCTATCTCATCCGGTGTCATTACGTGATTCGGATCGGATGATACAGCAGGGGCAGGCTCAGGTGTCGGCTCGGGAGCAGGCTCAGGTTCCGGGGTCGGTTCAGGTGCAGGAGCAGGCTCAGGTTCTGGTATCGGCTCCGGTTCAGGGATTGGTTCCGGCTCCGGTATCGGCTCCGGTTCAGGGATTGGTTCCGGCTCCGGTATCGGCTCGGAAGTCGCAGGCTGAACCGCATTCACGGTGATACCTCCCTGTAAATTCTGAAGAGCCTCAGAGATATCCCTGGTTCTGGTATTTATAGCCTTCAGAGTGGACTTGATATCATAAATTTCATTTTTAAATTCTGCCACAGTCTGAGAAAGTTCAGTCACTGCATTCGCAAGCTTCTCATTGCTTTCAGACTCCCCGGCAAGAAATGTGTTGGTAAGACTGTCTGTTGCCTTATTGATATCCTCAGCTACAGCCTTAGTGTTCTCGCGCTCGAACTTGATCGAGGCTTTTATGAGCTTTTGGAGTTCACTGTCATCAAACCCCGGAATCACCTTATCATCCACAGCCGCAGTAAGCTCGCCAAGCGCCTCTATGCTCTTCTTCTGAAGCACAAAGCTCCCCTTCGCCAGCTTAAGACGTTCATCATCCGCTCTGCTTGAACCGGTTTCCGGAGTCTCAGGGTCACCAATAGCCTTCTTTGCCTCCAATATGGTAAATGCCGAAGACAGAACAAAGAGAGCGCTGACAATCCCCACGAGCTCAAGCCTTGCGCCATAGTTAACGACGGTGATAAGCTCGCAGGCGAACACAGCCACATTAATTATGGCGGCAGGAATAAGATGATTTTTCTTCATGACATAAACCTCCTACACATATATATCCTAATTATACTCTAACAACAATTATGAGTCAAATAAAAATCGTAAATATTTAACTATACTTTTTTTTAGTGTTATGATAGAATAGACATAAGAGTTTCGGTTGTTTTTAGCTGCGATAGATACCAGCCTTTGGGAGAAGTATAAATGAATGAAACAGAAGAAGCTGAAAGCAGGCTTAGAAGATCTATAATAATTACGCTCATAGCCTGCCTTATTTTTATAACGGTCACCGATATAGGGTTTTTCCTCTACTACAGAAAAAATGGTGGGCTTATTTTTTCTGAAGCAGAGTATATTAAACGCAGGATCATAGTTCCCGTATTTATAAATACAGCAACTGTGCTCTTGACATGGCTCGCGAACAGATCTCCGAGGATTAACGGCCACAGCAAAAACATGATCTGCGCCTTTGCCATATGCACACTCGGCGGGTCAGTTGCCATATTTAACAGCTATTTTTCGCCTCTATGGTGCATTCCCATGGTTGCGATTCTATTCTGTACGCTTTTCCACGACAGGAAAATGATGCTAGGGCTCCTTATCTACAGCATTATCCTTATAATTCTCGCCTGTATGTTTGTCTGCAATGACTATAAGGATAATGAGTCATTCAAGTCGATGATGATAGAGAACTGCGTTGTTGTCATTATCATTACCATTATCGTTTTCATCATCTCCCAGTCAATGGAGAAGTACAACCTTTCGATTATTAACGCTACAAAGGAATATTTTGAAAAGCAGGAGGAATACAGGCGCCGTTACCAGATAGACTCACTTACAAAGGTATACAGTCGTCAGTATCTCGATATGACCGCTCCCCAGATTTTAGTTGAGGCTACGCCCGAAAATCCCATCTGCGTCGTGCTCCTCGATGTGGACCATTTCAAGCAGGTAAATGATACATACGGCCATGAAAATGGCGATAAGGTGTTACGTAACCTAGGCGAGCTCTGCCAACAGTTCATGAAGGAGCCTTATTTTATCGGCAGGTTCGGAGGCGAGGAATTTGTCATAATCATGCGCGGCACGGATAAGGCTTCCGGCATGAAAATGGTAGATAGACTGAGGCTTGATTTCTTCCACGCAAAATATGACTTCACCGACGCGAATATAAGCTTCTCAGCCGGAATGACCTGCATAACCGAAATGACAGGCTTCGGAGAGGTTTTCCAGGCCATAGATAAGGCCCTGTATGATTCTAAGAAGAAAGGACGTAACCAGCTGACGGTAGTATAAAAAATCAGTGACAGGTACTGTTACTTTGTCTGTAACTTCACCTGTCACCGTACATCGATTCACCGTTCCTTAGAATGGTGGGTAAACGAACGAATGGTTCTTAAAATAGCTGTCCGCGAATGTACACTTTGAGATCGGCATAAAGTCCATTCTCTTTATCATCTGAAGGTGGGGCTTGACAGCCTCCCCTATAGCAGGGAATATCTGCCCCGCCTTATCCTCGGGACAATCAACTATGCAAAGGTAGGAAAGCGGAGCATTTTCAATCTGAGGACGTGTTACGACAAGTCCTATCTTCTGAATATCCTCACTGGCCGCAGCTATAGTTATAAGCTCACGCTCAATTGCCTTCTCTTCATCTGTTTCCTTAGGTTCAAGTATAGATACCTGAACCTCGCGGCCTTCCCTTCTCGCCTCAGCCATAAGCCTTGCCCGTTCCACCTCGGCCTTGTAGCCCGGAAGATTCTGAATCATTTCTATAGCCTCACGGCCTAAGGTAAGCGTTCCCGGGCCGAACGGATTGATAGCGAAGCCTGACAATGTATTTCCGATAATCCTTACAATATCAACAAAGTTAATAATAGTAATCTCAGGCTTCTTGCCATCCGCCGCAAGGCCCTTCCAGAGACCCAGGGTCTCATAGTCTGTAAATACAGGAAGCACGTGCTTCTCAGGGTCGGTCGGATCGGTTAAATTAGCGAACTGAATCTGATTTTCCTTCGATACCTTAGCGACACCATTTGGCAAAATCTCGGGCGGCTCAGTAAAGCGAATAGGGACAAGATAGCGGGCATGGGCCACATGGAACCAGAGCTCAGCAAGATACTTTGGATCCTCCTTCTTATCATTAAATTCGCTTATGAGTTCCTTGAGACGGGGATTGCCGAATTCATTTTTCTTATTCTCGTCAGGAGTCACAGTGCCTGTAACCTCTGTGTCAGCTCCTTCACCCTCAGGAATCTCATTTGAAGAAATAGAAGCCTCTTCCTCGGCGTTCTGCTGCTCCTCGAGCTCCTCTTCAGGGGTAAGCTCGGTATCATCGGAAGAAACATCAGCGTCATCCGCTTCCATTTCATCTGCGCCTGAGCCTTCATCTTCAGCGTTTTCAAGCTCTTCGCGGATTTTTTCTTTTTCCTCGTCGCGAGGCTCTTCATCCTTCTTTTTCTTTAGAAAATTAAACATCATAGTCTCCTGTCAGTTAATATTTCAGTACTTTGTCTATTATATAAAACTTTTTGGTACATTTCAACCGAAATGTTAATTTAAGCATGCCAGAAAATCCAGATAAATACATATCCTACCACAACCGCGGTAAGCGTAAATGGCACACCAATTCTCATAAAATCACCAAAGCTTACTGTATACCCTTCCTTCTTCAGCATCCCTGTAGCGGTAATATTCGCGGAAGCTCCGATAGGAGTGAGATTTCCGCCAAGCGTAGCGCCCGTTAGAAGTCCAAAGTAGAACAGATAAGGCTCAACTCCGAGGTGACTAGAAACTACGGTAATAACGGGCAGCATTGTAGCAACATAAGGGATATTATCGACGAACATGGATATTGCGACTGAGCCCCATACTATTATCGTATATAATAAGAACTGGCTGCTGCCACCGACCTTCACGATAATATCCGAGAAGTCATCTATAATACTAACCTCGGTAACTCCACCAATCACTATAAAAATGCCAAGCAGCATTAAAAGGGTTTCGAAATCGATTCCCTTAAGGGCATGCAGCATATTTTTACCTTCATGGTGCTTAACAAAGTCAAGAAGCATGGTTATGAGTCCAAGGCATACGCAGATAAGGCCATTTGTGATATCAGGCTTATTTTTAATAAATGAAGCGCAGATAAGGGTTACGACTACGAGGCAGAGCATAACGGTAGGCATGTGGTCGGTGACCTCTGTCTTCTCATTCGCTTCAACCGGGTCCTTCATGTCACGGAAAAGAATCATCATGATAGGAACTGTCGCAATGGCTCCAAGTTCAACCGCTAAGAACATACCCGGACGGCCATTCATCCAGAAGAAGTTCGTGAAATCCATATGGGCGTAGGCGCCGAGCATGATACTTGTCGTATCGCCTACAAGGGTCGCCGCCCCCTGAAGGTTAGATGATACCGCAATGGCGATGACCATCGGTACAGGGGATATTTTTAGCTTCTTGCAGACAGCAAGGGCGACAGGAGCTACCATTAATACAGTCGCGACATTATCTATAAATGCCGAGATTGCGCCCGCAAAGAGGGACATATAGATGGTAACCCACATGACATTTTTTGACTTGTCAAGCAGGAAATCAGCTATCCTGTTAGGCATTTTCGATTCTATGAAATAATCCACCACAATCATGGTTCCCGAGATCATGAGGAGTACATTCCAGTTAATTGCGGCAGCAAGGTCCGGCAGCGGCAAAATTCCAAATATTAGGAAAAGAGCAGCGGTTCCAAGGGCTATGTAGGTTCTCCATTTTGAAAAAGCGATGAAGAGTACATACATGGCCACAAAGAGTACCAGGGCAAAGACTTTCATTTAAAACTCCTTTTTAAAAAAATTATGTCACAATATTCATTATACTATAGAAAGGCAGATTTTTAAAGTGACAATTGCAGAAAAATAGCTTTTATTTTTTGCGAAGTGTGGTACAATAGAGTTAGAAATGGTTTAACCCTCGGAGGGGCTGTATATGAAGAAAACAATAAGCTATAAAGACCTTAAAGAAATGCTCAAGCACCACCCTTACATAGTAGTTGGAATCAACTCCTGTGAGAGCATTGAGATTTGTGAAACCTTAAAGAACCACGGTCTTCATTATCACAAGGCTGACCTCGGTGATAAGGACCCGGTTTGGGAAAATGTGGACAGCCGTCACAAGCAGAAGGCTGCGGAAGCCATGGATGCCGGCCGCGCACTCATCTGCTTCGCTATGAAGCACTCTGACGATGAGCCTGCGAATACTGTCTGCGTTCCACTTGTAACCTACATGACGGACTCCATGAAGGAGGATAAGGGTCCTCTCGAGACGCTCGATATGGCACTTGACGGTGAGGTCAATCCTTATCACGAGCTCGTAATCGCTAATACATGGGGAACCGTCTTTGAGATGCGAAAGGTAGCTAAGCGTCTGTCAAATAATCCTCACGCCGACAAAATCTGCAAGGCGATGATGAAGGCCTCGGGCATTTCAAAATGTGAACTGGAAGCATTTGTTAATCACGAATATGACACCAGCGAATACGGTATGGAGAAAATCCCTAACGATTACAGGCGTTTCTACGCTTGTGTTATCCATACGATAAAGAGAAAGGACAGACAGGGCCACGGTGTAACCATAGACGAGGAGCACCAGGCCGAGAAGGCAGTACTCAATGCTTACACCATCGGAAGCATCACTGTCGCCGAATCGGAAGTTACAAAGCCTACCCCTATCCTTGACAGGCTTCGCGAATCCGAAAAATATGGTCTCCTTATGCTCCTTGGCGGCGGACTCACTTATTTCTTCGGTCCTAGTGATAAAGTAAAGAAGATGGCTGAACATTTTCCTGATGGTAAAATAGGTGGAACGTTCGAGGGATATTCTTATTGGTACGGTCACTACAGCCAGCCATTCATCCTCGACTACTTCCAGAAGGAATATAACTAGTCCCTGGCACGGGAGGTCAGGAGTAATATGGACGACAAAATACAGCAGTTAATAAATTGGGTTAACGGCAGCGACAACATCGTATTCTTCGGCGGTGCCGGTGTGTCCACAGAAAGCGGAATTCCTGATTTCCGCTCCGTGGACGGACTTTATAACCAGAAATATAAATACCCGCCCGAAGAAATAATCAGCAGAAGCTTCTATGAGTCAAATATAGAGGAATTCTACAGATTTTACTGGGACAGGATGATTTACCGCAACGCCGAGCCGAATATAACTCACAAGGTTTTAGCCGACCTTGAGAAAGTCGGCAAATTAAAGGCAGTAGTTACCCAGAATATAGACGGATTGCACCAGAAGGCCGGAAGTAAAACCGTATACGAACTGCACGGCTCAACCTTAAGAAATTATTGTACGAGATGCGGAAGAAAATTCACGCTTGATGAAGCCTATAAGCTTGCGTGTGAAGATCGGTCTGATTTCTTCAAAAATCCGGATGGGACCTATGACCCCGGCGTACCTAAGTGTCCCGACTGCGGTGGGAGAATTAAACCTGATGTAGTCCTCTATGAGGAATCTCTCGACGAGGACTGCATTTCAAACGCCGTTGAGGCGATAGAACGGGCTGATATGTTAATAATCGGCGGCACATCCTTAGTGGTTTACCCTGCCGCCGGCTTCGTCCGCTATTATCGGGGCAACAAAATGGTCCTCATAAACAAGAGCCATACCCAGATGGACGCAAGCGCTGATCTTGTAATCAACGATTCCCTCGGCAAGGTATTCACCGAAATTAAAAATAATTGTCTAGTGTCCTGAAACTTCTCTCCCCATCCACGATGGGGAGTTTTTTTGTGTCTATACCTGTGATATCTATAAATGGCGCCCGGTTCAGCTTCTGCACCAACATATCGATAACCCCTTCCTCGCCCTGGGCCTCAAGAGTCACCGTCCCATCATCTTCATTTCTGACCCACCCCGTGAGCCCCAGCTCATTTGCGAATGTCGTGGCCCGGTATCTGAAACCAACGCCCTGAACATCCCCATAAAATATCATATGTTTACGTATCTTCATTTTATCTTATCCGGTAATAGCTCCTTTTTTCCTTGACTTTTAAGCACTGTACGTATAGAATAAAAAATAGCTGTTATCATAAATCAGCGCATTTTACTTACAGAAAGATATAAATATGTCAAATAAAACAGTCAATGCAGGCGGAGCCGGAAGGCTGCCGCTTAACATTATTAAAATCCTTGATGTCCTGCTTATGACGGGAACCTTTGCGTTTATATGGTACCGTTATTATACGGGAAAAATCATGGTTCCCTACTACAGAAGAGGCCACTGGCTGGTCATTTTCCTCTTCTTCGTCCTATTCGTGCTCTGCGGCCGCACCTACGATGCATTCGTTATCTCCTACTATAAAATTTCAGAGATGATTGAAAGTCAGATTTTAGCTGCCGTTGTCACTGACTTCTGCATGTACATACTAGTCTGGCTCCTCAGCCTGTATGTGCCTGATATTAAGCCATTTCTCCTTATGTTCGCCACTCAGATTGCGATAGCGGTTCTATGGTCTGTCAGCTCGCACAAGGCCTATTTCAGGCTGTATCCGCCCGTCAAGACCTTCATCGTATGGGATATGCGGGAGGGAATGGATGACCTGATAAATGAATATGGTCTGAGTCAAAAATTCAGCGTTCTCGGTGACTGTCACGTAAATGACTGCGTGGATAACCTGTCTGTTCTCGATGGATATGAGGCGGTCTTCATTTCAGGCGTGCACAGTAAGGACAGAAATACTATAATTAAGTATTGCGTCGCAAATGGCATAGCTGCCTTTATCATACCGAGAATCGGAGACATAATGATGAGTGGCGCGAAGCGGATGCACCTCTTCCATCTGCCGATACTGAAGCTTTCGAAATACGATCCAAGCCCATATTACTTGATGCTAAAGCGCTTTTTTGATATCGTGATATCCTTACTCATGCTCATTGTCCTTTCACCTCTTCTACTCGTGACTGCTATCTGTGTAAAATGTACCGACGGTGGTCCGATATTCTATAAGCAGGAGAGATTGACAAAGGACGGCCGGGTGTTCAAGATAATCAAGTTCCGCAGTATGATTGTAAATGCAGAAAGCGACGGGATCGCCAGACTCTCAACAGGCGAAAATGATGAACGAGTCACAAGGATAGGCAGATTCATTCGCAAGACCAGGATAGACGAGCTGCCTCAGCTTATAAATATTCTAAAGGGGGACATGGCCCTGGTCGGACCAAGACCCGAAAGGCCGGAAATAGCCGCTCAGTACGAAGAGGATTTACCTGAGTTCAGGCTCAGGCTCCAGGCCAAATGCGGTCTCACAGGCTACGCTCAGGTTTACGGCAAATACAACTCAACTCCGTATGACAAGCTGCAGATGGACCTTATGTATATCGCGAACCCAAGCATCAGAGAAGATATCAGTATAATATTCGCAACGCTAAAGATTCTTTTTATGAAAGAGAGCACGGAAGGAATCAGTGAAGGCAGCACAGTAGCTACAAATCTGCCATCCGATACAAAGAAAGACGAGTAAATTCACTCGTCTTCTTTTTTCTTTCTGCTTATATCATGGAAAACGAACTTTACCTTCATCTCGTCTCCACCAATTATCATCCTAAGAATTACCTTATCATGAACCCGATCAAGCTTAACTATATCTCCTTCGCGACCTTTAAGCGGTCCATCGGTTACAACAACACGATCATCTATAAGATAGCCATAGCTTGGTCCGACATTCTCGCCGCCCTCCATGAGGGATTTGAATACCCTCTCTTCGTCATCGCTCAGTCTGAGGATATTATTATCGTCCTTATTTTTAAGAATACGGCCGCTCGAAAATATTTTATGATTTCTCCCCGCGACTAAAAATCTGTCTTCAAAGCCCTTGTCATCATCTGTCTCAATAAATACATACCCCGGTATAAGGACGCTCTCGTGTTCCTGTATAAAGTCTACAAAGTTATCCTTAATACGCTTGTTATACACGGGAACATATATCTTTTCATTGGGAGCAAGAACGTGTTCCTTAAGTTCATTCTTGGTATGATGTTCTTTTCCGGAACGAACCATAATAGCACAAATCAAAACAAAACCCACTTTCTAAAAAAACGGCCCACCTGTGGACCGTTTTTATTATTAGTCTTCTACGTATGGAAGAAGCGCAAGCTGACGAGCGCGCTTTACAGCTACTGTAAGGGCTCTCTGATGCTTAGCACATGTTCCGGTAATACGTCTAGGAAGGATCTTGCCGCGCTCTGATACGTACTTTCTAAGCTTAGCTGCATCCTTGTAATCGATTACACTATCTGCTTCAGCACAGAATGCGCAAACCTTTCTTCTTCTGTGGATTGTTCTTCTGCGCGGAGCGTCCGTCCTCTTCTCATCACCGTTGCCACTCTGTGGCTTCTTATCGTATGGCATTGCCATTCCTCCTTAAACTAAATCAGAAGGGCAGCTCCTCTTTAATTGCGTTAGGTATATTCATAAAACCTTCCTGCGATTCAGTTCCGCTAAACGGAATGCCATCATCACCCTGGCCCTGCTGCGCATAGGTAGACCCGCCCTGAGCGGATGCGGCCTTGCTTTCAGCGAACTCAAGTTCTTCGACAATTATCTGAACGCTATATACCTTCTCACCATTCTTATTTGTATAATTATCATTCTGTACACGTCCGGTAAGCAGAATCTTGGTACCCTTCTTAAGGTACTTCTCAACGAACTCACCCTGCTTGCCAAACGCAGTACAGTTGAAGAAATCAGCGGTAGGCTGATCATCTGTCTGCTGCCTTCTATTCCTACGATCTACTGCAATGGAAAACTTTGCTATTGCCATCGAGTTCTCGCCCGAGCTGTATCTTACTTCAGGATCTCTTGTCAGGCGACCCATCATGATGACCTTATTCATTAGGAAACCTCCTTATTCGGCATCCTGTCTAACGCATAAAAATCTTAAAACGTTTTCCATAATACGGATACGGCTGTCAAGCTCACCAGGAACAGTTGCTGCTCCTTCAAACTTGATGAAATAGTAGAAGCCTTCATGCATCTTCTGAATCTCATATGCAAGTCTCTTCTTTCCCCATTCATCTACATTTGTGATCTTGCCGCCAAAACGTGTGATGAGGTCCTTGACGTTATTAACGAGCGCCTCGCGGGCATCATCTTCGATTTTTGCATTGACTACTAATGCTAACTCATAGTTATTCATAGTGGTCTGCACCTCCTTTTGGCCTTATTGGTCCGCATATCCGGACGAACGGATTACGGACAAGGAATTAGTCTCACGAGGTAATAGTATACCACTTCCGCTTCGCCTTGTCAAGAGAAAAATTACAGTCCGCGTTTCACAGCTTCCTGGTTGGAGGCGAAGTTGAGGGCGGTTGTCCTATCTATGAGGCCCTGGGTATAGAGTTCAAGTATGCTCGAATCCATAGAACACATACCCTCACGGCCGGAGGCGTAAATAACAGAATCTATCTGATGAACCTTGTTATCACGGATCATGGTCTTAATGGCACTGTTAGCCTTCATGATTTCAAATGCCGGAACCAGCTCCCCATTTACACCCGGTAGGAGCTGCTGACTTACAACTGCCTGAAGCACCATAGAAAGTTGGACACGAATCTGCTGCTGTTGTGTAGCCGGGAATACATCAATTACACGATCTATGGTATTCGCCGCTCCTATGGTATGAAGGGTCGAAAGCACCAGGTGGCCCGTCTCTGCCGCAGTCATAGCTATATCTATGGTTTCGTAGTCACGCATTTCACCCACAAGAATGACATCAGGGCTCTGGCGCATGGCCGCTCTGAGGGCCGTAGCGTATGACTCGGTATCAATATTTACCTCACGCTGGCTCACTATGCTCTTCTTATGACGATGAAGGAACTCAATCGGGTCCTCCAGTGTCAGAATATGGCAATTTCTCGTCTCGTTTATCCTGTCAATAATATAGGACATGGTTGTGCTCTTACCGCTTCCGGCAGCACCTGTAACGAGGACAAGGCCCTTCTTAAGGTTAGCGAAGTCCATAACCGTCTCCGGGATTCTCATTTCCTTGTAATCCGGAAGATCGAAGTTTACGACACGGAGTACCGCCGAAAATGTGCCTCTCTGACGGAACACATTGCAACGAAAACGGCCGAGTCTCGCGATTGAAAGCGAGAAATCATCATCGCCCGTCTGCATAAAATGACTCATGCTGCGTCCCGCCTGCTCGTACACCTCATCTATGAATTCTTCGGTGTCGCGCGGCATCATTTTCTTGTCATCGCGTTTTGTGATAACACCCTCTATCTTATAGGAAACAGGCTGCCCGACTACGATAAAAATATCGCTCGCACCCTTTTCTACTGCCTCTGTAAGTATGTCTTTTGCCATTGTTTCTGATTCTTCAGACATTTTATCCTCCATCAATCCGGGATTTCTATTTCATACTGCGTGTCAGATGTATCTGTCACAGACTTCCACTTTTCTATGGCACATTTTGTACCGCTATATGACAACCTGACTTCTATCGACTTCTTATCATCAGCCACACTGTACTCAATTGTGGTAAGTGCACCATCTGTAACCGTGATGCTTGTAGGGTTTATTTCCGAAAATGAGTCTTCCGTGAGGCCCTTATTTCCGGATTCCATTACAATTCTGTCTATCTTAGCAAGCTTCTCAGTCGCCGCTGAGTCCATATCGTAGGCCTTTTTTATGCTTTCGGCGCTCTTCTTAGCAAGCCTGTACTCGCTCGATGAGCTCCTTATACTAAGCACGGCGAAGACAGACATTGTCATCACGATAAGTATGAGTATTATAAATGCTCCGCCGACGTTCATTCTCTGTTCACTTTTATTCATTACAAGCCTCCAAGATCACCATTATAAGTGCTGCCGGTAAGTGAATAGATAGTTTCGCCCCTTTTATCGGTCACTGTAGCTGTATAATTTGTGATTCCTGTCGCGTCATCCTTATCCTCATCAAGCGAAAATGTATAGTAGGCATCCCCGGAAGAGTCAGCCGTTTTAAGCTGTTCCCAGTTTTTTGTAAATAACACGGTGATTTTACCATCATCCTGCACATTGTAGCCAGGTTCTGATTCCGTAAGCTTATCGGCATTTCCGCTCTTAATGCATTCTATGGATGACTCGCACATGATAGATGCCTTAGAGAGCTCATTTGCTTTATTCTGCAAGCTTACAGCCTTCATGAACAGCTCAACAAGGAAGACGCTTATTATAGCGAAAAGTCCGACAGCTATGACAAGCTCCATCATAGACATGGTAGTGTTCAGGCCACGTTTCTTTGTCTCTTTGTTCTCCAAATCTCACATCCCCGTTCTGACGGCGGTGTAAAGCGTTTCCGTATCGCCGTCCTTATCCTTGGCGGAAAGCTTAATGAGGTTGTCTCCTTCCTGCTTTATAGAAAAATCATCAACCTTGATGATTTCAAATCCATCCTCAGGGTTAAATGAATCGCTGTGCGAATGTGTAAATTCGCGTACTGATCCGTCATAATAGTAGATGACGGTATCTATGATATCTCCACCTATTTCTTCGGAGAGGACAAGAGCTTCCCCCTTATCCGTATCCTTAAGGACAACGAGTCCCGCTTCATCCGCCTGATTTATCTTCGTTTTTACGTAAGAGAGAGAGGTCCTTAGCTGGTAATTTTCAAGGTTGCTCTCAGCTATGTTCTTGTAAACAAGGACACCAATATTCACGAGCACCATACCTGATACGGCGAACAGGGCGAGTACCGCCAGTATGCTCACCATACGGACAAGGCCGTAATTTTTCTTAGCCATTCAATCACCTTTTCTCGTAAACTTCTATTTGAGGCATAATATTTGAACTGAACGCATCATAGAAAATCACGTATTTGCTGTGGTCATACGTCAGGCCGTAATTGTCTTCCATATACTTCACGTCCGTGGGATAAGCCCCTTCTATAGAATAGCACTCCACCGCAGTTCTTATCGCCGCTTGCCTTGTCAGCTCCACACCCTGCATATCCGACACATGGCCCACGCCTGTTACCGCGAACACAAGAATAGCCGCAAGCGCAAGCGTAACTATGACCGGAAGCGCAAATTCACGAAGCCCCGCGTGCTTAAGGGCCGGATTCTTCAAATCTTTCATAATATCGCCTTTACACTCTTATGAAATAGACGCAATCGCTGAAATAAGCGGAGTCATAATAGAAACAAGTATAGCTCCGACAGCAATCGAAAGAATAACAATAAGCGTAGTTTCTATTACAGACGAGAGTGATGAAAGCCTTGCGTTTACCTCCTCATCATACTGATCGCTGATCTTGTAAAGCACCTCGTCAGTATTGCCGGAAACGGAAGCCACTCCAAGCATTTTACCCTGAAGGCGGGTCAATATACCTGAATCTATCATCGCGTCATCAAGCTTCTTCTCACCCTTGACCTCTTCTATACACTTGTCTACCTTAAGAAGAGTGTTCTTATTCTCCACGACCTTTCTCGAATTCTCAAGAGCTTCAAGGTTCTCCATACCGCCCGCGTTCATAACGGCGAAGGCGGAAACGAACTTTCCGGTGCTGATTTTATCGGCAAGCTTTCCCGACAGTCTGCTGTTATAGGCAAGATTCGTAAGAGCCTTATTGCCACCCGGAGTCCTGTACCATATGAGCATAAAAATAATTACCGCAAGTATAGCAAGCACAATGATCGCGATAACTGTACCCGCGTTTATGCCGGCCTGAAGCGCTGAATCGCTGCCACCCGCGTCAAGCTCAAGGAAAATGTCACGAAACATCGGAATTATCTGCGTTACAAGTACCACGATAATGACAGCCATCATAGCGAAGAGAACCGTAGGATAGCCGATTACGCTTCTGATGCTCGCCTTCACGTGGCTTTCGCGTTCGTAGAAGTTAGCGAGATTCCTCATAATATCTTCTATCTTACCGGTCATCTCACCAACCTTAACCATCTCACACATATATTCCGGAAATGCGCCGCTGTCAGCGAGTGCCGCGTGAAATTCCTTACCGTCCTTCACTTCACTGTCAATCTGATCAAGAATCTTCTTGGTCTTACCGGGTTCCATCTGCTCCGCAAGGATATGAACTCCTTCGTAGATTGGAATACCGCCATTAAGAATCATCGCTATCTGGGAGCAGAAGGTGCTTATCTCCTCAGAAGAAAAACGGACATTGTCAGCCATATTTATTCTCCTTTGCTGTCTCTGCCATTTTGTTCACACACTTATAGATATTTTAATCTACTTAGCCCTCTATGTCAAGAAAAAAAGGAAAGACAAGATTGTCTTTCCTTTAGTTGAAATGTAAAGCAATTAAAGCAAGCTTTATTGCTGTGCATACTTTGTTGGATCTAAACAAAATCCATATTCTCCGGTCCAAAAGAATACGGAAGAACGTCCTCAAGGACCATTTTCTTGGTCTCGGCCGGGTCCGTAGCGCCTAATATTACTCTGAAGGTCTTAGGATTCGTAAATTCACGCAATACCTGTCTGCAAACCCCGCATGGAGGGCAGATATGAAGCTTCTCGGAATTCACAGGGCCACCAACTATGGCAATAGCCTCAAAATCCTTCTCGCCTTCGCTTACAGCCTTAAAAACCGCGGTTCTCTCAGCGCAATTTGTCGGGGTAAAAGCCGCGTTTTCAATATTGCAGCCCCTGTAAACCTTGCCTGATTTTGTAAGAAGCGCAGCCCCTACAGCATGGTGTGAATAAGGTACATAAGCCATTTTACGGGCAAGCATTGCCTCATTTACAAGCTCATCATCAGTCATTCTTAACACCATCCTTCTTAATAAGGATTCTTATAGCCTCGACTGCCGTGGAAATAGCCTGCTCGGTATCATGTGCCTGCTTATTAGGAAGTCCCTTCTTCGCGCGCTCCTGGTTAGCTACGACGAGGAAGCATGAGCCTACACGAACCTTGAAGAATGAACCTGCTATAAAGAGCGCCGCTGACTCCATCTCAGAAGCCAGGCATCCCATGCGGAGCCATGCCTCCCATTTATTCTGAAGTTCATAGCTAACAGGCATTATTTCAGGCTCATGCTGGCCAAAGAATGAGTCCTTACACTCAACAACGCCGACATGATAAGGAGTTTTCATATTTTCGGCAGCCTGAATCAGAGCGTTCATTACCGTGACATCAGGTACCGCAGGATACTCTATCGGGGCAAACTCCTTGCTGGTGCCTTCCATCCTGACTGCGCCACTCGCTATAACGGTGTCACCGCCTTCTACGTCAAGCTGCATACCGCCGCAGGTGCCAACGCGGATAAATGTATCGGCACCGCACTGGGCGAGTTCCGCCAGAGCTATCGACGCTGAAGGGCCGCCTATGCCTGTACTCGTTACGGAAACCTTAACTCCGTCTATTGTTCCTGTATACGTAACAAATTCACGACTGTCAGCTATTTTTACAGGATTATCGAAATGCTTAGCGATTTTCTCGCAACGCTTTGGGTCGCCGGGGAGGATAACATATTTACCAACGTCTCCCGGGCCTACGCCGGTATGATACTGCTTACCGGAACCTTCTGTATAATCAACCATATTTTTTACCTCGATCCCTTGTCATATGGGATACCTTCTGCCTTTGGCGCCTTCGAGTTCTTTGATGTGAATACAAGAACTATCATCGTTACGATGTAAGGAAGCATCTGGTAGAGCGATGACTTGTCAGCGACTCCCTCAAACTTAGGAAGGAACGGAAGCGAACTGTTGTAAGCCGCGATAACCTTAAAGAGGGCGAAGAATACAGCAGAGCCAAGAATTGTAAATGGTTTCCAGTTACCAAAAATCATAACCGCGAGAGCAAGGAAGCCATAACCACCTACAGATGAGTTGAATCCTGAACCAACCGCTACAGTGTAAGCAAGACCACCGATACCTCCAAGGAAACCGGAAATCATTACACCCGCATAACGCATCCTGTATACATTTATACCTACAGAGTCCGCTGCCTGTGGGTGCTCACCGCAGGCCCTTAAACGGAGACCAAAACGGGTCTTGTACATAAGAAGCCACGCCGCGATGAAGAGGATAACAGCGATAGGTGTTGTAAGGTAAAAATACTTAAAAAGTAAATTATTCCAGAAGCCTGAAAATGGCTCCATGCCGAAGTTCTTCTGGGTGATACGAACCCAGCTCGGGATAGGAATTGTAGTAAGTCCCTGTCCCTGAACAGCCCAGGTTACAACGACAGCGAAGGCCGGCGCGAACATATTAAGAGCCGTACCACCTATAGTCTGGTCAGCCTTGAGGTTGATAGCCGCGAAGCCAAGGAGGAGTGAGAAGAGGCATCCCGTAACTCCCGCAACCAGAATAGCGAGCAGCATGCAAAGCTGAGGATGAACCGCTCCCCAGCCTGCGTTATCGCAGGCTTCAAGAGTGAAGCAGGCGCAGAGGGCACCGATAACCATGATACCCTCAAGGGCGATATTGATAACGCCCGAGTGCTCAGAATACATACCGCCGAGCGCTACAAGCAGAAGCGGTACTGTGAAAATCACGGTAAGTGAAATGATATTGGCTAAAATATTCATGCTTTCTTACCTTCCTTTCCCTTACCCATGAGGTGCTTTCCAAGTACCATTTTCATGAGAAGCGCAAACGCGGCAAGGTAAATAATAACCGAAACTATAATCTCAGTCGTCTCAGATGAAAAGTTCGGCTGCATTGCTGAACCGCCGACAGTGATATAGCTTATAAAGAGGGCCGAGAAAATGGTTCCTATAGGGTTCGAGTTAGCGAGAAGAGCTACAGGAATACCATTAAATCCCATGCCAAGGATAGACTTAAGCATTACGTACTGTACAGTACCCGCGAGGTAGTAAAGACCGCCGCCAAGGCCTGAAAGTGCGCCCGCGATAATCATCGAGAGGATGATAGAACGGTTAGCGTTGATACCGGCGTATCTTGCGGCTTCCTTATTTAAGCCGACCGCCTTAAGCTCATATCCGAAGGTTGTTCTCTCAAGTATAAACCAGATAAGTATGGCAAAAATTACAGCGATAATAACGCTTATATTTATCCAGTTTGAATTGCCGAAAATCTTGTCAATACCACCCTTAGGAATAATAGCCGAAGGGTTCGCGTTATGAAGATCCGCGGTACGGTCTGAGTTTGTGGCGCCCCATGCGCTCGCAAGCATCTTAGGCATATTCGCGAAGAGTAGGTTAACAAGGTACATGGCGATCCAGTTAAACATAATTGAGGTAATAACCTCATTTACGTTAAAAAGCGCCTTAAAGAGTCCCGGAAAAATGCCCCATACAGCGCCGCCAAGAATGGAGAAAATAAGGCATAACCACCATGGAAGCTGGAACTGTATAGCCGCAACCAGGGCAAGGAAAAGTCCCATAGTGTACTGTCCCGGAGCGCCGATATTGAAAAGACCCGTCTTAAAGGCAAATCCTACGGAAAGACCGCACATCATAAGGGGAGCTGATGTATAAAGTACCTTTCCGAACTGGTCAAGGCTTGAAAGTCCGGTAGTGAGCATAGCTCCCATACCTACATTTGCCTTGCCCGGATTAAGTATCAAAAGTAAAACGTAACCAAATAAAAGTCCGATAACTACCGAAATAACAGAGGCCAATATGCTGATAAACATGTCACTCTGGTAGAACTTTTTCTTCTCAGTCATTTGCTGCCTCCTGTTTTCTCGCGCCGGCCATGTAGAGTCCGAGCTCTTCTACTGTAGTCTTCTTAGGGTCGAACTCACCGACTATCTGGCCTTCATACATAACAAGAATTCTGTCGGAAAGGTTCATAACCTCATCAAGCTCAAGAGAAACAAGAAGGACTGCCCTTCCCGAATCACGCTCTTCCACAAGCTTCTTGTGAATGTACTCTATAGCTCCGACATCGAGGCCTCGGGTTGGCTGAACCGCGACAAGGAGGTCAGGGTTCTTATCAACCTCACGGGCAATGATAGCCTTCTGCTGGTTACCACCTGACATAGAGCGGGCGATAGTAATCGGGCCTTGGCCGGAACGGATATCGTAGTCACCTATAAGGCGCTCGGCGTATTTTCTCATGGCAGGCTTATTCAAAATGCCATGGCTTGAAAATTCAGGCTGCCAGTAACGCTGTAAGATAAGGTTCTGCTCAAGGGTATAGTCAAGCACAAGTCCATGCTTATGACGGTCCTCAGGTATGTGGCTCATGCCGTCCTTGGAACGGTCACGTATAGGCGCTTCCGTGATATCCTTGCCATTAAGCGTGATATTGCCACCCTTAACCTTAGTAAGCCCGGTAAGTCCATAGACAAGCTCCGTCTGGCCATTTCCTTCAATACCCGCAAGGCAGACTATCTCACCCTTGCGCACATTGAAGCTGACATTTCTGACCGCGTCCTTGTCCTTTGTCCTGCCCGGAACAGTAAGGTTCTTGACAGAGAGAATAGTATCGGTAGGCTTAGCCGGAGTCTTATCAACCACAAGCTTAACCTCACGACCAACCATCATCTTAGAGAGCTCTTCCTCATTTGTATCCTTGATATCAACAGTGCCGATTCCCTTACCCTTACGGAGTACGGTACAACGGTCCGCAACCTCCATAATCTCGTTAAGCTTATGGGTAATGAAAAGGATACTCTTGCCCTCTTTCTTGAAGTTCTTCATGATCTGCATGAGCTCTTCAATCTCCTGTGGCGTAAGCACAGCCGTAGGCTCATCGAAAATGAGGACCTCGTTATCGCGGTAGAGCATCTTAAGAATCTCTACCCTCTGCTGCATTCCGACTGAAATATCGGAAATGTAAGCGTCCGGATCTACCCTGAGACCGTATTTCTCAGAGAGGTCCATAACCTTCTTCCTCGCTGCGTCACGTACGAGGAAGCCGTTCTTTGTATCCTCCACGCCGAGGATGATATTATCGAGTACGGTAAAGCATTCAACAAGCTTGAAATGCTGGTGTACCATACCAATGTTGAGACGGTTGGCGTCATTAGGGTCGTTAATCTTGACTTCCTTGCCATCCTTCTTAATGACACCTGCGTCCGGCTGGTACAGGCCGAAAAGAACACTCATAAGCGTACTCTTGCCGGCACCATTCTCGCCAAGGAGCGCGTGAATCTCGCCCCTGCGAAGTTTAAGCGTGACGTTATCGTTAGCCTTGATGCCCGGGAACACCTTGTCGATGTTCAGCATCTCTATAACATAGTCTTCGTCTGCCACTGCCTTTACCTCCATGTATTTATCCGATTTTACGGTACCTTCTATTTTACCATAAAACTCTCTGAATTTCCACTAAAAAATAGTCTTTTTGTGCTCTTATTATGTTAAAAATGAACAAAACAATTTCCACTTCACAAAAATGATTACAAAATAAAAGGGAACGCAAAACGCGTTCCCTTTATCATCTTAAAAGATTATGACTCGTAGTCAACAGTTATAGCTGTAACTTCAGGAGTCTTAGCGGTATCAGAGCTGTCATCAACAGTGATAGTGCCATCTACGATTCCCTTGAAGAGTTTGTCATACTGATCTTTTGTAAATGTTGTGAACTGTGAAGTATCCATTGGAAGGCCTACGCAGTCCTCAGCAGCGCCGAGCTTTGTCTCTTTGCCTGCATATGTATCAGAGAACTTCCAGTTATTGTTCATGCAGTCTGTAAGAGCGAGAACAACTGAATTTGCGAGTGCCTTCATAGCTGAAGTAATTACGCAAGGATCAAGACCGCTCTGATCTACATCGACACCGATCATCTTGCCGTTATTAGCCTGAGCCGCAGCTACGCAAGAGTTGCAGATACTACCACCGCAGGCGAAGACAACTTCTGTGCCGTCTGAATACCATGAATCCATCTTTGTCTTGATATCATCGGTAGCTACGAAAGAACCTGAATACCAATACTTGATAGAAACGTCTGACTTACCAAGCTCCTTTGCGGCTGCGTCAGCGCCCTGAACGAAACCGTAACCATAACGGATAACGGCAGGAACTGCCATACCACCGAGGAATCCGAGCTTTGTATAGCCATCAGCTACCGCAGCGTAGCCTGCGAGATATCCGGCCTGCTCTTCCTTATATGTGATGAGAGCGGTGTTGCTTGCAGGATCGCTTAAGTCGCCTGTGCTGACATCGAGAGCAAGGAATGAAACGTCAGGATACTTAGCCTGAGCCTGCTCAAGAGAAGCACCGAAAAGGTAACCCGCCATAACTACTGCCTTAGCGCCATCCTTAACGGCATTATCCATCTGCTCAAGACGAGCTGCATCTGAGTCCTCTGATGGCTTATAGTAGTTAGCCTTAAGGTTGTTGGTGCTGCAGAAGTTCTGAACACCTTCCCATGTGTACTGGTTGAATGACTGGTCATCGATGTTGCCGACATCCGTAACGAACGCTACATCGGTGGTAGCGCCTGAATCTGTTGTAGAAGCTGCGCTGGTGGTGCTTGAAGCTGCTGTAGAAGCAGTTGAGCTTGCAGTTTGGGTTGTGGATGTGGTTGATGTGGTACTGCCTGAGGTTGTGGTAGAAGTAGAAGATGAACTTCCGCCGCATGCTACGAGTGAAAGAGACATAGCGCAGGCGAGCACAAATGAAACTACTTTTTTCATTGTTTCCTCCTTCGGAAATAAGTCTTAAAATGACTGCTATATATAATGCAGTCCGACTGTTACATTATAACACACCTCTTAGAAAATTGCACTACTATTTTATAAAATATTAATGAGGCCAGGTATAACTCCGGGTTATAGCAGAGTAATCACATTGTGAGGTTCTTAACTATCTCATCAGTATGCATGGCCCTTGAGCCCTTGATTATAACCGCGTCTCCGGCCTTAAGCTCTCCCTTAAGGTAGTCGCTTGCCTCCTGGTTATTGTCAAATATCTTAACTTCAGGATTCGTGCTGCCCAAATCGCTTGTCGCTCCATAGGCTATCTGGGCTGCCTGCTCTCCTACCGTCACAAGCACGTTAATCCTGTGGTCCGGATCGGCGGCGTTTTTCTCACGGATAAATGTTCCGACCGCGAAATGCTCCTTCTCGCTCGTCTCACCAAGCTCAAGCACATCAGCAAATACAGCGAACCTTCTTCTTATAGGATTCGTGCCACCCCGCATAGACATGAGTACGTCTATGGAGCTCTTCATGGAATCAGGGCTGGCGTTATAGGAATCATCAACAATCGTGACACCGTTGTTCTTAATAATATTTCCCCTCATATCAAGAGGCTTATAAGCTGCGAGGCCCTTCTTGGCCTCTTCAGGTGAAATGCCCAGCCTGTCAGCCACAGCTATAGCCGCGAGGGCATTCAATACATTTACGATTCCAAGAACCTCTAGATGAATATGAGAGCTCCCGACAGTGCCACCCTTAGTCGGGTAATTAGCCGTGAAGTCTACTCCGTCACCCGAAACCGAAATACCCGAAGCGTAGTAATCGGCATCGCTCGTTGTACCGAAGGTAACTATATTCTTAACCCTCGAAGGGCGGGCCGGGCATCCCTCTTTCGCAAGCTCGGCGAGCATAGGGTCGTCATTATTTACGAATAATACGCTGTCATCAGTAAAATGGTCCGTGATATGAAGCTTTTCAGCCCTGATATTCTCCTTCGAGCCGAGATTTCCTATATGGGCGATGCCAACATTTGTAAATACAGCGAAATTCGGGCGGGCGCAGTCAGCGATGCGCTCCATTTCACCAAACTCACTCATGCCCATCTCAACAACCGCCGCCTTATCATCATCCTCGATACCGAGAACTGTTATAGGCAGACCTATCTGGCTGTTCTGATTGCCGCTCGTCTTATGAATTTTTACTGATGAGAGGGCAGCGGAGATCATTTCCTTCGTGGATGTCTTCCCCACAGACCCGGTTACGCCGATTACAGGAATCGTGAAGTTGCCGCGATACCACTTGGCCGTGTCCTGAAGAGCCTTAACCGTATCCTCAACCTCGATGGCGCACTTGTCGGCAGGGACCTCAGGCCTTGTATGGCCTTCCTTTATAAAGAAGGCTACAGCACCTGACTCGCAGGCATTTCCGATAAAGCGATGGCCATCAACCCTCTCTCCCATCACAGGCACAAAAAGGACTGACTTCCCTGTCATCTCGGGGATTTCCTTGCTGTTTGTCGAAAACGCGTCAACCACAGTTTCCGGGTCGCCCTGTAAAAGTTTTCCATTAGTGGCATTTACAATATCCTTAACTCTTATCTTCATTTTAGCTCCTTCGCCGCGTCAAGCACCAGCTCGTGATCATCCATATGATGCCTTACGCCCTTGATTTCCTGGTAGTCCTCGTGTCCCTTGCCCGCTATGACAATTACGTCGCCTTCCTTAGCAGAGAGAATCGTCTTCTTTATCGCCTCAGCTCTGTCAGGAATTACGTTATATTTTCCATCCGCCTTCGCGATTCCCGTGAGGATATCGTTAATAATATCCATCGGCTCCTCAAAACGCGGATTGTCACTCGTTACAACCGACAGGTCTGAAAGCCTAGAGCTCACCTCGCCCATGGAGAAACGCCTGTCGCGCGCCCTGTTGCCGCCACATCCGAACACAGTCACAAGCCTCTTCGGGTGATAGGCCTTAAGCGTAGTCAAAATGCTCTCAAGTCCCATAGCGTTATGGGCGTAGTCAATTATCACTGTAAAATGCGGCGATACCGGCATTATTTCAACCCTGCCGTTCACACGGACCTTGGCAAGGGCCGCCTTTATGGCCTCATAGCTTATGCCAAGCTCACGGGTCGCCGCTATCGCACCAAGGGCATTATGTACCGAAAAAGCGCCAGGCATATCGACATTTATCTTCTCATTTTCATTGCCATGAGTAAGATCGAAGCTCACGCCAAGCACTCCCGGAGCCTTCGTTAATTCAGTGTTCGAAGCCGCGTAATCGGGATTATTCTTACCGGCGAGACCGAATGTCTTAACCTCGCAGGTATGGCCCGGAAGGATTCCATCGAGGTGTTCGGCGTCGGCGTTAATGATTCCGACCTTGCACTGCTTAAAGAGCTTCGCCTTCGCATTCATGTAGTCGTTGAAATCAGTATGCTCACCGGCACCTATGTGGTCAGGCTCTATATTTGTAAATATTCCGATGTCATAATTTATCCCCTCAACCCTGTGGTACTTGAGGGCCTGGCTCGAAACCTCCATGACAACGTGGGTGATACCCGCATCGACCATTTCCTTGAAATATTCCTGAACGAGATATGACTCAGGCGTTGTGTTAAGCGAATGGATGTGCTTATCACCGATAATTACCTCTATTGTGCCTATAAGGCCGCATTTAATTCCCGCTTCCTTAAGGATTCCGTAGGTCATGTAGCTTGTGGTGGTCTTACCCTTGGTTCCGGTAATGCCGATTAACGTAAGCTTCTTCGCCGGATACCCAAACCATGCGGCCGCTATGCTTGCGAGCGCCTTACGGCTGTTCTCTACCTTAATTACGGTTACTCCCTCGAGTATGGGCACGTCATGCTCTACAACCACAGCGATAGCGCCGGCGTCAATCGCGTTTCCTATAAACTTGTGGCCGTCAGAATTCGCTCCCGTAAGGGCTATAAAGAGCGAACCCTTTGTAACCTTTCTTGAGTCATATACTACATTTTCTATCTCTATATCCTCACCCTCTGATACAAGGGTATGTTCAGTGTCCTTAAGTATGTCTTTTAAAAGCATGTCAAACCTCGACGGACCCTGTAAATACTGTCACGGCATTGCCTGTCATGATAATGTGGTTCCGCTCTCTTTCATATTTTATAAGAAGGTCGCCTCCGCGAAGGTGAACCGTAACTTCATCATCCGTGAAGCCATTTAAAATGCAGGCCATGACACTCGCGCAGGCTCCCGTACCGCACGCAAGTGTCTCACCGCTGCCGCGCTCCCATACCCGCATACTGATGTCACTCCTGCTGTTGACGTGGATAAATTCAGTGTTAACCCGGGCCGGGAAGATAGGATTATGCTCAAACTTCGGACCAATCTTAGGAAGATCTATCTCTTCCGGATCATCCACAAATACAACCGCGTGCGGATTTCCCATGGAAACACAGGTCATGAGGTAGTCCTTCTCGGCTATGGTAATCGGTTCAGCGACTATCTTTTCTTTACCCTTGATATCAACCGGAATTTCCTCCGGCGTAAGGATTGGTTCGCCCATATCTACAGTGGCTCCTACTACCTCGCTGCCATTGAACT
>Ga0256405_10002119_pt1 | contig 48095 bp, 47 predicted proteins | sample RumenRJG_02DNA_FD_189096 | JGI IMG/M metagenome (GOLD analysis project Ga0256405, IMG submission 189096) | Bovine rumen microbial communities from Lethbridge, Alberta, Canada - RJG_02 | ecosystem: Host-associated > Mammals > Digestive system > Stomach > Rumen | place: Canada: Alberta...
CCACATCCGGCTTCCTTCAGATCCCACCTCGCGATGGGCACCCTTGCCTTCGGCTGTATCCTTCCCGCTACCGGGCGGATTCGGGACTTTCACCCGTTAGAAACGTGCGCCGCCAGGCGCACGACAGATAGTAAAAGACCGGCGGCCGCCGCAATTTTGCGGCGTTCGCCGGTCTTTTATTTGTCATATGACAGTGCGCGCCAAAAATGCCGCACCGACTGCTCAGGAAGTGCTTCCGCCGTACTGCGGATCGAGCGGGATCAGAGCGAACTCGTAGCCCTTTGCGCGGATCTGGTCGATGAAATCGCCGAGCATCGCGCAGTTCGTCGTGGAGTTGGCGTGAAGCAGATAGATCGCTCCCGGATGGACGCGGTCAACTGCCTGCTGCAGAGATGTCGCGACATCAGGCTGATTGTTCGTGTCATAGTCGTTGTACGCGTAGGTCCAGAAGACGACCTTGAAGCCGAGGTTGTTCGCAAGTCCCAGAGACTGTGCGCTGAAATCGCCGTACGGGAAACGGAACAGCTTGATCTGATAGCCGTAGTTCTGGTAGACCTCGTTGTAGACGCCCATGATCTCATTTGTCTGATCGTCGATGCTCTGCTCCGGCATCTTCGGATGCGTGCAGGTGTGATCGCCGAGAAGATGGCCCTCATCGATCATCCGCTGGACAAGGTCCGGCTTTCCGTCGACGAAGTCCTTCGTCAGCATGAACGTGCACTTGACGTTCTTCTCCTTCAGAATATCGAGCTCCGTCGATGTGAGATCATTGGCAAAGCCCTCGTCCATTGTGAGGTAGACGACCTTCTGTGTCGTATCGCCGATCCACATGGCGTTGAACTGGCCCCACTGGTTATAGTACCATTTCCAGTCGGTCGGGATGTTGTTCTCATCGAGGTTCTGTGTGCTGTAGCCGAACGGCTCCTCCGTGTTGTCCAGCGTGCTCAGATCAAACTGCGTTGCCGGCGTCTCGACCGCGGCATTGGATGCCTCGAGCGTCGTCCCCTCTGTAGAAACAGCCGCCGCTGTGCTGCCCGTGGCAGCGGATGCGGCCGTGCTGCCTGCCGCAGCAGTGCCCGCGGACTGCGTCTCCGTGGATGCGATCGCCGAGTCAGAGGTTCCGTCCGTGTGAAGCCCGCTCTTCATTTTCATGACGAGGACAACGATCGTACACACAACTGCAATCGCCACAAAGCACATGATGAGCTTCGCAGCCATTTTGTCATTTGATTGTTTGCTCATACTCTTACTCCCCTTCGTATTCAGCCGAGAATTGCCTTCTTAAATGCACCCATCAGCTCATCGTAGGTCTCATATGCCTTGAGCTCCGGATGGTCCTTCTTGATCTGCTCCGTCGAGCGGAACAGGAAGCCGTCCTTCGACGCCTTGATCATCGCGAGGTCGTTGTAGCTGTCACCCGTCGCGACCGTCTCAAAGCCGATCGACTGCAGTGCTCTGACCGTGCTCAGCTTGGAATCCTTGATTCTCATCCGGAAATCCGTGATCGAGCCGTCCGGAGCGACGACGAGCTCATTGCAGAAGATCGTCGGCATGCCGAGCTTCTTCATGAGCGGTCCCGCAAACTGTGAAAATGTATCGCTGATAATGATGACCTGTGTGAATGAGCGCAGCTCGTCCAGAAATTCCTTCGCGCCCGGGAGCGGATCGATCTTCGCGATCGTCTCCTGGATCTCCTTCAGGCCGAGACCGTGCTCCTTCAGGATTCCGAGTCTCCATCTCATGAGCTTGTCGTAGTCAGGTTCATCTCTGGTCGTCTTCCGGAGCTCCGGAATTCCACTTGCTTCTGAAAATGCAATCCAGATTTCAGGTACGAGTACGCCTTCGAGATCGAGGCACGCTATATCCATCATAGTTTTTGTCGCCTTTCTTGTCTTGTTGGTTTTCAGGTAGAAACATAGCTATTATATACGATTTTCATTTTTTAGCAAATGCGTTTCCTGCACGAATGTACTATAATGGTTCGTACACCAGATGGAGAATCTGCTTTGCCGCCTGCAGTGAGGCATACAAAGCGTTCCGAGTCCGGCGCATCAGTCAGTTATGACAATATAAGTAAGGAGATCATACATTTGACAGACGAAATTAAAATACGGTCACGCATTTTCAGCTATAACGAGGAGGAATCCCCGGAAAACGACATCGAGCAGCATCTCACAATCCGCAGCGACGGCTCGGTCCTGCTCGAGACCTATCAGTTCAACTACCGGATCTGCAATCTCGAGCCGCACCGGAAGGAGACCGCAAATGTCGGCGCTCCCGCCGCGGGCGAGATCATCGGAAAGCTCCGGGCGGCCGCAGACGGCCAGGAAAAGACGCGCCCGGAGTGCGGCACCTGGGACGTCATCCTCACAGAGAACGGCCAAAGGAGCGCGGGAAGCGGCTTTATGATGGACGAGGACGGAAACCGTGAGCTCTCGGAATTTGTCCGAGAAAGACTCCCGCTCGAGGAGCTCTACCTCTTTGACGACAAGTACGACGTGGACGACGGCATCGACTCCTGGAGAGACTACACGGACTGCGAATTCTGATAAGGCTCCTGTGCGCTGCAATAAAAATATTGGGAATGGTTCAGTGCCCCGGACTCAGAATGCTTTGCATCTCTCGCGACAGGAGGGCTGCATCATGACAAGAAAGGACTGCTATGACAGACGGTTATATCGTGCTTCCGCACAGCATTTATAAAAAAGATGAAAACGGCCGCATCCTCTCCGAGATCACATTTCCGGAGAAGGAGCCCGGCCGCTACGAGATCGAGCGCACCTACGTCTCGGAGGTCCTCTTCGGCTCCGGCGAGGCGGAGAAGCTCGTGGAAATGGCCGTCCGGCAGATCAAAGATGCCGGCGGCTCCGTCTCCGCGAGCTGCCCGTTCGCGCGCAAGTATCTGAAGGAGCACCCGGACCTCGCCAGGTAATCCCGCGATTTCTCAGATCTGATGCCGGAGAAGAGGCCAATACACACCATCATATCTCAGATCCGGTGCAGGAGGAAGACATCCGGTCCAGAGAAACAGTCCGAGAGATAAACACTCGATCCTGCCCGCACAGGGCTCACGCAGCTGGAGAAGTTATGAGACTTGACAAGTACCTTGCCGACATGAACGCCGGCACCAGAAAAGAACTGAAGACAGCAATCCGCAAGGGCCTTGTGACTGTGAACGGACAGGTCATCCGCGACGCCGGCTTTCATGTCACAGGAAATGAGACCATCTCCCTTGACGGCGAGGAGATCGGCTACCAGGCCTTCGAGTATTACATGCTCAACAAGCCGGCCGGCGTCATTTCCGCAACGGAGGACAGGCGGCACAGAACCGTTCTCGATCTTCTCGGAGACCGCCGCCGCAGGGACCTCTTCCCGGTCGGCCGCCTCGACATCGACACGACGGGCCTTCTTCTCATCACAAATGACGGAGCACTCGCCCACCGCCTGCTCGCGCCGAAGCACCACGTGGACAAGGTCTACCGCGCAGCTGTCACCGGCACGGTGACGGAGAGCGATATCCGCGCCTTCGCGGAGGGGCTGCGCCTCGAGGACGGGCTGACCGCCATGCCGGCAGAGCTCCGCCTTCTCGAGGTGAGACAAAATTCCGCTGAAACCGTGAGCTTCGTGGAGGTCACAATCCGCGAGGGAAAATTCCACCAGGTCAAGCGCATGTTCGAGGCCGTCGGAAAGAAGGTCCTCACTCTGCAGCGCATCAGCATGGGACCGCTTGTGCTCGACAGGAGCCTCCCTGAGGGCGAGGCGAGACCGCTGACGGAGGAGGAAATCCAGGCCCTGCTCAGTCTCTCATAAAGCAGACACTTACCCAGTGTTCAGGCAGAGGGAACTCCATATAGAAGACGCCGTCACGGATATCGAACAGGTCCATGCTGATAGCTTAAAATTTTCATCTGACAGTACGTAAAAAAGAGAGGACAGACTGCACAATCGGTCTGCCCTCTCTTTTTATGAATCCGCCTTCAGGTTGTGAAAATACTCCATGTCCGTGACGAGGAGCGCACCGCGGCGCACATCCTTCCACGGAATATAGCGGAGCGAGCGGTCCTGCACCGCGCGGTCGCTTTCCTGGCCGAGCAGGGTGACTTTTGTGTCATCCGGCCTGTCAAAGAGAGCCGCCGCGGCGAGCTGCTCCGGCTCCTCAAAATGCTCATCATCGAGCGCGAAGCGCGCTCCCATGAAGCGCTCATCGATATCAACGCCGCAGCGGTGCCTCTCCCCGTCAAGCTCAAAGACGACCATGTCGCAGTAATCACTGTCGGTCAGCCATCTCTTCATTTCCCCGATATTCGTCTCGAGCGGGACAATCGGCCGCCCGTTCTCATCCTTTAATTCACCCATCACCTGTATACTCTCCGAATACTTATGATTTTCAGACAGAAAACGGCGGTCCTGAATGCTCAAAGCCGCCGTTTCTGATTGTTTCTTTGTTCTATTTTATCCGCAACACATATCACAGATGCAGGACGCGATCAGCGATTTCCGCCGTGCGGCCCTGGTTCCAGTACTGTGTACCGATGTACCCGCAGGTTCTTCTCGCGACATGCATTTTCGTCTGATCGCGGTTTCCGCAGTTCGGGCACTCCCAGACAAGCTTGCCCGTCTCATCCTTGACGACCTTGATCTCGCCGTCATAGCCGCAGACATCGCAGTAATCACTCTTCGTGTTCAGCTCCGCGTAGATGATCGTGTTGTAAATGTGCTGCATCACGCGGACGACCGCCGGAATGTTGTTCTGCATGTTCGGAACCTCGACGTATGAAATCGCTCCGCCCGGGGAGAGCTTCTGGAACTCAGCCTCCTTCGTGAGCTTCGAGAACGCGTCGATGTGCTCCGTCACATGAATGTGGTAGCTGTTTGTGATGTAGTTCTTGTCCGTGACACCCGGAATCTTGCCGAAGCGGCGCTGCAGGCATTTCGCGAACTTGTAGGTCGTGCTCTCGAGCGGCGTGCCGTAGACGGAGTAATCAATGTTCTCCTCAGCCTTCCACTCGTTGCAGTGATCGACCATCATCTGCATGATCCGAAGGCCAAATGCCTTGCCCTCCTCACTTGTGTGAGAGACACCCTTCATGTAGTAGACGGCCTCCGCGAGACCCGCATATCCGAGACTGATCGTTGAGTAGCCGTCGTAGAGCAGGCGGTCGATCGGCTCACCCGGAGCGAGACGCGCGAGCGCGCCGTCCTGCCACAGAATCGGAGCGACGTCCGACGGCGTGCCGAGAAGTCTCTTGTGGCGGAGCTGAAGTGCCTCATGGCAGAGCTCCAGTCTGTCCTCCATGATCTTCCAGAAGAGCTTCTCATCCTTTCCGGAGGAGCATGCGGCATCGACAAGGTTCAGTGTGACCACGCCCTGGTTGAAGCGGCCGTAGTACTTGTGCTTGCCCGGGACATAGTCGCCCGCATTTGCGAGATTGCCCTTGCCCGCATCCGTGAAGCGGTCCGGTGTCAGGAAGGAGCGGCAGCCCATGCACGGATAGACATCGCCCTTCATTTCCAGCTCCTTCTTCTCGGAAATGTAATCCGGCACCATGCGCTTCGCCGTGCATTTTGCGGCAAGCTCCGTGAGGTAATAGTACTTTGTGCCCGGCTTGATGTTGTCGTCCTGCAGCACGTAAATGAGCTTCGGGAACGCCGGCGTGATGTACACGCCCTTCTTGTCCTTGACGCCGAGGATACGCTGGTTCAGCATGACCTCGATGATCATCGCGAGATCGTCTCTCGTCTGTCCCTCCGGGACCTCATGCAGGTACATGAAGACCGTGACGAACGGAGCCTGGCCGTTTGTCGACTGCAGGGTGATCAGCTGGTACTGGATCGTCTGGCAGCCGTTCTCGACCTCCTTGCGGACCTCCTCCTCGACCAGCTTGTCGAACTTTTCCTTCGGCGCGTTGATGCCGGTCTCCTCGAATTCCTTCTTGAGACGCTTCGCAATCTTCTTGCGGCTCACATCGACGAACGGAGCGAGGTGGGACAGCGTGATCGTCTGGCCGCCGTACTGGCTGGATGCCACCTGCGCGACGATCTGGGAAGCAACCGTACATGCCGTCGCAAAGCTCTTCGGCGTGTCGATGTGCGTACCGCTGATGCAGGTGCCGTTCTGCAGCATGTCGTTCAGGTTGACGAGGCAGCAGTTGTGCATGTGCTGCGCGTAGTAGTCCGCATCATGGAAATGAATGATGCCTTCCTTGTGAGCTGCGACAATCTTCTCGGGAAGAAGGTACTTGCTCGTGTAGTAGCGGCTCCACTCGCCGGCCATGTAATCGCGCTGAACAGACAGGACCGTCGGGTTCTTGTTGGAGTTCTCCTGCTTGACCTCCTCGTTGTCATGCTCGACAACGCCTCTGATCTTCTGGTCGACGTGGCTCATTTTCCGCATCTCATTGTGCTTGTAGCGGTAGGTGATATAGAGTCTCGCGACCTTCGGCTTGCCCGTGCCCATCAGAGCATCCTCGACCTTGTCCTGGATCTCCTCGACGGACAGGTCACGGTTTGCATTCTCGGCGTCCTTCTCGATGCCGTATGCAATCTCATCGATCTGCTCCGGCGTCAGACGCTCACTGATGATGCCTTCCTCCTGATTGGCGCGTTTGATCGCATCCGCGATCTTCGTTCGATCAAACGGAACCCGTTCTCCGGAGCGCTTCATAACACAGAGCTGCACGTCATCGACTTCATTGTTGCCGTCGAGCTGTTCGTTGTAGATGTACATTCCTTTCCTCCTGAATCCTGCCTGTATATCCTGTACCGGACGCCGGCTGTCCGGTTTCTGTCAATAACTCCGCCATGCCACAGGCCTTACGTGGCACAGTGAAAAAAATACTGCCCGCGCAGGCGTTCTTCTTCCTGCGGGACAGTACGTATTATAATCTACATCTGGTGGCTCAGTCAATAGATGGCAACAAGATATTGTGATGTATGCAATTTTAAAATCCGGGAATTATCCGGGCATAAAGAAAGCTCCGAACCGCCACATCTGACAATCCGGAACCCTCCCTCGAGCGCGAGACGGGGATCGAACCCGCGACCCCCACCTTGGCAAGGTGGTGCTCCACCGCTGAGCCACTCGCGCATTTCGTATTCAGTTGTCTCTCAACAACAAAAAAGATTATATCCCGGGAGCGGCGTCCTGTCAACAGGAAATTGCAAATTCTTCAGGTGGCGGGGCACACGCCATGAAACGTTTCGATGCAGTCGCGGCCATCAGCAGGTTGTCAGGCCCGTTCCGTCCTCCTCAGCTTCCCTTCGCCGCTGACACAGCGGCTCAGGGTGATCTTCGGACTCCTCCACTAAATGCCTTCCAACCTGCCTGATGCCGCGATCTGCCGCCAAGGTCTGATGGCGTGTGCAGCCAGCCTGATGAAATACTGCTGCAAAATCACAGGGCGGCAACAGACGCGCTCCCTCTGCCTGTAGCAATAAAAAAACAGCCAGGCAACAACCTGACTGTTTTAATCGAGCGCGAGACGGGGATCGAACCCGCGACCCCCACCTTGGCAAGGTGGTGCTCCACCGCTGAGCCACTCGCGCATGTCCTTTGGTGCTTGCCGCACCTGACGACAAAAGGAATTATACAGGAGCCGTCAGGCACTGTCAACACTTTTTCTCATATTTTTGCAATCAATTGACACAACTTTTTGTGTCCTTCATTTTCCCGGGATTCTCTGTCCCGTGGATGACGGCGCTCAGGACATAGTGGCTGCTGTTAAAGGACTTCTGCACGATGTTCTCGAGCCGGATGAGGTCCACCTCGAGCCACAACTCATCGGACACGATCGCGATGTGAGCAAACATGACGCCAAAATCGAATTCCTCCCACTTGCCTGGCTTGTCCATATTTGATTTTTTCGAGAAAATGTGAAGCCTGCTGCCGACCGATACGAATCTCCACGGCTGGCTGTTCATGTCAGACGGGGCGAGCCGCGCCGCCTCGACGACCTGCGTCATCCATTTCGGCGGTCTGTCACGGAACACGCACAGCTCTGACAGCTTCTTGCGATGGGCCTCATACTGCCGGCGGATCAGAGATTTCTCCGGGGTTCCGAAGGCCATGAGGATCACGAATTTCTTGTTGCCTCTCGCGAGCGGTGCATTTTTCAGCGAGCTCATTCCGAGGAAGCAGCTGCCGAGTCCCAGCGTCATCATATAGAGGCTCAGCTGCTCGCAGATGTAGCCGGCATTCATCTGATACCGGTCTCTGACCTCCGAGTAAAATGAGAGATAGTACGGGGCCTTCACGCCGAAGAACCCCTTCAGCTGGTGGCTCCTGTCTGTGTTGTCCGTGATGCCGATCTCCGTCCCGATGCCCGGAAACAGCGCCGGGATATCCTCATAAAAGGTTCCTATTTTCGTGAGCGTATCGCTGCTCACCGGCGTCCATTTGAATTTTCTGACCGACTGCCTCAGAAATATCGCTTCGTACTGGTCCATATCTTCTGTCATTCCCCGCAAATGAAAACTGCTCAAATCCTAATACTTTATATTATCGCAGGATAATCCCGAATTCAAGATAGACGAGCGGAGTCTGCCCGATACCGCCCTGATATTGCTGACCGCTCACCAAGGTCTGATGGCGTGTGAACCGTAACGACTGTGCTGCAGCCGCTCTCATTGCCAAAGCCGCCCGCATCGCTTACAATGGCAGTATCGCATTCATAAGGAGGAAATATTCATGCAAATTACGGTTCTCGATGTACTGATCATCGCATTTCTCGTCTTTTTCATCATCATGTATCTGACCGGCAACAGCGACAAGGTCACGGCCATCTTCGGAGGGAAACAGCAGCAGCATACAGAATCTCCGGAGCTTAAGAAGAAGCTCGACAACGCGTCGCTCTCGATCTGCGTCGTCATTCTCGCCATGGAGATCTGCTCGATTCTCTTTAACGCGCTCACCCTCGTCTGGCTCGCCGTCTCGATCGTCGCATTTATCGTCTATGTCACGTATCTGCACAAGATGTCGAAGAGCTGAAGGAAGTGCGGCGCACGCAGTGACGAAGCCGCTCAAAACATGCCGCTATTTTCATTCATAGGTTTGACATCAGCGCTGATACGACTATAATTTAACGTGATACATTATTATGGTAATTATTCAGCACCCCTTGGAAAACTTCTGAAATCCGTCCGGAGAGCCTGCTCACCAAACGATTTCAGATATTTTCCAAGAGGCAACGAGGAATGCGAAGCATTCCGAGTCTGGGATGCTGAATAAATGACAAACTTGTCGGAGGATGATTATCATGGAAAAACAGAATATCGACTGGGGCAGCCTCGGATTCGGTTACATGCCCACCAGCGCAAGCTATGTTTCCAATTATAAGAACGGCGCCTGGGATGACGGTGCGCTTACGTCTGATCACACAGTGACAATTTCAGAGTGCGCCGGCGTTCTTCAGTATTCACAGTCTGTTTTCGAGGGTCTCAAGGCCTATGAGACTGTTCAGGGCAAGATCGTCACGTTCCGTCCGGACCTGAATGCTGAGCGTATGTACAATTCCGCAAAGCGTCTTGAGATGCCTCCGTTCCCGAAGGACCGCTTTGTTGAGGCCGTAAAGGAAGTCGTAAAGGCCAATGATTCCTGGGTTCCGCCCTATGGCTCAGGCGCGACTCTCTACATCCGTCCGTATATGTTCGGCTCAAGCGCTGTCATCGGCGTCAAGCCGGCTGATGAATATCAGTTCCGCATTCTTACAACTCCGGTCGGCCCGTACTTCAAGGGCGGCGCAAAGCCGATCACAATCAAGATTGCGGACTACGACCGCGCTGCACCGCGTGGAACAGGCCACATCAAGGCTGGCCTCAACTACGCTATGTCCCTCCACGCAATTGTCGAAGCGCACAAGCAGGGCTTTGCCGAGAACCTGTACCCGGATTCAAAGACACTGACAAAGGTCGAGGAGACCGGCGGCGCGAACATCATTTTCATCAAGGGAAACAAGTTCGTCACTGTCAAGTCCCCGTCCATCCTTCCGTCTGTCACGAGACGTTCTCTCGAGTATGTCGCAGAGCATTATCTCGGCATGGAGGTTGAGGAGCGCGAGATTCCGCTCACAGAGCTTCCGGAATTCGATGAGTGCGGTCTCTGCGGAACAGCCGCTGTCATCAGCCCGGTCGGCTGCATCAACGACCACGGCAAGGAGATCAAGTTCCCGAGCGGCATGGAGAAGATGGGTCCGACGATCCAGAAGCTGTATGACACGCTGACAGGCATCCAGATGGGCCGCATCGAGGCTCCGGAGGGCTGGATCTGCGAGATCGAGTAAGCAATGAATGATTTGCCAAGCCGCAGGGTCTTCTTAAGAGGCCGGCGGCTCAGCATATACAAAAAGGGAGACGGCATTTGTGCTGTCTCCCTTTTATTGATTACTCTTCCGAATGCTGCGCCTGCGGGCGTTCATTCTCCCTTGAAGAGCTTGATCTTCTCCGCGGCCACGACCTTGACGGCGTGCACCTCGTACGGGACCATGTCGCTCATCATATGGACACCGTCGTTCACGGCCTGGATCGCGCCCTGGCAGCATGCGATATTGATGTCCGTGAAAATGTCGATCTTCGCGATGCCGCTTGTGATCGCGTGGCGGATGCTGTGGTCCGAGAGACCCGAGCCTCCGTGCAGGACCAGCGGCACATCGACAGCATCGGCGATCGCGCGGATTCTCGCGTAATCAACCTTCGGATAGACCTTGTACTCGCCGTGTGCGGTTCCGACGGAGATCGCCAGCGCGTCAATTCCCGTCTTCTTCACATACTCCGCAGCCTGCACCGGATCCGTGTACTCATTTTCCTTCGTGTCTGTCTCCGACGTGTCCGGCGTGTGCCCGAGCTCCGCCTCCACAGCAGCTCCGAACGCATGGGCCGTCTTGACCATTTCCGATACCTTTGCTGCATTATTTTCAAGAGAGTCGGTCGAGCAGTCGAGGTTCACCGATGTAAATCCGTACTTCAGCGCCTCGATGCACCGGTCGAAGGTCTTGCCGTGATCAAAATGAACAACGACCGGAACCTTTGCTTTCCTGGCCATCGGGATGATGAAGGAAGCGAACTCATCGAGCGGCAAAATTGAGAGCTGACTCTCCTCGATGCCGATGATCACCGGCGCGTCAGCCTCCTCCGCTGCCTCGATCACGCCGCGCGCCATTTCCAGATTAATCACGTTAAAATGTCCCACACAATACTTACCCTTCGCGGCGGGGACAAGCACGTCTTTCAGATTTGCAAGCATATGCTCTCTCCTTTCAGAATTTTCAGAACATTTCAAAACAAAATCAGGGGCTGTCGCGAATTCCTGCTCATCAGCCCCGCTTTCTGTCTATATTATAAACAGAAACCGGGACTAATTCAATCCGCAACAGCCCCTTTCGTCCGGTCAGAAATCAGTGATGGAAGAGACGAATCCCTGTAAATGCCATCGCCATGCCGTAGCGGTTGCAGCAGTCGATGACTGCGTCATCACGCACGGATCCGCCCGGCTCTGCGATATACTGAACGCCTGATTTGTGCGCTCTCTCGATGTTGTCCGAGAACGGGAAGAACGCGTCCGATCCGAGTGATACGCCGGTCTGGCGGTCCAGCCACGCGCGCTTCTCCTCCTTCGTGAAGACGTCCGGCTTTACCTTGAAAATGTTCTGCCAGACACCGTCGCGAAGCACATCCTCATACTCATCGCCGATGTAGACGTCGATCGCGTTGTCGCGGTCCGGGCGGTGAATGCCGTCGACGAACTGCAGGTCGAGGACCTTCGGGTTCTGGCGGAGCATCCAGTTGTCCGCCTTGCTGCCCGCGAGACGCACGCAGTGGACGCGGGACTGCTGGCCGGCACCGACGCCGATCGCCTGTCCGTCCTTGACGAAGCACACGGAGTTGGACTGTGTGTACTTCAGTGTGATCAGAGAAATAATAAGGTCTCTCTTCGCGCTCTCCGGGATGTCCTTATTTTCCGTGACGACATTGTCGAGGAGACTCTCATTTATGTCGAGGTCATTTCTGCCCTGCTCGAATGTGACGCCGAACACATCCTTGTGCTCGATCGGAGCCGGTCTGTAGTCCGGATCGATCTTGATGACTGTGTAGTTGCCCTTCTTTTTCTTCTTCAGGATGGCGAGCGCCTCATCCGTGTACCCCGGTGCGATGACGCCGTCCGACACCTCGCGCTTGATGACAGAGGCCGTCGACGCGTCGCAGACATCCGACAGGGAAATGAAATCTCCGAAGGAGCTCATGCGGTCAGCGCCTCTCGCGCGGACATACGCACAGGCGAGCGGTGAGAGCTCATCCATGTCATCGACAAAATAGATCTTCTTCAGCACATCGGTCAGCGGAAGACCGACCGCCGCGCCTGCCGGAGATACATGCTTGAAGCTGGCTGCAGCCGGAAGGCCGGTCGCCTTTTTGAGGCCCGATACCAGCTGCCAGCCATTCAGCGCGTCAAGAAAGTTGATGTATCCGGGACGTCCGTTCAGAACCTCGAGCGGAAGATCGCTTCCGTCGCTCATGAAAATGCGGCTCGGCTTCTGATTCGGGTTGCATCCGTACTTTAACTGCAGGTCCTTCATTTTATGCTTTCTCCTCCTGAAACTAAGACACTAACCGATTGGGTCATTATTTATTCTTATTGACGATTCTCGACTCATAGCTGCCTGTCTTGATGTCGATGAAGCGCGTAAACAGCGACACCTTGTTGTCGGCATTCAGCGCATTCCAGATTCCATCCGTGAACGCGTCAATGTCGTTGCCGCAGAACACGCGGACAGGCTCTCCCTCAAAGCTGGGGAGCGGATTGTCGTCATGCAGATAGGTGCTGATAAAGCGTCCCTCTCCCGCTACAGCCGGCGTATAGGTAAATGTATACCGGCAGTCGGAATCCGGATTTCCGTCGGAGCTCTTCAGAATCGAGATCGCATAGTCAAGCTGTCCGTCCTGAACAGTGACGACGCCGGAAATTCTCGGCGTGTAATTCGGGCCGTCCGGCTCGAACCGGCGGACACGCAGAGACTGCTCGAATGTGAGTCCCTTCTTCAGGCCGTCATAGACCGTATCTGTCTGGTCGCCATTTGTCACGATCGTCCTGTTTCCCAGTACCCGGACCGGTGCGTAGATAATGAGAGACGGGTCCTCCATCTTCGACTCATCATACGCCTGAGTCCGGATTCCCTCTCCGTCTTTTACAAATACACGATTTCTGGAGTTCTCACTCCGTCCCATAATAAAATACGCAATCGCGGCATGTGTTCCGTCCGCAGTGCGGCCGAGCATAATGCCACGGCCCGGATAGGTGTTACCTGCAAGCAGCTCTTCCAGATTACGGATCTTCATTCGCCTTCTTCCTCCTCCCAGAACGCGGTTCTGCGTCTCTTTCTCTTCAGCTTCGGGATGTTGATGTACTCGATCGGCATCGCATAGAGATCGGACAGTGCCTGAAGGTCATTCGGACGTATGGCCGTTACGCCCGCCTCCCAGTTCACAATTGTCTGCTTCGTCCTGTGCATTTCGCGCGCGACGTCCTCCTGCGTCATACCGGCATTGACTCTCGCGGCCTTTAATGTTATTTTCGGCATCATGTCATTGCCCCCTGTGATAAGATTTCAATCCTAGTAACAGAATAAGCCTTTCTTTTCGGATTTACAATCCATCTTTCAGTTTTTTTTCACAGTAATAACGTATCCGTCTACATTATTTCCAGACACATCATACTCTCCATCCGGACGGGCCGGATTATGAGACTGTGTGAAGTACACATCCCAGGTCCCGAGGTCACAGGTAATTGTATACGGCGCCGATTCCGAGGTGTTCTCTCTCAGCCACTCGATATACTCCTCGAGGCACAGGTTGTTCGCGTACATGAAGTACGCGTGCGGCACGCCGACATAGCGGTAGTGCCAGGATTCATTGCTGGTGCCCGTGATAGATGCCTTGTCCTCCGCATAGCGCCTGATGAAGCCGTAGCGCCACGAATTTGCGTTGATCCAGTCCGCGTTCGCGCTTCCCGTGAAGCTCTCTGCCGTTCCGTCACTCGCCGTGCGGCCCAGATCGACGGCAAGCCCCGTGTGGTGCTCGCTGTACCCCGGCACCGCGACATAGCTCTCGGCATAGGCTTCTCCGTAATTTGCGACTGCCTCGTTCCAGACATTCTGCTGATAGTCCATCGAGCGGTACGCGCTTGAGATGGACGTCTCATTTGTCCCGACAGCCGCGTTGCATGCCGCGATCATCTCGTCGAGATGAGGGAGCACGTGCTTTGCGAGCTCGAAGTCGGACTTGTCGCACGGATAGGACACGGACTGGTTGTCCTTGATATTCACGAGGTCGATGGTATCAAGATTTGCGTCAAAATCGTACGCGTTCCACGGATTGACCAGAATGAGGTCACCCTTGTGGATATCCTCGTCTGTGAGGCTGAGCGCTGTGCTGCCCGTAGATGCCGTAGCTTCCTCTTCCGCCCTACCGCTCTCCGGATTCTCAGAGTCAGCTGCCTCACTTGCCTCAGCCGGGGCGGCCGCTTCAGATGAAAGATCTGCTCCGGATGAGGAGGCTGTCTGTCCGCCCGCGCGGCCGGACCGCCCGACAAGCAGCAGCGCCGCAAGTATCAGGGCGAGGACCACGCAGATGATCACCATGCCCTTCAGGAGGCCATTCCCTTTTCTTCTTTTCTTCTTCATGTCCATACATACAAGAGGACTGCCCCGGAAGGCAGCCATACCGGCCCGTGCCGCCGGAAATACCGGAGGCATGGGCCGGATACGCGTCCTCTCGTGCAGTCCCTGTCAGTTTCAGTTTTCAGTTGAGTAGTTCGGAGCTTCCTTCGTGATGTGGATATCATGCGGATGAGACTCCTTGAGGCCGGCCGAAGAAATCTTGATGAACTGTGCCGTCTCATGCAGCGTCGGAATGTCCTTTGCGCCGCAGTAGCCCATGCCGGAGCGGATGCCGCCGATCATCTGGAAGACTGTGTCCTCGACGCGGCCCTTGTAAGCGACGCGTCCCTCGACGCCCTCCGGAACAAGCTTGCGCGCGCCTGCCTGGAAATAGCGGTCCGCGGAGCCTGCCTCCATCGCCGCGATGGAACCCATGCCTCTGTAGACCTTGTATTTTCTGCCCTGATAGAGCTCGAATTCGCCCGGCGCCTCGTCGCAGCCAGCAAACAGAGAGCCCATCATGCAGACGTTTGCGCCTGCCGCAAGAGCCTTCGTCATATCGCCGGAGTACTGAATACCGCCGTCGGCAATGATCGGGATATTGTACTTCTTCGCGACGGAATATGCCTCCATGACAGCCGTGATCTGCGGAACACCGATGCCGGCGACAATACGCGTCGTGCAGATGGAGCCCGGTCCGATACCGACCTTGACGCAGTCAGCGCCGGCCTTGATGAGGTCCTCAGTGCCCTTTGCCGTCGCCACATTGCCGACAATGACCTGCAGGTCCGGATATGCGGCCTTGATCTCCTTCGTTGCGCGGAGGACATTTGCGGACTGGCCGTGTGCGCTGTCGACGACGACGCAGTCGACATGCGCATTGACAAGCGCCTCGACACGGTCGAGCAGGTTCGTCGTGATGCCGACGCCCGCGCCGCACAGAAGACGGCCCTGCTCATCCTTTGCGGAATTCGGGTATTTGATCTGCTTCTCGATATCCTTGATTGTGATGAGGCCCTTCAGGTTGCCGTCCTTATCGACGATCGGGAGCTTTTCCTTTCTCGCCTTTGCGAGAATCTTCTTCGCCTCCTCGAGCGTGACGCCCTCCTGAGCCGTGATCAGACCGTCCGAGGTCATGCTCTCGCGGATCGGCTTGGTCATATCTGTCTCAAACTTGAGGTCACGGTTCGTGATGATGCCGACAAGCCGCTTGCCCTCGGTAATCGGAACACCGGAAATGCGGTACTTGGCCATGAGGGCTTCCGCATCGCCGAGCGTATGGTCAGGAGACAGATAGAACGGGTCCGTGATGACGCCGTTCTCGGAGCGCTTCACCATGTCCACCTCTTCCGCCTGCTGCTCGATGCTCATGTTCTTGTGAATAATGCCGATGCCGCCCTGTCTGGCCATAGCGATTGCCATCTGATGCTCTGTAACCGTATCCATGCCTGCGCTCATCATCGGGATATTGAGCTTGATTTTATTTGTCAGCTGTGTCTCGACATTGATCATGTTCGGAGTCACTTCTGAATACTGCGGAACGAGTAATACATCATCAAATGTAATGCCGTCGCCAACGATTACTGCCATGCTAACCTCCTGTTTTCTAGATGCATTTGTCTGAAAAATGAACTGTACCTTTATGCAGAAACCCGGGACCCGTCTCTGAAAAATGAATAACTCTCATATTCGGCGGATCCGGAGTCCCCGGTTGCCTGTCCCTTAATGAATTGATAAACCAGCATCCCCTGACCGGAACTGCATAAGTCCCGACGGATTGCGGCCGGAACTGCCTAAGTCCCGCCGGATTGCTCCGCTGCTTCGCAGCTCCCGCAATCCTTATTCCGTAAAGACTTTTCTCGGAAGACGCCACTTAAGGTCCTCGAGCATCTTGTCGTCGAGATGCACAAGAATCTTCTCTCTCGTATCGCCCTTGACGATGACGTACGGCTTGACCTCCGGGTCTCTGGCCGAGTAATCGACAATCTTATAGGTGTCGCCGTAGCTGTCGAGCTCATGGGAGCCGAGCGGCGCGATGCACTCTGTCCCGCTCGTCTGAATCGTCGTCAGATGCTTTCTGCTCTGCTTGGAATAGACCGCGGCGATATCCAGATCTCCATTCACATATGAATATTCATACTCGACGCTCATCCGCGGCACGAGCACGTACCACAGAATGATGAAAACAATAAATGCGATCATAAAGACCGGACTAAATGTGACCAGCATGAAGATGCCGGAAATGATAATGAGGGCCAGAACCAGCGGTTTGACCATCTTAGCAAGAGCTCCTGCCTTCTTCGGAACAATCAGCTCGGAAAATGAATCCTCCATTCTATTACTCCTTAGTGTATATTGACAGAATGATAGCACAAAAAAAAGTTCAAAACAACCTCACGGAGGCATAAAAAAAGCCGCCCCGCTTTCGCGGGACGGTTTAAGAGGCCGCCGCACTCTTTCGTGCAGCAGCCTCTTGCATTGTTTACATCATGCCGCCCATGCCTGCGCCAGCGCCTGCAGCCGGTGCAGCCGGCTCCTTCTCCTTGATGATGGAGACAGCAGACTCTGTTGTCAGCAGTGTTGCGACGATGGAGTTCGCGTTCTGCAGAGCGGATCTCGAAACCTTCACCGGGTCGAGGATACCAGCCTCAACCATGTCGACGTACTCATCTGTCAGTGCGTTGTAGCCCATGCCGTCAGCGGTCTCAGCGACCTTGTTGACAATAACCGGGCCTTCCTTGCCTGCGTTGACAGCGATTCTGTACAGCGGAGCCTCGAGAGCCTTCTGGACAATCTTGGCACCTGTCTTCTCATCGCCTGTGAGGCCGGCAACAACGCTGTCGAGCTTCTTTGCGACATGTACGTAGGAGGAGCCGCCGCCTGCGACAATACCCTCTTCTACAGCGGCACGTGTCGCGTTCAGAGCATCTTCCATTCTGTACTTCTTGTCCTTCATTTCCGTCTCTGTCGGTGCGCCGACGCGGATAACCGCTACGCCGCCAGCCATCTTTGCGAGACGCTCCTGAAGCTTCTCCTTATCGAAATCGGACTTTGTCTCAGCGATCTGATTGCGGATCTGTGTGATTCTGTCCTCGATCTTGGACTTGTCGCCCTCGCCGTCAACAATCGTTGTCTTGTCCTTTGTGACCGTTACGGACTTAGCGCGGCCGAGCTGATCGATCGTGACGTCCTTCAGCTCAAGGCCGATCTCATCGGAGACAACCTCGCCGCCTGTAAGGATTGCGATATCCTTCAGCATATCCTTTCTTCTGTCGCCATAGCCCGGGCTCTTGACAGCGACAACGTTGAATGTGCCGCGGAGCTTGTTGACAATCAGAGTTGTCAGAGCCTCGCCCTCGACATCCTCAGCGATGATAAGGAGCTGAGCGCCCATCTTGACGATCTGCTCAAGAAGCGGAAGGAGATCCTGGATGTTGCTGATCTTCTTGTCGACGATCAGGATGTACGGATCCTCAAGTCTTGCTTCCATCTTCTCCATATCGGAGCACATGTAAGCGGACAGATAGCCGCGGTCAAACTGCATGCCCTTGACGAGGTCGAGCTCTGTCTGCATCGTCTTGGACTCCTCGATTGTGATGACGCCGTCCTTGGAGACCTCCTCCATTGCGTTGGAGACCATCTCGCCGACTTCATCGCTGCCGGAAGAAACAGCTGCAACTCTTGCGATCTGCTTCTTGTTCTTGACCGGGCTGGACATCTTCTTCAGCTCATCGACAGCTGCGTCCGTTGCCTTCTGCATGCCCTTTGCCATGATGATCGGGTTAGCACCTGCTGCGAGGTTCTTCATGCCCTCATGGACCATAGCCTGTGCGAGAACTGTCGCTGTCGTCGTGCCATCGCCTGCGACATCGTTCGTCTTGGAAGCGACTTCCTTGATGAGCTGAGCGCCCATGTTTTCAAAGCCATCCTCAAGCTCGATCTCCTTGGCGATTGTGACACCATCGTTTGTGATGGTCGGAGCGCCATAGGACTTCTCGAGAACGACGTTTCTGCCCTTCGGGCCAAGCGTTACACGAACAACATCTGCGAGCTTATCGACGCCCTTTGCAAGAGCCTCTCTTGCCTCAACGCCGTATTTAATTTCCTTTGCCATAATGAATTATCCTCCAGAATAAAAGAATTAAAGATAAGGGACGGATCAGTCCTCAACGACAGCGAGAATATCGCTCTGCTTTACGATGATGTATTTCTCATCGCCGAACTTGACTTCTGTTCCCGCGTACTTTGAATAAATGACCTTCTGGCCTTCCTTGACGTTCATGACAACTTCCTTGCCGTCAACAACTCCGCCCGGGCCTACCGCAACGACTTCTGCCTGCTGCGGCTTCTCCTGTGCACTCTCCGTCAGGATAATGCCTGATGCTGTCTTGGTCTCTGCCTTCATTTCCTTGAGAACGACTCTGTCGCTCAGCGGTACTAACTTCATATAAATGCCTCCTTCAAAATTACTTTTTAAAGAATTCACTTGCTTTCAGATTTGGCTTGTTAGCACTCGATTCATTCTAGTGCTAACATCTGTATAGTAATATAGCGCACCGCCGGTTTAATGTCAACAAGTTTATCATTTTTTTACAAAAGCATAAAATGCAGAAAATGAAGGCACAACAAAAGCGGCAGGTCCTGTCCTGCCGCTTCTGTTCTATCCCGATCAGGGATTATTCCTCTTCACTATTATTGCTGCTGTGCTTCTTCCGGTGCTGCTTGATCTCGTCGAGCTCCTCGAAAATGTAATCATTCAGGACCTTGATGTAGGTTCCCTTCATGCCCGAGGACCGGGACTCGATGACACCCGCACTCTCGAACTTGCGGAGCGCGTTGACAATGACCGAGCGTGTGATGCCGACGCGGTCTGCGATCTTGCTCGCGACCAGAATGCCTTCATTTCCATCGAGCTCATCGAAGATGTGGATGATCGCCTCAAGCTCCGAGAAGGACAGTGTCGAAAATGCCGACCGGACGACCTGTCTCTTCCGTGTCTCCTCCGCGTTCTCCTCATCGACGGAGCGCATCATCTCCAGGCCGACGACCGTCGTGCCGTACTCACTGACGATGATATCGTCGATGTCATACAGCTGGCTCCGTCCGCGGTAGGAAAAAACCGTTCCGAGTCTCTCGCCTGCAATCTCGATCGGATTAATGACAGCTGTGTACTTCGCCGCCTCAGCGCTCGTGAAGCCGAGCGTCTCGAGGTTGACATTCTCCTTCGTCGAGAGGACTCCGAGGAAGCGCTCGTTCAGCATAGGATCCACGAACTTGCCGAGCTCGCTCGGGATCATCTCCTGCAGCTCCTCGACGTCATCGCATTTGCCGACGCCGAGAATCTTGCCCTTCCGGCTGATGACCAGGACGTTGGAATCCAGAGTCTCAACAAGTACACCGCAGATATCGTTGAATACGACCTTGGATGTGCTTGTGTTGTGAAGAAGTTTGTTGATTTTACGCGTTTTGTCTAGTAATTGAACACTCATGCCTGCTCCTTTCATGTTTCAGCCCTGACCTGATGACCGGCCAGACGTTACTGCCCGTTTATATGTATTCAGACATCATGTTCCAGCACAAATACATACACCACTGCTATCAGTATAGCATCGGAGTTTCCGACTTTCAATAAAAGGAGTTTGATATTTCGGAATTTTTCTTTATTTTCTGACTACCCCGTCTGTCGCTCCAGGGAGATATGGCCCTTCAATTCAGATTACTTCGACTGCTTCTCCGCTGCCTCAGAATATCCGCACTGTTCGTTTGAACAGACGATTCTGCTTCCTTTTTTCACCATATAGCTGCCGCACCTCGGACATTTTCTGTCAACCGGTACCGACCAGGACATAAATGAGCACTCCGGATTGTTCTCGCAGCCGTAATAGCGCCTGCCCTTTCTCGTTCTCTTCAGCACGACCTCACCGCCGCAGAGCGGGCACTTGACGCCGATCTTCTCGTAGTACGGCTTCGTGTTGCGGCACTCCGGGAAGCCCGGGCACGCGAGGAACTTTCCGTGCGGACCGTATTTGATCACCATGTGCCGGCCGCAGTTCTCGCAGATCACATCCGTGACCTCGTCCTCAATCTTTACCTGCGCGAGCTCTTCATTTGCCTTTTCGACCTCGGCGTGGAAGTCCGGATAGAAGTTGCGGACGACTGTCTTCCACTCGACCTTGCCCTCGGCGACGCCGTCGAGCAGGGTCTCGAGGTTCGCCGTGAAGTTCTCATCGACGATCTGCGGAAATGCCTTGACCATGATCCCGTCAACGACCTCTCCGAGCTCTGTAATATAGAGGTTTTTCTGCTCCTTCGTGATGTAATTCCGCGCAAGGATCGTCGTGATCGTCGGCGCGTAGGTACTCGGACGGCCGATGCCCCGCTCCTCGAGAGTCCGGACGAGCGACGCCTCCGTGTAATGCGCCGGCGGCTGTGTAAAATGCTGCTCAGGCCTCGTCTCTCCGCGGGCGAGCTCCATGCCCGTCTCGACCTTCGCCGTGATCGCCCGCCCGTTGGTCTTCTCGTCCTCATCGGACGTATAGACGTCCATGAAGCCGGCGAATCTGACCTTCGACGCAGCTGCCGTGAAGGTCACGCCGCCGCCCTCGATCCGGACGGACACCGTGTCATAGACGGCCGCGGTCATGCGGCTCGCCGTAAAGCGTCTCCAGATCAGCTGATACAATCTGAACTGATCCCTGGAGAGATGCTCCTTGATGCCAGCCGGCGTCCTCGTGATATCAGTCGGACGGATCGCCTCGTGCGCGTCCTGCGCATTTTTGTTTGTATTTTCAGACTGCGGATGACCGGCAAATTCCGGACCGTAATTCTTTCCGATGTAGTCAACTGCGGCCGCGTCCGCCTCGGCAGCGATACGCGTCGAATCTGTTCTGAGGTAGGTGATGATACCGACGGTTCCTTCCTTGCCCACATCGACGCCCTCGTACAGCTGCTGCGCGATCCGCATCGTCTTCGATGTCGAGAAGCCGAGCGTCTTTGATGCCTCCTGCTGCAGGGTACTCGTCGTAAACGGAAGCGGCGGCTTTCTGCGTCTCTCGCCTCTCTTCACATCGGTCACGGAAAATGAAGCCCCGTCCATCCGCTTAAGGATTTCGTCAAGCTCCTCCTTCGAACTAATCGGTGTCTTCTTTCCGTCAAGCCCGTAGAATTTTGCCGTCAGCGGCTTCTTCTGGCCCGGGACCTCGAAGTCCGCCTCAATCGTCCAGTACTCAGCCGGCACGAAGTCAGCGATCTCCTTCTCGCGCTTCGCGATGATGTGAAGCGCGACCGACTGCACACGGCCTGCTGAGAGACCCCTCTTGACCTTCTTCCAGAGGACAGGGCTGATCTCATAGCCGACCATCCGGTCCAGCACGCGGCGCGCCTGCTGTGCGTCGACGAGGTTCATGTCAATATCGCGCGGATGCTTCAGAGACTCCTTGACCGCGTGCTTCGTGATCTCATTGAACGTGATCCGGCGCATCTTCTTCTCATCGAGTCTGAGCGCCGCGACGAGATGCCACGAGATCGCCTCTCCCTCGCGGTCGGGGTCGGTCGCGAGATAGACATGGGTCGCGTTCTTCGCCTCTTTTCTCAGCTTTGCGAGAAGATCGCCCTTTCCTCTGATTGTTATATACTTCGGTTCGAAGTCATGCTCGATATCAATGCCCATCTGGGATTTCGGGAGGTCCCGCACATGTCCCATGGATGCTTCAACGTCATAATTTGCCCCGAGAAATTTCTTGATTGTCTTTACTTTCGCCGGTGACTCGACGATAACCAGGTTCTTTGCCATCCAGTCCTCCATGACTGCCGGTCCGTTTTTCCGCTGTGGAAGCGGGCCTGTTTTCAGTAATTACAAACTATACAGCAAACATTTTTTTCTTTCAAGCCTGATATCGGCTGAACGGGCGCGAAAAGGTCATGAACGTTGTGGTAAAATTCCGTGGCCGACAGGTCTCAAAAGCTCTTTCAAATCCACAGCGGTCTGTCGTATAATACACGCATAGAAACAATTCTGTCAGTTCTGTACCCGTTGTCCGCAGTGGTCCTTTCCGAAAAGAGAAGGAGCACTCTATGTACAACCGGATTTTATCTGCCGCGCTCATCGGCATGGACGTCGTGCCTGTCCGGGTCGAGGCCGATGTCAGTGACGGTCTCCCTCAGTTCACCATGGTCGGTTATCTGACCTCGCAGGTCCGCGAGGCTGAGGACAGAGTCCGCACATCATTTCGCAACGCAGGCTTCGCACTTCCGCCGAAGCACATCACCGTCAATATGTCCCCCGCTGATATTTTAAAGAGCGGCTCGCGCTTTGATCTTCCGATCGCTCTCACGATTCTCGCCGCCGACGGGATTCTTCCGCCTGATTCACTAGGGGGCATCATGGCTGTCGGCGAGCTCTCCCTGAACGGCGACATCAACGCCGTCACCGGCGTGCTGCCGATCGCCGCGAAGGCGCTGGAGAGCGGCACCCGCCTCCTCATGGTCCCGGCCGGCAACGCCCGCGAGGCCGCTGCCGCCGGCGGTCTCCGCGTCGTCGGCGTCCGCACCCTTCACGAGGCCGTTCATTTTCTGAAGACGGGTGAGACTCCTGTCTCTCTCACCGAGGAGCCGGAAGCTCCCGTGCTCAACCACTACGGCTGCGACTTCGCGGACATCCGCGGACAGGAGGCCGTCAAGCGGGCCGCCGTCATCGCGGTCTCCGGCTTCCACAATCTGCTTCTGATCGGGCCTCCCGGATCCGGAAAGACGATGCTCGCGGAGAGAATTCCGACAATTCTTCCCTCCCTCACGCCGGAGGAGAGCTTTGAGATCACGAAAATTTACAGTATCGCCGGCCTTCTCCCCAAGGATTCTCCCGTCATCGGCACGCGTCCGTTCCGGCACCCCCACCACACGGTCTCCGCCTCCGCGCTCGCGGGCGGCGGACGGATTCCCTCTCCGGGTGAAATCACGCTTGCCCACCGCGGCGTCCTCTTTCTCGATGAGATGCCTGAATTTTCCCGGCAGTCCCTGGAGATCCTGCGCCAGCCGCTCGAGGACAGGGAGATCGTCATTTCACGGACGAGCGGAAGCTACCGCTTCCCGGCCAATTTTCTGCTTCTCGCTGCGATGAATCCCTGCCCGTGCGGCTACTATCCGGACATGAACCGCTGCTCCTGCCAGGCGAGGGACATCGAGCGGTACAAGAACAGGATCTCCCGGCCTCTGCTCGACCGGATCGACATCTGCGCCGAGTGCCCGCCCGTCGCCTACGCGGACCTGACGGAGAATGGCGAGAAGAGGCAGACGTCCGCGTCGATCCGCGAGCAGGTCGAGGAGGTCAGGCGCCTCCAGGAGAAACGCTTTCATGGAAGCGAAATTCATTTTAATTCGGAAATTCCCGCCTCAAAGATCTCTTTGTTCTGCCAAACGGATGCAGAGGCCGATGAGACGCTCCGGCGCGCCTTCGAGCGACTGCATCTCTCAGCGCGCGCCTATCACCGCATCATCCGCGTCGCGAGGACCATCGCTGATCTCGACGGGGCGGAGCTTATCGGGAAGACTCATGTCATGGAGGCCGTCCACTATCGCACGATCGACGGCAAGTACTGGAGGCTCTGACGCCAGACAAAAAAATCATGGGGACACTAAGCCGTCTCACCTTAAGAGCAGGGCCCGGAACGCACCGGGATCCTGCCGGAGGAGCTTATGGAACAGAAAATTCTTGATATCGGGGAGCATGAAATCCGGACCATCCGCCGCGGCTCCCCGGAATACCCGGCGCGCCTAAGTGAGCTTCGCAGCATGCCGGAGACACTCTATGTACTCGGCCTGCTTCCGTCCGATTCCATACCGACGGTTGCCATTGTCGGCGCGAGGATGTGCTCCCCGTATGGGCACCGGGTGGCCGCGGAATTTGCGGCGGCTCTTGCGCTCCGCGGGGTCCAGATCATCAGCGGGATGGCGCTCGGCATCGACGGCTACGCGCAGCAGAGCGCGGTCGACGCAGGGGGCACTTCATTTGCTGTGCTCGGAGGAGGCGTCGACATCTGCTACCCGGCGACCAATCTCGGTCTCTACCGGGAGCTTCGGAGGACGGGCGGGATTCTGTCCGAGCAGCCGCCGGGCACGCCCTCCCGGTCGTACCATTTTCCGGCGAGAAACCGCATCATCAGCGGGCTCGCCGACATCGTCCTCGTCGTCGAGGCGCGGCAGCGCTCGGGATCTCTCATCACGGCCGATTTCGCGCTCGAGCAGGGGCGGGACGTATTTGCAGTCCCGGGGCGAGTCGGCGACGCGCTGTCGGACGGCTGCAACCAGCTGATCGCGCAGGGCGCCTCGATCGCCTGCGACCCGCAGGCAATTCTCGACCGGCTGGACACGCTCCGCTGCTCGGTGCCTCTCGCGGAATCAGGCAGCTGGACCGAGGCGGTCCGCCGGAAGAGCATAAAAAAAGTGACGGATGATCCGTCACTGAGTGCCGCCGCGAAGCGCGTCTTTCGGCTGATTCCTGCCGGAGGGTCCGCGGACACGGAGAGCCTCGGCCGCGAGGCAGGTCTTCCGGCGGAGGCTCTGTCCGCGGCTGTCATGGAGCTTGTGCTCTGCGGATATGTCGACGAGGTCGGCAAGGACCGCTTCACGCGGTCGTGCTGAGGGGGAGATCGACGTGAGTGAGAAGAAACACGCCTCCTCACAGCGGGCATCAGCCGGCTGGCACCAGATGTGGGAGACGTGGCGTGTTTCCTCTTACGCCTCCTCGTGCCGCTTCCAGTCTACGGCAAATTGTCGGACGCGACAGAGGTATATCCCTCACGCCTCCTCGCGTCTCTTCAGAATGTCATAGGCCTGCACCGGCTGATCGAGCGTCACGTGGAGCTCCTGCAGCGGGTGCGGGGCCGACTCCATCGGATTTCCGTCCGCGTCGCTGATTCCGAGAACCGTTGCCGGCACGTCTCTCTCCGGTGTCATAACCGTGATATGCTCGCCGACCGAGAACTTGTTCTTCTGGTGGAGCAACACGCGGCCATCCGCGTCTGTCCCCTCCGCGATCCCGAGGAAGGTCTCATTTTTCACATAGGTGTTGCTGCCATAGATCTGGTCATCCGCTGTCGGCCGCCCGTAGAAGAATCCCGTCGTGAAGCGGCGGTATGTGCAGTCGGAGATCGCCTCGCGGTAGTGATCGAGCTTCGATGCATAGAGCGCCGGGTCCTTCTCGTAGTCGTTCATCGCCTCGCGGTAGGTGCGCGCACAGGTCGCGACGTAGAGAGCGGTCTTCATGCGCCCCTCGATCTTGAAGCTGTCGATGCCCGCATCGTAGAGATCAGGAAGATGATCGATGAGGCAGAGGTCCCTCGAATTGAAAATGTACGTGCCGCGCTCATTTTCCTCGATCGGCATATACTCACCCGGCCTCGTCTCCTCAACGACCGCGTATTTCCAGCGGCACGGATGCGTGCACGCCCCGCGGTTTGCGTCCCGCCCTGTCATGTAGTTGCTGAGGAGGCACCTCCCCGAGTAGGAAATGCACATCGCTCCGTGCACGAAGCTCTCGATCTCGAGATCGTCCGGGATGTGCTCCCTGAGCCCGCGGATCTCCGCGAGTGACAGCTCGCGCGCCGTCACGATCCGCTTTGCGCCGAGAGAATGCCAGAACAGACAGCTCTCATAATTCGTCGTGTTGGCCTGCGTGCTGATGTGCAGGTCAATCTCCGGGCAGATGCGCCGCGCAATGGCGAACATGCCAGGATCCGCGACGAGAAGCGCGTCGGGCCGCATGTCCTTCATTTCCCGGAAATATTCCTCCGCCTCGCCGAGATCAGCGTTGTGAGCGAAGATATTCGCCGTGACGTAGACCTTGACGCCATGCGCATGGGCAAATGCAATGCCCTCCCGCATTTCCTCCGGCGTGAAGTTCTTCGCCTTCGCGCGAAGCGACATGACCTCACCGCCAATATATACCGCATCGGCGCCATACAGCACCGCAATTTTCAGTACCGGCAGACTGCCCGCCGGCAGCAGAAGCTCCGGATGTCTCATATACTCTCCTTCTTGATAACACTGTCAGCCGTGTCAGACCCTGCGCCATGGTCCTTTCCGACCTTCACGCTGATTGCCATGCCGTCGGTCACGGCCGCTTCCGTCGATGTCGTTCCCCCACCGTCTTTCCCGACCTTCACGCTGATTGCCATGCCGTCCCCTGTCTCGATGACGGCCGTCACAAGGCGCGGGTCCTCCGTGATCTCGCGGAGATACTCCCGCATCCGCTTGTAAATCGTTCTGTTTCTCCGCTCGACCGCGTAGTGCGACTCCAGGATTTCGCCCTCCTGCAGGACATTGTCCGTCACAAGAACGCCCCCGGGCATAAGCAGCCGCATGACCTGCGGCAGGAACGCGCTGTACTGTCCCTTCGCCGCATCCATGAAAATGAAGTCATAGCTGCCCGCAAGGTACGGCAGGATGTCCTGCGCGTCTCCCGTTAAAAACGTAACGCGTTCCTCCACTCCGGCCCGACGGAAATTTTCCCTCGCCGCCGCGATCCGCGGCGCATAATTCTCGATTGTCGTCACATGTGCATTGGAATTCTGCAAAATGAATACAGCAGAAAAGCCGACGGCGGTTCCGATTTCCAGGACCTCCACCGGCTGTTTCAAGGCAAGAAGCATACGCATCACGCTCTGTGTTCCCTTTCGGATCACGGGAACGTCCGCGCGGTGCGCCTCCTTCTCCATGTTTTCAAGCAATGCGGAATTGCCTCTGTACAGAGAGTCGAGAAATACATTCAGTCTCTGTCTGTCAGCCATCCGAATCCTCCGAATCCGAGTCCGTGTCGCCGGCCAGAATGGCCAGCATCTCATCGGCCGTCTCGGATGTGTTAAGTGTGTACGTTCCTCCCAGCAGCTTGCCGTGATACGCGGACAGGCGCTCCTGCATAACGAACACGCCGACATCCCTGATCAGTCCGTTCTTCTTCAGGATCTTTCCAACCTGTCTGGCCGATGCCCCGTCCGGAATCGTCACCTCAACATCGGTGCCAGGCGACGACTCCATCGCCTGCTCATTAAAAACGGAATATCCGTAAGTATAAGCGGTCCTCCCGAGAAAAATGAGCACCACAGCGACCAGGACATAGAAGAGAAGCCTGAGCGTCGTCCTCGCACCGAATATGGCGGCATCTTCTCTGTTTTCATTTTTCTTCAAGGCAGTCTGCCGCCTTTCCGCCTGTCATAAAGGCATTATATTTCCGGCTTCATGCAGAATGTGCTCCGCGGACCGGACATACCCGTCCGCTCACAGATTCGGCACGTGAAGCTCCATGCTGCTTGCGACATAGCGCATCAGCCGCTTCAGCTCACCGACAAGGTCTTCCTCCGCCTCGAGGAACGCGTTGACCTCCGGAAACTTCTGAAGCTCCTCGTATTTCTGGGCGAGCCGCTCCGACGCCTCGATCAGATCCTCGCCCTCCTGATCATGATACAGATGGATCGTCTCCGTCCGGAGATTCATGATCTGATTGAAGACACCCGGGTACTTGTCCAGGGCCTTGATGCTTTCGTTATATTTTGTGTAGACCGGCGCGGACTTGATCGTGTTGATCAGATTGTCACGCGCCTCGTCTATTCTGCGCAGTTCATCATCCTCCATTATACGGACGCCTCCATGATAATTGGAAGAATCATCGGTCTGCGCTGTGTTCTTCTCCAGATAAATGCACTCAGCGCATCCTTGACCTCGGACTTGATCTTCGACCAGTCCGTGATATTTCTGTCAAGGCATTTGTTCACCGCCTCCGACGCGACGCGGTTCGCCTCATCCATCAGGTCCTCCGACTCACGGACATACACGAAGCCGCGGGACACGATGTCCGGTCCTGCCAGAAGGCGGTTGCTGTGCTGCTCGAGCGTCATGACGACGATCACGATGCCGTCCTCCGCCAGATGCTGACGGTCGCGGATGACAATGTTGCCGACGTCTCCGACGCCGAGACCGTCAACCAGGATCTGTCCGGTCTGGACCTTTCCGATAATTCTGGCGCTGTCATTGCCAAGCTCCAGAACATCGCCGGAGTGAAGCAGCCAGATATTCTCCTTCGGGATACCGAGTGACTCGGCGATGTGCGCCTGCGCCTGCAGGTGACGTCTCTCGCCGTGGACCGGAATCGCATACTTCGGCTTGACAAGCGCGTAGATCAGCTTGATGTCCTCCTGGCACGCATGGCCTGACACGTGCGTATCCTCGAACACGACCTCCGCACCGATCTCCGAAAGCTCATTGATGACGTTCGATACAGCCTTCTCGTTGCCCGGAATCGGGTGTGATGAGAAGATGATGACGTCGCCCGGCATAATTTTGATCTTCTTGTGGATATTGGCAGCCATTCTCGAGAGAGCCGCCATCGACTCGCCCTGGCTTCCCGTCGTGACAAGGACTGTCTTCTCGCGCGGATAGTTCTTCAGCTCGTCGAGCTCAATCAGTGTATTGCCCGAGTCATCAATATAGCCGAGCTCCACGGCTGTCCCGATCACGTTGACCATGGAGCGGCCCTCGAGACAGACCTTCCGGCCGTATTTTCTCGCCGTATTGATAATCTGCTGGACACGGTCGACATTTGACGCAAATGTCGCGATGATCAGTCTCTGCTTCTGGTGCTCCGAGAAAATGCGGTCAAATACCCTGCCGACCGTTCTCTCGGACATTGTAAATCCGGGGCGCTCTGCATTTGTCGAATCGCACATGAGCGCGAGCACGCCCTTTTTGCCGATCTCCGCGAAGCGCTGCAGATCGATGGCATCTCCGTAGACCGGCGTGTAGTCGATCTTGAAGTCGCCCGTGTGGACCACAATGCCCGCCGGCGAATAAATCGCGAGCGCGGCGGCGTCCTGAATGCTATGGTTGGTCTTGATGAATTCGATCCGGAAATCGCCGAGATTGATCGACTGCCCGAACTTCACAACCTTGCGCTTGACCATCTGGAGCATGCCGTGCTCCTCAAGCTTCTTGTCAATCAGCGCCATCGTCAGCTTTGTGCAGTAGATCGGGACGTTGATTTTCTGGAACACATACGGAATGGCGCCGATATGGTCCTCATGACCATGCGTGATCACCATTCCCTTGACCTTGCTGTAGTTCTCCTCGAGGAACGTCACATCCGGGATGCAGAAATCGATGCCGAGCATGTCGTCTTCAGGGAACGCGAGACCACAGTCGACGACAATGATACTGTCCCCGTACTCAAACGCTGTCATATTCATTCCGATCTGCTCCAGACCTCCGAGCGGAATGATTTTCAGCTTCTCATTATTCTTCTGTGCTTTCAAAAACTGTCTCCTTTCCTCAAAATAAATCTATTCGTAATTCCTTCCGATTCCGTTACAGAAGGATATCCGTATCATCCATCATTTCTTCAAACACGCGAAGAAGGGCGTCAAGCTCATTTTCGTCTTCCACGAAGACATACTCCGCCTCTTCATCCGTATCCTTTGAAATATCTTTTAAAATGAAGGCATTCGCCTCTTCTTCCTCTGAGTCCGCAACGAGTAGATAGTTCGTTCCGTTCAGACGCGTCTGCTCTTCAATATAAAATTCCAGCTCCTGACCGTCGTCAGTCTTGAATTTCACTGTCTCCATGATTATCCATCCAGTCCTGCAAGATCAGCATGGCAGCGATCTTGTCCACATACTTCCAGTGATCCTCGCGCTTCACGCCGGCCTTCCGCATAATCTCATCGGCCTCGACCGTCGTCAGACGCTCATCAGAAAGAAAAACGGGGACGTCAAGCCGCGCTTCGAGCATTTTCTTGAACTCAAGCGTCTTCTGTGCCCTGTCCCCGATCGAATCGTCCATATTCAGCGGATAACCGAGCACAATGGCCGACACATCATAAGCCGCCGCGAGCTCCTCAATTCTGCGGAGTGTCTTCCTCAGATGATTTTCCTTCTCGCGCCGGATGATCTCGACTCCCTGTGCAGTCAGCCCAAGCAGGTCGCTGACCGCCACACCGACAGTCTTCGACCCGTAATCCAGTCCTAATACGCGCTTTTTCATTCCCTGTCTTCCCAGGATTTATTCTTGATGTATTCCTTGAGAAGCTCCTCGACCAGCTCATCGCGCTCAGCCTTCATGATCATGCTGCGTGCGCCCTTGTAATTCGTAATATAAGTCGGATCTCCGGACATGATATAACCGACAATCTGGTTGACGGGATTGTAGCCCTTCTCCGCCATTGCCGTATATACAACCTTCAGAATATCCTTTACGCTGATCTCAGGTTCTTTTTTGACACTGAAATATTGTGTGTTACCTAAATTATTTGCCATATTCTCACGACCTTATAGAAATTCCAACAGCTAAGAGTATTTTACACTCTGCGCTCATGATATTCAACCCCGGACTCGAGGCGTGTGAACGGTTACTGTTCACACCGAATATACAGTTGGATGCCACCGCGGATATCAGTACGTTATCGGGCACGTTCCGTCCCCCTCAACTTCCCTTCGCTGCGTACCACAGCTCAGGGTGATTTTCGGGCTCCTCCACTTAACGCCCTCTAACGTATCTGATATCGCTTATGGCCTCCAAAGTTCCGATTCGGTGTGAATAGTAACCGTGAACCGCAGCTCGCGCTTAAACCAGCAGGGTCCCGTCCGGCAGGACGTCCCTCACGGTCATCCCGCGGATGTCTCCCCCGACATCCTCTTCTGTCCGAAAATGCACTTCGAGCGACTCCCGCGTGTGACCTGTCATATAGAAGCCATCCGCATCTTCCTTTCTCTCCTCAAACAGTACCTCCACGATCCTGCCGCGGAACTGCTCCGCGTACGCGCGGCGGTTCTTCCTGTCGAGATCGATGAGGACAAGGCTTCTCCTGTGCTTCACGGCGTCTGTGAGCTGCTCCGGCATTGCCGCAGCCTTTGTCCCGTCGCGGCGCGAATATTTGAAGACATGCGTCTTCGCAAAATGAAGCTCCTTCACAAACTCCACGGTTTCCGCGAATTCTTCATCCGTCTCACCCGGAAATCCCGTGATGATATCCGTTGTGATCGCGGGCTCATGGAACCAGCGGCGGAGCAGGCCAACGCGGTCTCTGAACTCCGCCGTATTGTATTTCCGCTTCATGCGCGCAAGCGTCGCGTCGCAGCCACTCTGCAGTGACAAATGGAACTGCGGGCAGATCTCCGGAAGAGCTGCGATCCCCTGCACGAATTCCTCTGTCATGACGCCGGGCTCAAGCGAGCCGAGCCGCACGCGCCGCACGCCGTCAAGCGCGCAGATTCTGCGGATCAGATCGAGAAGCCGCTCATTTGTCTGGGCCTCGGAGGCATCCGGCGTCTGCCGGTTTTCGTCCGGCGCGTCGAAATCAAGTCCGTAGGAGCTGATGTGGATTCCCGTGATGACGATTTCCCGATAGCCGGCGCGGCTCAGCCGCTCCGCCTCAGCCAGGACATCCTCCGCCTTCCGGCTTCGGACGCGGCCGCGCACATACGGGATCATGCAGTAGGAGCAGAACTGATTGCAGCCGTCCTGAATCTTGATATACGCGCGGGTTCTTCCCACGGTGCGGTCGATCTCAAGCTCCTCGTAGCTCCGGACATTGTTGATGTTGTCCGTGTACGGAACCGTCTCCTCTTCAGAGGAGTCCCCGGAGCGCTCCGCGTACCAGGCATCGAGAATCGCCGCCAGATTCGACTTGTCGTTATTGCCGACAATAATGTCAACGGCGGGGTCAGCCTGCAGCCTGCCGCGTGCATCCTCCACATAGCATCCGACGGCGACGACGGCCGCGGAGGGGTTCATTTCCTTCGCGCGGTGAAGCATCTGTCTCGACTTGCGGTCGGCGATATTTGTCACGGTACAGGTGTTGATGACATAGACGTCCGCGCCCGGCGCAAACGGAACTGTCTCGTATCCGGCGCGCTCCAGCTCCTGGATCATCGCCTCCGTCTCATATTCATTTACCTTGCAGCCGAGGTTGTGAAAAGCTGCTTTTCGTCCCATATTGTCTCCCTGTATTGCTCTGGTTTTTTCTTGACGATGCCCATCTTTCAAGCTAAGATTACCTTATAGCAATCGAATTGCTCCGAAATTGGTAATGATTCAGCACCCCCTCAGTGTTCCGAGTCCGGGGTGCTGAATAGTTGCCTCAATTGAAAGGATCAGGAGGAAAGTATTCATGAAAACCGTAAAAGTTTCTCTGAACTCAATTGACAAAGTCAAGACTTTCGTCAACGACATTAACCGCTTTGACTTCGACTTCGATCTCGTTTCCGGCAGATACGTCATCGATGCAAAATCCATCATGGGTATCTTCAGCCTGGACCTGTCCAGACCGATCGACCTGATTATTCATGCAGACGGCGACAAGCTGGATGAGGTTCTCGCTGTTCTGAAGCCGTACATCGTCGAGTAAAACGCGCGGTTATTCAAGAGGGCTTCCGTAAACCGGAAGCCCTCTTTTTTAGTGTATAAGTCCCGGTCGCAATGGGATAAGGACGGCAAGCTCGCTTGCCGGTCCGTAATCCCATTAGCGACGACAACAGGTATGAGCAATGAATGCGAATACCTGTTGGCAGCGCGAGAACGCCGAAGGCGTGAAGCGATGCGTCGGGACTTATACACTTAACAAAATCCCTCAGGGTCTTACGACCATAGTCTCTGTCGTATCGATCGCCGTCTTCATCAGCTCGTCGATCTTCTCCACGAGATGATGCTCCGAGCGCTCGATGAACTGCAGCTCCGGCTTCGTGACCGGATGCTTCGCGACGAAAATCGTGCAGCAATCCTCGAATGGCAGAATCGAGGTCTCATAGGCGCCGATTTTCTTGGAAATATCGACGATCTCGCTCTTATCGAAGCCGATCAGCGGTCGATAGACCGGCATCGTGCAGACCGCATTCGTGCACATGAGCGACTGCATGGTCTGGCTTGCGACCTGTCCGATGCTCTCACCCGTGATAATGCCGAGGCATTTGTCTTCCTTTGCAAAATGCTCCGCGATCCGCATCATGTAGCGGCGCATGATGATCGTCAGCTCCTCATGCGGGCACTGATCATAAATGTAGAGCTGAATATCCGTGAAATTCACGATATGAAGGCGGATCGGGCCCGAATACTTCGCGACAATCCGCGCGAGGTCGACAACCTTCTGCTTCGCCCGCTCGGAGGTATACGGCGGCGCATGAAAATAAACCGCGTCGATCGTGACTCCGCGCTTCGCGATCATCCAGCCCGCGACCGGGCTGTCGATGCCGCCGGAGAGGCAGAGCTCTGCCGAGCCGTTTGACCCGACCGGCATTCCTCCCGGTCCCGGAATGATCTTTGAGTAGATATAGGCCTTGTCCCGGATCTCTACATCGAGCAGGATGTCCGGATTATGGACATCGACCGTGAGGTTCGGAAAATTGTTCAGAATAGCCTCGCCAAGGTCCGCGTCCGTATCCATCGACGGTCTCGGGAAGTCCTTGTTGACGCGGCGGACCTTGACCTTGAACGTCGCCGTCTCATTGCCGTGCTCATTTTTCATATACTCGAGAACATTCTTCTCGAGTGTCTCGTATGTGTCACAGTCGCACTCCACAACCGGTGCAATTCCGACAATACCGAATACATGCGTAAGCGCGTTCACCGTCTCGTCGTAATTCCAGTCTCCGGAGCAGTTCACGTAGATTCTTCCCCGTTCCTTGCGCGTGAAGAATTCGCCGTCCACCGCGTCCAGCGCGATCCGGATCTGCTTTACCAGAGCGTCCTCAAACACACCCCGGTTGCGGCCCTTGATGCCGATCTCGCCGTACTTGATCAAAAACATATTTGTCATTTATTTCTCTCCCGTTTCAGTCCGTTATTTTGCTCTGTAGCGGCGCAGCATCGGTACTGTCTCTCTGAGGACCTTCAGCGCCTCATCGACCTCCTCTGCCGTGTTCTTCTCGCAGAAGCTGAAACGGACAGATGATGAGGATTCCTCGCGCGGCGCACCGATCGCCGTCATCGTCGGACTTGCAAGTCTCTTGTGTGTGGAGCATGCGGATCCGGCCGACACATAGATCTGATGGTCCTCGAGCGTGTGAAGCAGAACCTCTGAGCCGACGCCGAGGATGGACACGTTGACGATCTGCGGAGCACCCTCCCGTCCGCGAAGCCCGTGGATCACCGTGCCCTCGATGCCGTCAAGTCCCTCCTCGAGGCGCTCCTTCAGGTCATAGAGATGATCGATCTTCGCGTCAAAATCTGTATAAGCCTCTCTGACTGCGACGCCGAGTCCCGCAATTCCCGGAACATTCTCCGTGCCGGAGCGCATGCCATTCTGCTGGCCGCCCCCGTAAATGAGGGGACTTACATGCGCGCCGTTTCTGATATAGAGAAATCCTGTTCCCTTCGGTCCGTGCAGCTTGTGACCGCTGACCGAGAGCATGTCCACACCAAGCTGGCGCGGATAGATTCTGTATTTGCCGAAGGCCTGAATCGCGTCGACATGATAGAGCGCGTTCTTTGCCTTCTCCCGGATCAGCTTTGCGGCCTCGGCGACCGGCACAACTGCGCCGATCTCGTTGTTCACATACATCGTGGAGACGAGGATCACGTCGTCGTCCAGCATAGACGAGAGTGCCTCGAGATCGAGCACGCCGTTCCTGTCGACCGGAATCTTCTTGATCACAAAGCCCTGGCTCTCAAGAAATCTGAGAGGCTCCGCCACGGCCGGATGCTCCATAGCCGTCGTGAGGATCGTGTGTCCCTTTCTGCGGTTTGCGAGAGCCGTGCCGATCAGTGCCCAGTTATTAGATTCCGTTCCGCCCGATGTGAAGTAAATTTCATTTGCGGATACCTTCATGACACCGGCAATCGTCTCGCGGGACTCACGGAGATACTTCTCCGCATCGACGCCCTTCTTGTGCAGGGAGGACGGATTGCCATAGTCGTCCGTCATCGTCTTTACGACGATATCGACCACCGCCTGCGATGGTCTGGTTGTAGATGAATTATCAAAATAAATTTCGCCCATAGTACTCGTGATTATAACACATTTTTATGTTATGATACAAGATATATCCATGGCATACAAGCCATCTCAAAGGGGAGTTTTTACAAATGAAGAATTACAGAATGATCGTCCAGTATGACGGCACGCGCTACAACGGCTGGCAGAAGCAGGGCGACACCAACAATACAATTCAGTACAAGCTGGAGACAATTCTCAGCCGCATGACAGGCGAGACGGTCGACGTGCACGGCGCAGGCCGCACAGACGCGGGCGTCCACGCGAAGGGACAGGTCGCGCAGTTCCGCTGCACGACGGATATGAGCACGGATGAGATCCGGCACTATATCAACAGCTATCTTCCGGAGGACATCGGCGTCCTCTCCGTCGCCGAGGCGGCGCCGAGATTTCACAGCCGCTACAACGCATCAGAAAAATATTATTTATATCGCATCAGCACGGACAAGGCAGCGCATGTCTTTGACCGGAAGTACGTCTATGAATATAAGGGAACGCTCGATGTCAGCGCGATGAAGGTCGCGACGATCCAGCTGATCGGAACGCACAACTTCCGCTCGTTCTGCGGAAATCCGCACATGAACAAGTCGACGGTCCGGACGCTCAGGACCATCCGCATCACAGAGACAAAGGACGAGATTGATATCGGGTTTGTCGGCGACGGCTTCCTCCAGTACATGGTCCGGATTCTCGTCGGCACTCTGATCGAGGTCGGCGAGGGGAAGCGCGATCCCGAGTCGATGAACGCGCTTCTCGAGTCGCACAGCCGCAAGCTCGCAGGCCCGACAGCCCCCGCGTGCGGACTGACCCTCATGGAGGTCCGGTACAACTAAGTTCGCACGATTTATCATCCCAGGATTTCATCATTCCTTGCAGGGTGCTGAATCATTACATTTATCTTCTGAAAATGACACTCGACCAGTCGCCCATCCGGTTAACCTCAAGCACATGAAGTCCCGCCCTCTCACCGGCATCTGTGACCATCTGCTCCCGCTCCGTGAGGATTCCCGACGTGATATAGACGCCGCCCTTCTTCAGGAAGCGGGGAATAACCGGTGTGATTCCCTCGAGGATCTCCGCGATGATGTTCGCGGTGATCAGATCATAGGTCTCATCTCCGGCCAGCTCCTGCACATGGCTGTCAGCTGCGATATCGCCGAGCACTCTCTGAAAGCGCGTCCCGTCAATTCCGTTCTGCTTCAGATTTTCCGTGATGGCAGGGAGCGTATTGTCGTCGATATCTGTCCCGAATACGCGCGCCGCGCCGCTCTTCAGCGCGAGAATGCCGAGGATGCCGCTGCCCGTTCCGATATCCATCACCGTGTCTCCCGCATGAATGTATTTGCGGATTCCCTGAATGGCAAGCTTCGTTGTCTCATGCGCGCCCGTTCCAAATGCCTCGCCCGGATCAATGCGCAGCGTGACCGCCGCCTTTTCTTCCTTCTCCGGGTCAGACTCCCATGTCGGCTCGATCAGCACATCTCCGACCTCAAAGCTGTGAAAATGCTTCTTCCAGTTATTGGCCCAGTCTTCGTCCGCCGTATCACGTTCCGTGACCGTTCCTGCTCCAATGTCCATATAGCTGCGCATCTCCTCGAGCCCGTTTTTCACGGCAGCGATCAGCTCCGGGCTGTCCTCTCTGTCGTCCGGCGCAGCCATGCCGACGCCGTTCTGAACGAGAATATCCTCTCCGTCCTCCCTGTCATATGTATAAAATGAAATTTCCGCCAGATGATCGTCCTCGGGCATTTCCGGGACGACATCTCCAAAGAGACCTCCGTTTGATTCCGGATCGACCGGCTTTCTGTCATTGATCTCGATGCTTGTAATTCCGAGCTCATAGAGCATATAGCTCACGGCATCCTCTGCTTCCTCTGTCGTGTGAATCGTATATTTGTGCCAGATCATAGGTTTCGCCTTTCTTCTTTTTATCACAGCCATGCAGGCGGCTTCTCTCCACCTGCACAGAGGTTTTTCTTACATTTCATGAGTCCACCTATCTTATCCCTTCGCTTCCTCCAGCCGGAAATACACATCCGACAGGAACCGGCCCTTCTCGGCGCAGAACATGGCCCTCCCGCCGTGAAGCGATGCGATATTCGCGACGCTGCTAAGGCCAATGCCGACCTCATCGCGCTTGCTCGATATAAAGAAGCGCCCCCATTTTCTCGGGCGTCCCTCCATGCTGTTCTCCATATGGATCACAAGCTTTCCCAGATGCATGACGGCTGCGAGATGGACATAGCGTTTCGTGTCAGTCTCATCGCTCATCCTGCCGATCGCCTCCGCCGCATTTTCGAGAAGATTGCCAAACACAATGCACAGGTTCTGCTCCATGTCATGCGACAGCTTTCCCGGAAGGTCGATGTGGATCTTCAGGGCGGCGCCGGCCCGCTCCGCCTCCTGCGCGTAATAGGAGACGACCGCATTCACGGCCGAATTCTCCGTGTATCTCACGTCCCTGATCGTCGGGATCGCGTTCTGCATCCGAAGGATGTAGTCATTTAACTCATCCAGCTTTCCATTTCTCGCGTATTCCTGCAGAACCGTCAGCTGATGCCGGAAGTCGTGCCGCTGCCTGCGCAGCTCCTTCTCGTGCTTTAAAAGTGTGTCCTGATATTTCTTCTGGTCTCCGATCTCCAGGTTCATCATCGAGAGCTCAAATTCCTGCTCCTTCTCCCGCCTCGAGACCTGAATGCTCTGCCTGATCTGAAGAGCACCGACAAAGCACATAAAGCCGCAGAACAGGGCAGCTCCAAGAATAAAATACCGCGAGCTTGAGTATACGCTGGATGAGGTATAGTGATGGAGCTCCTGCGCGCAGGCCCCCGAGAGCAGCAGCATCGGAAATGTCCACAGGATCGCCGGTTTGTTCCTGCGAAAGACGGCCTCATAGATCACGGCGGCTGTAAACGCAAAGATCGATATCGGGAGAAGAATCTGGTAAACATGCGTGGTCTGCGTGAACATAACCGTTCCCGTCAGCTGCAGCACAACAGCCGTAAGAAGAAACCCCACAAGGACAGTCTTCAGAATGTCAAGCGGCAGCCTCCAGTGAAATGAAATGCTTTCCTCGAGAAAGAGCTCCAGCGGAAGCAGCAGACTGAAGAAGCTCAGGTAGCTGAGTATATAAAAGAGGTTCGGCGCATTGATCAGAAACAGGATCATGTCGCAGTTGCTGCAGCCCCAGAGGCCCGTCAGGGCCATGAAGCTTCCCAGCCACAGAAGAAGGACGCCCTTTCTGTCCATCTGGACCACGATCAGCGAGACGAAAATGAGCAGCACTCCGGCGACGAGCATGACGAAGCTCTCCGCCATCACGTCCCCCTCCGAAAACAGATACCGCCGGAAGATTCCCGACTGGTTGGACACATAGAGAACCGGAACCGAGATGGAATCCCTCGTATTCGGCGCCGTATAGGTGAGCGTTACCGTGATATCTCCGGCCGCGTCGATCGGAATCAGATGAATCGTTGTTCCCGGGTCCTTCATGAACGACGGCCGCTCCTTTGGATCGCCAAACGCAAAAACAGTCTTCCCGTTCACCTCCGCAGTCAGAGGCGCAAACGCAGTCCTGACCTCGGCATAGCAGTCGGTCAGTTCATTTGTAAAATGAAGAGTCAGCGTGATCTTTTCTCCAGGCTCAAGGTCCCCGATCCTTGCCGGGAGGCTGATCTCCTTCGTGACACCGTCCCTTGTCAGAGACGCCGTGCTGATCCTTCGGACGGGCTCCGCCTCACCGACGTACTGTCCGCTGCGATAAAATGAGAGTGCCCCGATAATCAGAAGTCCCGCGCAGACGCCAAACACGCCGATCAGAACCCATCGGATCCACCCTCCGCATCTGTTCCTTATCTCTGAACCATTCATTCTGTCTGTCAAGTCCTCCCGGCCGCGATGTGCTCTCGCGACTGAAGATCTGCAGAAACCTCCCCCTCCGTTTCCACTCTGTTGTCACAACAGGCAGGCCGGTTCTCCCGCCCTGCCATACCTTTCTCCATACCGTCTTATTGTCTCATATTTTCCTGCAAATGCAAACAGAAACGGCCCCCGGATAGAACCGAAAGCCGCTTTATGCTGCAGATGAAGTCTCCGAATGACCTGTCCGAAAGAAGACCGGACATTTTGCACGGATGTGAACGTACCTGAAAATCTCAGTCCCCCGATGTTTTATCCGGAAGGAACGGTTTGACCGCCTCCGCGAGAGAGTGGATGTTTCTGGTCTGGATCAGGATTTTTCCGCTGCCCGTAAACTTATTGACGAGACCCTCCCCTGTCGTGACACCGAACGCACCGGACGCGACCTCGATGCTGTAGGAGAGGTTCGCATCCCACGCGACGACATGCTCATTGTCGATGGTAACCGGCTTTGCCGGCGTGCACTCGACCTCAATGAGATCACCGAAGGAGCTGATCAGAAGATCGCCCTGGCCCTCCGTCTCCATGACGAAAAGGCCGCCCGAGCCGCCGAACACAGCCTGGCTGACATTCTGGCGCTGCATCTTGTAATTGACCGTGCTGTCGCAGGCAAAGAACGCGCCGTCATTTAAACGGTACTGCTGTGCTCCGACCGCAAGCTTCATAATTTTGCCCGGAAGAGCCGGAGCGATCGCCACGACACCGTCGCTCGCCTGTCCGACGACCTGTGTGATGAACATGCTCTCGCCGCTTGTCAGACTCCTGCCGATAGCGCCCAGTAGGCCGCCGAGGCCCTTCTTGCCGCTGTTCAGCTTGCCCTCCAGCGTGACGCCCTGCATATAGACCATCGCGCCGTTCTCAATCTTCGCCGTCTCTCCATTTCCGAGGAAGATTTTTGCCATCTGTGATCCCGCATCGCCTGTCAGTTCGTAGTTCATGTCATGACTCCTTTCTTGGTTTTGTTTGCCGACGGATATTATACCTCGTGCGGCGTTATTTCATTTTTCACGCTTCCTCTCCGCCTGCCGCATGAAACAGGTACTGCTCATACGCTCGCTTGGCAGCATAAAAGCTGCGCCTCGCGATATGCACCTGCTGTCCATCCCCCATGACGAACGTCATCAGCTCTCTGTCGATATCTCTGATCTTTGCCAGATTGACAAGATAGCTCTTGTGGCAGCGAAAAAAACAGTTCTCCGGAAACCGCTGCTCCGTCTCATCCAGAGTGCCGCGGACCGTTTTTTCGTCCCCGTCATCCAGATGGATACACAGATTTTTTCCCTTCTGTTCGACGAACAGAATACGGTCGAAGGGTATTCTGACCTGCATTCCGCCCATCTCGCACTCAAAATGAAGCTCCGACTCCTTTTTCATGATAACATAGCGCATCAGCTCCTCGATCTCATCCGCCCTGACCGGCTTTTCAAGATATCTGGCCGCCCGCAGGCGATATGACTCGAGCGCAAAGTCCTTGCTTGTCGTGGCAATCGCAGCCACGACGCGCGTGTCCTTCTCCCGGATCTTCTCCAGCGCATCGATCCCCGTCATTCCATTCATGTAGATATCAAGAATGAGCAGATCAAATTTTCCCGGATAAAATGCGGCCAGCAGCTCCTCTGCGCTCCCGAACGTCTCTGCCTCCACACGCTCCGCGGAAGCATTAACCATCGTAAGAAGTCTCTCCCTCTCCTGGCTGTCATCCTCACAGATTCCTACCTGAAGTCGTTCCATTGACATATCCCCCTTTGTCAGCGAAGTCCGGGAACTGAAGCTGTCCACGGTTCTTCCCGCGCGGTCCTGTTACGAGGCAGATTTTCACAGCATGTGATTTCGCACGATCTCCGCCTGATACAAACTTATTATGCCATGGATCCTGTCCGTGAGCAATTTGCCCGCTCTCCCGAATGCCCCTCTGCAATCGGCAGACTGCTTTTCTCACCGAATGCCCCTCTGCACCCGGCAGACTGCTTTTCTCACCCGAGGCCCCTCTGCACCTGGCGAGATATCCTTGCCTTGCGTCCCGGCACCTTCAGCTCTTCAAAAGCCGTCTGGCGCGCCCGTCAGACCTTTTCTTACAGACCGAGCGCGTTCAGCTCATCAGCCGTCAGATCAACCAGCTTCTCAGCCGCCTTCGCGCTGCTTCCGGCAATGCCCTTCCAGCTCGTGAGTCCGCCCGTGAGGTCGCTGAGCGCCATGTTAATCGCCGCGTTGCCCGCGCCGGCAAGCTCGTTCTTTGAAATCTGGAATTTATTTGCAGTCTTCCTGAAGCCCGTCACCGGGATGATCCAGACCTGATTGTGCCGGTCAAGAGGCGGAAATGTAATGATCGTGCTTAAGCCATGCTTCGTCAGGGCCGGCGCACCGGCCGAGAACGGCTTGTCCTTGATGGCCTCGTAGAGCTGCTCAATCGTGTAGTCATTTTTTGTCCTGATATTCTTAACCTTGACTCCCAGCATCCTGGTCTCCTCCTGCGCTGATATGCGTCCTCTATCCGTCGATGAAAGCGGCGGCTCTGACTCATGTCCCGGGTGTCTACAGAACGCTTCGCTTTCGTACCGCTTCAGCACCTCAGACTCGCAAGCTCTCCGCTCGAATTTCATCAGTTTTCTAAGGGGGTGCTGAACGGTTATCTATATTCTACTAGGCCGAATATACTCCCCGATAGCACAGAAAAATGAGGGCCGCACGCAGAATCGGTACTTGACAAGCCGCGCGATACGTGATTCGCAATAGATTATTCTGCAAACTTCTGAAACCGTCCGGCGAGCGTGCTCTCCGTCCGGATTTCATCAGTTTTCTGATGGGTGCTGAATAATTACAAAAAAAGACTGCCGCACTTCTTCTTAGTGCGACAGCCCCCGCATATCTCAAATCATTATTTTCTCTGTTCAGCCACACAGCTCCTGCTGCATGTGGACAAACCCACCTCTTGCAGCGAGTCTTCCCACGCCTTACATCGCGTTCCTCGTTGTGGGCAGGCAAAATGGCTTCACCGTTTATCCGGCCGTTACCGGACTTCCTCGCCCATCGTCTCCGCGAACTTCTTGAGCGCCTTCTTCTGCTCTCTGTTCATCTTCGTCGGAACGGAGACCACCAGTGTCACATAGTGATCGCCGCGGCGGTCCTTGTTATGGACGGACGGAACGCCCTTGCCGCGCAGGCGGATCTTCGTATCTGTCTGCGTACCCGGCTTGACCTCGTACTCGACATCGCCGTCGACCGTTCTGATCCGGATCTTTCCGCCGAGTGCGGCGACAGAGAACGGAATCGACGTTGTAGAGTAAATATCCATGTCGTCTCTCTGGAAGACCGGATGGCGCGCGACGCGTACCTCGACGAGAAGATCGCCTCTCGGACCTCCGTTTGTGCCCGGCTCACCCTTCTCACGGATGCGGACACTCATGCCATTGTCAATACCGGCCGGAATATCGACGCTCAGCTTCTGACGGCGCGTAACGTAACCCGTTCCGCGGCAGTCCGGGCACTTCTCCCGGATGATCTTTCCTGTTCCGCGGCAGTCTGGGCAGACCGTCTCTGTCTGCATCATGCCGAAGATCGACTGCTGCGTCTGAACAACGCGGCCCGTGCCGTGACATTTCGAGCAGGTCTCCGGCTTCGTTCCCGGCTTCGCGCCTGTGCCTCCGCAGGTCGGGCACGGCTCGCGGAGATTGAGGTCCAGCTCCTTTGTACAGCCGAAGACAGCCTCCTCAAACGTAATGCTGACAGAGGTGCGCACATTGGCGCCTCTCATCGGCCCGTTATTTGCGCGGCTTCCCGAGCTCCTCCGGCCGCCGCCGAACAGGTCGCCGAAAATATCGCCGAAAATATCGCTCATGTCCTGTCCGCCGAAATCGAAGCCGCCGTTGTAGCCGGTTCCGCCATTTTCAAATGCAGCCATACCGAACTGATCATACTGCTGGCGCTTCTTCGGATCCGAGAGCACGGAATATGCCTCAGATGCCTCCTTGAACTTATCAGCCGCCTCCGGAGACGGATTGACGTCCGGATGGTATTTCTTCGCCAGCTTTCTGTATGCTTTCTTCAGCTCATCAGCGCTCGCATCTCTGCTGACGCCGAGGACCTCGTAATAATCTCTCTTCTGTTCTGCCATGATCGTTTCCTACTCTATATCAGACTGGTTCCGCCGCCCGCTGTCAGCATCCGTCGGAACCGATTGTTAATAAAGCCACCTCAGAAGTGTATCCGAAAAATGAAAGAATGGCAAGTGTTCGGACGCACTTCTCAGACTGCCTGTCCTTTACGCTTCTGCATGAAATGAAAAAAGGGGGCTGATTATCTGTCAGCCCCCGCGTCAAGCCTAAAAGGCTTTACTCTCTGAAATTATCCTTCAGCGGATCAGACTTCCTTGTAGTCCGCATCGACAACGTCGTCATTGTTGCTGCCGCCGTTATTGCTGCTGCCTGTGGACTGGCCGCCCTGAGCCGAACCAGTCGGGCCCTGCTGTCCGCCGCCCTGGTTATTCATGCTCTCATACATCTTTGTAAAGAGAGCCTGTGCGCTGTTCATCAGCTTCTCCTTGGCAGCCTTCAGCTCATCGAGCTCAGCATCTGTCATCGGCTGGTTCACATCTGGATGCTTTGCAAGGATATCCTTCAGTGCCTGGAGATCGCTCTCAACACCGGCCTTCTGGTTCGCGTCAATCTTATCGCCGACGTTCTTCAGAGCGTCCTCAACCTGGTTGACCATGGAGTCTGCCTCGTTGCGCGCATCAACAGCCTCCTTGCGCTTCTTATCCTCAGCCTCATACTGCTGAGCTTCCTTGACAGCCTTATCGATATCCGCATCACTCATGTTCGAAGAGGATGTGATTGTGATGTGCTGCTCCTTGCCTGTGCCAAGGTCCTTGGCGGAGACATTGACAATGCCGTTCGCATCGATATCGAAGGTAACCTCGATCTGCGGAACGCCTCTTCTTGCTGGCGGAATTCCATCGAGACGGAACTGGCCGAGGGACTTGTTGTCCCGTGCGAACTGACGCTCGCCCTGAAGGACGTTGATATCAACAGCCGTCTGGTTATCTGCCGCTGTCGAGAAGATCTGGCTCTTCTTCGTCGGGATCGTCGTATTTCTCGGAATCAGGACCGTGGAGATACCACCCATTGTCTCGATGGACAGTGAAAGCGGTGTGACATCGAGAAGAAGGATATCGCCGGCACCTGAATCGCCTGCGAGCTTACCACCCTGGATGCACGCACCAAGTGCGACACACTCATCCGGGTTGAGGTTCTTGGACGGCTCCTTGCCTGTCAGCTTTCTGACCTCTTCCTGAACAGCCGGGATACGTGTAGAACCACCGACCAGAAGGACCTTTGTCAGATCGCTTGCCGTAAGTCCTGCATCACGCAGAGCATTCTGAACCGGCGCGACAGTTCTCTCAACGAGACCTCTTGTCAGCTCATCGAACTTTGCACGTGTCAGGTCCATGTCGAAATGCTTCGGCTCGCCGTTGACAGCTGTGATGAACGGAAGGTTGATGTTCGTCGTTGTCGCAGTAGACAGCTCCTTCTTTGCCTTCTCAGCTGCTTCCTTGATTCTCTGAAGAGCCATGTTGTCCTTCGAGAGATCAACGCCTTCCTTGTTCTTGAAGTCCTGAATCATGTAATTTGCAATTGCGTTATCGAAATCATCGCCGCCGAGATGTGCATCACCGTTGACAGCCTTGACTTCGATGACACCATCACCGATCTCGATCAGGGAGACATCGAATGTGCCGCCGCCGAGGTCGTAGACCATGATCGTCTGATCCTTCTCGTTATCGAGGCCATATGCAAGTGCCGCTGCTGTCGGCTCGTTGATGATACGCTTGACATCGAGGCCTGCGATACGGCCTGCGTCCTTTGTTGCCTGTCTCTGCGCATCATTGAAGTACGCCGGAACTGTGATGACAGCCTCTGTGACCTTCTCGCCGAGATAAGCCTCTGCATCAGCCTTCAGCTTCTGAAGAATCATAGCGGAAATTTCCTGCGGTGTGTAGGACTTGCCGCCTGCTGTGACCTTCTCGTTTGTGCCCATCTTTCTCTTGATGGAAGAAATTGTATTTGCCGCGTTCGTGACTGCCTGACGCTTAGCCGGCTCACCGACAAGTCTCTCACCTGTCTTTGTAAATGCGACGACAGACGGTGTTGTTCTTGCGCCTTCCGAGTTCGCGATAACTGTCGGCTGACCGCCTTCCATGACAGCTACGCAGCTGTTTGTTGTACCAAGATCGATACCAATGATCTTACTCATATCTGTTACCTCCTCATCCAATTCGGAATCTGTACTTAATTTCATATGTATTATTCAGCCCGCAGTGAGGAACGCGAAACGTTCCAGGTCTGCGTACTGAAGATTTAACACCCGCGGCCCGGTCAGTTGGCGACCTGAACCATCGAATGTCTGATGACTGTATCCTTGTAGGTGTAGCCCTTCTGGAGGTCCTTCGCCACGACGTTCTCGCCGAGGCTGTCGTCCTCCACGTGCATCACCGCGTTGTGGTAGTTCGGATCAAACGGCTTTCCCTCCGCCTCAATCGGCTTGACACCAATGTCACTCAGTGTCTTCTGGAACTGCTTGTAGATCTTCTCCATTCCCTTCGCGACCGCGCCGTCCTTTTCATCGTCCGGCACCGCCGCCAGGCCTCTCTCGAAGCTGTCGGCCACAGGAAGGATCTTCGTCAGGACATCCTTCACAGCGTATGTGTAGATATCCGATTTTTCCTTCTCCGTGCGCTTCCGGAAGTTTTCATACTCGGCAAGTGTTCTCTTGTAGCGGTCTGTCAGATCAGCGATCTGATCATCCTTCTTCTTCGCCTCGAGCTTTGCTCTCTCAACGAGATCCTTGAGATCACCGTCCGCCTTTCCGGCCTTATCCGCCTTCTCACTCTCGCCGGATTTCTCATCCGCCTTCGCGCTGCCTTCGCTCTTTTTATTTTCTTCAGCCGCCTTATCCTTCGCGGCCATATCGTCCGGAGTCTTTGTCTCCTTCGGATCCTCAGCTGCTGTCTCCTCCGGAGTTCCTATCGTGATCTCCTCGGTGCCGTCAGCTGTATGCTTTACATGCTTTTCACTCAACTTGTTCCGTTATCCTCGCTTTCCTCATGTTTTTCCGGGATACCCGGACTCGATCCGCCGTCAAACACCTGGTTCAGTGTCGCCTTGACGGTCTTCAGATTGTCCATGACCTTCTCGTAATCCATACGTTTCGGTCCGATAATTCCGATTGTTCCCTGCATGCCATCGCCCAGCTCATAGGTTGCCGTGACAACGCTGCAGTCCTTCATGGACTCCACAGGACTCTCGTCGCCGATGTAAACTCTGACGCCGTCATCGTCCTTCTTGTCCTTGTCTGTATCCTCAGGCTGAATAAAATCAGCCAGAAGCTTTTTCTCTTCTAACGTGGAGATGAGCTTGCTTGCATTTTCAGAATCCGCAAGCTCCGGATACTTGAAAATGTTGTTTGCGCCACTCGTGTAGATCTCCATGTTCTCATCGGTCTCAGCCCGGATCACCTCAGCGATCGTATCGAGAACCTCATTTACGATCTGGCTGTGGGCTCCCGCCTCCTCCTTGATGTTGGAGATAAGACCAAGATTGATGTCCGCGAGGCTCAGTCCATTGAGGCGTGTGTTCAACAGCAGGTTCAGCTTCAGGACCTGCTGCTCCGTGATATCCTCATTCAGATCAATGATGTGGTTCTTGACGATATTGCCGTCAATGACAACCACGTTCAGGATCTGTCTCGGATTCAGTCTGGAGAGCTGAATGAACTTGACCTTGTTGTGCTTGTAATTCGGTGTGGAGAGCATCGCCGTATAGTTCGTGTTATTGGCAAGAAGCTTTACGACCTGCTTCAGGACCTCCTCCATGCGCGTTGTCTTCGCGATCATCAGAGAATTCATGGCAGTTACCTGCTGTGTCTTCTCATTGACCAGATGATCAACATAAAGGCGATAGCCTTTATCAGTCGGGATGCGTCCCGCTGAGGTGTGCGGCTGAATGATATAGCCCATCTCCTCAAGGTCCGACATCTCGTTGCGGATTGTAGCGGAGCTCAGATTCAGGTCCGTGTACTTGGAGATCGTCCGTGAACCGACCGGCTCGCCTGTCTTCAGGTAAGTCTGGATAATCGCGTCCATGATTTTCTGCTTTCTCGAATCCAGTTCCAAAGCTTCCGCTCCTTTCTTTGTCTTTTTGTCTGTTAGCACTCGATATATTGGAGTGCTAACATCTGACTATATTTATACACCGGGTCTGCAAGTATGTCAACATTATTTTGTGATATTTTTCAGCACCCCTCGGAGAATTGAAAAGATGGAAGGAGAGCTCGCTCGCCTGATATCTTTTCAAGGCTCCGAGGGGCGGACAAGCGGCGAAGCCGCTCTGTCCGCCCACAACGAGGAACGCGAAGCGTTCCGAGTCTGGGTGCTGAACAACATGACATTACATCTGATGGCGGACGACCGCGTACTCATCATCGGCGCGGTAATACTGACACTCCGTCTCCGGCGATGTGTAGAACCTCACGACCTCATCCTCGTCCATATCGATATTGCAGACGTATGCGT
>Ga0256405_10002120_pt1 | contig 48077 bp, 39 predicted proteins | sample RumenRJG_02DNA_FD_189096 | JGI IMG/M metagenome (GOLD analysis project Ga0256405, IMG submission 189096) | Bovine rumen microbial communities from Lethbridge, Alberta, Canada - RJG_02 | ecosystem: Host-associated > Mammals > Digestive system > Stomach > Rumen | place: Canada: Alberta...
TCACCCGTCCGCCACTGATCCGTCCCCGAAGGGACTTCACCGTTCGACTTGAATGTGTTATGCACGCCGCCAGCGTTCATCCTGAGCCAGGATCAAACTCTCTAAAAAATTGTATATCAACCGGGTTCCCCCGGATTGATCCGAATCTCTTAGATGTCAGATCTTTCGCTCTAATTACTCAGAGCTTCTTTAAATTCAAAAGAATTTTCGGAGTCTTTGTACATTGTTGTTGTTCAATTTTCAATGAGCCGACTGCTGTTTCCCTTGCGGTTCCCCGCTCGGTGACAGCTTGTTTATTTTACCACAGACCCGGGCTTTTGTCAACCCCTTTTCAAAACTTTTTTCAAAGTTTTTTCTGCGGCTCGCCCCCGGAGGATTCCTCCCCGCGACAGCTCCCGTATTCTATCACATCAGACCAGCATTGTCAAGGCTTTTTTGAAGATTTTCTCCGTTTCATTCACTTTGCGCATTTTCCCCTCGGCGGGCAAGGCTTTCCTTTGTCGGTTTGTCCCAACTATCCGGCGATCCCGTCCAGCCAGTCCGTCATCGGCGCGCATTTGACCATGAAGTGATACTCCGTGCTGCCCTCCACATAGGTGACGTAATAGAGCTCTCCGCTCTTCGCCATGGAGACCGAGTCGTCGTATCGCGTGTAGGCCACCGGCGAATCCCTGTGGGAGTACACGTTCTCCGTATCGTAGGATTTCAGCCGGAAGGACACCGTGTGGCTGTATTCCACGTCCTCGTCCAGATATTCGCCGGGGACAAAGACCAGCTCCTTCAGCCAGGCCGCGCTGAAGGACCGGTATCTCTGCTGGGCCTCAAACTTCCCTCTCCGGTTGACGCTGACCCGGAAAACGTTCTCGATCCGTGCCAGCCGCTCCGTCATCCGGAAAAAGCCCTCCTCCGCCGCGCCCTCGATCCGGTCCGCCGCGCGCAGCATCCGGACGTGCGTTGTCCAAAGGAGCAGACCCGCCGCCAGTACGGCCACAGTCACCGTCAGAACGGCGAAAACCGTCAGCTTCCTGTCCCATCTCACGGCGGGTCCCTCCTCTCTCTTCCATATTATATGTACTTTGCCGGTTCCGATCTTATCCGAAGAACTGCGCGTTGACCTTCTCCAGGCCCTTGTTCACGGACTTGGCCGTCTTCTGGATCATGGAGGAAATGTTCTCCTGTCCGCCGGTCAGACCGTTCTGGATCGTGCTGCGGATGCTGATGTTGGAGAAGTGCAGGTTGTAGTACAGCTCGGCGAACACCAGATGCAGCATCCGCACCGTGTCGGGATCTCTCGCCACCTTGCCGGTCAGGGTCACGTTCACGTAGGCGTCCACCACCGTGTCGTGGGAAGCCGCCGCCAGCACATCCAGAATATTACAGGTCCGCTCCGTCTCCTTTTCGGTGATGGGGATCATCTGCATGAAGGGGTTCAGGATGATGGAATAGTACCGGTCCTGGTCCTCGTTGAACTTCGGAGGAGGCACCACGCCGAAGTCCGCCTCCATCTCCCGCAGCACCCGGGTCCACGCCATGCATTCGCTGTAGAAGATCGCGTGGTTTTCCGTGAACACGGGCTCCTGGATCCGGTCTCCCAGACCCCGGTCGTATTTGCTGTACCGGCTCTGGCGGCAGTCGAAGATCCGGTTGTCCGTCCAGAGCAGATCGTAAATCTTCGCGTATACGTCCACGAGCTTCTCGCCCTGGGTGCCGTCCATCAGCCGTCCGGTGTCGGGGTCCTTGTCGATGTACCGGATGCCCGCGCCGGCCGTCAGCATGTCCACCGCCAGCTCGCCGTAGGTCACGTATCCGTACCGGTCGGTGTCCGTCATGACGCCGTCGCCGTCCAGGTCGCTCTCGCCCAGGGCGCAGATCTCGACGAACTTGTCCAGGGTCCAGCGGTTGTCGTCCACCAGATCGTAGGGGTTCTCCAGGGACAGATCCGTCACCAGCTGCTTGTTGAAGTACAGGGACCGGATGGAGTCGAACCGGGTGGTGTCGAAGTCGCTGGTGGTAAAGTAGAGCTTTCCGTTGATGTCCAGGTCGTGCACCGCGTTCTGATCCCACCAGGAGGTGGACAGATCCAGCTGGCCGCCGAGGGTGTTCAGATCGAGGATGTTCCCCTCCATGGCGATGCCGAAGCTGTTCATCAGGGTGCAGAGCGCCACGTCGAAATCGCCGCCTCCCGCCTTCACCGACCGCTTCAGCTCCGCCGTGGAGTCGGAGACGTTGTTCTCCTTCACGTCCACGTTCAGAAATTCGTTGGTCCGCTGGGTCCTCTCGTAGACGGCATCGTTCACGGGCTCGCCGGTGGTCTCCTCCGTGGTCACCAGGGTGTAGGAGTACCAGGAGGCCGTACAGCCGTTGAGGATCATGAATTCGTATCCGCCGTAGTCGTTTTTCGCCACGCCGGCCGTCCAGTCGTAGTCCGCCTCCACCGCGATGAGAGCGTCGGACGCCTCACCTCCGGAAGTGTTTTCCTCCGCGGCCTGAACCGGAGCCGTCGTTTCCTGATCCGCTCCTCCGGTCTCAGCCTCCTCCGCTGCCTTTTCCGAGCATCCGGCCAGCGCTCCGGAGAGCGTCAGGAGACCCGCCAGCAGCAGAGCCGTCAATCTTCCGCACTTTTTCATCCCGCAGCCATCCTTTCCACGTGTTCCGCGGAGCACGACGCGCCCCGCGGCAGTATACCGACGTTGTCCCAGCCCTCCCCGGTCCGTCCTCCGTTCCGGGAAGAGCGCCGACTTCATTATAAGCGGAACCCTCTCGTTTTGTCAAGAGGAACGGACGCCAAAAATGTGGCGCGGAAACGAAAAATCCCGCTCCGGCACGGCCCGTGAAACACGGACTGTGCGGAACGGAATTCTCCGGCGGACTTGTAAGCCGGGTTCTGTACGGAGCGGACTCCGCAGCTGCCATCTATCTGTGACGGTTGTCGCCAGCCGCCTCTCAGCCGCCTCCGCGGTTCTGCCGGGCCGGCATGACCCGCATTTCTGCGGATCCCCGCGTGGAGGCGTTGCATCGGATAGGGTTTACATTTGCACACAGTTGCCTGTCGTGCCGGTGAGCTTTTACCTCGCCTTTCCATCTGTACCGTGCGGCGGACCGCTTTGGTAGTCTATTTCTGTTGCACTTTCCCGGAGGTTGCCCTCGGCGGACGTTATCCGTTATCCTGCCCTTCGATGCCCGGACTTTCCTCATGCCAATACCTTGCGGCGCCATGACACGCGGCAGCCCCATCTGCACCGTGAGTATACCATATCCCCCGGAAAAAGTCAAGGTCCCCGGCGCGCCGCCCGAAAACGGAAAAGCTCTTGCAATTCCCCGCCCGCTCTGTTATAATAGGAGGGAATTCCGAGCGTTCCGCGCATGATCGGGGGTCCCCCTTGTCCATAGTAAAAGCCTTCCTTGCCCGCCTGTTCGGGGAGAATCCCGTGGAGAACGGCTTCGCGGTCCGCTTTTCCAACAAAGCGCTCCTCGCCCTGCTGCTTCCCCTGGTGGCGGAGCAGTTTCTCTCCATCCTCATGGGGATCATGGATACCGTCATGGTGTCCAGCCTGGGGGACGCCTCCGTCTCGGGCGTTTCCCTGGTGGACATGATCTTCATTCTCTTCATCAATATATTCAACGCTCTGGCCACCGGAGGAGCTGTCGTGGCGTCCCGGTGCGTCGGCGCGAAGCAGCCCGAGGACGCGAAACGGGCCGCCCGCTCCATCGTCTTCATCTCCCTCTGCGCCTCCCTCCTGATGCTGGGAGTCGTGGCCGCCGCGGATACCCGTCTCCTGCGCCTCCTCTACGGACAGATCGAGGACGACGTCATGGCGGCCGCCACGGTCTACATGCGCACCACCGTGATCTCCTTCCCCTTCATCGCCCTGTATTCGGCATCCGCGGCCCTGTTCCGTTCCGTGGGGAACTCGAAAATCTCCATGACCGCCTCCACCGTCGTCAACCTGATCAACGTGGCCGGCAACGCCTTCACCATCTTCGTCCTGCACTGGGGCGTGTTCGGAGCCGCCCTCTCCACCGTGGTCTCCCGCTTCCTGCTCATGGTCTATTTCCTCTGGAAGATCTCCGACCCGGGGCTGGCCGTATCGGTAAATTATAAAATCCTCTTCACGAAAAAGCCCGACGTCTCCACGGTCCGGAGCATCCTCTCCGTGGGCCTGCCGGGATCATTGGAAAGCGGCACCTTCCAGCTGGGGCGCATCCTGGTGCTGTCCATCATCTCCACCTTCGGCACCGCCCAGATCGCCGCCAACGCCGTGGCCAACAACATCGACACCTTTGGCGTCATGACGGGCTTCGCCTTCAACCTGGCCATCATCACCGTGGCGGGGCAGTGCGTGGGAGCCGGGGACTGGCGGGCGGTTCGCTATTACACGGCCAAGCTGCTGCGCATGAGCTATGCCTCCTTCGCCCTCTTCAACGCCGTGCTCTTTGCCGCCCTGCCCCTTCTGCTCCGGCTGTACCGGGTGTCCCCCGAGGCCCACGATCTGGCCGTGATCCTCATCGCCATCCACAACGGCGCCGGCATCCTCTTCTGGACGCCTTCCTTCGTCACGCCCAACGCCATGAAGGCCGCGGGAGACGCCCGTTTCGTCATGATCGCCGCGATTTTCTCCATGTTCCTCTTCCGCGTCGGCTTCTCGGAGATCATCGGACGGCAGATGGGCATGGGTGCCGTCGGCGTCTGGATCGCCATGGTGCTGGACTGGATCTTCCGCACCGTCGTCTTCGCCGTCCGCTGGGAACGGATCTTAAAGAAAAAGGAAGTCGGATCCCCCGAAGCGGCGTAAGCCCATCCGGAATTCATTCCGTCAGGAGGTATAATCATGAAGCGCGCGTCCCGGATCGTCTCCCTTCTGCTTTCCGCCGTCCTGCTTTCCTCCCTCCTCGCGCCCCCCTCCCGGGCTTCAGCTCAGGCTTCCGGCATGTCCGGATTCAGCCGCACACGGACCGCGCCCGCCTTCTCCGACGTCCCTTCCGACGCCTGGTATTATGAAAACGTGAAGGCCGTCTGCGAATACGGGCTCATGGTGGGAAAAAGCGATACCGTCTTCGACCCAGAAGCCCCCGTGACCGTCGAAGAGGCCGTCACCGTCGCCGCCCGCATCCATTCCATTTACCACGCCGGAACGGCGGATATCCCAAACCCGTTCTCCAATAACGTTCCCTGGTATATTCCGTATAAGCATTACGCCGGGGAAAACGGAATCTCCTGCGTCGTTCAGACGGGCGAGATCCCGCGCGTCGCCTTCGCCGCCCTGATTTCCCGCGCCCTGCCCGACGAAGCCCTGCCCGTGATCTCCGAAGTGGAGGACGACGCGGTCCCTGATCTCGGCGTAAACGTCTGGGACGCCTCCGAGGCATACCGTCTGTACCGCGCCGGCATTCTCACCGGAAACGACGAGGCCGGCACCTTCACGCCCTACCGCACCCTCCGGCGCTGCGAGGCCGCCGCGATCCTCACCCGTGTCGCCGATCCCGCCCTCCGCCGCGCCGTCGTTCTGAAGGCGTCTCCCGGATCTGCCCCCGCCATGACGGAGGAGAATGTCCGGAAGCAGATCGAAGCCGCCACATCCCAGCAGATTTACCGCCTGGATCTGGCGGATTATGACAGCGACGGAACGAAGGAAGCCTTCGTCCTGACGATGGACGCCGACCCCGGACCCGACGGAGAAACCGATCCCGGATACCTGTGGTTCGTATCGGGGAACAGCGTCAGCCTGCTTGACGCCTCAAACAGCGGCTCCGTTCTTACCTTCTCCGACGCCCCGCTCTGCCCCGTCTCCGAGTCGCGTACCCTTTATCTCTTTACCTGGGGCTCGGATGATTTCCCCTACGGGTCCGACCTGTGGTACGGAAAATCGTCCCTCTGGGGCGTCAGCGGAAGCCGACCGGTGCCGTACCGGCTCGACAACATAACGCTCGGCCCTGACGAAACGGGCGTAAGCCTCATGGAAACACGCTTCCTGCCTGAATCCGGTCTTTTCCGCGTCCATGCACTCGTCTTTTCCTCCAAAATTCCGACCCCCGGCCGCGGCCTGTTTGATTTCCGCTATGATCCCGTCACCGACGCGCTTGTGGAAATACCCGCGCCGTGACGTCCCGCAGCAATCCGTCCAACCAATCCATTTCACATACAGAAAGGACCTCATCATGAAAGCATACGGCAAGAAAACCTGGCTCATCCCCGACACCTTCCTCAACTCCGTCTCGAAGAATCCCGGCATCTCCCATGAGGCCATCTGCGTCATCAACACCTCCGACGCGGACGCGGAGATCAAGCTGACCCTCTTCTTCGAGGACCGGGACGCAAGGTGTGACTTCTCCTCCCAGTGCCCCGCCATGCGCACCCACCACATCCGCATGGACAAGCTGCGCAACGCGAACGGCGAACCCATCCCGCGGGACACCCCCTATGCCGTCCTCGTGGAATCCAACACCCCCATCGTGGTCCAGTACTCCCGTCTGGATACCAGCGCCCCCGAAATGGCCCTCATGACCACCATCGCCTACCCGGTGGAGGACTGATCCCGCTCTCAACCCCTCCGGCGTCCCTCCCGGGAAGTCCGCTTCCGCGGAACACGCCGGTCATATGAAAGGAACTGTCATGAATCTCACCTTTGATCTCACCGGAAAGCTCGCGGTCGTCACCGGCGGCGGCGGCGTCCTCTGCTCCGGCTTCTCGAAAACCCTGGCAGCGGCCGGCGCGAAGGTAGCCGTCTGCGATCTCCGTCCCGACGCCGCGGAAAAGGTCGCGTCCGAAATCCGCGAAAACGGCGGATGCGCGGCGGCCTTTACCATGAACGTCCTGGAAAAGGGCTCCGTTGAGGCGGCCCGTCAGGCCATCTACGAAACCTTCGGCGTCTCCCGCATCGACATCCTTCTGAACGGCGCCGGCGGCAACAATCCCAAGGGCTCCACCAGCCGCGACGTCCTGACCCCGGAGGAGGCCGCGGAGCTTAACGCCAACGGCACCATCGAGGGCGTCAAGACCTTCTTCGATCTGGATCCCGAGGGCATCTCCTTCGTCTTCAACCTCAACTTCCTCGGCACCCTCATCCCCACCCAGGTCTTCGCCCGGGATATGTGCGAGGGCGGCGGGACCATCGTCAACGTGTCCTCCATGAACGCCTTCCGTCCCCTGACCCGCATCCCCGCCTATTCCGGAGCCAAGGCCGCCGTGTCCAACTTTACCCAGTGGCTGGCCGTCCATTTCGCTCCCGTGGGCATCCGGGTCAACGCCATCGCCCCCGGCTTCTTCCTGACCGATCAGAACCGCACCCTTCTCACCAATCCGGACGGGAGCCTGACGCCCCGCTCCGACAAGATCCTCAGCCACACCCCCATGGGCCGCTTCGGCACGCCCGCGGATCTGGACGGCGTCCTGCTGTGGCTGACCGACGAGAAGTTCTCCGCCTTCGTGGACGGCGTGGTGGTCCCCGTGGACGGCGGATTCGCGGCCTATTCCGGCGTCTGACGGAGGTTCCCCATGAACACCGGATTCCCGCGCCGTATCCTCACCCGCGCCGCCGCTCTTCTCGCCGCCCTTCTCCTGATCCTGGCCTTCCCATCCTGCGGGAAGGATAAGGAGGAGAGCGCGCATAAGGGCGAGACGCCCATCGGCCTGATCGTCGTGTACAACGGACCGGAGGTCACCGACACCCGCCACGTCTTCAGCCCGGACGAATTCAGCGTCCTGGCCAGCTACGAGGACGGCACCGACGAGTATATCCACGACTATGAGTTTGAGCAGGTCGGCCTGGACCGCGGCTTCTATATCCTGCGCGTCGCGTACAACGGATACGAGACCGAAGCCTACGTCCGCTGCAACGTGGCGATCTATCCAAGCCAGCTGAACCCGTAACGGAAAGGGCCCCCGCGGGCCTTTTTCCTTTTCCGCTCATCCTCCCGCTGAGGTCGAAAAAAACAAAAATCCCGCTTGTCATCCCATTTGTTTTGTGCTATAATCACTCTGTAAAGATATACCCTCAATCCATATCACACAGGAGCTTTCCCATGACTGCCATGAAAAAAGCCGCCGCCCTGGTCCTGCTTCTCTCCATGCTGCTCCCCCTGGCCTCCTGCGGCGAATCCACCGCCAACACCGACAGCCAGCCCTCCTCACAGCCGGCTCAGTCCGACGCGGCCCAGAATACCGCCCCCGGCGAGGAGCCCGCGGAGGAAAAGGAGCTGACCCCCGCCGAACAGCGCATGCTGGTGAGCGACGACCTCCCGGAGCAGAGCTTCGACGGCCGTACCTTCACCGTCATCGGCTCCGAATCCTCCGGCGGCGAGACCAACATCGTCTCCGCGGAAATGACCGGCGAGGGCGTGAACGACGCCATTTACAAGCGCAACGCCGGCGTGGAGGAGCGCTTCGGCACCAAGATCGCCTATCTGGAGGGCGGCGCCCACCGGGACTGCGCCACGAAGGTAGCCAACGCCATTTCCTCCGGCGACGGCTCCTTCGACCTGATCCAGTTCCACGTGGTGTCCAACTCCGGCAACGCCATGAAGGGCCTCTATCTCAACTGGTACGACGTCCCCCACATCAATTTTGAAAAGCCCTGGTGGTCCGACTCCACCGTCGACGACCTGACCGTCCACGGACGCGCGTTCCTTGCCATCGGCGACTTCGCCCTCACCACCGTGGGCTCCACCTACTGCATGTTCTACGACAAGGCCGAGGTGGTCAACTACCAGATCGAGGATCCCTACGACACCGTCAAGGACGGCCGCTGGACCCTGGACCACCTGAAAACGATCTGCGAGACCGTCTACACCGACTCAAACGGCAACGGTACGGAGGACGCCGAGGACTATTTCGGTCTGGCCTCCGACCAGCAGTCCAACTACAACACCTACCTCTGGTCCTGCGACAACCCCATCTTCACCCGGGATTCCTCCGGCGAGCTCCAGTACGTCTATTACGGCGAGCACCTCATCGACGTCTACAACTCCTGCTGGGATCTCCTGAACGAGCGGGCCGGCGTCTGGTCGGTCATGGACCACGGCTCCGGCATGGACGCCTTCTCCAAGTACCACACCCTGACCTGCAACGCCATCCTCTCCGGCGCCATCTCCTATCTGGCGGACTTCAGCCACGACTACGGCATCATCCCCTATCCCAAGTACGACGAGGCCCAGGCCGCCTATAAGTCCATGGTGGACGGCTCCCACGAGGCCATGGCCGTGGGCAAGGACGCGGCGGACCTGGACTTCATTGGCATCATGACCGAGGCCCTCTGCGCCGAGAGCTACAAGACCGTGCTCCCCGCTTACTACGATGTCTGTCTGAAGACCCGCTACGCCTCCTCCCCCAAGGACGCCGAGATGATGGATCTGTGCGTGAACGCCCGCGTCTTCGACCTGGGATACGTCTACGACAACTGGAACGGCGTGGCCTTCTTCTTCCAGGAGCTGCTCCGGGCCGACACCTTCCAGGACATCACCTCTTATTATAAAAAGAAGGAAAAGATGGCCACCAAGTACTACGACAAGGTCCTCGCCCTCTTCGACGAGCAGTGATCCGCCCCGAAAGACAATCACGAAGGGAATCCCCTCTCCTTCGCCTCCTGCAGCCAGTCCACCGAAAACGCCGGAGACGACGCCGCCCAGAGGATCGACATCATCCACGACAACATCGGCGATTCCTTCCCGCTGGCCTGGTCCAACGAGCTGAGCCAGGTGCTGATGCAGGCCACCTTCTACAACGCCGTCATCGGAGACGGAGACTTTGCCTCCAAGTATAAGGCCCTGGAAAAGGTCTCGAACAAGCAGCTGGAGAAAATCGTGAAATCCTTCCGGGAACGCACCGAGGGCTGATGCGCGGTCCGTGGGAAACCGGCCCCATACATGCCCCGAACACTATCCTTCATGGAGGTACTTATATGAAGAAAACCATATCCGCCATCCTGGCCCTCCTTCTGCTCTGCCCGCTTGCGGCAGGGTGCAGCCAGTCCACCGAAAACGCCTCCGATAACGCAGGCACATCCGCCAGCACCCCGGCCGCCCAGACCCCCGAGGCCGGAGACGCCGCCGAGACCGAGCCCGAACCCGACGATCCCTACGCCTCCCGCATGGCGGAGCAGGACAACCTCCCCGAGCGGGACTTCGGCGGCCGGGACTTCATCGTCGTCGGCTCCGACGAGGAGGGCTTCGGCGTCTATATCGCCACCGAGGATCTGAACGGCGAGGGCGTGAACGACGCCGTCTTCCGCCGCAACTCCACCGTGGGCGAGCGGTACAACGTCAACGTGGTCTATTCCGGCATCGACACCTACGGCAACCTGTCCTCCAACATCGCCAAGGCCGTCAAGGCCGCGGACAACGATTCCTTCGACCTGATCCAGTACCACGTGGTGTCCTCCTCCGGCTCCGCCATGAAGGGCTATTACCACAACTGGTACGACATCCCGAACGTGGACTTCTCCCGCAACTGGTGGTCCGATTCCAACGTGGAGGATCTGACCATCGCCGGCAAGTGCTTCATGGCCATGGGCGACTTCGCCCTCTCCACCGTGGGCCGCTCCTACGTCATGCTCTATGACCGGGATCAGGCCAAGAACTACCAGCTGGAGGACTTCTACGCCGTGGTGAAGGAGGGCCGCTGGACCGTGGATGCCCTGAAGGCCGTCTGCGCCCAGGTCTACACCGACACCAACGGCAACGGCGTGGAGGATGTGGGCGACTACTACGGCATGGGCACCGACATCTACTCCAACCTCAACACCTATTACTGGTCCACGGGCAACCAGATCTTCTCCCGCGGCGACTCCGGCGAGCTGGAATTCCACTACTATTCCGAGCACCTCGTGGACGCCTACGACAAGTGCTGGAGCCTCATCAACGAGACCCCCGGCATCTATAAGGAAGGCGCCCATAAGGCCGGCATGCGCCTGTTCTCCGAATACGGCTGCCTGACCTGCAACGCCTACCTGGACGGCACCATCTCCTTCCTGGCGGACTTCGAGCACGACTACGGCGTCATCCCCTATCCGAAGTACGACGAGGCCCAGGAGCAGTACCGCACCATGGTGGACGGCAACCACGAGGCCATGAGCGTCCTCATCACCGAAACCGGCGACGACCTGGACTTCATCGGCCTCATGTCCGAGGTCCTCTGCGCCGAGAGCTACAAGCAGGTCATGCCCGCCTACTTCGACGTGTGCCTGAAGCAGCGGTACGCCTCCTCTCCCGAGGACGCCGAAATGATGGATCTGTGCGTGAACGCCCGTGTCTTTGACCTGGGCTACGTCTACGACAACTGGAACGGCGCGTCCTTCTGGTTCCAGGATATGCTGGCAGACGCCTCCCATCCCGACATGACCTCCTACTACCAGAAGAAGGCCAAGGTCGTGGAGAAGTATTACGGCAAGGTCGTCAAGCTCTTCACCGGCGAGGATTGAGCCGGGAGCGCGCCATGGCAAGAAAGCTCTTCTGCGAAATCAGCCCGCTGACCTACGCGATCTCCGCGGAGAAGGAAATCCTCCTGCGGCGCCTGAAGGACCTCTGCTCCCATGACCGCTTCGCCTCCCGACGGGAAGAGACGCCTCTCCCCAATCTGGTCAAAAGCCACACCTCCCTGCTGCTCCGCCGGCTGAACGGCGTGGACATGGAGCTGCAGGAAAACAAGGTCACCAACATCGCCCTGGCCTGCCGGAAAATCAACGGCATGACGGCGGGCCCCGGCGAGACCTTCTCCTTCTGGCGTACCGTGGGCAGCACCACCCGCCGCAAGGGCTACAAAAAGGGCCTGGTCATCTCGAAGAACGGCATGCTCTCCGATTACGGCGGCGGCCTCTGCCAGATGGCCAACATGATCCACTGGCTCGTGCTGAACAGCCCTCTGACGGTCACGGAGCTGCACCACCATTCGGACGCCCTCTTCCCGGACGACCGGCGTCGGGTCCCCTTCGGAACGGGCACCTCCGTCTGCTACAACAACGTGGACTACCGCTTCCGCAACGATACGGACCAGTCCGTCCGGATCATGGTCTGGATCGAGAACGGGGAGCTCTGCGGGGAACTCACCAGCGAACGGCCCTTTCCCTGCCGGTACCGGCTCGTGGAGGAAAACCACCATTTTCGGAAAGAAGGGGACAAGTTCTACCGGATCTCGCAGGTGTACCGCATCGTCACGGACCGGGAGACCGGAGCCCTCGTCCGGAAGGAGCTGATCCTGGACAACCATTCCGAGGTCCTCTACGACTACAGCCTCATCCCGCCGGACCAGATCCGGGAGGATAAAGCGGAGGAGGCAGGCTCATGAAAACCCTGGACCGCATCCTCTCCGCCGCAGGAGCCCATCCGGACAGAGGCGCCGTTCGTCTTTACCGTTCGGACGGCGGGGTGGAGTCCCTCACCTGCGGGGAGCTTCTGACCCGCGCCGAAGCCCTGGCGGACCGCCTGAGGGAGCAGGGGACCGGCCCCGTTCTCACGGACGCGCGGCAGACCCCGGATTCCGTGGTTTCTATCCTGGCCTGCCTGATGGCTGAACGCCCCTATGTCCCTCTCCCGCCGAACGCGCCTCCCGCCAGACTGCAAACCATGGCCCGGCTCAGCGGCGCGACCCTCATGACCGCCCCGGATTCCGTGCCGGATATGGGAATTCCCCGGATGCCCGCGGACCGGACCGCGCCCCTTCCTCCCGAGCCTCTCCGCCTGAGCGCGGAGGAGCGGTACGGGGAGGACGGATGCGCCTACATCCTCTTCACCTCCGGCAGCACCGGCAGACCCAAGGGCGTCCCGGTATCCCGCCGGAGCCTGGATTCCTTCACCGGCTGGATCTCCTCCCCGGAGCTCTTTCCGCCGGAGAGGGGCATGACCGTTCTGAATCAGGCTCTGTTTTCCTTCGATCTCAGCGCGGCGGACCTGTATTTTTCCCTCTGCGGAGGCCATACCCTCGCCGTAATCGATGGACCGGACGCCCTGCTCCCTGCCCTTTCGGAAGCGGACGCCGCCGTCATGACCCCCGCTCTTCTCCGGCTCCTTCTGCTGGACCGGACCTTTGACGCGGAGCGTTATCCCCGGCTGTCCTGCGTCTACCTCTGCGGCGAGACTCTCTCCCCGGGAACCGCCCGCCGCGCCCTGACCGCTTTCCCGAAGCTCCGCCTGATCAACGCCTACGGTCCCACCGAAGCCTGCTCCGCGGTCTGCGCCGTCCGGATTACGATGGACATGGCCGACACCCTTCCCGTCCTGCCCGTCGGAGATCCCTCCCGGGCGGCGGCGGACATCCGGATCGAGGAGGGGGAGATCGTTCTGCGGGGAGACAGCGTCTTCGGCGGCTACCTGCCCGACCCGGAGGCCGGGGATCTGACCCGGAGCGTTTTCCGGGAGGGATCCGTGAACGGCTACCGCACCGGCGATCTGGGAGAGGTCCGGGACGGCCTGCTCTGGTTCGGAGGCCGCCGGGACAGCCAGATCAAGTACAAGGGCTACCGCGTCGAAACCGGCGACATCGAGGGGAACCTGCGCGCCCTGCCCGGCGTCCTGGACTGCGCCGTGATCCCGAAGCACAGCGCCGCCGGAGAGATCCTCGCCCTGTGCGCCTTCGTGATCCGGGACCCGGATTCAGACGCACTTCCGAAAGAACCGGATGCGGCGGAGCGGATCCTGAAGGAAGCCCTCTCCGCCCGGATCCCGGCCTATATGATCCCGAAAACCATCCGCTTTCCGGACCGGCTCCCGGTGACGGAAAACGGAAAAACCGACAGAGGAGCCCTTGTCCCATGACCATCGACGTTCGCTCCCTCCTGCGGGAGGTATGCGGAGACGAGAGAGCCGGCGATTACGGCGTGGACCTGATCGACAGCGGGCTCCTCGACTCCATGGCCTTCATCGAGCTGTTCACCCGCCTGGAGGAGGAGGGATACGACCTCCAGCCCACCCGCATCGACCGCTCCCGTCTCCGGACCGCGGAGGGCATCGAGGCCCTTCTCAGGGAATGCGGAAGCGGCAGACCGGAGGAATAAGCCTCCCGCCATAAGACCCACCAATCTATATCCTCAAAAAGGAGATTCACATCATGGCAGCAACCAAGAAAAAACTGAGAGTCGGCATCATCGGCACCGGCGGCATCGCCCACGCGCACGCCAACGCCTATAAGCAGTTCGAGGACGTGGAAATCGTCGCCGGCGCGGACATCATCCCCGGCAAGGCGAGAAAGTTCTTAGACGAGTTCGGCTGGACCGAAGCCACGGCCTACGAGACCCACGAGGAGCTCTGCGCGCGGCGTGACATCGACGCCGTCTCCGTCTGCACCTACAACTCCCAGCACGCCGGTCCCACCATCTGCGCCCTGACCTCCGGCAAGAACGTCATGCTGGAGAAGCCCATGTGCGTCACCCTGGACGAGGCGAAGGCCATCCGCGCGGTGGAGCAGGCCACCGGAAAGTTCGTCACCGTCGGCTTTCAGCCCCGTTACGGCGCCAACGTGAAGAAGGTCAAGGAGGTCATCGACTCCGGCATCCTCGGCCAGATCTACTACGTGGTGGTGGGCGGCGGCCGCGTCAAGGGCATCCCGGGCCGCACCTTCATCGAGAAGGACAAGGCCGCCGTGGGCGCGGTGGGCGACATCGGCTGCTACGGCCTGGACTTCGCCCTGAACTCCATCGGCTATCCGAAGCCGCTGACCGTCTCCGCCAAGCAGTTCGCCTACTTCGGCAAGAACCCGAAGAAGTACGCCGAGGCCGACCGCTTCACCGTGGACGACGACTTCGCCGTGGCCATGATCCGCTGTGAGGGCGACATCGTCATCGACTACCGCGCCTCCTGGGCCATGAACATGGACACCACCGGCGACTCCCTCTTCTTCGGCACCGACGCCGGTCTGAAGGTCAAGGCTCCCGTGGGCTGCTGCTGGGACGGCGCCGCCGGCGATCTGATCCTCTATCAGGACGACAAGGACGGCAAGCAGACCGCCACCGAGATCAAGGTGGAGGGCAACAACGTGAAGATGGGCATGTTCGAGTCCAAGATCCGCGCCTTCGTGGACGCCTGCCTCACCGGCGGTCCCGCTCCGATCCCCACCTCCCAGATCATCTACAACCAGGCCATCATCGACGGCATCATCCGCTCCAACGCCTGCGGCCACGAGGTCACCATCGACCTGTAAGCCGGACGGCCGGTATCATCCCTCCCTCCGCGGCTCTCCCGGGGAGGGAGGATTTTCACTTTTTTCTCCCTATTTTGTTTTCTCCGAGGTGCTCATGTCCGATCTGAACCGGGAGTCCTTTATCTCCCTCTACCGTACCGCCGCATCCTCCGTCCCCTGTCTGCGGGACCGCGGGGAGATCTTCCTCTCCGACGACGCCTGCGAAAAGCTGTACCGCATCGCCGACCGCCTCACCTCCAACGCCCGCCGCTTCAATCTCACCTCCATCCTCGAGCCGGAGGACATCGTCAGAAAGCACCTGATCGACTCCCTGATCCCTCTGGCCCTGCTCATGGAGTACGGCGTCCCCGTGGGCGAGGGAGTCGGCGCGGACGAGATCCTGGACGTGGGCACCGGCGCTGGCTTTCCCCTCCTGCCCTGGGCGGCGGTCCTGCCGACGGAGGGCGTGACCCTCACGGGACTGGACGCCACGGGCAAGAAGATCGCCCATATCCGGGAGACCGCGGCCTATGCCTCCCTTCCCTCCGTCCGCGCCGTTCAGGGCCGGGCCGAGGACGAGGCGCGGGGATCCATGCGGGAGCGCTATCCCCTGGTCACCGCCCGGGCCGTGGCCGCCATGTCGATCCTCCTCGAGCTGTGCGCCCCCTTTGTGGCCCAGGCCGGGATCTTCGCCGCCCTGAAGGCCCATGCCGACGGCGAGATCGAATCCGCCGCCCGCGCCGCCGAGGTGTTGGGACTGGGCGAGCCGGACGTGATCCGCTATTCCCTCCCCGGAGGCGACGAGCGGTGCCTTGTCCTGTACAAAAAGCGAGCCTCCACCCCCCGACGCTGGCCCCGCGCCTACGCCGAAATCACAAAACAGCCCCTGGTGTGAGCCGCCCCGCGATTCCCCGACGGACTCGCCCGGATTGCCGCCGCCTGTGTCAGGTTCCCGCCTCCGCGCGGGATTTTTTCTTTATCCCCCGAAAATAAGTCCCGATTCCCCGGCTCACAGCGACAGAATCGTCTCCCCCATCCGTGGTATACTCTCCCTGCCGGGATTCATCCCGCCATCTGTCAAAGGAGGTACCGCCCATGTCCGCCGAACCCGTGTCCGCCCCGTTCCTCTCCGCCGTCCTGACCCTTCCCCTGTCCTCCGTCTCCGCGCCGCCGCCCATCCCGATCCCCGACCGGTCTCCCGACGCCGAACGGCTCCGCGCCCAAGCCGACATCCTCCGGAGGACCGGGATCCGGATCCCCCTTCTGGTGCGACGTCTCCCCGCTCCCGACAGCGAGGGCCGCGTCTGGTCCCTGCTGGCCGGAGAGCGCAGACTGACCGCCGCCCGGATGGCGGGATTCACAACCGCGCCCTGCGTTCCCGTCGATCCTTCCACGGCCGATCCGTCCCTCGATCCCTCAGCCGCGGCCGCCGCCGTTGCGGAGAACCTCCGGGCGGGAGAGCTGAACCTCTTTGAGTCCGCCGCCGCCATCGCCGCCCTCATCGATCTGGCCGGCCTCACTCAGGAGCAGTGCGCGGACAGGCTGGGCGTCAGTCAGTCCTATATCGCCAACAAGCTCCGCCTGCTGCGTCTGACAGAAGAGGAGCGCCGCCTCATGCTGGAGAACCGGCTCACCGAACGCCACGGCCGCGCCCTGCTCCGGTTTCCGACTCCCGAGGACCGCGCGCCGATCCTTGAAGCCATGATCCGCCGGGAGATGAACGTGTCCGCCGCGGAGGAGTACGTGGAGTCCCTCCTGTGCGCCGACGCCCGGGCCGAGGCCAGACGCCGCCTGGAAAACGGAGCGGATCCTGCCACCCGCGGTCCCGCCTCTCAGAGCGACCCGGATTCCCGTCTGCCGGAGCCGGTCCGCACGGATCTGCGCCGCCGCATGATCCAGAAGGACACCCGCCGCTTCACCGATTCAATCGAAAAGGCCGTGGACGTGATCCGCCGGTCCGGGATCCCCGTGGAGGCCCGACGCCGCGACACCCCCGCCGGGACCCTCATCTCCATCCTCGTCCCGAAATCCTCGTGAGAGGGCTTGACTTTGCTCTATCTTTGTGGTATAATGTCCCCGTAAACTTTTGCGGTTTCACGTGAAACGTTCATGAAATCTTGTTGACTTTTCTCCCGGCGGAACTTATAATGAATTCACAACCATACGGAGAAAGGCCCCGGTCATGCCGAAACCCTACGTCATCGCGTTCGCCAATCAGAAGGGAGGAGTGGGTAAAACCACCTCCTGCGTCAACATCGCCAGCATCGCCGCGGAAAAGGGCCTGCGCGTCCTTCTCGTGGATTCCGACCCCCAGGGCAACTCCACCTCCGGCGTCGGCGTCCAGAAGCGGGGCATCGTCCATACGACCTACGACGTCCTCATCGACGGCGCGTCCCCGGAGGACTGCATCGTCAAAACAGCCTTCAAAAACCTCTCCCTCCTGCCCTCCACCCTGACCCTGGCCGGGGCGGAGATCGAGCTGTTCGACGAGGAGCGGCGGGAGCGGCGGATGAAGGAGTTCCTGGACCGGTGCGAAGACTTCGACCTGGCCCTCATCGACTGCCCTCCGTCCCTGTCCCTGCTGACGGTCAACGCCCTGACCGCCGCCGACAGCGTGGTCATTCCCATGCAGTGCGAATACTACGCGCTGGAGGGTCTGATCCAGCTCATGATGTCCATCCGGAAGGTGCGGGAGCTGTACAACCCCTCCCTGACGGTGCTGGGCATCCTCATCACCATGTACAACGGACGGCTGACCCTGACCTCCGCCGTCCTGGACGAAATCAAGAAGCATTACGGGGACAAGCTGTTCAAGACCGTCATCCCCCGCGCCGTCCGCCTGACGGAGGCCCCGGGATTCGGCGAGCCCATCAATTACCACGACCGCTATTCCAAGGCCTGCGAGGCATACACCTCAGCCGCGGACGAGATCCTCTCCCGCATCGGCATCGTCCCGGGAAAGGCCTGATCCCGCCGTCCCCATCATCCACCCAGGAGCCATATCGCCATGCCAAAACCGAAAAACAAGGGCCTGGGCCGAGGCCTGGACGCCATATTCACCGATAACGCCTTCCCCGAAGCCGACTCCACGGCACAGTCCCAGTCTCCCCGGACCGTTCCCCTGTCCGAAATCGACGTCAACGCCGACCAGCCCCGTAAAACCTTCCCCGCGGCCTCCCTCGGCGAGCTGGCGGATTCCATCGCCCGGGACGGCCTTCTCCAGCCGGTGCTGGTCCGGAGAACGCCCGCCGACCGGTATGAGATCATCGCCGGGGAACGCCGGTTCCGCGCCGCCAAGCTGGCCGGACTGACGGAGATTCCCGTGGTGCTGGTGGAGGCCGACGACGCCACCGCCGCCCGGTACGCCCTGGTGGAAAATCTCCAGCGGGAGGATCTGAACCCCCTGGAGGAGGCCGCCGCCTACGAAGCCCTCATCGAGCGGTACGATCTGACCCAGGAGCAGGTGGCCGAGCAGGTGGGCAAGTCCCGGAGCGCCGTGGCCAACTCCCTCCGCCTGCTGGAGGTGCCCGAGGAGGTACGGACCCTTCTCCTCTCCGGATTCCTGACCGCCGGCCACGCCAGAGCCCTTCTGGGCCTGAAGAACCGGGACGCAATCGTGCCGACCGCCCTCCGCGCCGTGGAAAAGGAGATGTCCGTCCGGGCTCTGGAGGAGGAGGTCCAGCGGCTGAACCGTGCCAGACCGGAAAAGCCGGAGCCGGAGAAGACCGCGCCGGACAAGCCCCAGGCCGACTACATCAAATCCATCGAGGGCCGCTTCACGGGCCGGACGGGGCGCCGCTGCCGCATCGTCAACACCAGCCGCAGCCGCACCATCCAGTTCGAATTCCGGGACAACGCCGACCTGGAGGCCCTGATGAAGCTCCTCTGCGGCGACGACTTCTTTGAAGAGTTTTAGTGAAGCGGACCCGTTCCCCCGACGGGGCGCGGTCCGGAAACGATCGTCATGATTTGGAGGGTACCATGCAGAGAAAACTGTACAGCTTCGATAGTTTTGATCTGGTGTCCATCAACAGCCCGTCCTTTCTCTTCCTGGTGGGCGCCCTTTACGCCGGCATCCTGCTCGGGGTCCTGGCTGCCCTGATCCTGCGGGTCCATTCCCATAAGATCGTGAAGGCCCTGGCCGACCGGGGAGCCTCCGACCGGGAAAGCGCGGCCACCCTGGAGGAGCTGGGCCTGGGAGACAGCCGGTTTGCAAAGTCCCTGCTGAAAACGGGGAGCGCCCTCCGCCGTGTGGTCCTGTGCGCCAACGAATCGGACTTCCGCCCCGCGAAGGTCTCCGCTCTGCGCCGCTTCTGGCGGGAGAAGATCTTAAAGGATCCCGATCCGCCGACCACGGATTTCGGGGTGGCCCGGTTCTATCTCCCCGAGGAGAAGCGCATCACGGCCGAGCTGCGGTATTCCGCCGAGAGCCATCCGGTCCGGAGCTTCATCCTGGCGGCGGTGGGCCTTCTGGCGCTGACGGCCTTCACGATCTTCGTCCTGCCCGAGCTGCTCACCATGTTCGACAACCTCATCACCCAGATCAAGCCCCAGTCGAAGTACTATTGATCGACCGCTAACCCCACCCATTCCAATCTCCACAGAGGGTCTGCCTATGAACCGCAAAACCGCGAAATCCTATAAAAAGAAGCCCGGCCTGTTCGCGTCCATCCTGATCATTCTCCTCATCGCGGCGGTGATCGTGGGGGCGGGCGCGGTGGTCCTGTACCGGTCGGGATACCGGTATATCAAGGTCCGGGTCAACGACGGCCTGTATGTGAAGTTCCTGGGGCGCGTGGACGGGAACGGACAGCCCAGCCGGGGCAAGCTGATCTACTCCAACGGCATATCCGCGGACGTGAACCTGGACCGGGAGGAGATCTCCTACTCCAACGGGGACATCTACGACGGCACCCTCTCCAACCTGCTGAAGGAAGGCCGGGGCGTCATGCGCTTCGCCAACGGCGACGTCTACGAGGGCGACTTCTCCGCGGACGTCATGACCGGCGAGGGGACCTACTCCTACGTGGGCGGCGAGGTCTACGAGGGCTCCTTCAAGGACGGCCTCAAGGACGGCTACGGCGTGTACACCTTCGGGGACGGCTCCGTCTATTCCGGCTTCTTCAAGGAGAACCTGAAGGACGGCCAGGGCCAGTACGTCTACGCCTCCGGGGATTCCTACATCGGAACCTACAAGGACGGCGTCAAGAACGGGACCGGCATCTACACCTGGGCCGGCGGCGACGTGTACGAGGGCGACTTCGTGAACGACATCCGCGCGGGGGTGGGCGTCTATACCTGGGCCAACGGCGAACGCTACGAGGGCGAGTTCCAGAACAACCTCCCCTCCGGCTACGGCACCTACTACTGGCCCAGCGGCCGCACCTACACCGGCTACTTTGAAAACGGCGTCTTCGTCCGCGCCGAGACGGGAAACTGAAAGAGCGAAAAGATAAACTGCGATGCCGTCCCTTGCCGGAAAGCACCGCAGTTTCTTTATCCTGATTCTGTTATACTCTACCCCTCATACCGCGGCAGAACGATCGTCATCCGTGTGCCGAAGCCCGAGCCGGAGATGGCCTCGATGGTGCCCCCGTGCTCCCTCACGATCCACTGGGCGATGGACAGGCCCAGACCGCTGCCCCCGGTGTTGTCCGCCCGGGCGTTGGACCCGCGGTAGAACCGGTCGAAGATCCGGGGAAGCTCGTCGGAGGGGATCCCGATGCCGTTGTCCCCCACCTCGATGCAGACCTGCCGCAGGATCTCTCCGTTCCCGCCGTCCTTCTCCCGTCCGTAGGCCTTGAAGGTTACCTCTCCCCCGGCGGGGGTGTACTTCACCGCGTTGTCCCTGAGAATCCGCACGCTCTGCTTCAGAAGGGCCGGATCGGCGAACACCGTCAGCGGCGCGGCCGAACGCTCCGAAGCCGGTCCGTCCTCTCCGGGATCCGGCAGGGGCTCGTCCGCGTCGGATGCGGGAGTGGACAGCATCCGGAACACGTGGCGCGTCTCCCCGTCCTGCTCCAGCATTTCGCTCTCCACCATGATCTCGTCCAGCAGCTCCTGGGCGTCCATGGGGCGGCGGTCCAGCACGTGCCGGTCCATCTCTCCCCGGGCCAGGAAGAGAAGCTGGTCGATCAGGGTGGTCATGTGCTCCGACTCCACCTTGATGGCGGAAACGGCCTCGTCCAGCACCTTGGGATCGCTCTTGCCCCACCGGTCCAGCATGTCCGCGTAGCCGTGGATCACCGCGATGGGAGTCCGCAGCTCGTGGGAGGCGTCGTCCACGAACCGGATCTGCTTTTTCTTCTCCGTCTCCAGCCGCTTCAGCATGTTGTTCAGGGCGGATTCCAGGCCCTCCAGCTCAACCCGGTGGAATTCCAGCTTTTCCCCGCTGTCCTCCACGTCGTCGATCTCGCCGATGACCTTGTCCAGATCCAGCCCTGCGGCGGGATTTTCCTTTTCCAGGCTCTCGGCCTCCCCGACCCGGTCACGGACTCTGCCGCGCACCCGGTCCCGGTCCGCCGTGTGCCGTTCCTCGGACAGCCGCTCCGCCAGATCCGCCATGTCGTCCAGGGGGCGCAGATACCTCCGGATGAGCCCGCTTCCCGCCGCCACGTGGAAGACCGTACTGACGAGCCCGGACAGATTCACCGCCAGCCAGACCCACCAGGTCACCCCGAGAACGGTTTCCGCGCTGACCGCCGTCTCCGCCGCTCCGGGATCCCCAGGCATGGAAAACCGGTATTCGATCCCCCGGAAGGGGAAGAAGCCGCTGTACTGCGGAGCCGTCCCGTACACAATCCGCCGGAACGCCTCCCCCAGATCTCCCGGAAACGCCCGGAGCGCCTGTCCCCAGTCCGCGGGAGGATTCGGACGCAGGGAACCGGAAAAAGACCGCGAAACGACACCGAACGTCCGTCCCCCGGCCAGGCTCTCCTGAATATAGCACCAGAAGCCCACCGCGAAAAGAGCCGCCGCCGCGGTCAGAAGGAGATTGCGGAAAAACCGTCTCCACTCCAGCTCCGCGTTCAGCTGCCGCGCGATGGACCTCGATTTTTTTCTGTTCTTACCCGCGGAATCCATTCCGTACCCCCGAAGTCTGACGTCAAACTAATCTTATTCCAAAAGAGAAACGCGGCTTCTTGAGGAAGAAGCCTGGCAAGAACTTCTGAAAGGGGAGGAAGGATAAGCTGTACTAAAACAGGGCAGCTGACCCCTGGCACACCAATATTGTCATCCAACCTTATCAGAGTTATCGTACGCGAGCTCATCGCAGGGCGATTCGCACTCTGCATGAAGCATTCAAAACCCATACAGTCAGCTTATAAGCCTGAAAAAAATATCCGATATTACTCCATCATATACCCCACCCCGCGGATGGTGCGGATCACGTCGTCCGCCGTCTTCTGCCGGATGTAGCGCACGTATACGTCGATGATGTTGGTCTCCCCGTAGTAGTCATAGCCCCAGGCCTCGCTCAGAAGCCGCTCCCGGGTCATGGCCACCCCGCGGTTCTCCATGAGGATCCGCAGAAGGATGAACTCCCGGTTGGTCAGCTCCACCGCCCTGCCCTTGTAGTGTACGGCGTGGGAGTCCGTGTTCATCTCGATGCCGCAGGGAGAGGTCAGAAGGGCGGGATCCTCCTTTTCCTCAGCACCGTTCCCCGCGCCCTGGGCCTCCGCGTTCCGCAGGATCACCCGGATCCGGGCCAGAAGCTCCTCGATGGCGAAGGGCTTGGTGATGTAGTCGTTGGCGCCCATGTCCAGCCCCGTCACCTTGTCCGTGACGCTGTCCCTGGCCGTCAGAAGGATCACCGGGACGGAGGATTCACGCCGCAGGCGCCGGAGCACCTCGATCCCCGAGAGCTCCGGAAGCATGATGTCGAGAATCACCAGATCGTAGCTCCCGTTCAGGGCGGCCTCCAGACCGGACCGGCCGTCGGCGGCCTTTCCCGTGCCGTAGCCCTCGTGCTGAAGCTCCAGCTCCACGAACCGGGAGATCTTCTCCTCGTCTTCAATAATCAGAATGCTGCTCATCAGACGCCCCCGTTTCCGTCTTCATTGTCCCCGTCCCGCTTTTCCAGATTGTACCGGCATCCGCAGAACAGCCCGATCAGGAGCGCCGCCGCCGTGATGCGGAAGGCCGCCAGCAGAATGATGATAAAGAGGAGCACGGGCAGGGAGATGACCACCTTGCCCTCCCGGCGCACCATAAAGGAGTAGACCAGGGAGTTCCGGGCCAGGTTCTTGATCTTGTCCCCGAGACTCTCGCCCGGCGCGGATCCTCTGACGCCGGGGTCCCGGTATCCGTATCCGTTCGGCGTGCCGGAGGAGGTCACCACCGAGGAGGTCAGGGGAGCGATCACGCCCTCCCGCTCCAGGATCACCAGGGCCTCCAGCATATCCCAGTTGGCCCGGGTCAGCGCGTCCGCGGCCTCTTCCCGGGTGATGCCCGCCTTTTCCTTCAGCTTGTCGATCATGTCCATGTGTTCCATAACGCAGTCCCCGTTCGCTTTGATTTACGCCGCTATTATACCATCGCCGCCGTCCCGGGTAAAGGTGTTTTCGATTAAAGATACATTAGAAACCGCCCTTCTCCGGCGCCTTCCCGGCCGGTCGGGAGCTTTCCGTCATCCTGTCCGCGGAAAAGCCGGAAAGATAGGATGTTTTGATACAGTTTTCACTTGACATTTAAATATATCCGTGCTATAATGCGGATGTGACGAAGTCGTTCATTTTGTCGCGCCAAAAATTAACCGGACGTTCACTTCCCCGCTGTTATTGCGCACCGGCGCCGCGAAGGGATCGGAGGGTGGTTTTCCGCGCCTCATGGGACGCTCCGTATCAAAATTTAAAAGAGGAGAAGCATAATGAAGAAGTTTCTTGCATTCGCTCTCACCGCTCTGCTCCTCGCGGCCCTGATCCCGAACGCCGTCTTTGCCGACGCGCTCAAGATCGAGAAGCCCGAAGAGATGGAGTATCCGACCTTCAACCCCCTGGAGAACTCCGGCGAAGGGTTCCCCACCAACAGCGACCCCACCAAGACCGAGCCTGAATCCCCCGAGGTCGAAGCCGCGGCTCTGAAGTCCGCTGCCGAGTCCATCGGCAAGAACGCTCTGACCGGCGTGTACTCCTTCGTTGACGCCTCCGCGGGCTACAACGAGCAGGAGGGCGGCGCTTCCCTGTGGGACGGCGCTGTCAGAACCAAGTGGGCGGGCAACGAAATGCCCTTCATCAACATCGCCCAGCTGGACGGCAAGTACGCGTTCGACGGCATCATCATGGCCACCGCCAACGACACTGCCTCCTATGACCGCAACCCCATGGAATGGGCTGTTTACGGTTCCAACGACGGCACGACCTGGGATCCGATCTGCTACGGCGACGACTCCTTCTTCGAGCTGACCAACCTCACCTATTACGCCGGCGCTTTTGACGCCACCGAAAAGGGCTACGAGCTTGTGATGTTCTACTCCGACATCGGCGGCGTTTCCGGCTTCCAGATCTCCGAGCTTGTCATGTGCGGCGAGCGCGTGGGCGATTCCGAGCTGGACGTCAACATGGACGAGGCCAACAAGTGGGCCGACCTGATCGAGTTCACCCCCGGCGATCCCATCGCCAACAACGGCGCCTCCTATGAGGATGAAGAGTCCGCTCTGAAGTCCATTAACGGCACCTCCATCAACGGCAGCATCACCAACTTCTCCGTCGGCGACGACAAGGGCAAGACCCCCGGTTTCGCCGGTGAAGAGGCTGAAAAGCTCTGGGACGGCGACAATACCACCAAGTACTGCTCCACCTACGTTCCCGAGACCTCCATCATCGAGATGGACGACACCTACGGCCTGAACGGCATCGTGATGTCCACCGCCAACGACAACTCCTCCAACCCGGGCCGCAACCCCTCCAACTGGGCGATCCTCGGCTCCAACGACCTGGAGAACTGGGCGGTGCTGGTGAACGGCAACGATTCCTTCTTCGAGGATGTTGACTATACCTACTATGCCGCTTCCTTCGACATGACCGGCGGCTACAAGTACTTCGCCTTCGAGAATATGTCCACTCAGTCCGGTACCTTCCAGCTGGCCGAGGTTGTCCTCTGCGGCGCGAAGGCCGAGGCTGCCGTTGTGGAAGCTCCCGCTCTCCCGGGCTTCGAGACCGCTGACGAGGCCGTCGCCTCCATCGGCAAGACCGCCATCACCGGCTACACCTTCGTGGAAGGCTCCAACGGCAATGGCGGCGAAGGCCCCGAGAACCTCTGGGACGGCGACACCGCCACCAAGTTCTGCACCGGCGAATTCCCGATTTCCTCCGTGGCTCAGCTGGACGGCTGGTACAAGGTTGACGGCATCGTCATGGCCACCGCCAACGACAACGCCGAATACAACGGCCGTCTGCCCTCCGCGTGGACCGTTTCCGGTTCCGCCGACGGTGAAAACTGGACCGTGATCGCTTCCGGCGACGAGTCCTTCTTCGAGGAAGCCAACTTCCGCTACTTCGCCGGCGACGCTTCCTCCGACGCCATCAACTATGTGAAGTTCGAGTCCGAAGGCGCCTCTTCCGGCTGCTTCCAGATCTCCGAGCTCGTGCTGACCGGCACCAAGACCGACGCTCCCGTTGTGGAGAAGGCCGCTGAGGAGCCTGCCGCCGAAGAACCCGCCGTCGAAGACGTGGTTGTGACCGAGGCTCCCGCCGAAGACGAGAAGTCCGCGAACACCTTCGACTTCGGTGTGATCGCCGCCGTTTCGGCCGTGATCTCCCTGGCCGGCTTCGCCGCTTCCAAGAAGCAGCACTGAACCACAGGCTGAATGCCCGACCCACCCTCCAAACGGGGGTGGGTCTTTTTCTGTCCTCTCACTCCTCCTTGCAATCGCCCTGACTTTGTGCTATACTGTAAAAAAACTTCAAGGCAGGTGTCCTATGAAACAGATTCCCGCGTGGGAGCGCCCCAAGACCTCCCGGGCCTACCTCCATCCCTCCGGCTCCCGGAGACTGGTGTCCGTCTACCCCGACATGAAAATCACCGATCTGGACCTGGGCGACCACGGCTGGCACTACAATCAGCCCGGCTTCGGCGTCCACCTGATCTTCGGCTCCGAGCCCGGGGACTGCGACATGGAAAAGACCGTCTGGGACAAGCCCTCCGGCGGCATTCCGATCTACACTCTGAACAACACCGACCCGGAGAACGGCTGCTCCCTCCGGATGACCGTCTTTTCCGTGGATCCGGAGCAGGACGGCGATCCCGCGGCGGACCACTATCCCCTGACCTACTGCACTCTCCGCATCTCCAACGAAAACGAATGGTCTGTGACAGGCACAGCCGGTCTCCTTCCCCGCTATAACGAGAAGGACCACTACCTGACCGGCCTCCACGACACCGGCTACGAGCCCTACAACCCCAACGTGGGCCAGTGGTACCTGTCCTGGCAGAACCGCTTCTCCCCCGTTCCGGACTTCCCGCAGGCAGACGGCACTCCCCGGGCAGCGGCCTCCGAAACCGGCTACGGCTGGATGCTCATCCTGGACCGCATCGGCGGAACCGTCCGATGGATCTCCCGGGAGGAGCAGAAGAACCGCTTCAGGGCCCACGACTACTACCGCTTCGACTACACCCTCGCCCCCGGAGCGGACGCCGTCCTCACCTTCGTCATGCGCCGCAAGCCCATCACGCGCGTACCCAATGTCCTGGAGGCCCGCCGGACCTGCCTGGCCTACTGGGAGAACATCCAGTCGAAGGTGACCGTCCTGCCCGACGCCGAGGGACTGGAGGACCTGTTCCGCCACAACATCACCGTGTCCATGCAGATGCTCCAGCGGTACGAGCGGTGCAAGGATCCCGCCGCCCTCTACTCCCGGCAGGGAGACGTGGGCCGGTTCATCTGGATCTGGGAGGCCGCCCACTACCTGACCACCCTGGACCGCGTCGGCCTCTCCGAATACGTGACGGACGCCTACCGCATGTGGATCCGAAACTGGCAGATCACCGACCCGGAGAACCCGGAGCGCGGCCTTTTCGCCGATCCCTACGTGAAATGGGACAACGCGGAGGGCGCGGCTCTCTGGGGCATGGGGTATCACTTGCTGAAAAAGGACGACCCCGCCCTGTTCGCCGAATTTCGGGAGCCCATGCTGCTGGCTCTGGGATACATCCAGTACCGCCGGGATCCCGCCCGTGCCGCCGAAGGTGAGGTCAAAGGGCTTTTCACCTCCGGCAAGGCCAGCGACTGGGGCGAGATCGGTCAGCACTGGACCTACACCGACGCGGTGAACGTCTTCGGCATCGGCTTCATGGCGGACGCCTTCGAGCATTTCGGGGATCCCGAGGCTGCGAGAGTCCGGGAGATCTACGAGGACTACCGGGCGGTGGTGCTTTCCGTCCAGGAGAAGTTCGCCCGGGAGCACGCCGGTGAGAAATCCTACAACATGCCCCACATCCTCGGCACGCCCTTCGAGAAGAGCTACAACCACTGCTTCTCCACCGACGGCGCGCCCTACCTCATCAGGCTGGGCTTCATGGACCCGAAGTCGGAGCTGTTTGAGCAGATGGAGACCTTCTACCGGGAGATCGGCATGCTGGACGACGAGCACGGACTGGCCTCCCGCATGACCAACGACGACTGCGGCTCCCCCGGCCTCTACGGCAACGTGTACTACACCGGCGTGGCGGAGATCTGCTGGATCCAGGCGTGGAAGGAGCGCGGGGAGCTTGACAAGGCCGAGGCCTATCTCCGCGGCACCCTGAAATACAACATCACCCCGGAGTTCATCGTCTCCGAACGCTACTCCTCCGTGGATCCCTGGTTCACTCCCTGGCAGCCCAACGGCTCCGGCGCGGGACGCCTCGACGGATTCCTGCTGGACTATTACGGGGAGAGAGTGATCGGATAACGGAGGAGGAACGCAGCTTCTTGTAAGAAGCTGGAAAGAACTATAGCAATACTCAGAATAAGCTGCACTATGCTCAACAATTAGTTTTTGATCGAACTTTTTCCAAAAAGTTCGTGGGGTGTCGGGGCAACGCCCTGACCCGACCTCCGCAGAGGTCGGAATACTCAGGATTTCAAGGGAGTTCCTCTTTTGGTTCTTTTCTCCTCGATAAAGGAGAAAAGAACAACGTTCACCTTGATTGTGCGAGTATTTGAGCGGATTGCTATAAAAAAGGGGCTGCCGCATTTCTCCTTTTCTGGAAGTTAATGCGACAGCCGCTTTCGTATGGGCCATCGGGGACTCGAACCCTGTGTCAGCAAGCTGACCTTGGAGGTTTCGGGGGAGTACAGCCGGGCGTTTTTGCATCTGCCCGGCTACGTTATTCGGCTGAAATCAGATGGGAATGCGGAAACCTCCGCCTGTGCCTCACCCTGACAGTCTATAGGAAAAAAGAATCCCTCAAGGGGATTCCTTTTTCCTATGGGCCATCGGGGACTCGAACCCAGGACCGACCGGTTATGAGCCGGGAGCTCTGACCAACTGAGCTAATGGCCCGTATTGGGTATTATATCATAGGCCCCGGTCCCATGTCAAGTATCAATTTTAAAAGTCTTCTCCCGATCCGTCCTTCCCGCCCTGTGGGTCCTCTGCCTCCGCGAACACGCTGTCCACCAGCTCCTTCGCCCTCTCCAGATCCGCGTAGTTCACGTAATACCGGTTTTTCTCGAACATGGGTCCCACGTTGATGGCCAGACCCGCGCCCATGCGTCCCTTCATCAGAAACGGGATCCCATTGTCCTTCAGAAGATCCTCCACGACCTCGCTCCAGATCTGATCCTTCTCCGCAAGGAAGCAGGGATCGTCCTCCCGCACCGGGCGCAGCTTCTTCGCTCCGCAGACCGGGCAGACCTTCTCCCCCTCGTTCACGGCGGAGCGGCATTTCTCGCAGTACAGCATTTCTCACGTCCTCCTGTCCGGATGGATTCTCCGCCTTTATCATACCACGAACGGGCCGGACTGTCAATGATCCGGACCTCATGAAATCTCAGGGGAAATTCCTGTTGTATTTTCTGCCCGGCTGTGCTATAATACGGGCAGGGACAGCCCCTTTGCCGGAATCTGTCCGTATGTTCCACGTGAAACATTTTTCATCCAGAAGGAGAGCTTATCATGATCAAAGTCGGCGTTATCGGCTGCGGTACCATCGCAAACTCCGCCCACATTCCCTGCTATATGAATTGTCCGGACGCGGAGATCAAGTACTTCTGCGACATCATCCCCGAGAGAGCCCAGGCGGCTGTTGAAAAGTACGGCTGCGGCACCGCCGTGGTGGATTATCACGACGTGCTGAAGGATCCCGAAATCACCGCGGTTTCCGTCTGCACCCCCAACCGGATGCATCCCATCATCGCCATCGACGCCCTGAAGGCCGGCAAGCACGTGCTCTGCGAAAAGCCCGCGGCCCGCACCTACGCCGAGGCCCTCACCATGCAGCAGGCCCAGCACGAGACCGGCCTGACCCTGAACATCGGCGTGGTCAACCGCTTCAACACCGCCGTCAACGAGATCAAGAAGCTCATCGACGCCGGAGAGCTGGGCGAGGTCTACCACGTGTACGTCTCCTTCCGCGCCCACCGTTCCATCCCGGGTCTCGGCGGCGCCTTCACCACCAAGGAGATCGCGGGCGGCGGCGCTCTGATCGACTGGGGTGTCCACTATCTGGACATCGTCATGTACTGCACCGGCGACCCGGAGCCCAAGACCGTCTCCGGCAAGGCCTTCTGCAAGCTGGGCGTGGACATGCCCAACTACGTGTATGAGTCCATGTGGGCCGAGAACACCAAGGACCTGAACGGCACCTACGACGTGGACGACTCCGTCACCGCCTTCGTGCGCACCACCGGTCCCACCATCACCCTCAACGGCGCGTGGGCCCAGAACATCGGCGTGGCCGAGCAGTACATCGACTTCCTCGGCACCAAGGGCGGCATCCGTCTCCAGTACGGCGGAGACTTCATGGTCTACACCACCAAGGACGGCAAGCTCTACAGCTACAAGCCGGAATACGAAAGCACCCCCATGTTCCAGAACGAGATCAACGCCTTCGTGAAGTGCGTCCAGACCGGCGAGAAGCTGCCCAGCCACATCGACCGGAACATCCTGACCTCCAAGCTCATGCAGGGCATCTACGATTCCAGCGAATGCGGCCATGAGGTCACGTTCTGATACGGCCATGGCAGGAATGAGCGTAAAACGGACCGAGGCGGCGAAGGTCGGCGACATCTTCGACCGCCGGTCCTATGAGAACAACGGCTTCGTCCTTCCCTACCGCATCTATATTCCGAAGAACTACGACTGCGGGGAGAAGTATCCCCTGCTGATCTTCCTCCACGGAGCCGGCGAGCGCGGGACCGACAACGAGAAGCAGCTGATCCATATGCAGTACTTCTTCAACGATCCCTCCTCCCCGGTCTACGACTCCATCGTGCTGGCTCCCCAGTGCCCGGAGGACAGCCAGTGGGTGCTCTGGCCCTGGGAAAAGGGGAACTACTCCATCGAGGAGACGCCGGAAAGCCCCGGACTCGAGACCCTGTGCATGCTCATCGACGACTGCCGGGATTTCTACAACGTGGACGACGACAGGATCTACGTGACGGGTCTGTCCATGGGCGGCTTCGGCACCTGGGATCTGCTGGCCCGTCACGGAGCCCGTTTCGCGGCGGGTATGCCCGTGTGCGGCGGCGGCGATCCCTCCTACGCGGAGCTTCTGAAGCGGATCCCCATCCGGGTCTTCCACGGCTCCGAGGACAGCGCGGTCCCGGTGTCCGGCTCCCGGCAGATGTTCGCGGCCATCCGGAAGGCGGGCGGAGAACTCATCGACTATACCGAGTTCGACGGCGAAGGCCACGGCATCTGGGATAAGGTCTACGAGGACCGGGACAACATCGACTGGCTCTTCGCGCAGAATCTGGCCGAGCGCCGGAAAAAGGCGGAGAAAAAAGCAAAGCTCGTCAAAATCGCGGCGATCGGCAGCATCGGAGCGGCGCTTTCCGCCGTTCTGGTGGCGGTCGGCCTCAAAAAGGCAAAAAAGAAATAATCCTTCGCAAAGAAACGAGGCATTCCGTTGAACCGGAAGGCCTCGTTTTTCATGTCCCGCCTTCTCATTTCCTCCTCCATTTTCCCTGACAGACCGTCCGGATCCCACGGGGAATGGTTCCTCCGACAGTCTTTCCCGCCGGATCCCGGTTCCCCGGCGCATAGCCCGACATTTCCTCACGCGCGGCAGGCGACGGGATTTTCACGCGGCCTCCTGTATAATCGGATCCGCGGGATGAAGAGGGCGGAAGGCTGGCGCGCGGCCCCGACGTCCTCCGATCCGCGTCAATTCATACACGGAGGTACTGACGATATGCAGGACGAGCATATCCGGAGATCGAAAGGGACGGACCGTCCGCTCTCCCTGCGGGAAAAGGTCTCCCCGGCGGGAACGGTCCGGGCGAAACGGCTGGCGGCGGTGGGCTTCTGGCTCCTTCTGGCTCTCCTCTTCACAGGGACGGCCCTTTTTCCCGGCACCTATCCCCTGGGGATCGCGCTGACCTCGGCGGCGGGAGGACTTCTCTCCGCGGCAGCCGTGACGGTGGGGGCCCTCATCGGCTCCGTCCGGATTCCCGCGGCGGGCGGCGTCTACGCGCTGGTCATCGCCGGACTTTTCGCCGTACGGGCGCTGACCACCCTCTGGCTCAGCGGGGAACCGTCCCGCGGGAGCGTTTCCCCGAAAAAGATCGGCGGCACACAGAGCGGCGTCCGGATCCTGTCAACTTTGACACGGGCAGGCTCCCGTCTGCGGCTTCTATTCAACCGGATCCTTGAAATCGAGGAGGAGGATTCCGGATCCCGGCACAGCGGAGCGTCCGCGGTCAAAACCTCCCGGAGCGGAACGTCAGGGACCGGGCTTTCATCCGGAGGATCCGGCCCGGCGGTACGCTCCGGCGTGAACGCGGGGACCGTGCTCCGGGAGCATATCCGGATCCGGATGGCTTTATCCGCATGCGCAGCACTGTTCGCCGGAGCATGGTCGGTTGTGGCGGGCGGGTACGAATACGCGGACCTGTTCGGTGCTGTATTTTCCGTCCTGACGACGCCTCTCTGTACATACCTGTTTTATGCGGCGTCGGACCGGAATATGCGCGCGTCTCCCTTCCGGGAATTCGGGGTGTACGCGCTGATGACGGCGGCGGCGCTCTCCCTGCACGGGCTGTCCGCTTCCCTGTTCTCTCTCAGACTTCCGGCGGGCGGAGGGTCGGTGCGGACGAGGATCCTCTTCGACGCGGGGGCCTTCTTCGCCCTGGCCGTGTCCCTTCTGGTGACAAGGAGCTCCGGATGGCAGAGAGGGGCCGTGGCGGGCGTTCTGTGCGGGCTGACCATGGAGCCTGCCTATGTGCCCATGTACGCCCTTTCCGCCGTCGTTTTCGCCCTTCTCGAGCGTCTCCCGGAGGCGTTTCCGGTGCTGGGAGCGGGAGCCGCTGCCGTATCCTGGGCCGTCTTCACGAAAGGGATCGACGGCTTCACCTTCGCCATACCGCCCGTTTCGGTCCTGTGCGCCGTGCTGATCCCTCTGTTCCGGTACGACGCCGTGCGCCTTCCGGAGGATCTCTTCGGGACCCGCTCCTTTCTCTCCGCGGCCGGTAGGGATAAGGCGGGGCGGGACGGAGAGAGAACCGCGGCGGCGCTCCGGGCGGAGGAGCTGGACAGGAGGGTGAAGGGACTGTCGGAGGGGCTGACGTCGGTATCCGCGGTGCTGTTCGCCCTCTCCGACCGGCTGTCGAAGCCATCCCGTCCGGAGCTGAGGACCGCCGTGGAGGAGAGCTTCTCCGAAAAATGCGCCCGTTGTCCGAGGAAGACCTCCTGCCGGATGGGATCCCGGGACCGGGCCGAGGCTCTGTACCGCTCCATGACCGAATCCCTGGTGCAGAACGGGTTCGTGTCCGCCTCCCTGATTCCTCCCTCCCTGGCCTCGGGATGCCCGGACATGGGGGACATCCTGGACCGGGCAAACCGGGCGGTGACGGACAGGGCGGAGGACTTTTCCCGGGAAAGCCGTCTGCTGAACGCGGCGGAGGACTGGGGTCTGGCCGGCGAGCTGTTCCGGGCGGCGGAGGAACGAGGAAGAGAAGCCGCAAAGCCGGACGCGGAGCTGGAGAAAAAACTGTGCCGCACCCTGTCCCTGAACGGCTTCACGGCGGCGTCGGTCCGGGCCTGGGGCGGCAGAACGAAGATCATACGGGCAGACGGTGTGGATCTCTACTCCACCAGACTGGGCGGGGACGACATCCGCCGGCTGTTCGAGGGCATTGTCCGGCTCCCTCTCTCCCAGCCGGAATTTCAGGTGGAGGGTTCCTCCCTGTCCATGCGGATCCATTCGGTCAGCGCGTTTTCCGTGCGCGGCGGGAGCTTTTCATGCGCGGCATCGGGCGTACACAGGTACTGGGGCGATGAACGCAGCCGCGGTGCATACTCCGGTGAAAAGCACCCCTTCGGGCGGAGATGGGCGGGCGGGGATCCGTCGGATCACGGAAAGGACGGCATCGAAGCCCAGCGGGAGCGGATCGAGATCAGCGACAGCGAGCCGGAGGACGTCTGCGGGGACATCACCGCGTCCTTCGAGGCGGACGGACGGTTCTACATGATCCTCTCCGACGGTATGGGAAGCGGGCGGGAAGCGGCTCTCAGCGCGGGCATGGCGGTTTCCATCCTGGAAAAGCTGATCCGCGCGGGGGCCGGCATGGACACGTCCCTGAAAATGCTCAACCAGATCCTGCGGGCCGCGGGGAGGGAGTGCCCGGCCACCGTGGACGCCGCGGAGATCGATCTCACCACCGGTGAAGCCAGATTCGTCAAGTCCGGAGCCGCGCCGTCGTTCGTGCTCCGGGACGGCAGTGTGTTCCGTCTGCAGTCAAAGACTGTCCCCATCGGGATACTGCGCGCGCTGGACGCGGAAATGATCCGCTTTGACGTGCGGGAGGGAGACACGGTCGTCATGGTTTCGGACGGCGCGGCCAAGTCCTTCGACGAGGAGCCCTGGCTTCTGGATCTTCTGACCTCGGACGAGGAGATCCTGCATGGAGACGAGAAGCGGGCGGCCATGACGGTGGTGGGAGAAGCGGCGGTCCGCGGATCGAAGGACGACATCACCTGCGGGGTCTTCCGTATCCTGAAGAAGTCGGGGTGAGCAGAGAGTCATTGAACGGCTGACGCGGAGCATGAAAAGGGACTGTCGCATTAACTCCTGAAAATGGAGAAATGCGACAGCCCTGTTGTGCTTCAAAGGTGTTCGTTATTCTTTTTCTCCTTTATCGAGGAGAAAAAGAACCAAAAAGAGGAACTCTCTGGAAGTCCTGGGTGTTCCGGACTCTGCGGAGTCCGGGTCAGGGCGTTGCCCCGACACCCTACCACCTTTTGAAAAAGGTGGACCAAAACTTTTGGATTGTTTTGCGACAGCCCGTTCTCTCTTCATCCATCCAATCAAGCGTTTTTTCTTTACACTTCATACACAGTTTTCTTCCATCTTTCCGGATTATTTTAGGGTATAATAAAATGGATTTTGATTTGTATCCATTACGGAAAGGCGGAAACTGACATGAAAAGACTGTTTGCGGTTCTGCTGGCCGCGCTGATGGTGACGCCCCTTCTGACGGCGTGCAGCGAATCAGGCGGAAACAACGATCAGGAAGCCTCCCAGGGCTCCCAGGGAACCGAAGCCCAGGCCGGGAGCGTCGAGGCTGAGCCCGAGGAGGAGGAGATCACCCGGGCCAACTATCCGGATACCCTCTCCCCGGATCTGAACTACAACGGCACCCAGCTGGACATCATCTCCTTCGGCTCCGAGAACTGCCAGAAATACGACGCCCTGGGCGAGCTGAACGGCGACGTGGTGCTGGACGCGGTCTACAACCGGAACATCGCGGCGGAGGACCGGCTGAACGTGAAGCTGAACTTCATCGCCGGATCCGCGGACTGGGGCGGGTTCCCGGGCGAGGTCCTGCAGGTGCTTCAGGCGGGCACGGACGACTACGATCTGGTGATGGAGGAATCCTCCCAGCTCTTCTCCCAGTCCATCCAGGGCTACTACTACGACTGGCTGACCCTGGACAACGTGGATCTGGACCAGCCCTGGTGGTACTCCGAGATGATGGAGGAGAGCCAGCTGGACAACAGCAAGAGGTTCTTCCTCAACGGCGACATCTGCCTGACGGTGTTCTTCGGCGCGTCCACCATGTACTACAACAAGCCCCTGTTCATCGACCACTTCGGCGACACGGCCCAGCTTTACGACGCGGTCCTGGACGGCACCTGGACCTATGACAAATTCGCCGACTACTGCCGGAACGTCTACACGGACGTGAACGGCGACGGCAAGGCGGACGACGGGGACGTCATGGGCTTCCGCTTCGAGCAGTGGGGCATTCCCAACTACATGTCCATGTCCACGGGCCTGAAATACGTGACCCGGGACGAGGAGGGCTTCCCGATCCTGGACATCTATACGGAGAACGGCATCCGCTGGGGCGAGACCCTGTACAAGCTCCTGTACACGGACAACATCTCCATGCTCGGCAGCAAGCAGGACACCTTCATCGCGGGCAAGTCCCTGTTCTATCCGGGCATGTTCGACACGGCCATGACCCTCAGACAGGTGGACTTCGACTACGGCATCCTGCCCTATCCGAAGCTGGACGAGTCCCTGGACTATCTCTGCGGCGCGGCGACGGCCAACGGATGCGGCGTGGCCATCCCGGTTTCCGCCAATCCGGAGAAGATGAGCGCCACCACGGCCGCCGTCGAAGCCCTCTGCGCCGAGGCCTACCGGAAGGTGGTTCCCGCCTGGTACGACACGGCGCTGAAGATCAAGTACTCCGACGCCAATATCGACTCCCAGATGGTGGACATCATCTACGACCACATCAACAGCCCCTTCATCATGATGGGCGACAAGGCCCTGGGCACCGGCTCCATCTACACCAACGCGGTGTTCGGCTCCTCCAACGAGGGCGCCTTCGCCTCCTGGTGGGGCTCCAACGAAAAGCTGCTGGTGAAGAAGCTGGACAAGGCCATCGAGAACTACAAGAAGCTGCCGTAAGCGTCAACGGCACATCGGCCCGGGGGAGGAGGTTTCCGAAAGGAGGCTCCTCCCCCGATGTTTTTCAGAAAGGAAACAGGCCGCGTTTTCGGTTCTTTCTTGACATTTCCGGCGATTTATGGTATAATGGAACGGTATATAATTATTAGTAAAAAAACACCGGAGAACGGTTCATGAACCCAAATAAAAACACGGAATCCATCTACTTTTCTCCCCCGGGAGAAGCCGAAGGCGGGGACGAGCTGGAGGAGGTCCGGCAGGCTCTGGACGAGGTCATGAGGGCCCGGTACGAAGGGACGGACCAGTCCTACAAGCTGTGGTTCGAGCACCTGCGGCTCACGTCTCTTCAGTCGGACCGGGCGGTCTTTGCCTGCGAAAGCAAGCTGAAGGCGGGGATCATTTCCGACCGGTTCCGGGATCTCATCTCCGAATCCCTGGAGGAGGTGCTGGGCTACCGGCCTGCGCTGGAGCTGACGGTGGACCCCTCTGTGGCGCAGATCCCTCGGGAGCCCGCACAGGACGATCCCGCCGAACGCCAGGTGCCGCTTGACGAAACGGATGGACCGGAGGACGCCGGATCGGACGGCGACGGTGTCCCGGAGGACAATGAAGAAGCCGACGACGGATGGTTCGAGGACGGTGAGACGGGCGGAGGCTTCACCTTCATCCGGGACAAGGACGGACAGGACGGCCGGCTGGACAGCGCGGGACGGCTGAACTGGACCGGCGGCGGATCCTCCGGCGGAGACAGACCGGGATACCTCCCCGGCGGCTCCAGGCCCGGCATGAATCCTCCCTCCCGGCCCGCGGACCTGCCTCCCGATCCGCCGGAGCCCGACAATGAGACCGCTCCCTCCGGATCAAGGGCGGAAAAAACCGGACGGCCCGCCTTCCACGACGGATACACCTTCGAGAACTTCATCGTGGGCAGCTCCAACCAGATGGCCCACGCGGCGGCTCTCAGCGTGGCGGACAACGTGGGCATGTCCATCAATCCCCTATTCATCTGGGGACCCTCCGGACTCGGCAAGACCCATCTGATGTACGCCATCGCCAACCGGGCCGTGGAGCGGGATCCCTCCCTCCGCGTCATCTGCGTCAAGGGCGAGGAGTTCATGAACGAGATGATCGAGGCCATCCGGAAGGACCGGAACCAGGCCTTCCGGGACAAATACCGCAAGACCGACATGCTCCTCATCGACGACATCCAGTTCATCGCCGGGAAGGAGAGCACCCAGACCGAGTTCTTCCACACCTTCGACGCCCTGTACGAGGACCGGAAGCAGATCATCATCACCTCCGACCGTCCTCCCAAGGACCTGACCTCTCTGGAAAACCGGATCCGGAGCCGCTTCGAGGCGGGGCTATTGGTGGACATCCAGCCGCCGGACTACGAGCTGCGGATGGCCATTCTCCGGGACAAGATCAGCCAGAGCGGCATGGAGATCCCCCAGGACGTGCTGGATTTTCTGGCGAAGAACCTGCAGGAGAACATCCGTCAGCTGGAGGGCGTGGTGAAGAAGCTCTCCGTGGTGCATATGGTCTCCGGCAATCCCGTCACCATGGAGACGGTGCTGAAGACGGTCCCCGAATACCTGCGGAGCACCGAGCCCCTGTCGGAAACGGTTTCCCGTATCATCAAAGCCGCGGCGGACCACTACGGCGTGAAGGTGGACGACGTTCTGGGCAAGGACCGGAAGAAGAACATCCAGACCGCCAGAAACGTGTCCATGTACCTGGTGCGGACCGTCACAGGCGCGTCCCTGCCCCAGATCGCGGTGTTCTTCTACCGGGACCACTCCACCGTCCACTCCAACATCGCCAAGGTCGAGGCGGAAATCGCCGACGACGCGGTGTTCGAGGCCAACGTGGACCAGATCCTGAAGGAGATCCGGAAGGGCTGAGCGCTGGAAACCGGCTGTGATACGAAACTCAAGCGAAAAGGAAAACGCGGCTTCTTGAAAGGAAGCCCGAGGCATGAATGCCTGGCAAGAACTTAAAAATACACCGGTCCAGCTTTCTTCTCAAAGTGCAGCACGGGGTAACGTACAGCGAATCCTTTCTGAATCTGTTTTTTACACGCCTTTATCAGATTTCCTTTTCAGCCTGAGAAAAGTATGAAACGGCATCGCGGGACGCCGGTCCCTCCTTTCCGTGGGATTTCACGGGGATTTCCACAGGGTTTTCCGATTTTTCACCTTTGACGTTTATCAACAGTTCTTTCCACAGGCTGTGGAAATCTCCGCGGTTTTGAAAAGCCCGAATGGAGAGTTTTCCACAGGTCTTGGGAAAACCCGGTGGAAAACTCGGACCGGACCGCAGGATTTCCCATCCGGAGCCGGTTTCAGAGCCCCGGAAACGACGGAAAACCGGATTTCCCGCCCCGGAATGCTGTGGAAAACCCATTGGAAACCGATCCCCCGGACGTGACGAAGCGCTCCTTTGCACGAAGCTTCCGACAGCGGTCCCCGGATCGGACGGGGATGAAAAAGCCGTGCGCCCCGGGATTCCGAATTCACCGAAAACGGGAGACAGAGCCGCGGACAGGCGCTCCCCGGACGGATTTTCTCACGAAAAGGACGAGGAACGGCAGCGCGGAGTTTTCCAAAGAGCTCCCTTTCCACAGTCCGGATCCGGACCTGCTCCGGAAAGCGCGCGGTTCCGATCCGCCCGGGAAGCCTCCGAGCTCTCCTCACCGAATCCTTCCGGTTTCCACGGGATTTCCAAAGCCCGGCGGCGCGCGCGTTCGGATAAAACTGGAAAACGGAGCGCGGAACGGAATGATCCCCTCCTCGGATGACTATAATAATTGTAGGCCGTTTTGGAAAAAAACGAGAATTCCGGCAAAAACTGGCAGAGGCCGGAGAAGGCTCGGTTTTTCCCAGCCTCCCACAGGCCCTACTGCTGCTTCTGCTGATTCTTATCTGTCTTATCTGATCTATTCTTTCTTTACTGAACACATAACAGGAGATGAACATGAAAGCTGTTTTCGATAAAGCGGCTCTGCTTGCCGCCATTACGCCCGCCGTGTCCGTGGCCCAGACCAGAAACACCATGGCCGCCGTGGACGGGATTCTGTTCGAGTGCCCGCCCAACCCGAAGTTCGGGGAATTCGAGGGGGATCCCTCCGGGGTCTGCCGCGTATCCGCCTTCGACCTGGAAAAGGGTCTGCGCACCTCCGTGGAATGCCGGATCGAGGAGGAGGGCATGTACGTCATCAACACCGTGAAGATGCTTCAGATCGTCCGCGCCCTGCCCGACGGGGAGATCACCGTGGACATCAGCGACCGGGGCCGGGTCACCATCTCGGGCGGCTACTCCAAATTTGAGATCACCGCCACCCCCGGCGACGAGTTCCCCTCCATGCCCCGGTTCGTGGGAGACAGCCGGTGCCTGATTCCCCAGCGGAAGCTGAGGGCCATGATTCAGGAGACCGTGTTCTCCGTGGCCCAGAACGACCAGCGCGCCGCCTTCAACGGCGCCCTGTTCCGGGTGGAGAACGGCTGGCTCACCGTGGTGGGCTGCGACGGGAACCGCCTCTCCGCCGCGAGGTGCGAGGTGACCTCCGCCGAGATGGGCGAAAAGAACGAGATGATCATCCCCGGGAAATTCCTCTCCGAGCTGTCGAAGCTGCTCTCCGACACCGACGAGGACGCCGACATGATCATCGGACGGAAGAACATCATTTTCCGCATCGGGGGGACCTACTTCTTCACCCGGATGCTGGACACCGAATACATGGCCTACGAGCGGCTCCTGCCCCAGACCTACATGACCCAGGCGTATCTCTCCCGCTCGGAGTTCCTCTCCGCGGTGGAGAGAGCCTCCATCGTCACTGAGGATAAGCTGGGGGGCAGCGGACGGAGCCACGTGAAGCTGGACTTCGAGGGCGGGGAGATCACCATGTCCTCCGTGTCCGCCGGCGGCTCGGTCTACGAGAAGATCCCCGCGGCCATCGACGGGGCGCCCCTGTCCATCGGCTTCAACTGCCGGTATCTGCTTGAGGCGCTGAAGGCCTGCCCCACGGACTGCGACCGGCTGCGCATCCGGCTCCAGACGCCCCTCATGGGCGTGGTCATCGAGCCGGCGGAGGGCACCACCTTCCTGGACGCCCGTCCCGATCCCGCGGCTTACGGCGACCGCCCTTCCCTTTCCGCTGCGGAGGGAGAGCGCGAATACCGGGAGGACATGTTCATGTATTTCGTCATGCCCATCCGGATGAACGGCTGACGGCATGTACCTGCACATCGGAGCCGGGCGGCTGGTCCGGGACTCGGAGATCATCGGCTGCTTCGACATGGACGGCCGGGCGGACTCCCAGCTGAACCGGGATTTTCTGAAGGCGGCCGAGCGGCGGGGCGTCACCTCAAGCGCGGGGGACGATCTGCCCCGGACCTTCATTCTGACGGACGAGGGCGTGATCTTCACCCACATCTCCACCGCCGCGGTGGTGGGACGGGTGAAGAAGTAAACGGCGCGAAGCCTTCGAGCGGCAGCCTGTCAGGGATTTGTTTTTCATACTGTTTTCTTTCTATAAAGCTATCTATATGGGTTTTGATCGCAAGATGTAGAAGGCGAATCGCCTTGCGATGAGCTCGCGTACAATAACTCTGATAAGGTTGGATGACTAAATTGGTGTGGCAAGGTTTCGGCTACATATAATTGACATAGTCTGTCCCTATCCATTTCAGAAGTTCTTGCCAGGCATATATGCCTTGGGCTTCCTTTCAAGAAGCCGCGTAACCCCTTAGAAGGGATTTAGTATCACACATGCGCAGTCTGCTCAGCGTATCTCTATAAAGTCAGTCTTTTGAAGTCTTTTGCCGGGCTTTTCTTCAGAAAAGCCGCGTACCCCTTTCTGAATCGGAGAAAACATGGACAACAACAAGGAATTGGAAAACACGAACGGAACGATCCATTACGACGAAAACCAGATTCAGGTCCTCGAGGGCCTGGAGGCGGTGCGGAAGCGGCCGGGCATGTACATCGGCACCACGTCCCAGCGGGGCCTGCATCATCTGGTATACGAGATTGTCGACAACTCCATCGACGAGGCCATGGCGGGCCGGTGCGACCGGATCGAGGTGGTCCTGCATCCGGACGGGTCCGTCTCCGTGGAGGACAACGGCTACGGCGTTCCCTCCCGGATCCACCGTCAGGCGGGACGGCCCACGCTGGAGGTGGTTTTCTCCGTACTGCACGCGGGAGGCAAATTCGGCGGGAGCGGCTACAAGATCTCCGGCGGTCTGCACGGCGTCGGCGCGTCGGTGGTGAACGCCCTGTCCGAATGGATGGAGGTGGACAACTGCTACGAGGGCCAGCGGTACACCATGCGCTTCGAGAAGGGAGAAATCGCCCGTCCCTTCGCCTGCGAGGGAGATTCCGGCGGAAAGCACGGTCTGTACGTGCGCTTCAAGCCGGATCCGGAGATCTTCACCGACACGGTGGAGTTCGACACGGACATCCTTCTGACCCGGCTGAGGGAGCAGGCCTTCCTGAACGCCGGCATCCGCATCATCCTCCGGGACGAGCGGCGGCTGACGGAGGACGAGGACGATCTTCTCTCGAAGCCCTTCTCCATGGACGCGGACGATCCCGACATCCGGCGTCTGCTGGAGGCGGCGGCTCAGGCCTCCCAGAGCGGAGAGGACAAGCCGGACGCGGAAAGCAATGCCGAAAATCCGCCGGATCAGCCGGAAGCCGAGCCGACGCCCGCCGAAGAGGATTCCGACGAGGGCGACGGGGACGTGACGGTGGAGGGCGTCCGGTTCGAGGATGACCGGGACGAGAAGATCCGCCGGGGCCGGGCCGTGGAGTACGACCTGAAATACGACGGCGGCATCCGGCAGTTCGTGGAGCACCTGAACCGGGCCAAGCACGTGGACGTGATCCATCCGGACGTGATCTACATGAAGGCCGAGAAGGGAGACATCACCGCCGAGGTCGCCATGCAGTACAACGACAGCTACACGGAGACCATCGTCACCTTCGCCAACAACATGTCCACCATCGACGGCGGCACCCATGAGACGGGCTTCAAGACGGCCATCACCCGGGTGCTGAACGACTACGCCCATCGGGTAGGGTCCCTGAAGGATTCGGAAAAGCTCTCCGGCGAGGACGCGAGAGAGGGACTCTGCGCCGTGGTGTCGGTGAAGCTGCCGGACGCCCAGTTCGAGAGCCAGACCAAGGCCAAGCTGGGCAACTCCGAGGTGCGCTCCATCGTGGACAACATCGTCTCCGAGAAGCTCAGCGAGTTCTTCGAGGAGAATCCCGCCATCGCCAAGTCCATCGTGGAGAAATCCGTGGTGGCGCGGCAGGCGAGAGAGGCGGCCAGAAAGGCCCGGGAGGCCAGCCGGAAGACGGTGCTCTCCACGGGATCGACCCTGCCCGGCAAGCTGGCGGACTGTCAGGAAAAGCGGAAGGATCTGACGGAGCTGTTCCTGGTAGAGGGAGACTCCGCCGGCGGATCCGCCAAATCCGCGCGGAAATCCCGGTTCCAGGCCATCCTTCCTCTGCGCGGCAAGGTGCTGAACGTGGAAAAGACCCGCATCGACAAGGTCTACGGGAACCAGAGCCTGATCCCCATCATCCAGGCCCTGGGCTGCGGCATCGGGGAGGAGTTCGACATTCAGAAGCTGCGCTACGGCAAGATCATCATCATGGCCGATGCCGATGTGGACGGTTCCCATATCCAGGTCCTGCTTCTGACCTTCTTCTTCCGCCATATGCGTCCCCTCATCGAGCAGGGACACGTGTTCTTAGCCAAGCCGCCCCTCTATCGGATCCGCAAGGGCTCCAAAACCGAGCGGCACGCCTACTCCGACGAGGAGCGGGATCAGATCGTGGCGGAGCTGGGCGGAAACGTGGACATCGAGCGGTACAAAGGTCTCGGCGAAATGGACGCCTCACAGCTGTGGGAGACCACCATGGACCCGGAACAGCGGACCATCCTCCGGGTGGACATCGAGGACGCAAGACTCTGCGACGAAATCTTTTCCACGCTCATGGGGGACAAGGTGGAGCCCCGGCGGGAGTTCATCGAGCAGAACGCCAAGTACGCCGTGAATCTGGATACGATAGGTTAAAAAGAAGGACGCGGCTTTTTCGAGAAAAAGCCTGGCAAAAAGCTTCATGAAAGGGAATGATTCACCAATGCGCCTGCCTTTCGTGAAGCGGGGATATTTGAGATGAAAATCGTAACTTTAACCCTTTCCCCCGCGGTCGATATTGAATACCGGCTGGAGCGGTTCAATCCCGGCGGGCTGAACCGGACGCAATCCCACACCGTCTCCGCGGGCGGCAAGGGAATCAATGTATCCCGGTCCATCCTGCGGTGCGCGGAGAAGGACAACCCGGGTTTCAGCTTGAAAACCGTCGCTCCCGTGGGCGGGGAGACCGGGGAGATGCTTCAGAGAATCCTGAAAAAGGAGGGAATTACTCTGACCGCCGTTCCCGTGAAGGAAAGCACCCGCGTGAACGTGTCCGTGATTCCGGACGAGGGACATTCCGTGGAGATCAACGCGCCCGGTACCCCCGTGGGAGACGCGCTGGAGGAGATCGAACGCGCCGTACTGGACGGGATCGGCCCCGGGGACTGCGTGGTCATCGCCGGAAGCTGCCCGAAGGACGTGCCGAAGTCCTATCCGTCCGAGCTGGTCAGAAAGGTGAAACAGACCGGAGCCGCGGCGGTCCTCGACTGCGACGGGGAGGCTCTCCGGATCGCGGTGAACGCGGCGGTAAAGCCCGACGTCATCAAGCCCAACAACGAGGAGCTGGCCGCGCTGACGGGATGCTCTCCGGACGATCCGCGGGAGCTGGCCCGGGCGGCGGAAGGACTCGGGATCCGGACTGTGATTACCACGCGGGCGGGAGAGGATCCGCTTCTGACGGACGAACGGGGAACGATCTTCTTCTCGCAGAGGAAACGTCCGGTGGTCCGTCTCAAAGGGGCCGGAGACACGTTTCTCGGCGCGTTCGTCTACGTGAGATACGGCTGCGGCGATCCCTCCGACGACATCGCGATGGAATTCGCCGTCGAAATTGCCGGAAGGTATGTAGCCGGAGAGTGAATTGTCGATTATTCGTTGTTTCACGTGAAACACATATGGTTTTGCGTGACGCTGTCACATGGAAGGCGGGGGAGAGTCGATAACATGAAGCGGTCCCCCCGCGCTGTACGTTACCCCGTGCCGCACCTCAGAGAGGAGCCGGCACCGGTCTGTTTTGAAGTTCTTGCCAGGCTTCTTTCAAGAAGCCGCGTCTTCCCTTACAAGGAGTTATAAATTATCATGGCGAAGCATCCGAAAGAAGAACAGAATATCGAATTTCCGGACCAGAAGATCGAGCCCGTCAACATGGAGGCGTCGGTAAAGAAGTCCTTTATCGAATACTCCATGTCGGTGATCGTTTCCCGTGCTCTTCCCGACGCAAGAGACGGCATGAAGCCCGGTCAGCGGCGGGTGCTGTACGCCATGTGGGAGGACAATCTCACCTACGACAAGCCCTTCCGGAAGTCCGCCACCACGGTGGGCAACGTGCTGGGCCGTTACCATCCCCACGGAGATACCTCCGTCTACTACACCATGGTCCGCATGGCGCAGGATTTTTCCTACCGCGCTCCCCTGGTGGACGGCCACGGAAACTTCGGCAACATCGACGGCGACACCCCCGCGGCATACCGGTATACCGAGGCGCGGCTGTCACGGATCGCCAACGAAATGCTCCGGGATATCGACAAGGAGACGATCCCGTGGGACATGAACTTCGACAACACCCGCCGGGAGCCGTCCGTCCTTCCCTCCCGTTTCCCGAACCTGCTGGTGAACGGCGCGGTGGGCATCGCGGTGGGCATGGCCACGAATATCCCGCCCCATAACCTGGGCGAGGTCATCGACGGGACCATCTACCTGATGGACCATCCGGACGCCGGCGTGTCCGAGCTGATGCAGTTCATCAAGGGACCGGACTTCCCCACCGGCGCCGGCATCCACGGCACAGCGGGCATTTACGAGGCCTACTCCACCGGACGCGGGCGCATCATGGTCCGGGCCAAGGCGGAGGTCGAGGAGGAGGAGAGCCGGATCGTCATCACGGAGATCCCCTACATGGTCCAGAAGAGCGAGCTGCTCAAGACCATGGCCTCCCACGTGAACGAGAAGCGCATCGAAGGCGTCACCGAGATCCGCGACGAGAGCGACCAGAAGGGCATGCGGATCGTGGTGGAGTACAAGAAGAGCGCCAACGGCCACATCATCCTCAATCAGTTCTACAAGTACACGGAGCTGGAGTCCACCTGCTCGGTGATCATGCTGGCGCTGGTGAACAACGAGCCGAAGATTCTGAATCTGCGGCAGGCCCTGCGGGTCTACATCAACCACCAGGAGCAGGTCATCATCAACCGGGTCAAGTACGATCTGGAGAAGGCGCTCCACGAGGCCCACATCAACGAGGGCTACAAGATCGCCATCGACAACATCGACGAGGTGATCACCATCATCCGCCAGTCCCCCGATACGCCCGCGGCCAGGGAAAACCTCAAGGCGCGGTTCTCCCTGTCGGACGAGCAGACCCAGGCCATCGTGCAGATGACGCTGGGACGCCTGTCCGGTCTGGAGCGGCAGAAGGTGGAGGCGCGTCTTGCCGAGCTGTATCAGGCCATCGGGGAATACCGGGCCATCCTCGGGGACGAGAGCCGCATCCGCGACATCGTACGGGAGGAGCTGACCGAGATCAAGGAGAAATACAGCGATCCCAGACGCACCACCATCGAGGAGGCCGAAAACGAGATCGTGCTGGAGGACCTGATCGAGCGGCACAACGCCGTCATTACCCTGACCCACGAGGGCTACATCAAGCGTCAGCCGGAGCAGGTCTACGCGGCTCAGAAGCGGGGCGGCCGGGGCGTCATCGGCATGCAGACCAAGGAGGAGGACTACATCGAGCGGGTGGCGGTGGCGGATTCCCACTCCTACCTGATGCTGTTCACCACCGAGGGGAGAGTCTATCAGATCAAGGCCTACCGGGTTCCCGAAGCGGGACGCGCGGCCAAGGGCTCCCACATTGTGAACCTGATCGAGGTGGGACAGGACGAGAAGATCACGGCCATGCTGTCGGTGCCGGATCTGGAGGACACCTCCCTCATCGACGAATATCAGGACCGGAACTACCTGCTGATGGTGACCCGGCGCGGCGTGGTGAAGCGGACCCGGCTCGCGGACTTCAAGGTCCAGCGGAAGGGCGGCAAGATCGCGCTGAACCTGGACGAGGGAGATTCCCTGATCTACGTGGCCCTGACCCACGGGGAGAGCGACGTGCTGATCGCCACGAAGAACGGTCTGGCGGCCCGGTTCCACGAGGACAAGGTGTCGGTCATCGGGCGCACGGGACGCGGCGTGAGAGGCATTTCCCTCCGGGAGGGAGACGAGGTGGCCGGAGCCTGCGTCATCGAGAACGATCCCGCCTGGGAGGCGGACAACTGGCTGGTGACGGTGACGGAGAACGGCTTCGGTAAGCGGATGAAGACCGGCGAATTCGAGGCCAAGGGCCGCGGCATCCAGGGCAACATCATCCAGCGGCTGAACGAAAAGACCGGAGATCTCTGCGGCATCGCCACCGTGACGGAGAACCAGGACCTTCTGATGATCACCAACGAGGGGACCATCATCCGGACCCCGGCCAAGGGCATTCCCCACTACGGCCGGGGCGCCTCCGGGGTGATCCTGATGCGGCTGGCCGAGGGAGCGAAGCTGGTGAACTTTGCCCTGGCGGATTCCGAGGAAGAAAAGGAAGAGGACTCCGGGGACGGCGAACTCTCCGGCGAGGCGGTCCCGACCGGCGGCGGAGACGAATTTGTCACGGAGTTGGATCTGGGGGACGATTCCTCCGGAACGGATGAGGACGATACGGAGGCGGAAGAGATTCCGGACGAAGATGATGAGTAAAGGCATGAAGCGCACGTTCTGCGTTCTGCTGGCGGCGGCATTTTCGGTCCTGACCCTGTCCTGCTCGAAGCCGAAGCACACGGCGGAGGAGATGCGGGAGATCCTCGGGGAGCTTCTGCCCAAATCCGCGGAGCTGAACGAGATCTACTTCGGGGACGGGCTCCCCACCAACCGGGACGAGGATACGGTGCGGGCCTTCTACGAGTCCTTCGACACGGACATCGCGGCGATCTCCTACGAGCCGGTAGATCCCTCCTGCGGATACGAAACCGTGGACGACATCAAGGCGGCGACGCTGGAGGTCTTCACGGAGGAGTACGCGCAGTTCCTCTTCGACCGGGCATTCACGGGGATCTCCGCCCTCTTCGACGAGGGGACCGAAACGGAGCACCGGACCACGGCGGTCTACGCCATGTATCTGGAGCAGGACGGCTACCTGACGAAGCGGGTGAATCTGAAGGACGACGCCATCCCACTGGGGAGGACCTATGATCTGGAGTCCCTGGAGGTGCTCCGGGAGAACGAGACCGGAGTGCAGGTGCGGCTGAAATCCTTCTTCGACGGTCAGCCCTCGGTGGACGTGGAGCTGTGGCTGACGGAGACCGAGGCCGGCTGGCGTCTGGATTCGCCGACGTATTGATGAAAATGGGATAAAAAGGCGGGGAGAGAACCTTCTGAGAGAAGGTTCCCTCCCCGAACCCCTTCTTCCAAGACTTTTATTAGAAAGGGGTTTTATTATTGGCATCCGGAATGACGCAGAATCTTCCCCTGCGCAGAAACTGCGCCGGAAGGTTCCACGGGAGCAGTGCCGTGATTACCGTTCAGCGTCCGGGTGGACTCTTGCTGAAAACGAAGGACATCATAATACTAAATCCCTTCTAAGGGGTTACGCGGCTTCTTGAAAGGAAGCCCAAGGCATAAATGCCTGGCAAGAACTTCTGAAATGGATAGGGACAGACTATGTCAAT